>ERZ808267.249-NODE-249-length-19176-cov-3.722556_pt1 | contig 19176 bp, 14 predicted proteins | sample MGYA00521241_ERZ808267 | MGnify/ENA primary metagenome ERZ808267 (study PRJEB31516, sample SAMN03275592) | gut metagenome | biome: mammalia-associated habitat; material: feces | host: Papio cynocephalus | place: Kenya | collected 2012-07-19 ... | reverse complement strand
CAGGTCTGGCAATTGAGGCCGGTTGTTTCAGTATCAAAGGCGACAAATGTCTCGCCTGATTTAACAAGACGAAACATTTGCCGATAATCCTTTAGGATTTTATTTGCTAGCGGCATCAAGAAGCTCGTTTATGTCGGAAGTGATTTTGTCGCAGAGTGCGGATGCTTCTTTCTTTGCTTCAGCAAGTGCCTCATCAGTTGAATCTTTTACATCTGTTCGTGTATTGATGTAGAACTTGATTTTTGGTTCTGTTCCGGACGGACGTGCAGAAACTATTGTGCCACCCTCAAGGAAGAACTGAAGAACGTTGCTTTTAGGGAATGTAAGCGCAGTTTTTGCAGAAGGATTTGCCGGATCATATTCTATTGAAGTCTGGATATCCCGGATTTTAAGAACTGTTTTTCCAGCCAAAGTCTTAAGTCCTTCGTTTCGGAGCTTAGTCATTATTCCAGCCATAGTTGCAACTCCAGCTGAACCTGGGAAATTCTTTGAGATAGCGCGATCCTCAAAATATCCGAATTCTTTGTATAAATCATCCAGATGCTCAAGAATGCTCTTGCCTTTTGAACGCCAGTACATTGTCATTTCCGCACACATTGCAGCCGCAGAAACTCCATCTTTATCCATTACTTCTGTTTCAACTTTGTAACCGTAAGATTCTTCCAGACCGAATACATAGTGACCGATTCCTTTTGCTTCACGCTCAGCTTCAATTGCGGCAATCCATTTGAAACCTGTAAGACATTCAAGCATTTCAACGCCATATTTCTTGCAGATATAATCACCGAATGGAGAAGTTACAATTGAGCGGATGCAATAAGAATCAGCAGGAAGCTTTCCAAGTTCCTTTCGTGTAAGGAAAATGTAATCCATCAGAAGTCCGCCCATCTGGTTTCCAGAAAGAAGAACAAAATTTCCGTTTTTGTCCGGGAATGCTGTTCCGAATCTGTCTGAGTCTGGGTCTGTTGCCATGACGCAGTCGGCTTTTGTTGCCGTTCCAAGTTCAACAGCCATTTTCATAGCCGGCTTTTCTTCTGGGTTTGGTTTTTCTACAGTAGGGAAATTGCCGTCTGGATTTCTCTGCTCTGGAACTGTTTTTACAGTAAGTCCAAGGTCTCCAAGGACTTTTTCAACGTGCATTGCACCAGTTCCGTGAAGCGGTGTATATACAACGTTTACATTTTTTGCGTATTCCTTGATAAGTTCTGGACGGAAAAGCTGTTCCTTGCACATTGCCCAATATTTTTCATCAACTTCAGAATCAATCAGAACAAGTTTTCCTGATTTTATTGCTTCTTCCTTTGAGATTGTCTTTACGCTTGTTACTTTGTTTACTTCCTCAACAATTCCGACATCATGTGGCTCGATAACCTGTGCGCCGTCATTCCAGTAAGCCTTGTAGCCATTATAAATCTTCGGGTTGTGAGAAGCTGTAACAACAACGCCTGTATCAGCCTTGAAGTAGCGGATTGCGTAAGAAAGTTCTGGAGTAGGGCGAAGTCCTGTGAAAAGATATGCCTTGATTCCGTTTGCCGCAAAAATCAATGCGGTCGCCTCTGCAAAAACATCAGAATTTTTTCGGCTGTCGTAAGCTACAACTGCGCTCAATGTTCCTGCTTTTGCTTTTTCAGGGAAAGCCTTGATTACATAGTTTGAAAGACCTTGTGTCGCAAGATTGATTTCAAGTGTGTTCATGCGGTTTGTTCCGCCACCCATGATTCCACGGAGACCGCCTGTTCCGAATTCAAGTGTACGGTAAAAACGGTCTTCAAGTTCTGTAAAGTCCTCTTTTGCAATAAGATCTTCAACTTCTTTTCTGAAGCGTTCGTCTTTTTCTGCAGCAATATATTCTTTTGCTCTTTTAAGGATTTCTGCCTTGTCCATTATTAAAAATCTCCTGTAGAAAGTCAGTCAAAAAATTATTCAATAAAACTATACAGAATTTTCAATTATTGTAAAAGTCTTTTGAATGATTATTTTTCTCTTATGTGCTTTGGTTTGTGTTTTATTCATGTTATATTTTGTTGTTTTTACAGGAATTATCTGATAAAATATATGCAATGAATAGCAGCGCGTTTGATTATGGTTCATTTTCTGTGGTTCAAAAAACTGTTTGTAGTGAGAAAATTCCGTTTGAATTTCCTGGAGAATTTAAACCCGTAATTTTTACAGAAAAACAAAAAAGACAGTTCAGAAAATTTGCTTTAAAAGCTGAAAAACTGAATGAGAAAAAAGAACGCATTGCAGAAAAACAGGCTTTGCGCGCACAGATTCTTGCGGAAAAACAACGTAGAAAACAGGAGATTGCATCTTCACGCGTAAAACATCCGATTGGCATAAAACTTATCAGTATTATCTCCGCGATTGTAATTGTCTCTTTGAGCGGGCTTGCATGTCTTGTCGCGGGTTTTGTCAGCAAGGACACAATCCAGACAGCGCGGCAGAACAATTTTGTGATAAATTCAAGAATGGCTTCAGAGCTTCAGAACAGGATTGATAATGTCGTCTCGACGGTTTCGACTTTTGTTGAGCTTGTGAAAAATGCCGAGGATGAAGGAAATAAAACTGCCGCAAAGGAATTTTCTTCTGGCTTTTTCAAGAAAAATCCAGAAATTGTGGCGATTGTGCTCCCTGAGTCAGATTTAACATTTCTAAATTTCCAGTTTTTGGGCGAAAATGAGCTTGATGGGTCAATTGTCGGTTCCTACATTTTGTCAGAAGAGGAAAGTGTTTCTGGTTCTTCGCAGGGAAACTTTGTGATTCAGAATGCCTCACCGTTCTTCAATGTTCCAGTTCTTGCGCTTTTTTATCCTGTTTTTGACCAGGAAGACGAGAATTCAGTTGCGGTCTTGTTTTCTGCCGAAAAAATTGTGGATATTTTTTCTTCTGAAAGCATAAATAAATCTCTGTTTGTGAATGAAAACGGAGTTGTGCTTGTTTCTTCAGATGTCCAGGAAACCATGAATGCTGCTGATTTTTCAAGAAGCCAGGTTGTGCAGGAAATGCTGAAAAGCAAAGATTTTAATACTCAGCTTGGAAACCGCCAGCATGATTTTTCTGATTCAGAGACTTTTAAGAGTCCAAACAAAAAAAATGTAAAATATATCGGCGCATTCAATAAAATCGGAAAGGGAAATGCCGGTGTTGTTACGGTTGTGCCGACCTACAAAATTCTTGAGGAAACAAGAAAAATTACGGTTTTAATTGCTTTTCTTGCGGTTGCGATTCTTGCCGTTGTAATTATTATCATCTGGTTTTTTTCAAAGACGATGAGCGTTCCTTTGAAGCAGCTTACGGCGGTTGTGAATCAAATCAACAAAGGTGACTTTAACACAGAACTTTTTGGCGACTTAAAAACCCGTGGCCACGATGAAATCGGCGTTCTTATAAACAGCACAAAGAATGAGCGTGAGATTCTGAACACATTCACAAAACTTACAAACAAAGGCGTTACGCAGGCAATCATCCGGAAAGAGATTGATTTTGAGCCACATTTAAAGGATATTACAATTTTTTTCAGTGATATACGTGGATTCACCGCAATTTCCGATGGTTTCAAGAATAAATTCGGCGAACGCAGTGCGGCAGAAATCATAAATTTCCTGAACGATTACATGAGCCGCATGGTAAGTTGCATAAAACGTACCGGCGGAACTGTTGACAAATTTGAAGGTGACGCGATTATGGCTTGCTGGGGCGTTCTGCGTCAGGAACCGCTTGACTGGGAAAATCTTCCTGACAGCGATCCTAAAAAACTTGAGATGAAAAACAGGCACGATCAATATGTGAAAGAAGATGCCTTGTCCGCAATCAGGGCTAGCCTTGCGATGCGTTATTCGCTTATGGAATATAACAAAGAAGCTGCTCGGTTTACAGAGGCGCACTCAAAGGATTCAGATTCGGTCTACAAACCTCAGATAAAAATCGGGCGAGGAATAAATTCCGGGCGTGCGACTGTAGGATTCATGGGATCTTATGACAAGATGGAATTTACTTCTATCGGTGATGCTGTGAATTTTGCAAGCCGTACAGAATCTTCTAACAAACCGTGCGGAACGGATATGCTCATTACAGAAGATACTTACAATTTGTTGAAAAACGATTACATAAAATGTGAGGAAAATAATTTTTTCATAAAACCGGAAAATCAGATTAATGAAATTGTTGTTGAAAAAATTCCGGTCGGATTTGAAGTAAAAGGAAAAGGAATCCAGCATTTTTATGGCGTTGTGAATATGCCAAATTTTGATATTTCAGGATTTTTTGAGGAAATTCAGCCGGGATTTACAATTGATTCCGACTGCGAGAAAGTTCTTGGATCGAAAGGACCTAAAACTATTGCTGAAGTGCGTTCTTTGCTTGGAATTGCAACTCCAGATTTTGAAAAGGTGAACTTAAATGAGGAAGAAAACAAAATTCAAGTCGCATCTAAGTGATTTTTTTATAGTTTTTGTTTGCCTTTCAGTCTGTGCGGTAAGTCTGTATTTTTTCTGGCGCGTCCTGAACCATTCAACAGTGCGGAATGACAAGGAAAAAATTGCGACCATTTATTTCAAACAGAAAATTGCGCAACGTCAGTTTGATGACAGCGTTGTCTGGGAAAGGCTTTCCCAAAATTCTCCGCTTTACAACAAAGATACGATTTATACTTCTGATTTTTCTCAGGCAATCGTAAAATTTAACGATGGAACTCAGCTTGAACTGAATGAAAACACAATGCTGAGACTTTCGTATTCAGATAAGGGCGTTGAAATCAATGTCTCTGGCGGCGACATCCAGATTGATGGCTCAAAGTCAAAAAGCAAAAAAGAACTTTCTGTTTCGATGCAAAATGGAACAACCGTAAAACTTGATTCCGGAAGCAGCGTTGCCTTGAAATCTGACACTTCAAGCGGAGTGAATAATATTGAAATTCACGGTGGTTCGGCAAAAATAGAGACAAAAAACGGTGAGTCAGAAAAAATTTCATCCGGCGAAAGCATAAATATTGAAGAAACCGGAACGATTTCCAGAAATCCGATAACAGTGACTTCTGTCCCAAAAAATTTGAATCTTCTTAAATTTGATGAAAAGGAAATTCCTGTTAAGCTTCAATGGAAAATCTCTGAGCCGGAAAAAAATCAAAAAGTCATTGTTCAGACTTCATCCGCAAAAGATTTTTCTAAAATTGAAAAAACGTATACGCCATCCGGTGACAATATAGAAATTCCTGTGTCCGATGGAACTTTTTATTGGCGCGTTTTTGTGGAAAATGAAAAAGACAAACCTTCTGCCGGAAAAATCTCTGTGAAAAATGTTGCGCCTGTTGAAATTCTTTCGCCGGCAGCCGGTTCTGAATTCCACTACAGAAAAGATTTTCCCTCAATTTTTTTAAGCTGGAACGGAAACGATTACGCTGAGCATTACAAGATTGAAATTTCAACTTTGCGGGACATGAAAAATATTGTTCTAGCTGAAACTGTGAATGGAACTTCGCTCGCGGTAAGCAAACTTTCCGCCGGGGAATATTTTTGGCGCGTAACTCCATTTTATACGCTCAACGACATAGGTTACGTTTCTTCCAGTGCGGTAAAGTCATTTTCAGTAATAAAAAATGAACAGATAAAGCCACCCTTGCTTTCGATTCCTGCTGACGGCGCAAAAATAACATATACTGATTCTGTCTCTGCTTCAAATTCGTTTGCGTTGCAGCTTGCATGGAAATCTGAGATAAAAAATGCTGAATTTAACGTGGAAATTTCAAAAAACAAGGATTTTTCGGATATTTTTTATTCTGAAAAAATTGAAAATTCCACTTTTCTTAAGAAAAATATCGGAATTCTTTCGTCGTGGTCAATTCCAGACGGAACATATTTTTGGCGCGTTACCCGGATTTCTTCTGAGCCCGAAGATTTTACACCGCGTTCGAACATCCAGTCTTTTTCTGTGCAAAAAATTGCCGCAGATAAAAACCGGCTCGTTTATCCGCCTGAAAATTTTTCTGCAGAGAACGCACAGATTTTAAATACAAGATTTGTATGGAAACTTGCTGATGATTTTAAGGATGAATTTTCAACAAGCGTGCTCCAAATATCAAAATACAAGGATTTTTCAAAAATTGAAGTTGAAAAGACCGTTTCAGCGCAAGAAAGTCTTGACAATTTAAATGGCGTTGATTTGCCCGCTGGAATTTATTTCTGGCGTGTCGGCGTTGAATCTGAAAGCGGCGAAAAATTTGGTTTTTCAGATTTGCGGACATTGAATGTTCTAAAAAAACTTGCTGCACCGGAAATTCTTCTTCCTCTCCAAAATTCGGTTTCGCTGACTTACGCGGAAAAATCCTCGCACTTTGCCTGGAACAATTCTGAAGGCGCAGATTATTACAATATAAAAATTACAGACCGGACCGGAAAAACTGTGGCCGAAAAATTAGGAATCAAGGAAAATTCCGCAAATTTTGTTCTTCCTGCTGAAAAATACAATTTTTCTGTCCAGGCTTTTTCTGAAGAAAGCGCTGTGAGCCCGATGCGCGCAAGCCTTGCCACAAATATTTCGTTTGTGCTCAGAAATCCTGTTCCTGTCCAGCTTGTTTCTCCGGTTTCTTCTGCTCAAATTGATGGACTTGCCGCGGTGAAAGTTCCAACGGTTTTTTCATGGAAAAATGAAATCGACGTTCCTGCAAAATCAGAGTTTATCTTGTATAGAATTTCTCCCGACGGAACTGAAAAAAAAGTTCATTCTGTTTTAAATCCGAAAAGTGAAGTAGAAATTCCTCGCCTGACCGAAGGAAATTACCGTTGGCGTATTTTTGCAAGCACCGCGGATGGAATTCCCCTGGATTCTTCTGAAAATGCATTTTCTGTCTTGCAGATTCCGCTTCTTCAGAATGTTAATCTTCTTCAGCCAAAAAATAATTTTGTAATCGGAAATTCCTATCTTAAAAACAATAAATTTGTGACTTTCGCATGGGATAAGATTCCTGGGGCAACGGATTATAAGTTTGCTCTTTATCAGAAATTGCCCGACGGAAGCACAAAATTGATTTATTCTGAAAACACTGAAAAAACTGAAATTCAAATCAAAAAACAGAATTTTGACATTGGCGATTTTGAATGGTCGGTAATTGCATTTTCGCATGCAAAAGACGGTTTCGAGGAACAGCATAGTCGTGTTTCAAATGGAACTTTTAAAATCAGAGTTGGGCTTCCTGGAAAAATTCATTTAATAAAGCCGGGGAAAATGTATGCAAAATAGTCATTATTTTGTAAAAAAATTAAAATTTCTCCTGATTGCCGCTGCAATTTTTTCTCAGGCTATCTGTGTTTTTTCTCAGGCTGAAAAAAATCCGTTTGAACAGAAAATCCAGTGGGAAAAAGATGAAAATGCTTCTGGATACAATATTGAAATCCGCAATTTAAGGACCGGTGAAAATTATACTTTTGAGACTGAGGAAAATTTTATAAATCTGAATTTTCCTGCAGGCGTTTATGAATATCGTATTACCGTTTTGAATTCTTTTGGGCGCGCCCAGAATACAAGCGAATGGAATTCTTTTGAAATTCTTCAGGTAAAAACTCCAGAAATTGTAAAAACGCAGGAAAAATCTGTTGTGCCGTCTGCAAAAAATGAAAAACTTTCTATTGAAGTTGACATAAAAAATGTGAACGAAGATTCGCGCGTTTCTCTGGTGAATGAAAAAACAAATCAGGTTGTAAAAGGTGAGCTGGTTCTGCAAAAGTCTGCGGATGGAACAAAAGCTTTAAAGGCTGAATTTCCAAAAGTTGAAAGTGGCGAATGGAAACTTCGTATTGAAAATCCGCTTGGCCGGAAAACTGAATCAAATTCAATTGACATTGTTGATCAAAAGACAGAAGAGGCAAGAATCGCTGCGGAAAAAGCCGAGGCGGAGCGCAAAAAAGCGGAGCAGGAGCGCCTTGCAAAAATAGAAGAAGAAAAACGTATCGCCGAGGAAGCCAGAATCAAGGCGGAAGAGGAAGAAAAAGCTCGGCTTGCGGCAATCGCCAAGGCAGAGGAAGAGAAACGTCTTGCCGAAGAGCAGCGAATTCAAAAAGAAAAAGAAGAAATTGCCAAAAAACAGGAAGAAGAACGATTGGCTGCGGAAAAAGCCGAGGCGGAACGCAAAAAAGCGGAGCAGGAGCGCCTTGCAAGATGGAATGAAACTCCAGAAAAACATCTTGAATCGAAAAAAAATCCTTCAAAAACAAAACGGATTTTTGGATTTTATACGGCTGCGGAAGGCGGAATCTTTTTCAGTCCATTTTTTACAGAATTTTCAGATGGAAAAATTTTGCCGTTTGCCGGTGTAAAAATTGGTTTTGTTCCAGAATTAAAAAAATCCAACTGTTTTGGATTTGAATTTGACGCGCTTGTTTCAAAATATAGCTTAAAAACTTCAGACTATGATTACAGCGATAAATTTGGATTTTTACGGGCGAATATTTTGTTTCAACGCAAAATCCTAAAAAATATCTTGAAGCTTAATTTTCATTTGGGCGGAAATTTAATGCTCATCCAGAATTTTATGGATTATAAAGATTCTGAAAATATAAAAAAAGACGCGCTTTACGGATATGCTGGAGTTCAGGGCGGAACTTCGCTTGTTTTTACCGCAAAAAACGTCATTGCAGAAGTTGGTGCTGACTACAATTATGTGTTTATTGACGGAATGCCAACTGATTTTTTCTCGCCTTGCGTTTCGGTAGGATTCAGATGGTAAAAAGATTTTTCCGTGTTTTTATAATTCTACCATTTTTTCTTGCTTTTTCGTGCTCTGTAAACTGGTTCAATGATTTTAACGAGCTTCGTGAGGAAGAATTTTCTGTGAATTACAATTTTTATCAAAATGAAGAGTCAGATGCCTCTGAAAATCCTGCACATTTTTCCAGGCGCTACGAGATTGGCCGCACATTGACTTTATCAGATTTTCCGGACAAAACTTCTTCTGAAGTTCAAAAATTTGGTTCTGAAAAAATTTTTCTTGGATGGAAATTTTATAGGAAGTCACTCAATAAAAACACAGAACTTCCAAAATCAATCAGCCTTGACGAAAATGGCTATGTTTCTGCAATTTATGTTTCTTCCTCACCTTATGATTTTATTGCCGACTGGGGAAATCCTGCGAAATACACGGTAAAACATCTTCAGCAGAATATATCTGATGATGAATATACTGAATTTGAACAGGAAACAAAACAGGGGGCTATTGGCGCGGAAATAGAAGCCTCTTCCAAAGATTATGAAGGTTTTTCTGTTGTTCAACCGGTTTCGCAAAAAACAATCCTGGAAGATGGCTCTACAATTGTTGAAATAAAATACAACCGGAATAAATATACAATCAAATTTGATAAAAACGGCGGCTCAGGAGAAGAACTTTCTGAAATCACCTTGAAATATGGTGCTGAATATACATTGCCGGAAAATAATTTCACACCACCGGATGGTAAATATGCGACAAATACCTGGAACACAAAAAATGATGGAAGCGGTGAGTCATATAGCGCAAGAGAAACTGTGAAAAATCTTTCGTCTAAAAACGGCGACATTATAATTTTGTATGCACAATGGGAATATAACGGTCATGATTCTTCTGGTTCTGCCACGGACCCGATTGAAGATGCTGGAAAAATCTCTTTTACATTGAAATCTGGTTCGTCAAATATTTCAAAACCGGGTTATATTAGAATTTCTTCAGTTTTATCAAATGCGGCGGTAAAACTTTCCGGCTGGAAAATTTACAGGAATTATTTGAATGTAATTTCAGATGAATGCACTTTACTTCAATCCGAAAATGAAAAGGATTTATATTCTTCCGATGAAATTTCCGATGTTTACATTTATGTTGATGACACTTGGGCAAGCGGGGAATACACATTGGATATTTTTGCCGAATACAATGGAATTGGAGTTTCTAAGGAACTGACGATAAAAGTTGATTAATATTTTAATGCCAACGATTAATTCATTTAAGATAAAAAAAAAGAACATCAAAACGATGTTCTTTTTTTATCGGGATGACAGGATTTGAACCTGCGACATCCTGGTCCCAAACCAGACGCGCTACCAGCTGCGCTACATCCCGCTACGTGAATAATACTATATATGATTCATAAAAAAAAATCAATAGCCAAAAACAAGTTTTTTGAAAAAAAATATTTTTTTATTGAAATTATTCTACAAAATCAGCCAAAGTATCTATTTCTCCGGTTTTTCTTTCCCCGATTCCAACCGGACCTAAAATTTTTAATTTTATAGCTGTTCCAGGTTGAATTTTTATTTTTCCTGTTGGTGCAGAAATTTCACAGTGAAGGAAATTTTCTGAAACTGCGTGAAAAATTTCTCTTCCTTCGCCATTTGCAAATACAAAAGGCTTTTTTACAGTTTCTAGGACAGCATCAACAGTTTTTCCGCGGAAATTTTCAATATATCTGATTTTATTCTGTTTTGCCCACAACGCAAGTTCTGCGGCTCGTTTTCCGCTTGTTGACTGAGGAATTTTTGGTTTCATGTCAGCGGCTGCTGTTCCTGGGCGTGCGCTGAATGGAAATACATGAACCCATGCGAAATCACAGTCCTTACAAAGCTTCTGTGTTGCCCTAAAATCTTCGTCTGTTTCTCCAGGAAAACCTGTTATTATGTCACATGAAAGAAAAGGCATTTTTTTTGCGTTTTTAAGCATATTGCAGGCAGAAAGAACTTGGTCTGCGGTGTAGCTTCTTTTCATCAGTCTTAGGATTTTGTTGCTTCCACTTTGCACGGAAATATGAAAGTAGGGGCGGACCCTAGGATTTTCAATTACAGCACAAAATTCTGAGTCAACAGTTTCCGGATAGAGGCTTGAACAGATTTTTTTTGTGTTTTCAAGGCATAGTTTCAGAAGCTGGCTGAATTTTATGAAACCATCCTTGTATCTTCCTTTATATTGACCGATATTTACGGCCGTGAATACGACTTCAGCTTGTCCTGCATTTTCCAGTTTTTGGACACGATGTACAACTTCTTCCGCGTCCAATGAAATAGAGTGTCCGCGCGCGATATGGATTGTGCAGTAGCTGCACATACAGTTGCATCCGTCCTGAATTTTTATAGACGAACGGCTGTGCGCTATAAAAGAATCTGTTGCAAGCCGGAACGCATTTTCGCTTGTGCCAGGTTTTTCTGTTTCAGCATTAAAAAGTCCGTTGTTCAAAAAATCTGCAAAATTTTCAGGATTAAATTTTTTTTCTTTGAGCGTATTTTTTAAAAGTTCTGGAACATCAGCAAGCCTACTTTTTAGCTGTCCCTTTAAAAGCGCAATTCGTTTGTTGATTGATTTTATTTCATCCGGTGAAAGCTGGGCGTAGCATCCTGTGACGATAACTGTAGCGTTCGGGCACTTCTCAAGGACAAGACGGATTATCCTGCGGTCTTTTTGTTCTGCTTTTTGAGTAACGGCGCAAGTGTTTATAATGCAAAGAATTGTTTCTTCGTCAATTTCATTTTTTGCCTGTAGGGGCTTTATTATTACCTGAAAATTTGATTCCAAAAATGAACGGGCTGCACTTTCACTTTCAATTTGATTCAGGCGGCAGCCCATTGTTTCAAAACGTATGTTCAATTTTATTGAAGTTTTTCTGCGACTCTGTTTCTTCCTCTTTCAGCTTCAATGGAAGAAGAATTCAATCTTAACGCTTCGTCATAGGCATTTGCAGCTTCATAATAATTTTTTGCCATTTCGCGTGCGTAACCAAGCCGAACCCACCAGTTTGCAATCAAAGGTTCTTTTCTTACTGCGGCAGAAAGAGCTATATCTGCGTGCTGATAGCGTGCCTGCCGGATATAAATCTCGCCCATGTAATAATAAGCAGTTCCAACGCGACTGCTGTTTTCAGGTGCATTCGCAACATATTTCTGGAACTGTTCCATAGCGCCATTGTTTTTTCCAAGAAAATATCTAGCTTCTCCAAGAATTTCTGTCAGGCGCAGGTCGTATTGGCTAACTTTTAAACCTTGCAGCGCACGCTGTTCCGCCTCCAGATATTGCTTGTTTCTCACGAGCGCCCAGCACATTACAACATAAGATTCTACTCTGTTCGGATTTTGTGCAAGTTCCTGCTCGCAAACAGCAATTGATTCAGCATAATGTCCGTTATTATAAAGAATCAGCGCATCCTGTTTGATATTTTGCGCATGCATAGAAAACAAGATAGTAATCAAAAATAAGGCAGCTATAAATTTTTTCATTTTTTTACCTTTTTATTTAATCATTGTGCAACGACCGGTAAATGTGCTTCCCGGTTCAAGAACAATCTGCTTTGAGGTAATATCACCATCAACAGAACCGGTTGCGGTTATAAAAATCAAATCTTTGCCGGAAACATTTCCATGGACTTTGCCTTTTACAAGAATTCGCACAGCATTTATATCAGCATTGACTTCTGAACATTTGTCAATGACAAGATCGCTTGTGGCCTCGATTTTTCCATTTACTTTTCCACGGATCATAAATGGTTTTACAAATTTTATATTTCCTGTGAATTTGATTCCCGGTTCAATTATGGTATCAAATGCTTCGTCTTCAATATCAAAAAAATCAGATTCTTTTACGTCAAACATATTTCTATTTTACATTTGAAAATAATGATAGTCAACGCTTGCGGGTGCTGAATCAAAAAGTTATTCCTCGTCAGAATTTTCGTTTGTGTCATCAAAATTTCTGTCAGCTTTCCAATTTGCTTCTTTTTCCTGCAACATCTGGGCATCTTCGCGTCCCTGATGTGCATTCCATTGAGAATATTGAAAATTCTTATTTTTCTTTACTGTAAAACGATGAGAGTATTGATCTCTCATCATTTTATAATATTCGCTGTCTTCCATTGAAAATTAGATTCCAACAAAATGTCTTTCTGTCTTTTCGTGAACATAAGCTATGAATTCTTCAAGTTTCATAGTTTTTTGCTCAAGCCCGCTGGACTGACGGAAACGTACAGTTACAGATTTTTCGTTCTTTTCATTTTCACCGACAACAAGAATGTAAGGAGTTTTGTGCTCTTTTGTAATCATCTTGATTTTTTGTCTCATGTTGTCGTCAGAAATATATGCCGCAGAACGTATGTCAGCCTGAAGCAAAGCATCGTTAACTTCCTTCGCATAATCATCAAAAGCGTTTGATACAGGAACAACAGCTGCCTGCTCAAAAGCCAGCCAAGTAGGGAATGAACCTGCGAAATTTTCAATAAGAATTCCGATGAATCGTTCCAAAGAACCCAAAATCGCACGGTGAAGCATAACAGGATGATGTTTCTGGTTGTCTTTCCCGATGTAAGTTGCATCAAGCCGTTCTGCTGAAGGAAGCTGGAAATCCGCCTGGATTGTTCCGCATTGCCATTCACGACCAAGACAATCGTAAAGTTTGAATTCAAGTTTTGGACCATAGAATGCGCCCTCTCCAGGCTGAATCTCATAGTTCAATCCAGCTTCGTGGCAAGCATCAGACAAAGCTTTTTCAGCTCTTTCCCAAGTTGCTAAATCTCCAACATGGTCTTCTGGCATTGTAGAAAATTTTACAACTAAATCGTTGAATCCAAAATCTTTGTATACATTTTTCAAAAGTTTGCAGAATTTTGCAACTTCAGAAGCAACCTGATCTTCAGTGCAGATAATATGCGCATCATCCTGTACAAAACCTCGGACACGCATAATTCCATGCAAAGTTCCAGAAGGCTCGTTCCTCACATCATGACCAAATTCGGCAAGACGCATTGGAAGATCTTTGTATGAACGCAAGCGGCTCTTGAAAATCTCAAGGGCGCCAGGACAATTCATTGGTTTTATGGCAAAAAGCCGTTTTTCAGATTCAGTGATGAACATATTTTTCTGGTAATGTCCCCAGTGACCAGATTTTTCCCACAGAGAGCGCGGCATGATTGCCGGAGTGTTCACTTCAAGATAACCGTCACGGCGAACTTGTTTGCGCATGTAATCCTGAATTGTTGTGTAGATTGTCCATCCGTTCGGATGCCAGAAAATCTGACCAGGATCTTCCGGTTCAAGGTGGAACAAATCCATCTCAACGCCAAGTTTTCGGTGGTCGCGTTTTTCAGCCTCGGCAAGCATTGTAAGATATTCTTTCAGCTCATTCGGTTTTTCAAAACAAAGCGCATAGATGCGTGTGAGCATAGGTCTGTCGGAATCGCCACGCCAGTAAGCTCCGGCAATCTTGTGCAATTTAAAAGCTTGCCCATTGATTTCTTTTGTGTTGCTTACATGAGGACCCCGGCAAAGGTCAAGGAATCCATCCTGCTCATAGGTTGTGATTGTTTCGCCCTCAGGCAAGTCGTTTATAAGCTCAATCTTGTAATCCTGACCAGAAAAAAGTTTTAATGCCTCTTCCTTTGAAACTTCTCTGCGAACAAAATCATGGTTTCCTGCAATAATTTTTCGCATTTCTTTTTCTACAGCCGGAAAATTTTCTTCTGTAAATTTGGTGTTGGTTGGAAAATCGAAATCGTAATAAAATCCGTTATCGATAGCAGGACCAATAGCAATTTTTGTTCCCGGAAACAACTTTAAGATAGCTTCTGCCATTACGTGCGCACAGCTATGTCTAATCGTCTGCAATTTTTCGTCAGCCATTTAATTCACCTTGTTTGTATATTGATAATTTCTATTATTTTATCACTCTGCAATTTAATTTACAATAAGAAAACAAAAAGGGAAAAATCCCACAGCTCGGAAATCTGTTTCTAATAACAACAGCGGGGGAAAAGTCCCCCTCGGCTCAATTGTTTCGCAAGCTCAACATTTCGCCTGCCCCCATTACGTGGAGCTCCCCGTAACGCCCCCTTTTTTTAGCCAAAATACCAAACTTTTTTCTGAAAAAATAAATTGACGCGCTTTTTCTGGTAGCTGATTCAATTATTATCTAAATTTATAAACCTCGGTAAATAAAAAATTTGACTTTTATATTTTTCTAAGTTATATTCTAAGTGTCAAGTGTTATTTGGGGGTGCACCGGTTTCGACGGATGTGAGAGTCCGTTGGTTGCATGTAGGTGTGAAGGCGCCTTAAGCTGACAAAAAACTAACTGCAATCTTCAACAAAAAAGAAGAAGAAGATTCTTCTGAAGAACAGTTTGCTCTTGCTGCGTAAGCAGTGAGCACGGAACTCATGGGGTGCTGTTCCTAACTTTGTGATGTTCTGACGCCAACAGGAACTTGTTGTGCATTGCGTTCGGCCATTGCGCAAGACATTTAGCCGGAATACGGAAAAGACGCTTGTTATGCTGCTACCTTTTCCCGACAATTACCTCGCATAACTAAACATGTAGAAGCCTTCGTGCTGCATACCCGGACGCGGGTTCAATTCCCGCCATCTCCAAAAAGAAAAATGAGCTTCTTGTGAAGCTCATTTTTCTTTTTAACGAGTTTTCGTACCGAAAACTCGCAGGCAGAAGGATTTTTTTTCTAATGTCGAAAAACTTGCGGCTCTAAAAAACTTGGTGTATTTACTCATTTTCTTATAAATATTAAATTATAAATATGATAAAAGCTGAAATAAAAGATTTGGAATTACTTGAACATTTAAGGTCTTTGCCTAAAGATGAAATGGCAATTTTTGTAATGGCAGAAGGACGTATTCGCGGTGCTTTTTTTCATGGAACACGTTTTGTGAATCAGGCAAGGGCGCAGCATAATCTTGGAATTCTTGAGACAATGGTTTTCGGGCAGGCAACACTTTGCGGTGCGCTAATGCTTCCTTTGATGAAGGGTAAAGAGCACTCAACATTGCGGTATGAGGTTGACGGACCTGCGGAAGGTTTTTCTGTGGAAGTTGATTCAAAAGGAACTGTCCGCGGTTATCTTTTCAATGAGCATATTCCTGTTGAAAAGCCACTTGAAAACTGGGATTTAAAGCCGTTTTTGGGCAGCGGAACTTTGTCTGTTTCTACAATCCATGAAGGTGACAAGAATCCTTATACAAGTTCAGTTTCTGTTGATTCTGGAAATATTGCCATGGATTTGGCTTCTTACTATAACCAGTCTGAGCAACTTTCTTCTGCATTCAATACAGGAATCCAGCTTGATAAAAAAGGCAGGGTTATTGGCGCAGGTGGACTTTTCCTTCAAATCATGCCTGAAACAGGTGGAAAACGCGGAAGTGGAGCCGCAAAATCAAGCTCTGCAGACAAAAATGCTGATCAGGATTTGATTTCTCGTGCGGAAATGGCATTTAAGACAGCTCCGTCAATAGGGCAGTGGTTCAGTGAAAAAGGGACAATAGAAGATTTTGTATACGGACTTTTCAGAGAATTTAAACCAACAATTGCTGTCCGCCGGAATGTTACATTTGACTGTCCTTGTACAGAAGAATCTTATTTAAATTATATAAAACATCTTCCTGCTGACCAGCTTGCAGATATCAAAAAAAACGGTCCGGATCCGCTTGAGGTTGTCTGCAGAAATTGCGGAAGTGTGTATCATATTCCGCTCTCAAAACTTTAGAATTGGCAATAGACAATAAAAAAAAGACGGTTTAACCGTCTTTTTTTTACAGATTTTTCTTTATTATCGTGATTTCTGCTGGAATTTTTTCAGCATGGCAACTGCGTTTCGTTTTCCATTGTAGACAAATCCACCGTTCCAATACTCAAGGGCTGCAAACAAAGCGTTTCCTCCATCCTGCGCATCAGATTCCTTTGTTTTAAAAGAAACATAATTTGCCAGTTCTTCATAATTGTTAGCATGAAGACAAGAAATGCGTTTGCGGTTGAATTCATTCCATTTTTCAAGATCTTTAAAACCTTCGCCTTCGTCCTGGACAATAACATGAGCATGTGTAGGACTGAATGAATACCATACTGTTACTTTTTTGTTTATGTCGCAGTGATTTCCATGTTTTACAGCATTTTTGATTACTTCACTGATCTGCTGTTCAAGAAGGTTCAATTCCTTGATTTCAGATGGAGCTGACTGAACAATCAAAAGTGTAAAATATCTAATCTGTCTAAAGTCTGAAGGGAATTCCTTCTTAAGCATATTTGTTTTGTCGAACAATGGATCATTGTCGTCAGAACGTAATTCTTTTACTGTTGGTTCTTCCATAAAAATCTCCTTTTTACAAGAACAAAATAAGTTGGGAAATACTTTTTATTCTTTTACCATCAAAAGTGCTTCTTCAACACTGTTTGCAATAGGAAAATATCCCATAAGCTTTGTAAGTTCAATAACTTTTTTTACTGAACCATGAATGTTTGAAATAGAAAGCTTTAGGTTCATCTTTTTGATAGTAGAACAAATGTAAATCAATGCACCAATTCCAGACGAGTCGATATAGTCAACTTGCTCAAGGTTTATGATGAAGATTTTGACATTTTTTTCAATCATCTTCATAACAAGTTCCTTAAGTTTATAAGAATTGTAGAGATCCATTTCTCCGTTTACATCGATAATGTAAACATCTCCATTTTTTCGTATTTTAAGTTCCATAAGGTACTCCTTATCCCTGTATTTTTATGATCAGAAGGCTCTGGTCATCGTATTGCTGTGTGTTGCCACAGAATTTTTTGATATTATCTTTAACCTTTGCTGCAATATCTTTCCCATTCAAATTGCAGTTGGCTTGAATAACCTTTTGTAAATTATCTATTGAGTATTGTACACCTCTTTCGTCAAGACATTCAAGTAAACCATCGGTACAAGTTACAAGAATATCACCTGCATCAAGATTTAAGTCGATATTCTTATATTCCGTTGTTTTTTCAACACCGATAGGTTCGCAGTCTGTTGAAATTTTGCTGATTGTCTTGTCGCTCGTCTTGTAAAGTAATACAGGATTGATTCCCGATGTGGCAATCTGCGCAGTGTTGTCAATGCTGTTATAATTTATCAATGCAACGCTTGCAAAGTGATCCATGCTGTTTTTTTCAGAGCAGATTGTTCTGTTTACCCATTCAAGAAGGGTTGCGGAACTTTGGTTTGTGTTTGCCACAAGCCTGAGCATTGCTCTAATCATAATCATTATTGTAAGGGAGTTCATTCCTTTTCCAGCAACATCTGCCATTACAAATGTGATTCTATCTTTTCTTGAAGGAATTATATCGTAGTAGTCGCCACAGACATTTTCGTTTGTGATGGAATATTTTCCGATTGAAAGCTTGTTGATTACAGGAAGTTTTTCCGGTACGAGAGTTTTCTGGAATTTTGTTGCAATATCGCCTTCCTTTGTTAATTCTGTGTGTTCAGAATAAGCAAGGAAACTGTTCAATGGAATAAGCGCTGTGGCAAGACCGTCGCAAAGATTGCAGGCTGTCTCAAAGTCTTTTTTGCTGAATGGTTCAGAATCAGGCTTTCTAGCAAGAACTGCAAGCGCAACAGATTCGCCCATCTGTTTTACAGGAATGAACATGTATGGACCTACACGCAGGAAGTCCTCCGGACCATTCTGGAAAATCCGCTTATCCTTTGCTGAATTTGTAATATTTTCTGCGATTCCCCTTGTGAAGAAATCTCCAAAGACATTTCCTTCCAATGAATACTGTGAATATTTGAAATTTGTCTCAACACGTAGCTGCTTGTGCGGAATATCATCCGGAATTTTGTACGGCGGTGGAAAAACACCAGTTACAGCTTTTACGGCAAGAATATTGTCAAATTCGTCAAGGACAAGAACTGTTCCGCCATCTGCACCGGTTTTCTGAACAATCAGTTTATTGAAGAATTCAAGGAACTGGGAAAGTGAATTTTCCTCGTTGAAATAGCTTGAGGCTTTTACTGTAAGCTCCTTGTCATCTTCTATTATGGCTTTATATTTGTTTTCAAGGGCTGCAACAGCCTCTTTGCTTACTTCTTCAGAGTTTAGATTTTCCTCGGCTTCTTTTTCTTTTTTAGCTTTTTTTTCAGCACGTTTTGCCGGATCTGAAACTGCAAGCACAAATGCGTACGCAATAAGAAAAAATTCCAATATAAGAGTAATTATCGAAATATAGAAAAGCTTGTGGTCAAAATACGTGTAGAGCAGACCTGCGACAAGCACTCCGATACATGGGAAAAATATAAAACTAACTTTTGCCGCATTTCTTATTTTTGCAATCAAAAGCAAAATAAAAAGAACCAGACCTGCGCCAGCAGCTATGAGAAGCGGTAGATTTACAAATGAATCAATTGAGTCCAACAATATTCAGCTCCTGTTTACATTGATGAC
>ERZ808267.247-NODE-247-length-19327-cov-5.380500_pt1 | contig 19327 bp, 18 predicted proteins | sample MGYA00521241_ERZ808267 | MGnify/ENA primary metagenome ERZ808267 (study PRJEB31516, sample SAMN03275592) | gut metagenome | biome: mammalia-associated habitat; material: feces | host: Papio cynocephalus | place: Kenya | collected 2012-07-19 ... | reverse complement strand
GGTACAAAAAGAATTCTTTTCCATACATGATGTGAGAGATTGTGCATTATATATCCTGCCAGTGTTACCGCACAACATCCACAGCCGCTTCCGCCACTGTGAGTATCCTGCTTTTCATTGTCAAATATGCTTACTCCGCAATCCATGTGAACCCGGCTTATATCATAACCGTTATCCATTAAAAGCTTAACAAGAATTTCACTTCCGATTTTTCCCAGATCACCGGTAATAATTTTATCAAACTGAGTGGGCTTTGCTCCTGTGTCTTCAAGGCATTGATATATTACATCTGCAGCGGCAGGTGCCATACATGCACCCATATTAAGACTGTCACGGACACCATAGTCTACAATTTTACCTGTTGTAACTGAGCTTATATGTGGAAATTGGGACATTGGCTGACTTTCATCAGTTGAGGTAACAACAAATGCCCCGCTTCCGGTAACTGTCCAGGTTGAGCTTAAGGGACGCTGGTTTCCGTACTCTAATGGGAATCTGAATTGCTTTTCGGCACTTCCGTAATGACTGCTGGTTACTGCTATAACATTTTTTGCATATCCGGCGGCTACTGTCATGGCAGCAAGTGACAGAGATTCACCACAGGTAGAGCATGCTCCGTATAGACCGAAAAGAGGAATGTTAAAGTCTTTTAATCCAAAGGTAGTACCAATAAGCTGTCCGAGCAAATCTCCTCCAAATATATATCTTATATCATCATTCACCAGTCCGGATTTGGAAAGAGCAGTCTGGACAGCACGGCGTACCATTTCGGATTCACCCTCCTCCCAGGAATCCTTTCCGAATGTGGGATCTGCCTCAATCTGGTCAAAATATGGAGCCAGGGGACCCTTTCCCTCCATTTCTCCAACTATGGAAGCACCACTTATAATTACAGGGGGGTGTTCAAATTTTATTGTTTGTTTTCCAAGGGTTTCGCTTTTCAAGATTAATTCCTCCTATACCAAGCCAATGTTGATTAATATGAAATAAATCAGTCCCAGTACCCAGCTTGTTACAATACCAAAGAGGATAACCGGTCCGGCGATGGTAAAGACCTTTACACCTTTTCCGAAAACCTCACCCTCTTTCTGATATTCAATGGTGGGTGCCGCTACGGAGTTGGCAAAGCCTGTAATTGGAACCAGGGCACCTGCTCCTCCGTATTTGGCAATTTTTTTGTAAATATTAAAGCCGGTTAGTATTACACTTATGAAAACAAGAATAAGTGATGTATAACTGCCGGCATCATCGTTGTTACAGCCAAAATAGTTTGTGGCAATATCCTGGATACACTGTCCCAGGGTACATATTGCACCACCTATAAGAAAGGCATTAAGACAATTTTTAGCACAATTGTGTTTTGGAGTCACAATATCAACATATTCATTGTATTCTGCATCATTTTGTTTAACCTTCATATATTTAAACCTCCTGTTTTAAAATAGAAAAAATTGTATAAGACAGCCGACAGCCTTGCCCAAAGCTGCAGCAATTATCGCATATGGAAGAAAGCTTCTTATTCCGAATCTTCTTGAAATAATGGGAAAAACATCAAGAGTTTCAGCCAGAGCGCCTGCAAGGCAGCCTATAAATATTCCTCCAAAAAGATTAAATGAAAATACACCGGGAATACTTAAGGGAAGTGTAATATTAAAGAGCTGTATAAAATTTCCTAAGGTTACTCCTGCGATTATTATAATTTCAATGGTGTTTTTATATTGAAATGCCTTGTATTTTTCTGAAAGCTTTTCAAAGACTCCCAAAAGAGTAATAAAGGCTATATATCCTGCCGAAATTGCTCCCCCGGCAATTGCACAAAACAGGGTAAATAAAGTGCATCTAATCAGCATCAATAGTCTTTTTCTCCCTGTTGCTGTCAAGAATAATGCAGTTATTTACATCCTGTTCATATAGGCGCATCTGCACCTGGAGGGGAGTAGGATCGTCAGTATTGCATTTATTTATTCCATGATTAAAGAATATAATCATGCCGAGGGTAAGACCGATGGAATATGCGAATACACCTGCTGCATATCCGATATCTCCGATATCTCCTTCTTTGCCTGTAAAAATGTTATATATGTTGGAGAGCAGATCGGCAGTTCCGACATCACCGTTGTATGACATGATGGAATAAGCAGTGCCCAGAAACGCAATAAGGATAAGAAATAAAGCCTTAAGCTTTCCCTTGGCTTTTGTGCCTGCTTTAAGATTTTTATAATATACAATAGTTTCGGGGCTGCCTATGCTTTCTACATGGATATTTTCAAATTCACCTGAAATCAGAGAGATAAGCTTCATAGCTGTAATAACTATCTGACTTTGCTCTTTGTCAGGCATGGTTAATATTTCTGACTTTGATATTTTGTGATAAATATCCATATTTCTGCAATAAATAGTAGCTATATCTCCGATATGAACTTTTCTGGCTGCCACCAGAGTGCTTTGCTCCAGGGCAAAATACAGAGTTATTTTTTCCATATATCAAAACTTCCTTCTAAACGTTTTTAATAGTATTTCAACTTCTTTATAAAATATTCCTTAAAAAGTTTAATTACAATAAAAGCATAGGACATACAAAGCTTTATATAAACGGTAAAGAGATAACTCTGACACCGGCTCAGATTGACGTGGACAATAGTGCTGAGTTTGAAATCAAAGCAGCTAAACCATACAGCGGCTGCCGGGAAAGGTAGCCGTTTTTTTATGGAAAATCCGAGACCTGTGATAGAGTAAAAAAGGGGGTATGTGTCTTGTTAATAAGTAATTTTCATGATAAAATAAATCAGATTATGTACTATATGGAGGCATGCTCTATGGATTTGCAGGATATAAGGCAGCAAATTAATATAATTGATGAGGATATGGAAAGTCTGTTTATAAGAAGGATGGAATGTTCATCCCGGGTGGCAGGCATTAAGCTTGAATGCAATGAGGATATATACAAGCAGGACAGAGAGATGGAAATATGCAAAAAATATGAAGATAATCCCACATATGTGACCTTTATAAAAAAGATTATGGAAATAAGCAGAAATTATCAATATAGCATATTTGCATCCAGTGATTGCTTTAAAGAAAAGTATTTGAACCGGGTTACCGAGGAAAACATGAAGATTTTTTCCGAGGGAGGAATTTTAGAGCTTTTTCTTGAAGCAGCTTCCGATGGTGAAAAAGGATTGAAAACAGAGGATATAATCAGCATAATATCCGGTTCCGGTCTTAAGATAAAAAATCTGGTATGTGAGGAAAACAGAGTTCATGCAAAGCTTTATGTTGAAAATAGTACGAAGACAAAATTTGCTGCTCTTGTTTTAAGCTACATGTTATATATGGAGACAGTATAGGAGGTTTTATGGTAGTAGTTAACGGACACATAGTAGACCCCGAATCCGGACTTAATGAATTGGGGGATATAGAAATTGACAAAGATATGATAAAGAAGATATATCTTAGAAGCAGAGGAGAAAGCTACATATCTTGCGGTAACGGGCAGGTTATTGATGCCCATAATTCTTATGTTATGCCTGGCTTTATCGATTTGCATGTTCATCTTAGAGATCCGGGATTAACATATAAGGAGGATATAAGGACAGGCTCACTTGCAGCCGCAAGAGGTGGTGTGACTACAATCTGTGCAATGCCTAATACAAAGCCTGTTGTTGATAATGTAGATACCTTGAGATACGTTTATGACAAGGCTAAAAAAGAGGCAGTGGTTCATGTCAGACAGCTATCTTCCATAACAAAAGGTATGGAGGGAAAGGAGCTTGTAGATATGGAGGCGATGCTTAAAGCCGGGGCAATAGCTTTTTCTGAGGACGGAAAAAGTGTTATGGACATAAGGGTCTACAGAGAGGCTATGGAGAATGCGGCAAAGCTTAATGCACTTATTATGGCTCATTGTGAGGATAAGGATCTGGCCGGACAGGGAGTTTTAAATCAGGGAGTGGCATCTGCCAGATTTAATGTGGAAGGAATAAGCAATGGTGTGGAGGATATTATTACAGCCAGGGATATATTTCTTGCAAAGGATACCAATGCCAGATTGCATATATGCCATTGCTCTACCAGAGGAACGGTGGAACTTGTAAAAATGGGTAAAAAGCTGGGGACTATGGTTACCGCTGAAGTCTGCCCGCATCATTTTACATTGACAGATTCTGATATAACAGAGGCCGACAGCAATTATAAGATGAATCCACCTCTTAGAAAGGAGGAGGATGTGAAGGCTCTTATAGAAGGACTTTCCCAGGGTATAATGGACGCAATTTCTACGGATCACGCACCTCATTCAAGGGAAGAAAAAAAGCAATATTTTGATAAGGCACCCTTCGGAATAGTAGGTCTTGAAACCTCTGCTGCGTTGACATTTACTGCACTTGTGGCGCCGGGAATTATGGATATTACGGATATGGCTTTGAAGATGAGCTATAACCCGGCAAGGATTATTGGGATTGAAAAGGAATATGGCAGTCTTATGCCGGGTAAAAAGGCAGATATAGTAATATTTAATCCGGATATTTGCTGGACAGTCAATGCCGGAGAATTCGCATCAAAGGGTAAAAATACACCATATGACGGAAAAACACTGATGGGCAGGGTTACCCATACCATTGTAGACGGAAAACTGGTATACAGCTTATAAATTATTATATAAATGGAGGAGAAAAATCTATGATTAACACACTTATTAAGAGGATTAAGGAAAAAAATGCACCGGTTGTTGTAGGACTTGACCCTATGATGAACTATATTCCTTCCCACGTACAGGAAGAGGCCTTTGAACAATATGGGGAAACACTTAAGGGAGCTGCCAGTGCCATATGGGAATACAATAAGGGAATCATAGATGAAACAGCAGATCTTATACCCGCTGTAAAACCTCAAATTGCAATGTATGAGCAGTTCGGTATAGAGGGGTTAATTGCATATAATAAAACCTGTGAGTATGCAAAAAGCAAAAATCTGGTGGTTATAGGAGACATAAAAAGAGGGGATATAGGCTCAACCTCTGCGGCTTATGCAACAGGACATCTGGGGCATGTTGCTGTAGGAAGTAAAAAATATACGGGCTTTTGTGAGGATTTTGTAACTGTAAATCCATACCTGGGAACAGATGGTGTTAAGCCGTTTGTAGATGTATGCAAGGAGGAGAATAAGGGAATTTTTGTTCTTGTGAAAACTTCAAATCCATCTTCAGGGGAGTTCCAGGATCAGCTTGTGAATGGTGTGCCATTATATGAGCTGGTGGCAAAAAAGGTGGTTGAATGGGGAAGTGATTCCATGGAAGCAGGATATAGCAATGTGGGCTGTGTTGTCGGAGCCACATATCCGGAAATGGGCAAAACTTTGAGAAAGCTTATGCCTAACACATACATTCTGGTGCCGGGATATGGTGCACAGGGAGGAAAGGCAGCAGATCTGGTTCACTATTTTAACAGTGATGGATTAGGGGCGATAGTTAATTCCTCCAGAGGGATAATAGCTGCATACAAACAGGAAAAATATGCTGATTTTGGAGAAAAAAATTATGCAAAAGCCAGCAGACAGGCAGTTATAGATATGATACAGGATATAAACATGGCTTTATAAGAGATGCGGATTAAGAAATGAGGATAATAGTATGGCTAAAATTAAAATGACCGGAAAAGTAATACAGCAGGATAATATTGCCGGAGATATTTTTTCCTTGGTGATTTGTGCAGACACCATAGCGAAAGAGGCAATACCGGGACAATTTGTGAATTTGTATTCCAAAGATGGAAGCAGACTGCTGCCAAGACCTATAAGCCTTTGTGAGATAGACAGGGATAAGGGCTTAATCAGACTTGTGTACAGAATTGCCGGGGCAGGAACAGAAGAATTTTCCAGGCTTACCTCCGGAGATAATATTGATATCATGGGACCTCTTGGAAACGGATTTACCCAAAATAAGGGGAAGGCAATTATTATAGGCGGGGGAATTGGAATACCTCCTATGCTTCAGCTTGCCAAGGAGCTGAACTGTGAAAAATCCATAATACTTGGATACAGGGATGAAGAATTTTTGTCAGGAGAGTTTGAACCCTATGGCAGGGTATTCAAGTCAAGCGATAGTGGGAATGTAGGTATAAAGGGAACCGTTATGGATGCAATAAGGGAATATAATATAACAGGTACGGATATTTATGCCTGTGGTCCGGCTCCAATGTTAAGGGCTATACAAAGCTATGCCCTGGAGAATAATATTACAGCCCAGCTTTCCCTTGAGGAAAGGATGGCCTGTGGAATGGGGGCATGCCTGGCCTGCGTTTGCAAGTCAGTGGATGTTGATTCCCACTCCATGGTAGATAATAAGAGGGTTTGTAAGGATGGACCTGTATTCTATGCTCAGGAGGTTTTGATATAATGAATACTAAAGTTAATATAGCAGGGGTGGAACTAAAAAATCCAATAACAACTGCATCGGGAACCTTTGGTTCAGGAATAGAATATGATGAGTTTGTAAATCTCAGCCTTCTGGGAGCTGTAACCACAAAGGGGGTAGCTAATCAACCCTGGCCGGGTAACCCGGTTCCAAGAGTGGCTGAAACCTATGGGGGTATGCTTAATGCTATCGGTTTACAAAATCCGGGCATTGATACATTTATAAAAAGGGACATTCCTTTCCTGAAGGAAAAGGATACAAAAATAATAGTAAATGTTTGCGGCAAAAGCGTAATTGATTATGTGGAGGTTGTTGAAAGACTTGGTGAAGAACCGGTTGACCTTCTTGAGATAAATGTATCCTGTCCTAATGTTAAGGAGGGTGGGATTGCGTTTGGACAAAATCCAAAGGCGCTATTTGATATAACAAGAGAGATTAAGAAAAAAGCCAGACAGCCGATTATTATGAAGCTAAGCCCTAATGTAACTGATATTACTGAAATGGCAAGAGCTGCAAGGGATGGAGGTGCGGATGCTCTTTCACTTATTAATACAATTACCGGTATGAAGATTGATGTCAAAAGAAGAAGCTTTGCCCTTGCCAATAAGACCGGAGGATTATCAGGCCCGGCTATAAAGCCTGTTGCCATAAGAATGGTGTATCAGGTGGCAAATGTGGTAAAGCTGCCTATAATAGGTATGGGCGGATGTATGAATGCCATGGATGCCCTGGAGTTCATTATGGCCGGAGCAACTGCTGTTGCGGTGGGAACAGCTAATTTTAATGATCCGTATGCTACAGAAAAGGTAATAAAAGGAATAGAAGATTATATGATAGAAAATAATATCCGGGATATAAATGATCTGATAGGATGTGTAAAATAGAAGGTTAATTATGGGAATATTTAAGAAAAGAAGATACTATTTTTCTGACACATCAGTGGCAGTGGATACCGTAATAGCTCTGATAATGGGAGGAATTTCCCTTTTTATTGAGCTGCTGGGAATAATAGCGTCTGTTATAACAAAGGGATATGCCCCTGATATATTTGGAACACTGTATATGTGTGCCATTATATTATCTGTGGTGGGAGAAATTTTTGCCTGGTTTGGCAACAATGCCCAGGAGGGTGGCGCAAAGGGAAAACGTATATCAATACTTATTAATATTTTATCCCTTATAATAATTCTTTGGATTTTTATATTAGGTGCATAAATTAATAAAATGAGGTTTATTATGAGTGAAAACTTAAAGAAACAGACAAATATTGTTACTGCAGAGGAACAAATCGAAAAACAGGATATCTATGAAAGAATTGAGCTGGCTGTAGGCAGACTTAATGAAATGGATAATGAAGAATTTGATTCGGAAACCGGACAATATAATGAGGGCCTTACGGAGTATTTTAGAAGAACAGCCGAATTTATTCTGTATGTTTATGATGTATACAACATAATAAATTCAGATAATGATTTGTCTCTGGAGTATCTTAAGATAATAAACAGGAAGTTATATAAGGATATATTGCCGGAAAATTATAAAACAAGCTATGGAAATCCTGATTATGCCGTAAAAATGCTTGGTGAGGAATATGGAAAACTACTTTGCTTTTTATATGCTGAGCAAAGAAGTATTATTACTTATGCATATGAAGGGAAAATGCTTGACTTTATTATAACTGTGGAGCTGTTCCTTGAAATATACAGTATGCTTCTGAATGATCCGTGCATTGCCGGTAAAAGTATCAGAGATGCAATTTATTATCATATGTATGATTATGCAGATGTTCTGGTGGCCGAAAGAACATCCGAAGCTGTAAGCGGTGATAATAAATTCGCCCTTAATATAATCGAAAACAGCAATCTTTCTGATATAAGGTATCTGTATAATTATGGTGAATATATTGGAGATAATGAAATAAAGACAGCCCTGTATCTTAACGGACTTTCCGAGGATAAGGTCAGGGCTATGGCGGCTACCTATGTTCTGGGCTTTATAAAGGGCTTTGAGACAATGAGAATAGATATTTCACCTAAGAAAACCGTAGGGATAGAGTATTCTGTCGGTCAGGAGAGAATGATAAGATATGCCATAGAAATATTCAGAGAAAATGGTCTGTCACCTATTATATTAAGATATCCGGTAAGCAGGATAAACAGAAGACTTACTATAAGGAGAGGCTTTACGGCAACTCCGGCAAATAAGCAGTATGAATATGATCATAGAATGGACGAGGCAATATTTTTTGATAAGGCTTTTATGGAAAGAAAACTTGAGGTTATACAGGATACCTATACAAGGCATAATACACAGGCGGCTGAATATGCAGGACCTGCTGTTGTTGAGATATTTGGGGAAAATCCATATAAACCGGAAGCAAAAGAAAGTACTGTTAAGCTTAGTGAGAAACAGCAGAACTTATCTGTGGAATATACCTCAAAACAGGCAGCAATAATCAACCGTTTTATGCCCAGGGACAAATACAGCTTTACTATAATTGCTTTTCCTGTTCCTGAAATCGGAGATAATTACGAAAAAATATATGATGAAATTGTAAGGGTGAATACCCTGGACAATGACGTATACAGAAATATACAGCAATGTATAATCAATGAGCTTGACAGGGCGGAATATGTTCATGTGCTGGGAAAGGGTAATAATCTTACGGATATAAAAGTTAAGCTTCATAAGCTGGACAATCCCGACAAGGAAACAAATTTTGAAAATTGTCTGGCTGATGTTAATATCCCGCTGGGTGAAGTGTTTACCTCTCCTGTATTGACAGGAACCAACGGAATTTTGCATGTAAGCAGGGTTTATCTGAATGAGCTTAAGTATGTTGATCTGTATCTGGAATTTGAAGATGGGAAGGTGGTTAAATACAATTGCGATAATTTTGAAGATGAGGAGGAAAATCACAAATTTATAAGAGAAAATCTTCTTTATAACCATCTTACTCTTCCGATGGGTGAATTCGCTATAGGCACAAATACAACAGCTTATGCCATGGCAAAAAAATATGACATAATATATAAGCTTCCTATACTGATTGCAGAAAAAATGGGTCCACATTTTGCACTGGGAGATACCTGCTACAGCTACAGCGAAGACAGTATATTGTACAATCCTGACGGCAAGGAGCTGATTGCAAAGGATAATGAATGCTCAAAACTGAGAAATGAACCTGGAAGAGAAAAAGAGGCTTACTTTAATTGCCATACAGATATTACGATTCCTTATGAGGAACTTGGAGGAATATACTCAGTTCATAGTGACGGAACACGGATTCCGATTATTGAGGATGGAAGATTTGTTATAAAGGGAACCGAAGAACTTAATATTCCGCTGGACACACTATAAAGCCCACAGGGAGGAAAAAAGTATGAGAATGTATGACCTTATTATGAAAAAAAGGGACGGAGGAGTTAATACTCCACAGGAGATAAAATATATTGTCGAGGGTTTTACACGAGGTGAAATCCCGGATTATCAGATGTCTGCCTGGCTGATGAGTGTTTTTTATCAGGGAATGACAAAGAATGAAATTGTGGACCTTACCCTGGCCATGGCAAAAAGTGGAGATATGCTTGATTTGTCCTCTATACATGGAATTAAAGTAGATAAACATAGCACCGGAGGAGTTGGCGATAAGACAACATTTATAGTTGCCCCTGTGCTGGCTGCATTAGGGGTACCTATGGCAAAGATGAGTGGAAGAGGATTGGGACACACAGGTGGAACTATTGACAAGCTTGAAAGTATACCGGGATTTTCGGTGGCTATATCCGAACAGGAATTTATCGGCAATGTAAATAAAAATAAGCTTTCAATAGTGGGGCAGACCGGAAATCTGGCTCCTGCGGATAAAAAAATATATGCCCTGAGGGATGTGACAGCCACTGTGGACAGTATACCGTTAATTGCCTCAAGCATTATGAGTAAAAAACTGGCAGCGGGGGCTGATGTAATAGTTCTTGATATAAAATGTGGCAGCGGCGCATTTATGAAAACCATAGAGGAAGCAAAAGAACTTGCAAAAACCATGGTAGATATAGGTAATATGGCAGGGAAAAAAACCTATGGAATTATAACTGATATGAATGAACCTCTGGGATGTAAGGTTGGAAATGCATTAGAGGTTAAGGAAGCCATAGAAGTGCTTAAAATAAATAACATAGAAGATGCTCTGACAGGCAAATCTGATATTAATCATGGAATAAGGAAACTCATAAAGGTTTCCCTGTGTCTGGCTGCGTATATGCTTATTGGAGCCGAAAAAGCGGATGACTACGAAACGGCATATAACAAATGCGTTAATGCTATAGAAAGCGGACAGGCTTTGAAAAAGTTTGCTGAATTTGTAAAATCCCAGGGAGGAGATGACAGTGTAATATATAACACAAAACTGCTTCCGGAGGCAAAGTATTGTGTGCCTGTATACTTTTCAGGAGAGGGTTATATATCATATTGTAAGACCAGCGAGATAGGCATGGTAAGTCTGATCCTTGGAGGAGGACGTGCTGTAAAGGAGGACAAAATTGACCTTGCGGTGGGGATTGACATAAGAAAACATTTAGGGGAATATGTTTCAAGTAAGGAGCCTTTTGCATATATACATGCCAATAATATGGAAGTAGTAGATGAGGCGGTAAAAAGACTTGTTGGAGCCTATAATATTACTGATACCCAGGAAGAATTTTGTGATATAATAAAGGATATAATATTGCCGAATAACAAATAAAAAACAAGAAAGAAGGATGAAAATGAGAGTAGCAATTATTACAGGCTCTACAAGTGATTTGCCAAAGATAGAGCCGGCAATTGAGATTTTAAAGGAATATGGGGTAAAGGTTGATGTAAGATGCCTTTCTGCCCACAGAGCCCATGCAGGCTTGTCTTTGTTTATAGAGGAGGCAAAGGAAAATGGTACAGAAGTTATAATTGCAGCGGCAGGCATGGCAGCAGCTTTACCCGGAGTTATTGCTTCCCAGACTGTTATTCCGGTTATTGGAGTACCTGTTTCGGGCTCAACCTTAGATGGTATGGATGCACTTTTGTCCATAGTTCAGATGCCGCCGGGAATACCTGTTGCAACAGTTGCAATAAACGGTGGCAAGAATGCCGCACATCTTGCTCTTCAGATAATTGGTGTAAAGCATGCCGAAATTCGTGAAAAGCTTCTTGATTTCAGGAAGAATATGGAGGAACAGGCTATAAGGACAAATGAGGAGATAATTGAAAAATACAGATAGAAAAGTTTTAAAATCTAAGGTGCGTATTTTAAACTATAGTTACATTTATATGTGGTAATTTTCAAGTTGATAAAGAAAATATAATAGGGTATAATGAACCTATATTTTAAGGAGGTACATAAAATGGGTATAATTAGCAGATTTAAGGACATAATGGCAGCAAATATTAATGCTCTTCTTGATAAGGCAGAGGATCCTGAGAAAATGATTGATCAGACAATGAGAAATCTTACAAGGGATCTTGGAGAAGTAAAGGAGCAGACAGCTGCGGTTATGGCAGACGAGCAAAGATGCAAGAGAGAGCTGGATCAGTGCAACAGTGATATAGCTAAAATGCAATCTTATGCAGAAAAGGCGCTTCTTGCAGGTAATGAGGCAGATGCAACTAAGTTTTTGGAGCAAAAAGCCCAGCTTTCGGTAAAGCAGGCAAGCTTGCAACAGACATATGATGTTGCAGCGGCTAATGCAATGAAGATGAGACAGATGCATGATAAGCTTGTGAAAGATATAAACGAACTCAACACAAGAAGAGATGCAATCAAGGCTAAAATGAAGGTTGCAAAGACCCAGCAGCAGCTTAATAAGATGACAGCTAATATAACTGATTCATCCAGTAGTATCGCAGCATTTGAGAGAATGGAAGCAAAAGCAAACAGCATGCTTGACCAGGCAAATGCTATGACAGAGCTTAATATGTCAACTGAGGAGAGTGGAGTTGATTCTTTAGCAGCAAAGTATGATGCCGCTCCTGATGCAGCTGTTGCCGATGAGCTTGCAGCACTCAAGGCAAAGATGGGACTTCAGTAAAATATTGAAGGGTTTAAATGATAAGCAGCAAGAGGCCTGTTGTTATACTGACGGGCCTCTTCTTATTCTGGCCGGAGCGGGAAGCGGAAAAACCAGAGTGATTACCCACAGAATAGCATATTTAATTGAGGAGAAGGCTGTTAATCCTTATAATATTCTGGCTATTACATTCACCAATAAAGCTGCAAAGGAAATGCGTGAAAGGGTAGATAACATAGTAGGATTTGGTGCTGAAAGTGTATGGGTTAGTACATTTCATTCGATGTGTGTAAGAATCCTTAGAAAGCATATTGAAAAACTTGGCTTTAAGAAAGATTTTACCATATATGACACTGATGAGCAAAAGGTTGTAATAAAAGAGGTTCTGAAATATCTGTCCCTGGATCCTAAACTTTATCCCGAAAGAGCAATGATTGGGGCAATTTCAAAGGCAAAAGAGGAATATATGTCTCCGGATGATTACGAAAAAGCTCATGCAACAAGCTTCAGGGACCAGCAGATAGCCAGGGTTTACGATGAGTATCAGAAACGTTTGAGAAGGAATAATGCACTGGATTTTGATGATCTGATATATCAGACCATTTTTTTGTTTGAAACCAATCCGGATGTTCTGGGTGAATATCAGGAAAGATTTAAATATATAATGGTAGATGAATATCAGGATACTAATCATACTCAATTTGTGCTGGTAAAGCAGCTTGCTGCAAAGTATCGCAATCTGTGTGTGGTGGGAGATGATGATCAGAGTATATACAAATTCAGGGGTGCCAATATTTATAATATCCTTAATTTTGAACAGGAATATCAGGATGCCAGGGTAATTAAGCTTGAGCAGAACTACCGTTCAACTTCAAATATACTGAATGCTGCCAATAAGGTTATAGCCAATAATGCCGGCAGGAAGGATAAAACATTATGGACAGAACAAAAGGATGGAGACAAGGTCAAATTTATCAGATATGATGATGACAAAGCAGAAGCCAGAGGAGTATCAGCCTTAATCCGTGGTTTAAGTACCAGGGGAGTGGGATATGATGAGATTGCCATATTGTATAGAACAAATGCTCAGTCCAGACTTTTGGAGGAGCAACTGATTTTTCAAAATATTCCTTATAAGGTGTATGGCGGACAGAATTTTTATGGTAGAAAGGAAATAAGAGATTTACTTTGCTACCTCAAGATTCTGGTTAACCCTGAGGATGATAATTCACTCAAGAGGATAATAAATGTTCCCAAAAGAGGCATAGGTGATACAAGTATTTCCAGGCTGCAGGATTTTGCGCTGGCTAATGATATGAGTCTCTATGATACACTGCTTGATGTTGAGGAAGTTCCGGGAATGGCTCGTTCTGTAGAAAAAATAAGTAAATTTATATCTATGATGGAAAAATTCAGAAACATGTTGCAGGAGGAGACTACACCTAGTGAGATTTTTGATTTGATTCTTGAAGATACAGGATACCTGGAGGACTTAAATGCTGAAGGAACTGATGAAGCAAAGGCAAGAATAGAAAATATAGGAGAATTGAAAAGTAAAATTATCAATTATGAGGAAAATGCAGAGTATCCGAATCTTACTGAATTGCTGGAGGATATAGCTCTTGTAGCCGATGTTGATGAGGATGAGGATCAGGATAATCCGGGTGCAAAGGTTGCGCTTATGACTCTCCATAGCTCAAAAGGTCTGGAGTTCCCTTATGTGTTTATTACCGGAATGGAAGATGGTCTTTTTCCTGGTAAAATGTCACTTGACAGTGATGATCCGGATGCAATAGAGGAGGAGAGAAGACTTTGCTATGTGGGAATTACCAGAGCTATGAAACAGCTTTACCTTACTGCGGCAATAAGTCGTATGAGTAATGGTGTTACATGCTATAATGATATATCCAGGTTTATTAAGGAGATACCAAAGGAATATATTGATATGGAGGGGCTTCTGCGTAAGGATAGTAAAGAACAGGAGAGTGATGATTACAGGAACTTTTCAACACCAAAATTCGGTGGATTTTCAAATGTGGGATATGGCAGACCTAAACTCAGGCAGAATGATTATGCCAAGAGTAATCCATATACAAAAAATATTGCAAATCCTTCTGCCAATCCGGGATTTGGAAAGGCATTTCCTATGGATATAGGAGGAAATTCCCAGCAATATAAGGAGGGAGATGTGGTAAAACACCTGAAATTTGGTAAGGGCATTGTAAGTTCGGTTGTGCCTGCCGGAAGTGATCAGGAAATCGTGGTGGGCTTCGAGAGAGTTGGTACAAAGAGGATGTATGCATCCCTTGTAAAAATGAAAAAACTGTAAAAAATGGCTTTTACGGTAGAAATTCAAAATATACTATGTTATAATTATGACATCTCTATGGATGCTTTCGTTTGAACGGAGGCATTAGAGTGGATATAACTATATATTAAATATGAAAGGGTGGTAAAATAAAATGAAAAAAGCAGAAGAAGTTAAGGTTGTTTCAACTGAAGGCGAGTGCGTGGAGGAAGCAAAGAACGCGTTCTTTTCTGTAGCACTTATAATTGGTATACTTACAATTATTGTAGGAATCTGTGTAGCGGTATATAAGTATCTTACTCCTGATTATCTTGATGATTTTGATGATTATGATGACGATTTTGATGATAGTTTCTTTGAGGATGAAGAGAACGGTGCTGACACAAAAACTGAGTAATCTATACAGATAAGGGCAATTTGCACAGAATATTTTGCTCATATATTGATTTTGTAAAGCCAAAAGCTAAGAGGGGATGCCCGGATTAACGGCATCCCCTCTTAGCTTTATAATTACAGTATGAGTATTTTACTAAAATTACAGTGGGATTTAATGGAAACCATAAGGTACATAAACAGATGAAGTCTGTGTTAGATTCAAATGCGGATAACAGGAGTTGAACCTGCACGGGTGTTCCCACTAGAACCTAAATCTAGCGCGTCTGCCAATTCCGCCATATCCGCATAATATTTTGAAAATAAAAAATGAGCCACGGGGGAATCGAACCCCCGACAACTTGATTAAAAGTCAAGTGCTCTACCGACTGAGCTAGTGGCCCACATAAATATTGTATTAAAAGCTGGGCTAGTTGGATTCGAACCAACGAATGCAGGAGTCAAAGTCCTGTGCCTTACCGCTTGGCGATAGCCCAATGGGACTTTCTTTTTTCCAAAGCCCTAACTTAAGGGTGGATAGAGGGACTCGAACCCTCGGCCTCCAGAGCCACAATCTGGCGCGCTAGCCAACTGCGCCATACCCACCATAGTATTAAAAAAATAAATGTGCCCGAAGGGATTCGAACCCCCGACCCACGGCTTAGAAGGCCGTTGCTCTATCCAGCTGAGCTACGGACACATTTGAAGTTCGCTATTGCGAAACAAAAGCGGGTGATGGGAATCGAACCCACGTATCTAGCTTGGAAGGCTAGTGTTCTACCATTGAACTACACCCGCATAATAGTATGCAATTAAGTGATTAAAAGTCGGGGTGACAGGATTCGAACCTGCGACCTCCTGATCCCAAATCAGGCGCTCTAGCCAAGCTGAGCCACACCCCGATGGAGTATATATTAAGTAAATCTTATGGTGTATCGTGTACCCCATCTCTTAACGCAAGACTTATTATATATAAACCTCTCCGTCTTGTCAACATTTTTTTTGAAAAATTTGAAAAAACTGTTAACCGGGATTATAATTTTATATGTCATCACGCGATAGCGTGACGACCTGCGCACGCATCAGCGTGCTACAAATATAGAAACAAACTTCCTGTATAGTTTGAATTATTTGACGAAAACGTATATAATGTGTACGGATTATACGCGTAAAAAATTCACCTGATTAATTGGGAAATTAAATTAGCTTTGATGAAATGTGAGAAAAGATTATGGACAATTTTATTTTCAGTATTAATGTTACGATACCTATATTTCTTGTAATTTTAATTGGTTATATACTAAGAAAAGCAAATTTTCTTACAGAGGAATTTGTGAGTGTTGCTAACAGGTATGTATTTGTCGTGGCTTTACCTGTTATGCTGTTCCGGGATATAGCGGGTATGAGTATCAGGCATAATATTAATATAAAATTCTTTTTGTATTGTATGATTGTAACGGTTATTATGTTTTTTCTGGTGTGGGGAGTTGCTGCCGTAACCATAAAGGACAAATCCATGATAGGTGCTTTTGCCCAGGCAGGTGCAAGGGGAAGTGCGGCTGTTCTTGGAGTTGCATTTGTGGAAAATATTTGCGGAAGCATAGGTATGGCACCTGTTATGATTGTAGCTGCGGTACCTTTTTTTAATGTATTATCTGTTATAATCCTGGTTTTTAATGACAATACAGGTGCACAAAAGGATTTAAAAAAAATAAGAAGCTGTATGTTGAATATAGCTAAGAATCCCATTATTATCGGTATATTGGCAGGCCTTTTGGCTTCTCTGCTCAGGGTGGATTTTCCGGCAGTGATTGATAGAACTGCGGGATACATCTCACAAACAGCAACTCCGGTGGCACTTCTGGCTATAGGCGGAGGATTTGACACAAGAGCGGCGGCAAAAAAGATAAAGCCTGCACTTGCCGCAAGCTTTATAAAGCTTATAGGCCTTCCGGCAATTTTTCTCCCCTTCGCTTATGCGTTAAAGTTTGGGCCGAGTGAAATGACGTCAATTCTTATTATGCTTGCTTCTCCCACAACGGTGAGTGCATATGTAATGGCAAAAAACATGAATAATGATGAAATTCTTACATCAAATGTTGTGGTGCTGACTACGTTGCTGTCATCACTGACTCTCACCGGGTGGATATATGTCTTGAGAACCATAGGATGCATATAACTTCTGCAAAACTTTTACAAAAGCTTAAAAAAGTTCTTGACATTTTCTCAATATACCTTTATACTAACAAAGGTGTTGAGAAACACACTAATGGGATCTTAGCTCAGCTGGGAGAGCATCTGCCTTACAAGCAGAGGGTCACAGGTTCGAGCCCTGTAGGTCCCATTTTATATGGCGGGATAGCTCAGTTGGCTAGAGCATACGGTTCATACCCGTAGTGTCGAGGGTTCAAATCCCCCTCCCGCTACTTTTGTTAAGTGTCTGAGAACCTTGTATTTACTTGGCTTTCAGGCTTTTTTATTTTTAAAAATTTGCTTACATTATCTAATCATGATATTATTGGCTACCGATTCAAGCGAAGCTTTTTTGATATCTTCATCTTTTTAAGCAAAACAATAATTATGAAGACTTGTTTTCATATCTTCAACTCCGGCTGATTCACGAATTGCAGACGATAAATCAGTTAAATCATCTGCTATAAATTTAGTATATGTATAAAAAGGGCTATCGCATAGCGACAGCCCTTTTTTGTGTAGAAGCTATTTATCGTCGTATTTCTTGGTCAGATCATCAATATCATTGCCATAGGTTTGGAGAGGTGTGCTGAGTATCTTCTCTAAATTCTCCTGCTCCTTATTCTCCTGAGCTTTCTTCTTTTTCCACCAGTTGAACAATATTGCTATAATTACTATTACAGTTATACATATTATGACAACTGTCATTATAGCTCTTAGGTTGCTTTTTGCCATAATGTTTTTCGCTGCATCCTCCAAACCGTTTCCGAATGCCTTTGCAAGATCGTTGGTATACCAGTATGCATTAACCTTATTGCTGATAATATTTAAAGATGTATCATCAATAATTTCCCCTGTGTCATATCCGGCAGCATAGTAATAATCATCCTCTGATGCAATATAAAGGATAAGGAAGTTGCCTTCGGAATCAAATAATTTTTCATATAGCATATCCACATATGTATCATATCCGGAATACTCACTTTTTGAAGGAGTATTCTCTATTACATACAAAAACGGAAAAACTCCGGTTTTGCTGTAAAAATTCTTGAAGCCTGATATAAGTGTCTGCTCATTACTTCGGTCAATAAATTTTGAATCACCTTCGCTGGCATCTATATAATATCCGTGGCTGCTGTCAACAGGACCGTTATATTTTTCTCTGTTAAGCTTTTGGTTTGAACCTGAAAAACCGCTTCCCACCTTGCCAACAAAAACAAATGCAAATATAACAAGTACAATAAAAAATGCCAATATTGAGCTGCAACCGTTTGAGGCTGTAGAACGATAGTAGCCACCACCGTAATAGTGATGGTGATGATGATGCGGACGAGGAGGCCGATGATAAAAATCGTGACCGCCATAATGCCTGTCACCCGGGCCTCCCATTGGACGCGGACCACCACCGCCACTGCTGACTCTGCTTCTTCCACTTCCGGAGAATGAGCGGCTTCCACTTCTCATTCCTCCACCGAAAGAACGACCTCCGCCGCCGCCACCGCCGCTTCGGCCGCCACCCATAGAACGTGCCATATTAAATCCTCCTTAAGTATGTTTTTGTCTTTTGTACATATTTTACAATGAAATTTCAAATCAGTAAATATGTATTTTTATATGAATAGCCATAAATCATATTTGAAATAGATACATAAATATGATAAATTATCTGTATTATATAAATGAAATAGTTCATATAACGAACTATAATTGCCAAAACATAGCGAATGTTTGATGACCTTGGAGAGGGTCTGTAAAAACTACTACGATAAAGTAAGAGGATATAACATAGATGAGAGTAGGAATGGGTTATGATGTTCATAAGCTTGTGGAAGGAAGGAAACTTATAATAGGTGGTGTTCATATTCCATATGAAAAAGGCTTGCTGGGTCATTCTGATGCGGATGTACTCACTCATGCAATTATGGATTCTATACTGGGAGCCTGTGGACTTGGAGATATAGGAAAGCACTTCCCCGATACAGATGAGAAATACAAGGATGTGAACAG
>ERZ808267.245-NODE-245-length-19583-cov-3.118036_pt1 | contig 19583 bp, 16 predicted proteins | sample MGYA00521241_ERZ808267 | MGnify/ENA primary metagenome ERZ808267 (study PRJEB31516, sample SAMN03275592) | gut metagenome | biome: mammalia-associated habitat; material: feces | host: Papio cynocephalus | place: Kenya | collected 2012-07-19 ... | reverse complement strand
CAATTATACTCTAGTTTTTAAGCCTAATGAAATTTTTGTTGATGATATAACTCCCGTATTTACATATACTTCAGGAATTACTTATAACAAGACTATGAGCGACTTTCCGCGTGAATTAACTGTTGTACCTGATTTTTATGCAAGAATTAAAAATACAAAAACAGGCGAAATCAAGTCTGTGGACTTGGTTGAAGAGTCTTTCTTAGGCGAAAGATTTCAGATTTCACGTAGATTTTTTGTTCCTTTGATTTTTACGGGTAATCAATCCTTGAAATACTTGAAATCATTGGATTTCTTGACTAATGATGAAAAATATATTGAGACAAGAATGTTCAATTATTTTAGATATGTAACAGAGGTTCAAATGTACTTGGATGCTTCTGTTGACCCTGTAAAACTCTTGAAACGTTTGCATCAATGTGCAGATATTATTTCACCAGCTTTGACACAAGAACAACGTGACAAAATTTATTCTGACATTGATGAAACTCTTAGCAAGCCTGATATTCAGACGGCAACTGACTATTTGACAATTTATAAAAATATAAAATTTATGACTCAAAATAAATTTATAATGACTAAAGCTGAAGAATTTGGCTATTTTAAACAATGGATAGTGGCCTCAAATGCTTGTTTAGAAAGACTTAGCAAGAATTCAGAATATAAAGACGAAGTGAGCGATTTATTAAAAATACAAAACGAAATTTTAGCTCAATTTAGAAATATGAATTCAGAGGCAAAATTGGCTGAATTGAACAAATACTTGGATGTCAAGGATTTGGTTGTTTATGTTGACTGTGCAAAAATTATCAACAAAAACATTGATAATACCGACAAATTTATGGCTGATTTTAAGATTTTGAAAGACATATTTAATAAATCTGGTTATCATTCAATGGATTTATATTGGATAAACAAAGACACTGTCTATATTGCACGAAATGAATTTACTAAAACTCTTACACAAAAAGACCTTGCGCCTTTGATAAAAGAAAACAGCTTGCCACAAGCGAATTACAGACTTTCAAAGGAAACAAAAATACTAGGTAATAAAAAAGAAACAGTTTATGTTAGATATAAATCTACAAAAGCTGAAAACGACTATTTAAAAGACCTTGAAGGCAAGTTATTACAAGATAAATCTAACTTTAAAATTAAACGTAGATATTTATTGTAGAACAAGTTTTTTAAATTTTAGTGTCAAAGCGAAGTATAGCAAGCAAAATGCAATTATTCTTGTAACAATAATGTAGTTATTGTTGAATTTGAAGGTGAACAAGAACACAATAGAAAAAGCTAAAATGCTTATTAATATTGATGCTCCAAGCGTTTTAAAAATACTTGATGGAACAATAAAATTTAAGTGTTTGAAATTTACAAAGGAATTTAGGGTGAAAAGCAATAATATAGAGATTAACATTGCTATTCCGACACCTAAAATGCTGAAATATCTTATTAAAACGAAGTTTAATGCAACGCAAATAATTGCTACAAGCACACTTATAGCGGTTTCTACGTAGGTTCTGTTTTTTAAGTGATATTTCATGTTCATCAATTTCATAAACTCGTGAATGAAGATTGTTATTGCACAAAACGGGAATAACAACCCTAAATAGTAGTATTCTTGCCTAAAAGCGAGTTTTGCAATGTCAAAAGAATAAAAACAAAATACACAAACAAACGGCAAAAACATTGCTATATATAGTCTTAAAGCACTTGTCATAAATTCTTTTAAACGATATTTTTTCTCAAATCGTTTGATTATTAATGGAAAAATTGCAAACAAAAGAAGTGAAAAAAGCGGAGTTAGTGCATTTGTTGTGAAAAACCACGCTGTACCTACAATAGCGGTATTTAAGATTTCTTTATTGAACTGCAAAATGAATTTTCCAAGATGCAAAATTAACCAAATACAAATATTGGTGAAAATCAATGGAATTGCGTATATAAGCACATTTTTAATAATGTTTTTGTCAAATTTTATGCTTAATTTATGTTTTAAGTTTAATTTGTACAGTAAAATTATATCAATCAAAGCAACTGCAAATGTCATTGCTACAAGGATTGCAGAGGATTTTGGTATTAAGTTTGAAAAAGCAAAGAATAATCCCAAAAGTGCTAATTGGTAGATTATAATTGAAATTGCGTACCAATAAGGCATTTTTAAAATTCTAAGTAATTGGTATAAAAATTGTCGAATTCCGCATGGAATAACCAATACAAGTGTTAAAAAGAATATTTTATTAGAGATTAAAAATTTTGTGCTGACAAAATCTTTAAATATAAAATAACTTGCAAAAACTCCTAAAATAGCGATAAATTCTATCATTGCGATATTTGAATAAAATTCATCTAACCTATTTTCGTTGTGATATTTTCTATAAAATCGAAGTACTGACTTTGCAATCCAATCGGTTGAGCAAGTGCATACAAAATTGAGTATACCAATGCTAATTTGGAATACACTCATTTCGCCAGAGGTCAAGAAATACGCAAGGATTGGCACAATCATAAGTGAGTTTAGAATTACTAGAATTCTTGATGGCAAATAGCTCAAAAAGCTTGCCAATACTATCTTATAACTGCGCACACTTGCAAGAGTTTGCATTTTCTACGCCTTTAACAAGTTGATAAAATCTTCAATTGCTTTTTGTTGTCCAGAAAGTTCTTCAATTTTTGCTTTTGTTTCTTCAACAAGCTCTTTAGGCGCTTTTTCAACAAATTTAGGGTTGTTTACTCTGCCTTCAAGTGAAGATTTTTCCTTCAACAATTTATCTAATTTCTTGTTTTGTCTAGCAATTTCTTCGTCCATATCAATCAAGTTTTCTAATGGAATGATAATTTTTGAAGCTGAAACAACTGCTGTTGCGCTCTTTTTAGAAGAATTATCAGTATTTTCAATGAACTTAACGTTTTCAACTCTTGCCAAACGTTGTAAATAAGGAATTACAGCCTCAAATACAGGTTTTTCTTCGCTTGGTGCAAGAACTTCAATGTTAACCTTGATTGAAGGTGAGATGTTGAAACTTTGACGTACATTTCTCAAAGATGTAATTGTTTCAAATACAAGTTCCATTTCCTTTGCTTCTGTTGGGAAGTGGTATTCTTCCTTGTATTGAGGGTATTCAGCTTTGATTAATGCTGTAACGTCAGTTTTTACGCCCAATGCTTGCCAAATCTTTTCTGTAATATGTGGCATAATTGGGTGTAATAGTCTCAAAGACATATCTAGAACGTGTTTCAACATTCTTTGTGTATTTAATTTTAGTTTTTCATCTTGTAATTGAATTTTTGCAATTTCTACGTACCAATCGCAGTAAGAATTCCAGAAGAAATCGTATAAAACGTGAGCCATTTCACCGATTCTGTAATTCTTGATGTTATCGTTTACAAGTTTTGTTGTTTCGTTTAATTTGTCTAAAATCCACTTGTCAGCGATAGTCAAGCTATTCATATCGATTGGGTTATCATCAACGCCTTCAAGGTTCATCAATACGAAACGAGAAGCGTTCCAAATTTTGTTTGCAAAGTTTCTACCGTATTCAAAACGTTCATCAGAAATCTTAATATCTTGACCGCCATAAGTACAAAGTGATGTAAGAGTGAATCTAAGAGCATCACAGCCGTATTTGTCAATGATTTTTACAGGGTCGATTGTGTTGCCTTTAGATTTAGACATCTTTTGACCTTTTTCGTCTCTGATTAAACCATGAATGTAAACTGTACTAAATGGTGCTTTGTGAGTGAATTCTAAGCCCATTGTAATCATTCTAGCAACCCAGAAGAAAATGATATCAAAACCTGTTACAAGAACTGATGTTGGGTAGAATTTTTTGAAATCATCTGTTTCTGTTTGAGGGAAGCCCATTGTTGAGAATGGCCACAAACCTGATGAGAACCAAGTATCAAGACAGTCTGTATCTTGTGTGTAGTGTTCTGGATCTGGATTTTCTTTTGCAACTATCATTTCGCCTGTTTCGTTGTGGTAGTATGCTGGAATTTGGTGTCCCCACCATAATTGACGAGAAATACACCAATCACGAATGTTTTCCATCCAACCTAAGTAGTTTTTAGTCCAACGTTCTGGAACAAATTTAATTCTACCGTCTTTTACAGCTGCAATAGCTTCTTTTGCTAATGGTTCCATTTTCACGAACCATTGTTCAGATAATAACGGTTCAATTGTTGTATTACAACGTTGGCATTTACCTACATTGTGTTCGTGATCTGTAATTCTTAATAAGAAGTTTTGGTATTGTAAATCACCTACGATAGCTTTTCTTGCTTCGTATCTATCCATTCCTTGATATTTTTCAGGAACTTCTGCACAAGATTTCATTTTACCTTGTTCGTCAATAACCCAAATAGGTTTCATATTGTGGCGTTTACCAACTTCGTAATCGTTAGGGTCGTGTGCTGGAGTGATTTTTACAGCACCTGTACCGAAAGATTTATCTACATATTCATCAGCAATGATAGGGATTTCACGTCTTGTTAGTGGAATATAAACAGTTTTGCCGATTAAATCTTTATATTTGAAATCGTCTGGATGAACTGCGATTGCAACATCACCAAACATTGTTTCTGGACGAGTTGTAGCAACTACAATAGCGCCTTGTTCGTCTTTAAGTGGGTAAGAGATTTCCCATAAGTGACCTTGTTCTGTTTCGTATTCTGTTTCAATATCAGAAATAGCTGATTGGCAACGAGGACACCAGTTTACGATGTATGCGCCTTTATAAATTAAGCCTTTTTCGTATAATTTTACGAAAACTTCTTTAACTGCTTCTGAACAACCTTCATCAAATGTGAAACGTTCTCTTGAACGGTCAAAAGATACGCCTAAACGTTTGCATTGGTCAAGGATTGCAGATTTATGTTCATTAGTCCATTTCCAAGTTTCTTCTAAGAACTTTTCACGTCCTAAATCAAAACGAGTTTTACCTTCAGCACGTAATTTCTTTTCTACAACGGCTTGAGTTGCAATACCTGCGTGGTCTGTACCAGGAATCCATAATGCTTCGTAACCAGCCATTCTGTGGTAACGAGTTAAGATATCTTGCAATGTTTCGTCCAAAGCGTGACCCATGTGCAACACACCTGTTACGTTTGGAGGTGGTATTACCATTGAAAATGGTGGTTTATTTGATTTTGCATCTGCTTTAAAGTAATCGCCTTTTTCCCAGAATTCATAAATTTCTTTTTCTGTTTCAAGAGCGTTGTAAACTGTTGGTAAATCGTTAATATTTGTCATTTCTGTTTCCTTTTCTCTTGTTTTAAAATTAACACAAAAACGACTTTGCGTAAAGTTTTCGTTATTTTTCATTTTTTAGACACTTGACTAATTGGCAAAACGCTTGAGCGGTGCTATTATTAACATACTTTCAACAGAGAGCAAATAAAAAATGAAATTCCAAAATAAATTTTATATTTTATAGTACATCTTTCCTATGTACTAGAGCCTGCACACGTGTACCAGTGCGGGCTCACCTTTTTATTTTAAGTCCTCATAAATGCGCGAAATAACTTCTTCCCAAGTTGTTTTTTGCTTGAAAAGTTTTATGTTTGAATACCAATTGCATTTTGAAATGTCTTTGTGCCAACGCCAATCATACAAAGTTGGTAAAATTATGTAAGTTTTTTTGCCCATTGCACCAGCAAGGTGTCCAACAGAGGTGTCATTACATATTACAACATCTAAATTTGCTATTGCACCAGCTGTGTCAGCAAAATCCTTGAAGGTTGAGCCTAAATCGACAATATCAAATTTTGATTGCAAGTTTTTGATTTCATCATATCCGCCCATAACTTGTACAGAATAAATTTTAGAGTTTGGAAGTTCAAAAATTTTGCTAAAACTTTCCGCAGTCATTGCTCTTTCTGCACCAATAAGCGTGTTACCTTGCCATTTTATGCCGATTTTAAGTTTGTCATTATTGAAAAATTTTTCTTTATAAATTTTTGTTTCTCTTTTAGAAGCGTGCAAAAATTTGTCTGGAGATGCAAAAATGGTTTTGTTATCAAGTCCTAAAAAGTATGGAAGACTCATTATTGGACATTGATAGTCACTTTCGTTCAAATATTTTTCGTTAATTCTTGCAATAATATGAACATTTGGTTCTTTGTTTTCAGCAAACAGTGGTAGTAATGTCATTTGAGGTTTGAAATAAACCTTCTTAGCCCTTTGTGCAAGCATTTTAACATATCTGTAATACATCAAAGTATCGCCCAAGCCCGCTTCGTAGTACAAATAAACAGTTTTTCCTGTTAAATCTTCTCCATGCCAAAATGGAAGTTGATTTATTTTACCCATAGTAAGTTTTTGTTGCGTTAAAACGGCATGAGCCTTGCTTACCCTGTATTCAAAAAGAGGAAAACCGCTTACGTAGTCTTTATTCATGAAGTAAAAAGTTGCTAAAAAGTATTTACCCTCAGTGTCGTTTGGTTCAAGCTCGACAAATCTTTTCATACATTCAATAGCTTTTTCCCAATGTTCTGAATAAAAATAAACAAAAGCTAAATTAAAATAGACTTCTGGAAGTTGCGTTGTCATTGACAATATTTCTTCGTATTCAGCCATAGACAATGCATATTCGCCGTTGTCTTTGTGTGCTTTTGCAGAATTAAAAAGTTTTAAAATTCTTTCTGTATCCATAATTTTGATTATATCATATTTTTCAAAATAAAATTAAAATCTTTATGTATATTTTGTAATATACCTGAAATGATAATTGCATATTAGATTTAAAAATGATAGAATATCTTGAGAAAAATAAGGAGAAAAAGTATGTACGAAAAAATTAGAGATTTTCAATTAGCAATTTTGGGTGTATGTATTGCAATTGGCGCAATTTTTGCTGCTTTAGTTGCAACAAACAACCTTTCAAATAACAATATTCAAGTTACAGGTTCTGCTTACGAAATTGTAAAGTCTGATTCTGCAAATTGGACTTTAACTATTACAGCAAAAGAACCTACAAGATTACAAGCATATAAAACAGTTCAAAAACAAATTCCAGAAGTTAAAAAATATCTAGTTTCAAAAGGTATTCAAGAAAGTCAAATTGAGTTGTTGTTATCAAACTCTTATGAAACATACAAAACTAATCCGAATACAGGTTATGGAACAAATATTGTTGACAATTATGTTTACCAACAACCGATTAAAATCTCAACAACTGATGTAGAAAAAGTTAAAGAATTATCTACTGCATATCAAGTGCTTTTTGAAAAAGGTATTAACGTTGCAAGTTCCGGAGACCCTCAATATCACTACTCAAAACTTGCTGATTTAAAAGTTTCTCTATTAGAAAAAGCTACAAAAGATGCAAAAAATAGAGCAAAATCAATGTTGAAATCAAATCACAACCGCGTAGGCAAAATTCGTTCTGCAAAAATGGGCGTATTCCAAATTACACCCGTTGATTCAAATGATGTAAGTGATTCTGGTTACAACGATTTAAGTTCTATCGAAAAGAAAGTTACAGCCGTTGCAAATGTAAGTTTTGCAATCAAATAATATGGATATATTTGACAAATTAGCAACTTCAAAATTTAGAAGTAAATTCAAACTTAAACAAAAAGATTTCGATTACATTGAGCAAAAAGGGCTTGATGTAATCGAATCGCATGCAAAAGATTTCATTGCAAAAAGAATTGCACCTGCAGTTATTCCAAATGACGGAAAGCAAACTCCAATGCGAGGACACCCTGTTTTTATAGCCCAACACGCAACCGCAACTTGTTGTCGTGGCTGTATTTTAAAATGGCACAAGTTTCCACAAGGAACAGAATTAACCTCTGAACAGCAAGAATATCTTGTAAAAATAATTATGACGTGGATTAAAAAGCAATTACTTGCTAATTAAACGTTTTACATAATTGAAATATTCGTTGTTTTTGTAAGGTTTGATGTGTTCTTCAAGTTGTTCTTTAGTTACAAACCCTTTTCTATATGCAACTTCTTCAAGGCACGCAATTTTGATACCTTGGTTTTCTTCAATTGTTTGAACGTATTGACCTGCTTGAATTAGAGACTTGTGAGTTCCTGTATCAAGCCAAGCAAAACCACGACCTAAAACTTCAACTTGAAGTTTATCGTTTTCTAAATAAATTTTATTCAAATCTGTGATTTCTAGCTCCCCACGAGCAGATGGTTTCATCGTTTTAACGTATTTGCAAACATTGTTTGGATAGAAATACAAGCCTGTTACAGCATAATTTGATTTTGGTTCTTTTGGTTTTTCTTCCAAGGAAATTGCTTTTTTGTTACTGTCAAATTCAACAACTCCAAATCTTTCTGGGTCATGAACTTCGTATGCAAAAACAGTTGCTTGTTGTTGGTTTGAAACATTTTCAATTGCTCTATGTAAAGCTCCTGAGAAGCCTTGACCGTAGAAGATATTATCGCCCAAAATCATTGCAACATCATTATCGCCAATAAATTCTTCGCCTAAAATGAAAGCTTGAGCAAGTCCGTCTGGTGAAGGTTGAACCTTATATGAGAACTTAACCCCAAATTGTTCGCCTGAACCTAATAATTTTTCAAAGTTCGGTAAGTCTTGAGGGGTTGAAATGATTAATATATCTCTAATTCCAGCCAACATTAAAACTGAAATTGGGTGATAAATCATCGGTTTATCATAAATTGGTAACAGTTGTTTTGAAACAACCATTGTAGATGGATATAATCTAGTTCCAGCGCCGCCGGCTAATACTATGCCTTTCATTTTACTCCTTTTTATTTTAAAGCGTTCTTCTTTTCTTCAATATGTTTCATCCAATCTTGGTGTTTTAAGTACCAATCAATAGTTAATTTGATACCTTCTTCAAATGTAATAGAAGGTTCCCAACCAAGTTCAGATGTGATTTTATCGTTTGCAATTGCATAACGTCTATCGTGACCTAATCTATCCGCAACGTGTTCAATAGAGCTTTCATCTTTACCCATTGCGTCTAAAATAAGGTGTGTAATTTCCATATTTGTTTTTTCATTGTGTCCGCCAATGTTATAGACTTCGCCGATTTTACCTTTATGTAAAACTACATCTATTGCTTCACAGTGGTCATATACATATAACCAATCACGAACATTCAAGCCGTCACCATATACAGGAACTTTTTCGCCCTTTAATAATTTTGAAATAAAGAATGGGATAAGTTTTTCTGGATATTGGTATGGTCCGTAATTGTTTGAACATCTTGTGTTCAAAACAGGTAGACCATAAGTTTCATAATATGCTCTTACAAGCAAATCTGCACTTGCTTTTGATGCTGAATAAGGTGAATTAGGCTGGATTGGAGTTGTTTCATAGAAATAACCTGTTTTTCCTAATGTGCCGTAAACTTCATCTGTAGAAACTTGCAAATATCTTTCGATGCCAAGTTCTTTGCAGGCTTGTAATAAATTTAAAGTACCTTGAACGTTTGATTCAACAAAGATTTCAGGGTGTTTGATTGAATTGTCAACGTGAGATTCTGCGGCAAAGTTTACAACATAATCACAATCTTTGATTAATTCTCTAACTAAATCGTGGTCGCAGATATTGCCATGTACAAATTTGTAATTCGGATTGTCTTTTATGTCATCTAAATTTTCTAAATTACCGCAATATGTAAGTGCATCAAGATTTATAACTTTGTAATCAGGGTGTTTTTTTAAGATGTGTCTCACAAAACAGCTACCAATGAAACCAGCACCGCCTGTTACCAACATTGTTTTCATTAAATCAGTTCCTCTTTGTTTATATCTTTAAATTTCGGTTGTACTTTATCTTTTTCGCTCAAAATTGGTTCAAAATCTATTTCCCAATTAATGTTTATATCTTCATCACTCCATAAAATGCCTCTGTCAGCACTTGGAGCATATTCACCACCTGTTTTGTAAAGTAGTTCAACTTCATCAGTTAATGCTACAAAACCGTGTGCAAAGCCGTTTGGAATGAATAACATGTGTTTGTTTTCTTCTGATAATTCAACTTTTACATATTGTCCGTATGTTTTTGAGTCTTTTCTGATATCAACGGCAACATCATAAATTCTACCTTTAGAGCATCTTACAAGTTTTGCTTGTCCATAAGGTTTTGCTTGATAGTGTAATCCTCTAAGTACGCCTTTTGTTGATTTGGAGTGGTTATCTTGAACAAATTCTTCAGTAATTCCATTGGCAAAGAAGTCGGATTTTTTGTATGTTTCCATAAAAAATCCTCTGTTATCGCCAAAAACTTTCGGTTTTACAAGAATTACGTCTTTAATTTTTTGTTTTTCAAAATCAAATGGCATATCAAATATAAACCCTTTCTTAGTAAGAATTAAAACATGAATTGTATTAGAAGACAAGTAACAACATAAATAAATTGTTGCTAATCAATCTTATCAACAGGGAAAAGTTGTTTCATGTATTTTGCTTCTTGAATATCTATATCTGCGTAGATTGCACATTCTCTATCTTCTGCGTTTGCAACCACTTGTGAGGTTGGTGTAATTATCATAGAATTACCAATTCCGCAGAAATCATCAGAAACTTGCTTTGTTTGGTTGCTTACAATTAAGAATAGAGCGTTGTCATAGGCTCTTGTTCTACACATAGAAACAAACATTTCTTGAGCATATTTTTTTGTTTCTTCATTATCATAAACTTCATTTGGAACAAGCCAAGCAGTTGGCATTGCAATTATTTGAACTCCCTTTTTCATCATTTCGTTAATGAATACAGGGTATCTCATATCGTAACAGATTGTTAAACCTACTTTTGCAAAGTCAAAATGTGCAATTTTCATTTCAGTTCCGGCAGTAATTCTTTGACCTTCTGTTCCACCCATATAATTGAATAAATGAATTTTGTCATAAACTTCAATAATTTCACCCATTCTATCAATGGCAAAAGTTGAGTTATAAAGTTTATCGCCAATTTTTCTAACAATACTACCTGCAACGATATTTGTATTATATTCTTTTGCAAGTTGTTGCATTGTTTTAATTACTTCTCCACCGTTTTCATCTTCTGGTGAGTCTTTGTAGGCAATACTTGTTGTGAAAAATTCTGGAACAATAACTAAATCAAGCTTCTTATCCTTGTTGAATTTTATGTAATGCTCTACTTTTTTTAAGTTAGTTTCTTTATCACCTAATAATGATTTTAATTGAATGTTTAAAATGCCTGCCAAAATTCACCTCTAGAATGTTCTAATACGCATTTATATTATATAATAAAAATGCAATAAACTTGAAAGGACTAAACTATGACTGAAAAGGATTATAAATACTATTTGGAAGAAGGAATTAAAAAGACAAACGAAGGAAAGTTTGAAGAAGCTCTAGAGGATTTAGAAAAATCTTTAGAACTTAAACCTGATCATGCGTTAACTCATTTTTCAAAAGGTATAGCTTATCACAATTTGAAACAATTACGTGCAGCTTATGAAAATTACGGGCATGCAATTAAAATCGACGAAAAAATGGTAGATGCATATTATAACAGAGCGCAAGCAATTTTAGCATTTGATAACCCGTCAGAAGATGAATTGAAAGAGGCAAAAGCTGATTTGGAACAAGCGACGAAATTAGATGATAAATTTATTGATGCATATTACTATCTAGCAATTGTAAAAATGAAACTAGGGTTATATGAAAGTGCAATTGTCTCTCTAGACAAGGTTTTAGCAATTCAACCTCAATCACCATATTCAAAGGCTTTGAAAAAATTGATTATGAAAAAATATTTACACATGGATATTTAGTACATTCTTAGTAAAATTTTGTTACAGCGGTAGAAGCATGCTAGCAATTAATATTTTTACGGGTTTTAAACCTTTTATAATACACAAGAAAAGGAAGATAGATGAAAATTCAAAATTTAATGTCACATTTTAAAATAGGCAAAGCAAACAAGAATAACAATATTCAAAAAACAAAGCCGATGCCTTTGGATAGTGTTAGTTTTTCTCATAATATTAAAGATAATGAACAAAAATTTGTTGCATTGAGAGAAGAAATTTCTAAAGATATGAAACCGATTATGTCAGGTGTTGAATCTGCATGTTGGGATTTCTACACAGAAAGTACTCCAGAAAATATGGACAAAATGAATTCAGCGCAAGACAAAGCTGATAATTTTTATGATAACAAAGAAACTTACGCAAAATTGAAAGAAATCAATGATGCAGGTGGTGTAAGTGATAAAAAATTGAAAAAACAACTTCGTAATTTAACTTCTGCATTCGGTGACGGCATTGAATTTAAGGAAGAATTAAAGGCTATGAGTACAAAAGAAAACGAAATTTCTCAAAAATTGAACTCATACCAAATGACAATGGACGGAAAACCTGTTTCTAAAGCTGAAATTTCAAAAATTATGGAAACAGAAAAAAATCCTGAGGTTCGTAAAAAAGCCGCAGATGCGAAGATTAAATCAGGTGACTTAATTGCTGATGACCTGGTAGAATTAGTAAAAATGAGAAACGATTTTGCCAAGAAAAAAGGTTATGACAATTATTTTGACTATATGTTAGAAGAAAATTACGATATCAAACCAAAGGAACTTGATAAACTTTTGACTGATGTTGCAGAAAATACAAAAGAGTCCAATAAAAAAGTTATGGACGGCGTAAAGGCTGATTTATCAAAAGCCTTTGGTGTTGCACCAGAAGATTTAAGAAGTTATCACTTTGGATATTTAGCAGGTGATAATCCAGAAAAACTTGTAAACGATGAAATTAAATCAAAAGAGGAAGTTGTGGATATCTCTAAAAAAGCGTATGCCGGCATGGGATATGATGTGGATAAACTTCCAATCAAACTAGACTTGTTCCCTCGTGAAAATAAAAATACTCATGGGTTCTCATTCCCAATTGAAGCAGGCAAAGATGCTAGAATTTTAGCAAATTTGACTAATAATGTTTCAAGTATTGATACTTTAATGCACGAGTTGGGACACTCTGTATTTACAGTAAAAACAAATCCAAATTTACCATATATGGAACAAGATACAACAAGCACAATGACTGAAGCTGTTGCAATGATGATGGGTGATATGCCAAGAACAGAAGGACTTATTAAGGACAAAGTTTCACCTGAAACATTTGCAAAATTCCAAAAATCAGCAGCAGAAGAAGATTCAAAATTTGTAGGTTCAAGTATGGCAATTATAGATTTTGAAAGAAATATGTACAAAAATCCAGACCAAGATTTGAAACAACTTTGGAAGGATATGGGCGTAAAATACAAAGGTAGAAGTGAACAAGACGAGGCTACAAATGAATGGGCTACAATTCCGCACTTCTTGTCTCACCCAGCGTATTATCAAAACTACTTTAGAGCATCATTAATAAAGGCTCAATTGTATGATGGTTTAACTAAAAAATTCGGTAACTTAACTGAAAATAAAGATACTGCAAAATATTTGGACGAACATATTTTCCAATATGGTGGTTCAAAAGAAGATGATGAAATCTTAGAAGAAGTTACAGGCAAACCTCTTACTGCAGAGGCATTTTGTGAAAGAATTAATAATACAGTAAAATAATCCTTAAGAAAGGAGTAAATTATGGAAATCAATGTAAACGGTAATAATAATCCTAAAAAAGCTAATAATAAAACGAATACACCAAAAGCGACTAATAAACCGAGTGAAATAACTCTTTTTGGTGACAATAATGCAGCAAAATCAGGTGATTTGCCAACAATTTTTGCACCAAAAGATAAAACTAATGTAAATATTCCAACTGTTAAAGGTGAGTTAGAAAAACAAAATCAAAAACTTGATAAGGCTTCAGCAAACAAGCCTGCTTTTTTAATGACAGATGAAGAAAAAAAAGAAGCAGAAAAATTAAAAAAAGAAGAACAAAGAAGAAAAAATTACCAAAAAACATTAGAAGCTAAAGAGAAAGCAGAAAAAGCTCGCCAAAAGGTAATAAGAAATTATAAAGAGTATATTGAAAGATATAAAATTGATGTAAAAGGAAAATCTGCAGAACAAATAAAAAAAGAAGTTTTAGAAAAATTCCAAAAAGATGACACTATAGGAAAACCAAAGCAATCTAAAGAAACTTCGCCTAAAAAACAAGACTCTGAAGAAACTCCAAAATCTTATAATTATACTACAGACCCTAAACCTGTAAAAAATTATAGTGGATTTAGCACTAGAGAATACAATTTTAGAGAAGACGAACGCGAAAAATTTGATAGTTCAAATTATGATATGGACGAAAAAGATAGAACAGATAAAGCCTTTGTATATACTTCTGAAAGAAGCACAAGTCGAACTGAAGAAACTGATAAATCTTACAGAAAACAACGTGAATTACATGCTGAAAATGAAGTTGATAGTCGTAAATATTCTTATGATAAATCTGCCATAATGGTTGAAACTTATGGTGGTTTTAGAGAAGCAACTGTTTTTGGCGATAAACAAGGTTATCATGGAAAAGTTGGTGATAACAATTTTAAGATGTACAAACGTGAAAACGGTTGGGATCCTGGAAGTCAATATTTAGGTAGAATTGGAAAACTTGATGTTGATATTGAGGAACGTGAAATTCAATATACAATGAATGGTTTAAACCATTATTTTGGTAAAATTGGTGATGATGATTTTGAAATGGAATCTAAATCAAAAGAATTTTCAAATGCAGACCGTGTAATTTACGAAGGTAAATATAAAGGTAAATCTTTCCAAGTAGAAGTTGGACGAGATAACGTGGAAAAAGATGATGGTGACCGAGTTATCAGAGGTTACTTTGGGGGACAAAGAGTTGATATCAAAAAACGTCCAGCAAAATTAACAGATAACGATAGACTAAAAGTAAAAGACCTACCAAAAGATTTTGAAAATGTTGCATCGTTTATCTTTGTTGCACAAACAGAATTAGAAAAATCAGGTAGAAATAAATAGGAGAAATAAATATGGCAGATATGAATGTAAACGGTTTAGGCAACATACAAAATACAAACTTATCTTCAACAGAAAGAGCAGAACAAAAGCCTGAAGAAATTATGCTTTTTGGCGCATCTGCATCAGAATCTATGGAAGCTCAAGGCAAAATTAGAAGAACTGCAATTAAAAGCTATAAAGGAAATATTGCAGGACAAGATTTTAACTTGAGAAGAAGAAATAACATTATGGAAAGAGGTTACCAAATTATTGGTAATATTGGTGACAAAAAGGTTGATGTTGAAGAACGCAACAAAATTGTGTCAATGACTAATGAAAAATCTTTTTCAGGTAAAATTGGCAATGAAAAATTTAAAATGAAATCTAACGAAAAAGTTCTTTCAGTAAGTGCTAAAAAGACTTATCAAGGAACATATAAAGGTAAGTCATTTAAAGTTGAATACGCAAAAGAAAACGCTGTTTTAGATGACGGCGATAGAGTTATGACAGGCACTTATGGCGATCAAAAAGTTGATGTAAAATTCGACAAAAAAATATTCGGATTTTCAGATAATATCGACGAAAACAAATTACCAAAAGACTTTGCTGATGTTGCAGCATTGATTATGGTTGTAAATAATGACCAAGCTGAAAGAAGTAAAAATCCAAACGACAGCAACGTTAGATAAATAAAATTAAAATAATTTTATAAAAGGGTTGAACTTTTAATGGTTCAACCTTTTATTTTATCCATTTTAAGGCAACCTGAATCATTTCGTCTTGAGAAATGTCGTTACCTGCATTTTTATATTGTTCTATTGCGTTTTTTGCTTCCTCTTTTTTGTCTAGATTTGCGCAAACTGAAATGAAGTTATAAAGATTACCTTTGATTTTTGGATTTGCCTCAAATGCACTCTTTAAGTATGGATAAGCCTCTTCAAATCTGTTTAATTTGTGATAGCAAATTCCAATGTTTTCATCAATTAGACTTGTATCGGTACCGCTACTAGCGTATTGTTTTGCGTATTTAAAATATTTTATTGCAGTTTCATATTTTTTGGAAATGTAATAGCATTGTGCCATTGAGCGATAAACATCAGGGTCAGTGGCATCAATTGATAATGCTTTTTTGTAAGCATCTAATGCATCGTTTAGTTTTCCTTGGTCATAATAAACTTGTCCTAACTGAATCCAAGAGGTTGTTTTGTTTGGAATTTTTTCTGCATAGCTAAGTGCTTCTTTAAGTTTAGTATCTTCGTAACCACTTTTTGCGCTAGAAACTTCTTCTTGATTTTTAGAATACATTAAACGAATAGTTTCTTTATCTTTTGAACTAAATTCACTAGAGGCATTAAAACCATACATAACGTCATTTTTGCTTTGGCTGTGTCCCATAATTCCGATAGCATGACCGATTTCGTGAATAGCAACAGCATAAAGTTTTGTTTTTGAAAGATAATTTCCATGATTGTCAATTTGTAATAATTTTATGTGAGCGGTGTTTATTTCACCTTTTTGATTGTAATTAAGGTCGGTATTTCCTTGTTTGTAATAACCGTCACCGCTAGAGCGCTCAAGACTATTAACTATATCTACGACAATATCTGCCTTTTTTCTGTCTTGTGTAATCATAAATTTAAAAAGTTCAGGAAAAGTTTTGTTATATTTTGCGAATGCTTGATATACGGTTGTTTGATAATTTGAATTTGCAACCCAAATAGCCATGGTCTTTTTAGTCCATTTGTGAACTTGTCCTGTGCTGTCAATTGCATTGTGCAAATAGTTGTTATCAGAATTGCTAGAAGAACTGTTTACTAAGCTAAAATCATTTTTAGATGAACTTGGGTTGTCATCAGAAACTTCATCAGGTAAATCAATGTCTTCCAATCCATTTAATGAAAACTTGTTGTCTTCTTGGATAGAGTTGTTTTCAATGTTTTTGTCTGCTGTGTTAAAATGAGGTTTTATAACTCCTCTAAGTTGATAACCAAAGATAGCAACTGTTGCAATAATGATAATTGCAATTATTTTCATTGGATTTTTGTTGTTGCCGTTGTTTTGATTATTTGGGTTTGGCAAATTATTATAATTATAATTTTGAGTCATAAATATCTCTATACTTCGCGTTTTGTGCTATTTTCAACTGAAATTTTAACATGTTTAAATACTGAAATCAATTTATTTACAAATTTGTGCTAGTATAATGTTTGAGAAATATAGAAATGGCAAAATGTGGTTGGACAGATTTGCCCAACGGTTTATAAAAGGGTGTATGAAATGGCAACAAAAGAGTTAACTAGCGGACAACCTTTAAAATTAATCTTAGAATTTATGTTTCCTATTTTTATAGGTAATCTGTTTCAGCAGTTGTATAACTTTGCAGATGCTGTAATTGTAGGACGTTATGTCGGGATTAAGGCTCTTGCTGCGGTTGGAACAACAGCGCCTTTGCTATTTTTTGTAATAAGTTTTATTTTTGCTTCAACTCAAGGTTTTACTGTTGTTTTAGCTCAACGATTTGGCGCTAGAGATTATGATATGGTGCGCAAATCTTTTACTACATCAGTTTATTTATCAGGCGGGTTAATGTTGCTTATGACCTTGGTTTCAACACCTTTTACATATCAAATGTTGTCTTTTTTAAGAACTCCGTCTGATATTATTGATATGGCGAATGTATATTTGTTTATTATGTTTGCGGGAATTTTTGCAACCGTTTTTTATAACTTGTCTTCAAACGTAATTAGAGCGCTAGGTGATAGCAAAACTCCGCTTTATTTCTTGATTTTTTCATCAATTTTGAATATCTTTTTGGCATTGTTATTTGTTGTTAAATTCAAAATGGGTGTAGCTGGTGCAGGTTGTGCAACAGTTTTGGCGCAATTTGTTGCAACAATTTTGTGCGTAAGTTTTATGTTTTGGAAATTTCCAATTTTGCACACTCAAAAAGGTGATTGGAAAATTGATAAAGATTTTATGTTGGAACATTTGAGAATAGGTATTCCAATGGGATTTCAAATGTCAATTTTAACACTTGGAATCTTGGCACTTCAATATGTTTTGAATGGATTGGGTTCAATAGCAGTAGCAGCGTATACAACAGCGATGAGAGTTGACCAAATATTCTCTCAAGTTTTTGTTGCTTTGGGTGCAACAATGGCAACATTTACGGCTCAAAACTTTGGTGCAAATAAAATGGCAAGAATTAAACAAGGTGCAAAATCCGCTTTGGGTATCGTTATTACAGTAACTGTTTTTGCGGTGGTTGTCTTAACTTTCTTCTCTCAAAATTTAATTCAAATGTTTATGAGTGAACCAAACGAAGAAGTTATTAAATTGGGTGCGATGTATTTGCATATTATAATGATTTTCTTCATATTCTTAGGTCTGTTACTACTTTACAGAAACATTTTGCAAGGTATGGGACAAGTTGTTGTTCCACTTATTTCTGGTACAACAGAATTAATCATGAGAACGGTGTTTGCTTTTGCTTTCGGGTTAAAGTTCGGATTTTTAGGAATTTGTTTTGCAACTCCTGCCGCTTGGTTTGGTGCGACAGTGGTGCTATTCAGCGGTTATAAAATTAGCCTGTTGAAAATTCTAAAAAATAGAAGAAAACATGCGTGATAGAAAAATTTTAAGTTTAATTTTTTTCCCTACTTGAAAAACAGCAAAAAATAGTTTATACTGAATAAAAACAGGAGACTTGATATGGCTGGAATTAAAGATATACAATGCTCTCAACCTTCGGGGGGGGGTAAAACGCTAGTAAAAACGCGACTTTTAGACTTGATGATTTAAAGTCTAATTTAATGTTTTTGTTGCGTAGAATAACAAATATAATTTTAATGTCATTCCGAACTTGTTTCGGAATCGCAATGTTATTCCAAAGAGACCATGCGACCCTGAATCAAGTTCAGGGTGACAAAATATTCAAAAAAGCCCTTGCCTTCACCCTAGCAGAAACCCTAATTGTAATGGGTATTATTGGTGTGGTTGCAGCGTTGACTATTCCAAACTTGAACTCATCAACTGCAGACAAAGAAAAAGTTGCTAAAGTAAAGAAAATTTATCAAAACCTAACAGATGCATTCGGTCGTGCTCAAGCAGTTTATGGACCTTTTAACGAGTGGTTTCTTACTGATTCTACTGCAACTGCACAAGCAACTCGTTTTGGTGATAGAATTTCTGAATTTATGAAAGTTTCTAAAAACTGTGGCGTAACAACAGATCAAGGTTGTTTTTCAAATAAAAAAACAATACAGAAAAAATCTGGTGGTGATTCTGGTGTCGTAGTAAATGATTCTTCTGCAAATTATTACAAATTAATTTTAGCAGATGGTTCATCATTAATCTTTTTTCCTCCAACTAGTGATGATGTTGCGGGTATATATGTTAATATAGATGGTCCAAATAAAGGCACTCCTATTTTAGGTAAAAATATTTTTTTGTTTAATATTAGTGAAGAAAACGGAGTTTATTATCAAGATTTTTCATCAATGTTAGCATTTTGCTTTAATATGGGGCAATGTTCATTTTGGGTTATTCAAAATGATAATATGGATTACTTAAAAGCAGATTCTTCTGGCAAATGTCCTAATGGAAAAGTTTTAGATATGACAACAAATACTTCTTGCAAGTAACGAGTAAGTATAATTGTGTCATTCTGAACTTGTTTGACAAAGCGAACAAACGAAGAATGAGTTTTGTGAGC
>ERZ808267.244-NODE-244-length-19625-cov-3.426980_pt1 | contig 19625 bp, 28 predicted proteins | sample MGYA00521241_ERZ808267 | MGnify/ENA primary metagenome ERZ808267 (study PRJEB31516, sample SAMN03275592) | gut metagenome | biome: mammalia-associated habitat; material: feces | host: Papio cynocephalus | place: Kenya | collected 2012-07-19 ... | reverse complement strand
TTTATGACAAAATTATGCACGATAAATTGACGGATGAATACAAAGAGAAAGCTTTGAAATACAAAAAGAAAGGTAAACTTTCGTATAAAGCTGTTTTGAAACAATTAAACAAAAGTTTTATTACCCCGATTGAAAGAGAAGATATTCAAACAATTGCGGTACAATTAAATAAAATTACTAAAAAAATCGTAAAAGCCTGCTTGAATTTGGAAGTGTACAGATTAAATGATTACACTGACGAAATGAAAGAACAGGCTTTAACTTTAGTTCAAGCAACTGACAAACTTGCTGAAATCGTTAAACTTTTCAAAAAAGTTTCTGATGTTGAAAAAATTACTAAATTGAACATTGAAATGAAAGAAATCGAAGCTCACGGGGATGAAATTCACCGTCGTGCAATGGGAAATCTTTTCTCTGGTAAATACGAAGCTCTTGAAGTTATCAAACTTAGAGATATGTATAAAGAGATTGAAAACGCTTTTGATGCTTGTTTCTATGTTACAGATACGATTTTGAATGTTGTTTTGAAACAATCATAGTTATAAATAAAGTATCAATAAAATCCTTCGCTAATCGCTCAGGATGACGATAAGCACCGTAAATTAAAAGAATTAAGGATAAAATAAAAATCAATGATAACAATTTTAATATTAATGGCCGTAATAGCAGTAGCTCTTGCGTTTGAATTTATTAACGGATTTCACGATTGTGCAAACGCAATTGCAACGGTTGTATCAACAAAAGTTCTATCACCAAAACAAGCCGTATTATTTGGCGCAAGCCTTGAATTTATCGGAGCATTGACCGGAACTCACGTTGCCAAAACAATAGGTTCGGGAATTGTTAATTCCGATATGATTACATTGACAGTAATCTTTTGCGCTTTGCTTGCCGCTGTTATTTGGAACTTGTTTACTTGGTGGCTTGGCTTGCCGTCAAGTTCTTCTCATGCACTAATCGGAGGACTTTTAGGTGCTGCAATTGTAAAAGCCGGAACTAGTGTTGTACATGTTCATACATTGATGGATAAAGTTATTATTCCGATGTTTACATCACCAATGTTGGGGTTCTGCGTAGGCTTTACGTTAATGCTTTTAATCGCTTGGGTTGTAATTGTTTTGAGAGAAACTCCAAACACAGTAAACAAACAGTTTAGAAAATTGCAACTTTTATCATCAGGTTTGATGGCATTAAGTCATGGTTCAAATGATGCCCAAAAAACAATGGGTATAATCACTTTGGCATTACTTGCCGGTGGAGTTTTGAAACCTGATCCGACAGGTGGGTTCGAAATCCCTCTATATGTAATCATTGCTTGTGCGATGACAATGGCAGCCGGAACAATGAATGGTGGTTGGAAGATTATCAAAACAATGGGACATAAGATTATTAAGCTTAAACCAATTCACGGTTTTGCGGCTGAAACATCTGCTGCAGGTTTGATTTTGACCGCATCACATTTTGGTATTCCATTGAGTACAACTCACGTAATTTCAACTGCGATTATGGGTGTTGGTTCAACATTCCATGCGCATGCAGTAAAATGGAGAATTGTTGGAAACATTGTAATCGCTTGGGTTGTAACAATTCCGGCATGTATGATTATTTCATCAATTATTTATTATTTGATTTATAAAATCGTATAAGGAGGTATATATGAAAGTTCAACCAATTAGTAATTCATACAGAAATGTTAATACAAATCGAAAAGATATAAATTTTGGTTGGTTTGGCGGTCCTATGGAACCAATTTCAACAACCCCAAAATATAGTATAAAAAAATCTGTACTCTATGCAAAAATTTATGCAAAAAGTTTTATAGAAGATGTAAAATTTTTAAATAAAAATTTTTGGAATTTTCTGTTAAAAAAATAACTGTGTCCTTTGTAATGATGTATAAAACATTAATTTCCTCCCTTGTGAGGGAGGAAAAAGGTGGGTGCTATCCGTAATGGGAAATTACATGTGTAAAAGGAAAAGTAAGTCGGATTTACTAATCCGACAGCAGAATTATTCAGAATAAGAAAAAATCGTTGGAAATTTTCTCAACGATTATGTATTGTTAATATTTAAAATATCTGCTATCCCAAATCTCGGCAGCCTGTTCTTAACTGCAGGGTGGACTTTTTACTCTGTTAGCGAGCAAGTCCTTCTTTGTGAAATTTCACAAGTTTTGCAAGATGCCATTCTCTTGCACTGATGTCATCTATTTTGTTTTGAATATCTTCAAGTTCAGCCAACAAAGTCGTCAAATCCTTACGTTGTGGCTGTTGTGGTTGGGCGAAATGTTCTTCGTCTTCGCACCAAAACAGAGGAAAACAATTGTTTTCAAAAAGCTCTTTATCATTCATAAGATACACTCCTTCACTTTCGGCAAGAGTTATTTATCTCAAAAATAACTCTCACCGAACAAATCTAAAAATCTTGGTTTTACGCTTTTTCTCTTTGATTTTGAACAATAAATGAATGAATCATATCTACTAAATCAAAGTTTCCATATTTGAAAGTATATGGTTGGTTAGCATATTCGCTATCGGCGATTTTTTGCAATTCCTGAACTTGTTTATAATCCATAGAATTAAAATTGAAGCTAGTCATTTCGCCGTAATCAAGCATCAAATCTTCCATATCCTGTAATCTTTCTTCATCCATGAGTACACACTCCTTATAACTCTAGTAACAAATTATGTATCGGACAATTTTGTCAAAAACTTTAATGTTTTAAGACAGTTTGTTACATATATTTACAAATCATCCATTTGAAGGTTTGACAATGTCGAAAAAATCATTAACATATATTCAGGTAGAATAGAGGTAAATATATGGCTAATAATAACAACGGAATTTTATCCGGAATATATTCAGGATTAAGCTCAACATATTCTTTGTTGGCATCACAGTATCCAAACGGTTTGACGCTGGAAAACATTAGCGAGGCAAGAACTAAGACTTCTAACACAAATGTTTTAAACCAATCATTTGCATCATACTTGCAAACTAATTTTTCCAGCATTGATAAAAATGGTGACGGTATTATTACATCAGAAGAAATGAACAATTTGTCGAATACTCTTTCAACACAAGGTTTGACAAAAGAGGAATTAACTCAATTATACGCATCAGGTTCAAGTGGATTGTCTGATAGCACAATGACAAAGATTTTGGAACATTTTGATGAAATGGACACAAACCACGATGGCAGAATTACAAGTGCTGAAATTTCAGCTTACGACATAAATTGTTCAAGAATGGAAGTTGAAGACGACTTTAATAACCGTAAAGCAACTGATATGTCAGTATTTTACGGTGATAGTTCCGCTTCAACCGATACATATAGCTTGTTGAGTTACAAATACAAATCAAATAAAACTTCATCTTAAAATTTTACATAAACTTAGTAACAATACATTTGGAAAGGAAATGACTTCAAAAGAAGTCATTTTTTTTAGTTATACTATAAATTTTTAGTTTATAATTAAATCAGAGAAAATCGCAGGTGGTTTATGGTTGATAAAATTAAAGTTCGTGGAGCGAGAGTACATAATTTAAAAAATATAGATGTTGATATTCCTCTAAACAAAATTGTTGGAATTGCGGGTGTATCAGGCTCCGGCAAATCTTCGCTTGCGCTTGGTGTTTTGTATTCGGAAGGCTCAAGAAGATATTTGGAAGCTCTTTCTACCTATACAAGACGAAGAATGACACAAGCTGAAAAAGCTCTTGTTGATGAGGTTTTATATGTTCCTGCCGCTCTTGCTTTACATCAAAGACCGTCTGTTCCGGGAGTTAGAAGTACATTTGGAACAGGAACGGAACTTTTAAATAGTTTAAGACTTATGTTTTCAAGACTTGCAAGCCATAAATGCCCGAATGGACATTATGCAGAACCGACGCTTGCGGTCGCTGCTGAACAAGAAATTGTTTGCCCTGTTTGTGGAACGCATTTTTTAGCTCCGTCAGCAGAAGAATTGGCTTTTAATAGTCAAGGAGCTTGCAAAACTTGTGGTGGAACCGGTATTGTTCGAACAGTTGATAAATCTACTCTTGTTCCTGATGAAAATCTTACGATTGATGAGGGGGCAGTTGCTCCGTGGGGAACTTTGATGTGGTCGCTTATGACTGATGTTTGTCGAGAAATGGGGGTAAGGACAAATATTCCGTTCAAGGATTTGACCGAAAAAGAAAAAGATATTGTCTATAATGGTCCTGCTGAAAAGAAACATATTTTTTATAAAGCGAAAAATACAAATCAAGCCGGAGAACTTGATTTTACGTATTACAACGCAGTTTATACTGTCGAAAATGCACTTTCTAAAGTTAAAGATGAAAAGAGTATGAAGCGTGTTGAAAAATTCCTTAAACAAGATGTTTGTCCTGATTGCAACGGAACTCGTTTGTCACAAAAAGCAAGAGAGCCGATGATTATGGGGATAACTTTAGATAAGGCTTGTCAAATGACATTATCAGAGCTTGTAGACTGGGTTGCAAAAGTTCCAAATTCTTTGCCTAATGAAATGCGACCGATGGCAGAAAGTATTTGCGCATCTTTTCAGACAGTTGCAAAACGCTTGATGGATTTAGGTTTGGGGTATTTAACCCTTGATAGAGCCGCATCAACTCTTTCAACCGGTGAAAGGCAGAGAATGCAATTGGCAAGAGCGGTGCGAAATCGTACAACAGGGGTTTTGTATGTTCTTGACGAGCCGTCAATCGGTTTACATCCTTCAAATATCATTGGTTTGCAGGGTGTAATTCAGGATTTGATTGCGGATGGAAATTCAGTAATTTTAGTAGATCATGATACTCAGATTTTGAAAACATCTGATTGGATTGTTGAAATGGGGCCTCAAGCCGGTGTTAATGGCGGATATGTTATTGCGGAAGGTAGTGTAAAAGATATTGAAAATAATAAAAATTCTATAATCGGTAAATTTTTATCGGGTGAAGAAAACACAGTCACAAGACCTCAAAGCTCTAAAGAAGAATTGTTTGAATTTGGAAAAATTTGTATGGAAACAGAAAAAATTCATACGGTGAAACCTTTGAAAGTTGAAATTCCTAAAGGTAAATTAACTGTAATTACTGGTGTTTCCGGTTCTGGCAAAACTACAATGGTTTTGGAAAGTCTTGTTCCGGCGTTGGAAAAATTTATAAATGAAGAAAAATTACCTGAACATGTCAAAAAGATTGAAGCTGATGGGATTAAACAGGTTAAATTGATTGATGCGACACCAATTGGAATTAATGTTCGTTCGACTGTTGCGACGTATGCAAATATTCACGATGAGTTGAGAAAAGTTTTTGCAAAATCCGAAAAGGCGAAAGAATTGGGTTATAAGGCGGGCGATTTTTCTTATAATACAGGGAAATTGCGTTGTGAAACTTGCGATGGAACTGGGGTAATAAATCTGGATGTCCAATTTTTGCCTGATGTTGAAATTCCTTGTCCAGAATGCGGTGGTTCTAGATATTCTAAAGTGGCTGAAAGTATTAAATATGAAGATTATTCATTGCCAAAATTGATGGAAATGGATGTAAATACGGCACTTGAGGCTTGCAAAAATTTGAAAGTGGTTCAGCAAAGATTGCAAGTTTTGCAGGATTTGGGGTTGGGCTATTTAACTCTTGGCGAGGCAACTCCGAGTTTGTCTGGTGGTGAGGCACAGAGGTTGAAATTGGCAAGTGAGATGAGAAAATCGCAATCAAATTCTGTATTTGTTTTTGATGAACCGACGATAGGGTTGCATCCGTTAGATGTTCAGACACTTTTGAGAGTTTTTCAAACTTTGATTGATAATGGGGCGACGGTTATTGTAATTGAGCATGATTTGGATGTGATTAAAAATGCGGATTATATCGTAGATATGGGACCGGAAGGCGGTGAAGCCGGTGGTGAAATCATATTTGCCGGTACGCCAAAAGATTTGAAAAACTGTAAAACTTCTAAAACTGCAAAATTTGTGTAAAAAATAATACTGCCCAATTCGTATGAAATTGGACAGTATTTGTAGTATTTTGCAATATTGATTGATTAGTCAAAAACGTAATCAATGATAGCAGCTTCTCTAGCACGTTTAATTGCAGTTGCAATCATTCTTTGGTGCTTAGCGCAGTTACCTGTGATACGGCGAGGAATAATTTTTCCTGCTTCTGTCAAGTATCTTCTCAATTTTGCTGCGTCTTTGTAATCAATTGTTTCTACTTTGTCTGCACAAAGTGAACAATTTTTACGTTTTTTCTTGTCATCGTTATTTTGTCTTGCCATTTTTCGAATTAGCCTTTCTAGCCTTTTTTATTTTTATACTACACTTTTTTATTTCGTCATCTTGAGCGTTTAGCGAAAGTTCGAACTTAAATAACTATTGCCTTCAGAATGACAAAATGTTTTTTAGAACGGAATTTCGTCTTCGTTAATCAATTCATTAGACATATCGTCTGATTCGAATTTAACGATTTCTTCTGTTCCGAATTTTTGGTTTGAAGGAGCAGCAGATCCACCGCCTTCGCCCATTCTTTCAACTGTATTGGCATCAATCTCGTAAATTCTTCTTTCTGCGCCGTCATCAGTTTTTGATGTTGCAACTTGAAGTCTGCCTTCAACAAGAACTCTATCGCCTTTAGTCAAAGACGATACAGTTTCATCCAATGCTTGTCTTCTTGAAAGAACTCTTACAAGAGTTTCTTCTCTTTCGCCAATATTAAGAACAAATGCAGATACCGCAATATTGTTTTGTGTAAAACGTTTTTCCGGCGCTCTGTAAACTGTTCCTGTTACTACTGCTTTTGAAAATGCCATTTTTCTTTCTTTCTTTTTAAAATTGTTGGGGAAAATATCCCCAACCTACGCCTATGCACTAACTTTTGAAGATTCTAAGAACATAGTTCTCAAAACGCTGTCGTTCAATCTTAATTGTCTTCTAAATTCAGCTACTTTTTCAGCAGGCAAGCTTAATTCTGTAGTAACGAAAAATCCATCTCTGAAGTTTTCGATTTCATAAGCTAATTTTTTTCTGCCTGTTTTGTCTGTAGATTCAACTTTTCCGCCGAAATCAACAACAACTTTGTTCAAAGTTTCAACTGCTTTTTCAACTTCTTCTGCATCCAAATTTGGTTTGAATATAGTTAATAATTCATAAGTTTTCATGTTTAATTTTCTCCTATTCTAGTGTATAAGTTTATAATATCATGGAAATACGGGATTTTACAAGATATAATCTGCAAAAAAGCTATAGTTAGCTGAACCGATTAAGAAAATATCTTGTTCTGTATCATCCGCAGAACCTTGCCATTCAATGAATACAGGTCCTCCAAGAAGATTAACCTTAACCTTGTTTTCTGTTAAGTTATTTAAAACACATGCAACAACGCTTGCGCAAGCTCCTGTTCCGCATGCTAATGTAATTCCGCAACCACGCTCAAATACACGCATATCAATTTCCATACGTGATTTTACTTTTACAAACTCTGTATTTGTTTTTTCTGGGAAAAATTCGTGTTTTTCAATAATAGGGCCGTAAGTTTGCGCAAGTTTCATTGGATCTTCGTCTGTAATAATTACACAGTGCGGATTTCCCATAGAAACAGGTGTAATTTCAAATTCTCTGTCAAGGGCGGTTAGTTTCTTTTCGCCATTTTCACTCCAAAACGGGATTTTTTTATCCTCTAAAATCGGTTTTCCCATATTTACTTTAATCAATCCGTTATCAAGAAGTTCCGGTTTGATAATCCCTGCAAGTGTTTCAACGCTAAATGATTTTTTGTCAACGAGTTTGTTATCAATACAATATTTTGCAAAACATCTCATTCCGTTTCCGCACATTTGAGCGGTAGAACCATCTGAATTGTAGAAATACCAACTGATATCGGCATCTTTATTTTCAGGGTTAAGTTTTGGAATAATCATTCCGTCTGCACCAACACCAAAATTTCTGTCGCAAACTTTTTTTGCAAGTTCGCTCATTTTCATTCCGGTTTTTTCGTATTCGGGGTAATCAATTATTACAAAGTCGTTTCCGCAGCCTTGCATTTTTGTTAGTTTAATTGTTTTCATATTTAAAATCCTTTCAGAATAGTTTAATTATAGCATGATTGAATTTTTTCAATCGCCAAATTATAAAATTTTTCTGCCAAACTGCCTTTATAGATTGCCTCTTTAGATTTTTCGATTGTGAACCAGTTTGCCGCATCAACTTCGGTTGTGAGTGAATAATTTTCGTTTTTTACTCTGACAATAAAGTTGCAAATCAAAGTATTTGATTTTTCATAATAACTTGAGGCATTGAATTTAAAATCCATTACATCCAATCCGACTTCTTCTTTAACTTCTCTAACAAGTGCGTGTTCAAGGTTTTCAGTTTTATTTACATAGCCTGCAACGAGAATATTTTTTGGTCTGCCGTATTGCTGAATTAATAAAATCTTAGAAAAATCAGGATTGCAGATAACTGCACTAACTGCGACATTGTACATTGGAAATTTAAATTCGTCACAATTTTCGCAATAAGCAACCATACCTTCGCTTATTCCGCAATTTATACACTCTTTTTCAGTTAATTTATTTCCGCATTTATTACAATATTCCATACAAATATTATAAATCAAAAAAGATTAATCAGTTTAATGTAAAAAACAACCCATTTTCTTCAAACTCTGCGGTATAGCCTAAAGTTTGGACAAATTCTTTTATAAATTCAACGATTTGTGGAGATGTGTGTTCAAGGTTAAAATACTGACCACCGCAAGCATCGTGAAAATGAACATATTCGCCAAATTTTTCATTAACGGCGTTTTTAATCTTTATTACTTTTGAAAAATCAATTGTTGTCATAAGTGAATTATATTATAAAATCTAAAATTTGCGCAAAAATTTTTATTTACGGGTTTTAGATTGACATACGTATTATGAAAATTACTAACCCCATTAATCCGACTGGATTTATAAAAAACACAAAACCAATTATAACTAATGTTGCACAAGGTGATACAAGAAAGCTTTGTTCTTTTGTAGTGCCAAAAAGCAAGGTTGGAGAATTGTATCTTGATGTAAAAATGCCAAAGGCCGGCTATGGGTATAATTTTATAACCGAATTAAGAAACAGGTTTGACAAATTGTTGGGATATGAGGAGTTTGCGCATTTTGAAGGCTCTCCAAATATGTCAGGACTTTTTATTAGGGTTAATGATGAATATAAACAAAAAGGTTTTAATTTCGGAGAGATTTTGAGGCTTTCGAGCATTATCGAAATTATGGAAAACAAGGTTAAAAATTTCGGAATAATTTCAAAAGACAGTGCAATTTATTTTCACGCAAAATATAAGTTTAAGCCGGATTTAGCTTTTTCTGATAGAGATAAGTTTTTAAAAATACTTTCTGATGATAAATCAAATGGTTATGAAAAATTTTCTCAAAAAGCGCAAGATTTGACAGACAAGTTAAAAATTGCCATAGAAAACGCCGATATTACGCAACAAAGAAAGATTTGTTCCGAAACAAACGAGGTTTTGGGTGAATATTTGGATGGAGTAATTGCCGAAAAAAGTCAAAAACAACATCCTCTAAATTGGACTATGCCAATGACTTTGACTGACGAAAATATTTTGAAAAATAAAGAATTTTTCAACCAACTTTATCAAAAACACGGAATAGATTATAACGTTTAATCTTATTTTGGCGGTTCGTAGTATTTTGTCGCTTGGTTTATGTAACTACTGACATTTTTAATCCATGTTGGAGCAGCAGTCTTGCTACTTGTGTATGGCAAAGCAATTGAATTTATTGTTGTTCGGTTCTTTTCGCAGTTGGTGTTAATTGTTTTTGCAATAGAGTCAATACTTTCTTCCACAGAGTTAAAATTGATTTTTGAACCGCCAACACTGTTTTTACCTCTTGTTTTAGTTCCTCTTGCGGATTCTGCCATTGCGATACCAAGAATTATACGTGGGTCGACATTCCATTTTTTACCACTATCAATAAATGCTTGAGCTTTTCCACGTAGAACACTGTTTTTATATTTCCCTTTATATCTTGGAGCGGTTGTCATTTGTTCGATAGAATTGTTCAACCATTCAGGAGACCAGTTGTAAGATGTTCTTACGCTATCTTTTGCGGTAAGATTTTTCGGTTTTTCAAACATCTTAAATTCGGGCATTTTTATTTCTCTCGGAACTTCTCTGGCGTAGTTTTCTGTTCCGTCGGCGTTGTAGGCTTGCCCGTTGTAAATAAAAGTTGAACCCTCAATGGTTTCGCAAGTTTTGTTGAAAATACTAACCTCTTGCAAATCTCCGTTGTCTTGCAAAATCCCATCACCATTTTGGTCACACTTTTGCGCAATAATCTTTTTAATTCCGTCTAAACTGTCAATATTGATATTGTTAAACATAGCTAATCTCCACTACACACGCTATTAACGGAAAAATATGCTCAAAACTTTAATAAAATCAGTTAAAAGTTAACAAATATTAAAAATACAGGCATGAAAAAATTTTTAATATATTTGATTTTAAAACTATTTCTTAATAAAATTGTTTTATGGAAAAATTTTTGGGATTACAGATAGAATATTTATTGATGTTGCAAAATTTTAGAGAAGTTACGCATGGAGCGTTTGACTGGGTTGTTTACCATATAACACTTCTCGGAGAATATTGTTTTGCGATGCTTTTGGTTGCTTTGGTTTATTGGATTTTGAACAAAAAATTCGGAATTTATTTGATTTGGAACTTTTTCGGCGCGCTTGTCGTTAACCAGTTTTTGAAAGTTACGGCATGTATTTATCGCCCATGGATTTTGGATAGCAGAATACATCCGCTCGAAAAAGCCATGAAACACGCAACAGGCTACTCTTTCCCAAGCGGTCATACCGCAATTGCTACAGGAACATTCGGTGCTTTGGCAGTCAAATTTTGGTCAAACAAAGTTCTCAGGTATTCATTTATCACAATGGTTTTATTAATCGCATTTTCAAGAAATTATTTGTGCGTTCATACCCAACAAGACGTTGTCGTATCAATGATTGTCGGTGTAGGACTTTTATATGTGACATCTAAAGTTTTAAAATGGATTGAAAACGGCAAAAATCGTGATTTGATTGCGTATGGTGTTATTTTAATTTTAGGTGTTTTATTGATACTTTACACAGAATTTAAACACTATCCGATTGATTATTTGAATGGTGTAATTCTTGTAGATCCTGAAAAAATGCGATTTGAATCTTTCCCAAAAGCAGGATTTGCGTTGGGAGCTTTTACCGGTTGGTTGTTAGAAAGAAGATTTGTAAACTTTAAGTCGCCTCAATGCGGAATTTTTGGAAAAATTTTATTCTTCCTTGTTGGTGGTTCAATTTTAGCGTATGCACAAGAATATTTAACTCCAATCTTTTTGCAATACATGTCTGCTCCAGTCGGAAGGTTTAGCAGTTGCTTTTTGATTGGATTATATATAACCGTGCTTTATCCGCTTGTGATACATTTTTACAACAAAAAGTTTGCGAAAAATAATGATTAATTTTGACTAAGTTCAGCTGCTCTTTTACGCATATTTCTATCAATATGTTTCATTTTATAAATGTAATTTCTGTCTGCAAGAGTTCTTGATATAGAATAATTATTTTCTCTTAAATATTGCAAAGAAACATTAACGGCTTCATCACAAGATTTTGGACCTTTAGAAGTGTTAAAAACTGCATTTTTAAGAAAAACTTTTGATGTGTGTCCCCACTTACCGTATATTTCACATAATTTTTGTGCAAATTGGCATTGAGTTGGATCGGTAATTCCATCTATTTTACAATCTTCCATAACTTCTTGGGTCAATTTTTCGTTTGACAAAACACTATTGATTTTTGGGAAAAATTCAATTAATGCGGTATCTACGATTTCATCACCATCTATGGCTTTTAGAATTACATTTTTTCTGTTTTGTGGATTTTTAGCAAGGTAACGGAATAATTCGACAGAAAAGTTTTTGTCTTGCGGGTTTCGTTTGTTCAAGAATGAACGTTTAAAGTTTTGCAAAATTCTTTTTTCAGGAACTCCAGCCTCTTTTTGTTTAAGTGCTTCTTCTGCAATAATTGGAGTTTCTTTGAAAGTAAGAGAGCGACCGAATTTAGCAGCTTCTTTTTCTAATTTATCTCCCATTGAGATGCGGTTTAATCTGCGTTGGATAGATTTGTCTAGGTCTTTATCAAGTGAAAATACTGTAGAAATTTTACTTAAAACATTAGGTTTTTCGGCAAGTGGAATATCGTCAGTGCTATAGCTTCTGATTGTACGATCGCTCATTTCATCAAAAATTTCTTCATCCCTAAAATAGCCGTGCGAAACGGTGTCTTCTATTGATGCAAGTTTTCTTCTTTCAAAAGACATAAGAGAATTTGTTTCTTCAATATTTTTATAGTCATTGTAGGCTTTTTGAAAATTACTGCTAAATTCAGCAACATCATCATCTAGTGGTTGAAATTGTTTTAGTGTTTTCAAATTTGGTTTTGAATATCTTGGTGTTCGTAATTTGTCATTTATAAATCTTGTTTCACCTGAAAGTCTTTTTATAGTGCCGGTTATCGGGTTAATTTTACTCATTTGATTTCTCCTATGTTTGTTCATATAAGTGTTGTAAAAATATTTTTTGCCATGTGGATGAAGATAAATTTACATAAAAATTTGACGAAATTGGTTTATTTGATAAAGTTGCAGTATAGGTAAAAAATTATGAGATATAAAAGAAAATTAGAAAAAGAAATGATGTGTCCTTTAGAATATGGTTTAGAAATATTTGGAGGAAAGTGGAAATCAAGAATTATATGCGTGTTATATTCTTTTAAGAGATTAAGATATAACCAATTAAAAAAAGAATTGAATACAATTTCTGATGCCGTTTTGTCAGAGATGTTAAAAGAACTTATTGAAGATGGCTTGGTAGAAAGAGAACAGTTTAATGAAATCCCTCCTAGAGTTGAATATTGTTTAACAACTAAAGGAAAATCTGTTCTTCCTATTTTGCAAAGTATATGTAATTGGTCAAAAGAAAATTCTATAAAAGAATTAGATAAAAAATTACCGGCATGTATTTCTTGTAGCCAGCTAAAATAGCATACTAATAAAATTATTAGCAACTAATAATTTTACTAATATATTTACTAAAAAAGTATGCTTTGCTACATTTATTTTGTAATGATAAAAGAAAGGAGTTACAAAATGGAATGTCATAGACATCATGAAAAAAATGGTAGATGCCATAAAAATATTAAAGCATATTTAGAAATTACAATGGTTATTAGTGACGAAAATCGTCAAGCAGCTGCAAAAGTTTATAGTGACTACAAAGAACCATTTTTAGAAACAATAGATGGGGCAATTTCTAAAAATTTGTTGATAAGGAATGAAGACGTTCAGGTGTTGCATGGATTTGATAGTGTTGAAAATGCTAAAGCATATCTTGAAACAGACTTGTTTAAAAACGATGTTGCAACAGGACTTTCACCTTTCTGGGAAAAAGAACCTTGCATAAAAATCTATTCTGTTGCATAATGAAAGCTCCCATATGGGAGCTTTATTTTTATAAAAGGGAAACTATGTTACGAAAAGCTGAAAACAGAGATATTTCAAGGATTGCGGAGATATTAATTTTTACAAAAAGAACTACATATAGACCGATTTTCAAAAATGATAATGTTTCGTTTAATGAAATGCAAGTTTTGAACGAAGTGGAGAGATTAAGACAGCCAAACGAATTGGATAATTTGTATGTTTATGACGATGGAATAGTCAAAGCAATGGTGAAAATTGAGGATGTTGAGGGGAAAACAAAGGTTAGTGAGTTTTTTGTAGATCCATTTTTTCAGGGAAATGGGATTGGAACAAAAATTTTAGATATAATTATTGAGAAATCGAAAGAGGTCTTTTTGTATGTTTTGGATAAAAATGAGAGGGCAATTAGATTTTATGAGAAGATGGGATTTAAGTATAGTGGAGAGAAAGAGGAATTTTTGAGTTCTGGTTTTTATATGTTGAAATATTGTTTTGTGAAAAGTTAAATAAAATAAATTAAGAAAAGCCTCTTGACAAAGAAAAATTATTTAATACAATAGAATTACATCCGAACAATCGTATGGAGGAGTGCCAGAGCGGTTGATTGGAGCAGTCTTGAAAACTGTCGTACGTTCACGCGTACCGTGGGTTCGAATCCCACCTCCTCCTCCATTTAGAAAGAGCCTGAAAAGGCTCTTTTTTAGTGCGTTTTTAGGATTTCGAATTTTTCAAAAACAGCTCATTTTAGTCCCAAAAGGGACTAAAAAGGGACTGGTGAAAAATTTTGTTGATTTTAGAGCATTTTAGCATTTAGCCCGAATACAATATTCTATATCGGTTTCTGCGGTAAATCTGGTTAATCCAAAGTAATACATAGATTTTAGAGATATCATTTGTGGTAATTGTGGTAAATCTCAAACTATTTGTTGGCTTTGGGGAAGATTATAGCGCTTAAATATCCTGATAGATACCGAAACGATGAATTTGGAAGCGTTTTTTTGAAAAGCAATTTATAATAAGTTTGTGAATAAACAAAGAAAGGAACAAACTTATGAAATGGCTAGGAATTGCGTTAGTAATCTACATTTTTGTAAATGGTTTTATGAATGAAATCAGAGGTCGGATAGGAAGTTATAATACTGATAACGATTATTATGACGATTATGATGATGGGTACGAAGAAGATTACTACAATAATGAAAATGATATGTGGGCAAATTCTTCACCTGCTCAAAATAACGAGGATTATAGCAGTCCAAAATTTGATACAAGTTTCATTTCCCACGACAAACCGCCTGAATATCACCACAAAGACACTTATGAATACAAAATGTTGGTTCGTGTTAGAGGTAGCAAATATGCAAGACAGGAAGAAATAGTTGTGGAAGCTCACAACAGAGCCGAAGCTAAGCAAAAAGCTATAAATATGGGTTATGACATTATTAGATGTAATTGAGAAAGGAAATAATTGGAGATAAAATGTATTTAACAAAAGAAGAACTAATCATATTGCAGGGTTTGAAAAATAATCTAACATTTGCAGAAATTAATAAAAATTTATCTAAGCCAATACGAACCTGCGACCCGAGAATTGATTCCCTTTGTCAAAAGTATGGAGTTGCGGATAGGCAGGAGTTAGTAAATAAAGCAGATTTAGAAAAGGTTAGTGTTACAGATATTGAAGAAATATCTTATTGAGAATACGAAAACTCTCAACTTGTACAAAGTATTCCAATCTGTAAAAAATCTTTTAACACTATTTGAACAGGTTGAGGATGATAAAAAGGAATTCAAATTAATTTATTCTTCTAACAAGCTGAACAAATTCTTGATTTTAGAAAGAGGGACAGAAAAATTTTATCTGTATAGGCAAAGACCTATTTATCCTCTTTCCCAACAAAAGCCCAAATAAGTGCTATCAGCCAAAATAATAAAGTCCAACCAAGTAGAAAGTTAATGAGAAATATTGCTAAACTATGTGGATGTTTCTTGACTCTTGCAATCCAAAGAGGTAAGAAAGCAATCCATAGCAGGAATATAACAAGTATGCCTATTCCTAATCCACTCCAAAAACTTTCTAGAATTATCCAATACGAAATTGTTACTATTAAGAAAATAGCAATAACAATGTAACTTAAAATCCCCATAATGTTAATATCCTCCCATCAGAGCATTTGCCCACATTAATCCCATAAGCCAAGAACCACTTTCGTAATATTTTTTTAGCTTTTCTCTTTCTATACTATCAAGATTAATTAGCGGAGGGTATGACATTTGTACTTTCCCTGATAGTAACTCTTTTATCAGCACAAAATCGTTTAGACTGATATTGTCTAAAGAAGTGCTTGTATTAATAGTTTCTCCCTCTACTAATGGAATATTTTTAAACGAGAACTCTTTTTTGACAGTTTCATCATCGGTTTCACAAATTAGTTTAATTTCGCTAATACTACCATCAGAAAATGTAACTTGCCATTTTTCAATAACTTCATCAATAGTCAAATTTATTTTCGCAACATGATATTTGGTATTATAAGTTGCTTTTACAAAAACATGAGTATCTGCTAAATAATCGTCTCTTTCGAAAGGCATAGCACAAATTTCACGGTATGCAATAAAAATAGCAGTACAACATATTATTAAAACTATAAATAAAAAAGCAAATATTTTACGTTTCAATTTCCTTTTTGGTTTTTTCTTATGTTTATTAGAAGATTTTTCTTTATTCAAAACAGGCTCAATTTCTTCAACCTGCTCTGACAAATCTTCTTCATAAGGTTTCTCAGTTTGTACGGAAACTTTTTTATTAACTTTATATATTTCTTTTACAAGTTTCATTGGGTCATAGCTATTAAACATGTACGTTCCTTTATTTTTTAATTTTTGTTTCTTTAAGTGATTTTAAAGTTCCGAAAGCTTTGTCATAGTAGTTCATGTAGTCTGTATATAGAGTACGAAAATCATTCTGTTCTTCTTCCCAACCATCTTGTTTTATATCCTTATTTAGATTTGACAATAAATCTTCGCCATAATCTTCCAAAAATAGTCCAATATAACGTATCTCATTATTTAACATTGATGTTTGATAACAGCGAGATTTTTTATTACATACAGTAAACATAAAATCTCCGGAATTGTCAGGACAAGGTTGCAAAATAGTTACAAGAGCATTATTTCTTATTGGATATGTTATTTCAAACACCTTAATATTTTTAGTGTTAATGAACGTTTCTTTTATGTTTGGAATTTCATCAGCCAAAACTTGACTAAATGAAAAAACACAGATTAAACATATAAATAAAATCTTCTTCATGGTTGAATATTATCCTTAATTCCCGTTGTACTCATGAAACCCCTGAACGGCTCGTTCAGCTTTAATTTCTTCCATTTCTCTATAGAAAGTTCCTGCACTATATTCTCGCCAACCAAATTCATGTTGGGATAAATCAACATTTCCTTGTTCTAGGAACTTTTGAAAAGCTTTAAAATCAGTGCATTTCCCTCCTACTAAATCATTCTTTTTATCTGTATTCAAGCTAACAATAGCATAAGGAATTCCACCCTTTAAATAAAAGCACCAAATATAACCTGTTTCGGTTAGTCTAATTGTTCCAAGTTCAACAGTATATGATTTGTTCTCTTTTGGATTGTATACTTTATATGTAAAGTTTTCTGCAAATGTAAAATTACCTAAATTGGAAATGATTGCCACTGTAAAAAATAAAATTGCTAGTAAAAATTTTTTCATTTTTTCTCCTATGTGCTGTTACCACCTAATTTCGTTAATACCTTTAGCTTTTAAAAACTCATTACATTCTTTGAAAGGTTTGTAGTTTGTATCGTTGAATGCAGGAATTTCACCATTGTAGATAGCTTTTGTACAAGCTTGATAATTGTTGGATGGATGAGAAGAACGCAAAATCTTAATCAATGGATATTGTTGATTAAACACTAATTCTTGTTCTTTTCTCTTATACGCAAGTGTTTTTATCTCATTAGCTTTTCTTCCCCATAACATAATTACTAGAGGTTGCTTATTCTCTGTCTTAACTTTAAGAAGTTTAGAAATTACTTGATTTATAAAATCATGCCAAGCTTTTATATGGAAATCCTGGTTATTAGTGGCAAATGTTAATGCCCTGTTTAGCAATAAAACACCTTGCTCTTTCCAAGCTGACAAATTTGTACGAGTATTATCTATGCCCAAATCGTCTTTAATCTTATGAAAAATATTTCTTAAAGAATCATCAGCAGGAATAGAACCATCTCTATAAGAAAAAGCAAGCCCATGTGCCTTTGCTTCATCAGGGTAAGGGTCTTGTCCTATAATCAATACTTTGACATCTTGTGGCTTTAAGCCATCAAAGGCATTGAAAATTTCATCTTGTCTTGGTCTAGTGCATTCATCAATACACTTCACAACGTCAGGTGTAAAAATTTCTTCAACTTCTTGCTTCGTAAGCCATTCATTTTTAATCAAGATTTCTTTTAGAGCTTCCATAATTTCCTTTCTGCCAGTAGAACTAAGAGGCAATATTTGAACATAAGTAACACTTAATGAGAGTATTTTACGCATAAAAAGCGTAAAATGCAAGCTAATTATGTCCATAGATAGTCTGTAAAGTAAGCTATGAATCACTTATTATTAAAGGAACGAGGGCAGTAATGGAAAACAACTTAGACATAAAAGGACTTTTAGGAAAGCGTATCAAAGAATTACGAACTGAAAGAAAGCTTACACAAGACAAACTTTCTGAAATGGTTGGTTTTGGACAGAGAACACTTAGCAAACTTGAAAGAGGACAAACTTTTATTACGGCTAACCATCTTGCCAAGTTATTAACTGCTCTCGATATTGGAATTGAAGATTTATTTAATTTTGGCTATCTGCAAGAAAAAGAAGTTTTAAAAGAAGAACTTATTACAGCTATCCGTGATGAAAAGGTGAATATTGAAACCATGTACCGCATTTATAAGTCGTTGAAATAATTTAATGTATTTGCTCAAATAAGTCTTTTTGTTATATATTTAATAAAATTGTTACACTTCTTTACATATTCTGTAAATCTTGACTATGTGTACATTTTGAGGTAAACTAAACTGATTTTTTTATAATTATAATTTTATCGCATTTTTTTGAATCAATCAATCGCATTCCTGAATAGTTTGTCTTTAACGAGTTTCGTAAATAGCTAAAACACACTCTACACAAGATTTGACGGTGTTGACATTGGTTATATGTCAGACTATTATAACATTGTAAATAGTTATTACTTGAAAACGCTTATGTACAGGGCGTTTTCATAATCGAGTAGAGAAAGGAAAATGCCCATGAATGGGAAAATTGAGTTGCCTAAAATGGCAACAATAAAAGAATGCGCAGAATTATCTGGTCTTGCAAAATATGCTGTTCGCCGTCTAGTGCTTGAAAACAAAATAAAATTTATCAAACTAGGCAAAAAATATCTTGTAAACTTTGACAACTTGGTAGAATACCTAAACAATGGCGAAGCACATACAAGCACAGAAGCAGAAAACTCAAACAAAATTAGAAAGGTAGGTGAATAATGATGAAAAAAGTCCCATTAAACACTCCTTTTGATGAAATTGGAGAAATAGTGCAAAAAACAATTACTCCAGTGCAGAGAATTGAAATGAATCCTACGTTAACAGACTTGTACCAAAGAACTCAAGCGTCAGATAAAGTTACTTGTAAGATTAGCGATTTGCACATGCCTAAACTATTAGCACAAGCGGTGCAAACAATGAGAGCATTTCATCCTGAAAGACCAATGAATGCAATAATCAATACTGTCTTAGCAAAGACCGCACAAGTATTAGCGTTTAAACGAATAAAATATGTTGAAAATGGTAGTACTGGTTACTGTAATTACTATGCAATAAATTTTATGCCATCAGGTGCGGGCAAAGACCGTATGTCAGATGAATTAGATAAGTTTGTGTTTCACCCATTTAGGCATTGGTTTAAATTTACAGTAGAAACATTAAAAGCAGAGCTAAAACGGAAATTTGAAATAGAAGCAAGGCAAAAATTTCCAGATGAAGAAAAACAACAACAACGTGAAAAATTTGTGAAAGAA
>ERZ808267.243-NODE-243-length-19772-cov-3.312573_pt1 | contig 19772 bp, 11 predicted proteins | sample MGYA00521241_ERZ808267 | MGnify/ENA primary metagenome ERZ808267 (study PRJEB31516, sample SAMN03275592) | gut metagenome | biome: mammalia-associated habitat; material: feces | host: Papio cynocephalus | place: Kenya | collected 2012-07-19 ... | reverse complement strand
GAAGCGAAACCGCGTAAGGGCGAAGCCCTTCAATGGCATGGCGCTCCAGCGCCCGCGGGAGGGCGGTTCGCTTTTAATTGCTTTTTTGGGGGGGGTTAGAGGACTTCCACGGAGAGGATTTTCTGTTCCTCTACGGGTTTGTCCATAAAGCCCGTGCGGGTATTTTCAATCTTTTCGACAACGTCGTAGCCGTCTACGACTTCGCCGAAGATTGTGTGGTGCATATGCAGCCACGGAGTGAGGGTTGTCGTAATGAAGAACTGGCTGCCGTTTGTTCCGGGGCCCGCGTTTGCCATGGCAAGGAGGCCTTTTTTGTCGAACAAAACGTTGGGGTCGCATTCGTCTTCAAACGTGCCGCCCCAGCACGATTCGCCGCCGCAGCCAGTGCCCGTCGGGTCGCCGCCCTGAATCATAAATTCCTTGATTACGCGGTGGAAAATCACGCCGTTGTAGTAGCCTTTTTTTGCGAGGGTCGTGAAGTTTTCGCACGTTTTGGGCGCGACTTCGGGGTAGAGCTTTATTTTGATGTCGCCCCTGTTGGTTTTTATTACTACAAATGTTTCCTTACTCATTTTTTAATCTTCTATGGGTTTGATTGTTATAATGTCCTCAGCCGATTTCCCCGGCGGAATGAACGGAAGAACGTGTTCGTCGTGTTCGGTTATGACTTCCAGCAGGTACGGGCCTTTCGCCGCCAGCATTTTCTCGATTGCCGGCTTGAGGTCTTCCTTTTTGTAGACCCTTGCCGCTTCCCACGCGTATCCTTCGGCTATTTTGCAGTAGTCGGGGTAGATAGCCTTGAGGTTTTCGGGCCCGCCCATGTTGTTTTTGTCGAGCGAAAGAACTGTGTTTGCGTAGTTGCCTTTGAAGAGCAAATCCTGCCACTGCATCACCATTCCGAGGAACTGGTTGTTGATGAGCATTACCTTGACGGGGATTTTCTCCGCAACGGCGGTCGCCATTTCCTGAATGTTCATCTGGAAAGAGCCGTCGCCGTCGATGTCCACAACTTCGGCGTTGGGCAGGGCAACCTTTGCGCCGAGTGCCGCGGGAAGTCCGAAGCCCATTGTTCCAGCACCCAGAGAGCTGAGGAACTGGCGCGGGCGCGTGAAAATGTAGTTTTGGGGCGTCCACATCTGGTGCTGTCCGACACCCGTTGCTATTGTGAGTTTGCCCTTGCTGACGCGGTAGAGCGTGTCTATTGCCTCCTGCGCCGTGATGTGCTTGCGGTTGCGGTAGGCGAAGGGATAGTGGAATTTTTCCTTCCACTGGGCGATTTGCGCGAACCAGTCCTTCAGGTCGGGCTTCGGCGTGCGGTTTTTCTTGGCGAGCTCTATGAGTCTTTTGAGCGCGTACTTGACATCGCTTGTGATGGGGAGCTTTGCCTTGACGTTCTTGTTTTCCTCCGCAACGTCAATGTCTATGTGCACGACGGTTGCGTGCGGGGCGAATTTGCCGACCGTGCCCGTGATTCTGTCGGAAAATCTTGCGCCCACGGCAATGAGCAGGTCCGATTCGTACACGGCGCGGTTGCCGGCGTATGTACCGTGCATTCCGAACCAGTAGAGATTTTTCTTCTCGAACGGGTCGGCTACGCCCATGCCCATAAGCGTTGTGGCGACGGGCAAATCCATCATGTCTGTAAATTCGCGCAGTTCCTTTGACGCGTCCGCCGAAATCACGCCGCCGCCTGCGTAGACGACGGGCTTTTTCGCCGCCGAAACAAGCCCGAGCAGTTCTTCAAGCTGGGCGTCTTCGGCATGCGGAACGGGAATCAAGCCGGGGAGGTCGGGTTTGGCGTCGAAATTCGGGGCGAACATTTTCTGCTGCACGTCTTTGGGCAGGTCAATCACGACGGGGCCGGGGCGTCCCGACTTTGCTATTATGAACGCCTCTTTTATAATCTGGGGGATTTTTTCGGCGTCGAGAACCAAATAGCTGTGCTTGACGACGGGCAGCGTCATGCCGAAAACGTCGGTTTCCTGAAAGGCGCTTTTGCCGATCATTGTCTGGAAAACCTGACCCGTGATGGCAATCATGGGAATGCTGTCCATAAAGGCGTCGGAAATTGTGGTCAAGAGGTTCATTGCGCCGGGGCCGCTCGTCGCCATGCAGACGCCGACTTTGCCCGTCGAGCGCGCGTAGCCCTGCGCCATGAAGCCGCAGCCCTGTTCGTGGCGGGGCAGAATCACGCGGATTTTCTTCGACTTCGAGAACGCTTCGTGCAGGTCGATGGACTGCCCGCCGGGGTATGCGAAAAGCGTGTCTACGCCCTCGTTTTCCAAACACTTTACAAGTACGTCCGCGCCTTTCATAAGTGCGGGCGTTTTTGTTCGGGGGGCTGAGCTTTTCTTTGTTTTGTTCATACTTTTTTGCATTTAAGGTGTTTTTTTGCGTGCGCACACGCGCCGCGTATTTTAAAGTATCCCGTCTACGCTACACTTTTGGGGAGATTCTTCAACAATTTTTTATCCGTATTTTTTTGCATTGTTGAAAAAAAAGCTGGAAAAAGCGGCAATTTGTCTGTTGAATATGTGCTCTTAATACGGTGTCGGTTTGGCGGAAGAATGTTTCGCCCCGCCCGCCGTGCGGAAAAATTTAACGATATATAAAATGAAGTCCAGAATCACAAATATGGTAAAAGCGGTGTCGGCGCTGTTGTTGCTGGCGGTGTTCCCGTCTGTCGCGGGCGCGCAGGACGCCGTCAATATGAGCACCTCGGAACTCAAAGACGAAGCTTCAAATTTGGCGAACGCCCGCAGGTATCTCGAGGCCCGCCCCTACATTGTCGAGCTTATCAAGCGCATAGAAAGCTCCGAAGACAAGGCGCTGCGCTCGCTCCTGCAGCAGTTCTACTTCTTTGAAGCCTACGGCTATTTGCAGGAATACGACGCCGGCGGTCTTACCGACAAAAAGCTTGTAAACAAAGCCGTCGCGGGTTTCGACAAGGTCATTAAAAACTATCCTGACGGCGAATTCGCCGTAGAGGCAATCAAGACAAAGGCGAACTGCTTTGAGGCCATTCAGAACTTTGAAAAGGCGGTCGAAACGCGCGCGCTTCTCCTGAAAGCCCCGTATGCGATGAAACTTTCAAACAAGGAGCGCTACGAGCTTGTAAAGAGAATCTGTCAGGTTCTCTACAACAACAGAAAATGGAAAATCGGCAAGCCGTGGTTCGAGAGGCTTCTCAATACGTCGCCCGCGCGCGACGACAAAGTTTTTGCCGCGTCTGCGCTTATTCAGACTGCGTTTGCCGAAAAGAAATTCGACGACGCCAAAAAGTACATTCCCTACATGGTGTACAATACCGTTGCAAGAAACGACCCCGCGTTGAACATCGCCTTCATCTCCGCCGGCGACGAGCTTTCGCGCCTTGAAAAATTCGGCGAGGCCTCCGTTTTCTTCAACATGTTCTTCAACAAGGAAACGATGGTCAAGAATCTCGAGGCGTTCAAGAGCGCCGAGGAGAAAAAGCTTGAGTCCATAAAGCGCCTCAACGCGGCAAGCCCGCTTATAACGGAATATTCAAACCAGATTAAAACGCTGGATTCCATGCTGAAAATGGCAAAATCCATTCCCGACATCACCGCCGACATGATGGCGCGTTCGGCAAACAACTTCCTCAAGACCGAGCGCAATTTTGAAAGCTTCTGGGCGTATTGGCAGCTGGCTCAAAAATATCCCAACCACCAGAACATAGAAGACTTCTATTTTGCGTCAATCGTGTGCGCCCTGCGCATAAACAAGCTCGACACCATGTACGAGTTGAGCAAGACATACCTTGAAAAATTCAAGGGCGGCCAGTACGAAAAGGACGTGGAACTCGGGCTTATCCAGTACTATTTGGGCAAGAAAGACTACGAGGCGTTCTTTGCAAACGCCGAGCGCTTCATTGTTGCAAACGGCGACGAAGCGTCGCAGTCAAAAGACGTGATATTCCTCATGGGCAAGGCGTGGCTCGACCTCAAACAGTACGACAAGCTCATAAAAACGCTCTCGGGCTACATCAAGAAATATCCCGATTCCTCCATTTCGGAGGCGTGCATGTACTGGACGGGCATGGGCTACATGGCAAAGTCGGACTTTGAAAACGCAATGAAAATGTTCCGCAAAATGATAGACACCTTCCCGATGGGCGTCTATACGGAAGACGGCACCTACCGCTGCGGCGTTGCGGCTTTCGGCGCGGGGCACTACACCGAAGCCCGCGACACTCTTGAAGAGTTCGTGCAGAAATTCGCCACCAGCGGACTTCGCGGCGAAGTTGAATTCTTCCTCGGCGACATTTACGCAAACGTAAACGAAGTCAAAATGGCAATGGGGCACTACATGGAGGTCGAAAAACACACCAAGAACAAGACTTTCATCAACAACGCCTACATGCAGGCGGCAAAGCTGCTCCACAACGTGGACAAGTACGCCGACGAAGTCGCCCTTATGGACGATTACGTAAAGAAGTACCCCAAGGGCAAACTTTCCGAAGCCGCCTACAACAAGGGCAAGGCTCTGGAAATGCTCGGCCAGCCCGCCGACGCCCTCGCCGTTTTTGAAAACGCAATACGCCAGCGCGGCGGCAACTACAAAGACGACGCCGTGGACAGAATGATTTTGGCGTACGATAAAATGTACAAAGACAACATCGTAAAGCTCAACGCGACGGTGGAATTCCTCAAAAAGCTCCTCGTGGACAAAAAACTGCTCGAGGAAATGGTTTCCGTTCCGGCGCTTAGATACCGCTATTTTCAGGCGAACCCGAAAATCGACAAGCGCCTCTATGAAAGCTTCAAGCGCGACAAGTCTTTCGGCGTAAACCTCTACCGCAGCGACAGAGTACTGCGCGACCTTCTCGCCCGCTACGAAGCCCAAATTGCGTCGTACCCCAAGGGCGGCACGGAGGCCGTTTTCAACGGCATTTTACAGCAGGCAAAAGCCGCCAAGAACGCGACGCTTGAATACAGAATCATGATGGGGCTTGACGGCATAGGCAAACCCGCAAAAGTCGAAAAAATGTTCACCGAAGACGACCTCAAAAAGGCGTCGGTGCGTTCGCTTGTATGGATTGGCAAGGTCAATGAAAAATACGGCGCAGACCAAGCCCGAAAGGCGTACGCCGAGGCGCTCTCCCGCGACGAATTCGAATACGAAATCGACGTGCTCTTCGCCAATGCGGCTCTCGAAGTCCGCCAGAAAAAGTGGGGCGACGTGCTGGCTTTGTACACGAGAATCGAAAACGAATTCCCGTCCGATCCCCGCGCGGCGAACGCCGTAATCTTCAAGGGCGACGCATACTCGAATCTCGGCAAGAAAGACAAGGCGTTCAAGGAATACGAAACCGTTTTGCGCTCCCCGATGTGGCGCGGCGAAGCCCACGCCGAGGCGCTCTTCAAGCTCGGCGAACTCTCGCGCTCGAAGAACAAAACGGACGAGGCTTTGATGTACTACGACCGCTGCTATCTGGGCTTTGCCAACTGCTACAAGTGGACGGGCAAGTCGGTTTTGGCGGCGGCGAAATTGCTGTCAATGCAGGGTAAATCGGCGGACGCAAAGGCAATCTGCACCGAATTTATCGGCAATCTCTCCAACAAGGCTTCCCCCGACTACGGCGAAGTCAAACTTCTCAACGACACTCTGTAAGAAATTTCGGGAAAATATATGAAATATTCAAGAATTACAGCTTTGGTATTGGCGGCCTCCGCGCTCTCGTGCGCGTCGGCAGCCGCCGACGCAACGGGAAACACCCAAGCGCAATCCGCGGCGGCGGTTGCGGCAGCTTCCCCCGACAAATCCGCGGGCGAAGACCGCTCATACGCAAAGGATTTTGCGGACAAAAAAGCGGTTCTCGCCTACATGGTAGAAGGCAGGGAAAACACCGTTACGTATAAGGAAACCAACGGCAAAAACGTAGTCTTTACCGACGCCACGGGCGCGGATATCACCGTTGAACACGGTTCCGACACTTTCAAATTTATTCTGAAAGCCGACAGGCAGGCGCTCGGCAAGGCGCGCGCGGCGTACAACAAGGGCGATTGGGAGGCTGCTGTTGCCCAGTTGCGCGAAATAGTCTACCCGCTCCTTCCGCTTGCCGCTCTCGGCGAAGGCTCGTTTTCCTCCGAATATGTGCAGATGTACATAGGCGCGCTGTTGGGCGCGGGCAGAATCAACGAGGCGTACGCGGTTGCAAAGTCGCTTCCCGTTGACGCCGCCGATGCTCCCGTGATTTCCGCGGCGCTGGAAGTCGCCTCGGCTCTCGCGCAAAAGGGCGAAATGGAAAAGGCGCTTTCCATTGCCGAGAAAGTCGATCTGCGCGAAAGCTCCCAATACGCGGCGTCGGACTCCCTCTTGGAGGTTTTGGCGGCTCTGCGCAATGCGGGAATGGTAAAGCAGGTTCTGCCCATTTACGCAAAGGCCGGCGCGGGAAAGAATCCCAATGCCGACAAATTCAAGCTCTGGAGCATTTTCTGCGACGCGGTTTTGGGCAACAGAATGTCCGCCGACGTGTACCTCAATGCCGTAAAGATTCCGCGCGAATCCGAGGCGTTCTCGCTCTTCAAGATGATTAAGGGCTACATGAAGCAGACCGACCCGAAAGCCCCCGATGTAAATGCCGCGCTCGATTCCTACGCCGAGGGTATTGTCTTCGGCAAAGTCTCCAGCGAATGGATGCCCGAATTGCTCTTCAGAACGGGTATGGCGTACAAGTCTATGGAAAATTTTGTGGCGTCGAACGAAATTTTTGCCCAGATAAACGCAATGTATCCCGAGAGCGACTTTGCAAAGAAGGGGCTCAAGGAGGTCGTCAAAATCGAAAAGAAAAAGGTAGTCAAAGAGGTTTCGCACGATTCCGAAGATGACGAAGATGACGACGACGAATAACAAAAACGTAATTTAAAACACATAATTTAATACTATGAAACTTCACCGTTTTAGACCCAAAAAAGAAAAGAGGGGGCTGCTCTATCAAGTGTTCGTGGTAGTGGCGCTTGTGCAGGTCGCCCTGTTGATTTCATTCGGCAGTTATGTCGTCACGCGAACCGTTCTTGAAGACGAAAACGAATTTCAGGCGCCGCCGATTACCGAAAAGGTGGATATGGCGCCCAAGCAGAACAAGGTTACCGTAGAGCGCCAGCAGAAGAAATCTTCAAAGCTCACCAAGCGCATAAGCATATCAAACCCCAACAACATCAACACTCCCGACGTCAAAATAAATCTGCCCGCGACAATCGTCAGCGGCGGCGGTATTTCCACCATTTCCGACAAGCAGATTAGCGCGAATATGAAAATTGCCGTCTCTACGGTGAGTCTTTTCGGACTTTCCAACAAGGCGGAAAAAATCCTCATCTGCATTGACGCAAGTCCCTATTTGATGACCGACGAACGCGGCGGCTTGGATACCTACAAGGTCATCAGAGAAGACATCAAAAAGCTCGTCAACCAGCTTCCCTCGACATCGCTTTTCAATCTGATGGCTTTCGACGTCACTTCGGGCACGCGCATGAGCTTCTTCCAGCCGAACCTCGTGGCGGCAACTCCGCTGAACAAGAAGCTTGCAGGCGTCTGGATTGACCCGATTAACTCGAGCCTCAAACTCATAGGCGTCAGGGGCAGGCAGTACACGCTTAAATACAACTTCCTCTCGCAGCCCGCGGGGCGTGACGGCATGAACAACAACTACCGCGTCTATCAGGCGGCATTGGAACAGGGCGCGGACGCCATCTGGATTCTCACTACCGGTTGGAACAGCCCCGACAAAGTTCTTCAGCCCATTTCCGACGCCCAAGTTGTATCCTACCAAAAGCAGCTTGAAAAGTACGAAAACGACCTCGTGAAGGCTCGCAAGGCGGCAAAGTGGACTCCCGAAGATCAGGCAAAATACAGCTTCCAAGCCGAAAAGCTCTATGCGGAGGCAATCAAAAAAGGCCGCGACTGGATACGCAACACAAACCGCGAGCGTGCCGCAAAGGGCATTCCTCTCTACGTCGGCACTGCGCGCGAGGCGGCAAACGAGCAAAAGTTTGTAAAATCGCCCGAAAAGAAACCACCGAGCGTGAAGGTTGCCTACCCGAAAGTCCGCTACAAGGCGTACGGCTCGAAGGGTATTTTCAATTTCTACCACAAGGAGCTTCTCAAGGAAATCTATTACGACCGCAACCTCAAACCGCCGGTTGTCAATATGATTGTCTTTAAGGGAAAAGACGAAGCCGTCAACCCCAACGAAATCAAGGGCATAAGGGCGTTCTGCGTGTCGAACAACGGCGGCAGAGTCAGAGTCTTGAGAGGCTTGAGCGCCGTCAAAGACTAATTGAAAAAACTTTATCCACCGCGCCGACATTATGTGATGTCGGCGTTTTTTTTTGCGCATTTAACCGTAGCGAAGCACCGCTGTGAATTGCTGAACAAAGACAATCGCGCCGCACTCAAAGACAAAAAAAAAGGCGGTTTGATTGACCGCCTTTTTCGTGGAAATTCTGCCTTTTTTACGCCAAGCCGCGTTCCGTGGGCGCTTCCATAAACTTAATCAGCGCACTTATAACCCTTGACGAGGCGTCGGGTCTTTCGTGCAACAGCGTTATTGCATTGGGGCGCGAGAGCCTGTGCTTGTAGATTAGCTTGAATGCGCTGTAGGCTATGTCTATCTCCTCCGTGGAAAAACCGTTGCGCTGCATGTTTATTTTGTTGATAGTGCAGACTTCCGCGGGGTTGCCGTCGGAAATGAAGAACGGGGGCAGGTCTTTGACCTGTTTTGTCATAGCGCTAATCATGGAATATTCGCCTATGCGCGTGAACTGGTGCGCGCCCGCGCTCCAGGCAATCACTGCGTGGTTGCCCACTACAACGTGCCCCGCCAAAGCGGCGTGCGAACTCATTACAATGAAGTCGCCAACGCGGCAGTCGTGGGCAATGTGCGAATACGCCAAAATGTTGTTGTTGTTGCCTACGATGGTGTTTTCGCCGTCTTTTGTGGCGGCGTGGACGGTCGTGTATTCCCTGAAAACGTTGTTGTTGCCAATTACAAGCCCCGGTTCGCCGCCGACGAATTTCAAGTCGTGCGTTTTGCCGCCGATGAACGCGTAGGGGAAAATCTGGTTGTTTTCGCCCATAACCGTTTTACCGTCGACTGTCGCGTGGTGGGCAACAACCGTGCCCGCTCCCAATTTGACGCAGCCGCCGACATAGGCGTACGCGCCGATTTCCACGCCGTCGGCGAGTTCCGCCGTGCTTTCAACTATTGCTGTCGGGTGTATTTTTGTCATAAATTTTCTACGGGGTGTCGTTTGCGTCGAGGATTGAGAACATCAGTTCCGCCGAGCTTACAACGGTGTCGGCAACAAGGCATTCGACCTTTGCGCAGACGATTTTGTCGCCCCTGTTTTTGGTAATCAGACCGTGGATTTTAAGCTGGTCTCCGGGCTTTACGGCTCTGCGGAATTTCACCTTGTCGGCGCTCATGAAAAACGCCAGCTTGTTTGTGCCGTCGACTTTTCTGAACATCAAAATGCCCGCAGTCTGCGCCATTGCCTCGAGCTGCAAAACCCCCGGCATTACGGGGTTTCCGGGGAAGTGCCCTTGGAAAAACGGCTCGTTTATGGAGACGTTCTTGATCGCTATGATTTCGTTTTCGTTTACAATCTGCTCCACCCTGTCGATGAGCACGAAGGGGTATCTGTGCGGAATTAGGTCTAAGATTCTGCGGGTATCGAGCGTAGTTTCAGTGGATACCACAATTTTCTTGCCGTGCTCGGAAAGCCCGTGGAGGGCGGGCGCGGGCGTCGCCACCTCGGCATTTTCGGCGGCTTTGGGGGCTTCCGCGCTCTTGGGGGCGTCTTTATACTTGAGCATTTGCTTGTATATTTGCGCCGTGAGCTGGGCGTTGAGCGAGTGTCCCGTGCGGACTGCTATTATGTGCGCCTTGAGCTTGAAGTTCAACAGGGACAAGTCGCCGATGATGTCCAAAATCTTGTGGCGCACGAATTCGTCTTTAAAGCGCAGGGGCTCTTTGCACAAAATTGTGTCGCCCTTGATTACTATCGCCGAATCGAGGCTGCCGCCCTGAATCTTGCCGAGCTTGAGCAACGGCTCTATGTCTTCGTAGACGGTGAAGGTGCGCGCGGGCGCGATTTCGTACTCGAAAGTTTCGGGGTCTATGTCTATGGAAAGGTGCTGGGTGTGGGTCTTTCTGTCGTCGGTGGAGGTACAGGTTATTTTCAGACCGTCGGGGTAGGGCAGGGCTATTATCGAACGGTTGCCGTCGGTTATCGAAACGGGTTCGCGCAGCTCGAATTCGGGCGTCTGAGCGTCCTGCTCCACAGCGCCCGCCTCTTTTATCATTTCCACGAACTTCTTTGCCGAGCCGTCGAGAATCGGGGGTTCGCCCGCGTTCATTTCAACAACGCAGTTGTCTATGTTCATACCCGAAAGCGCCGCCATGACGTGCTCGATAGTGTGGAGCTTGACGTGTCCCGACGTGATGCCCGTATTGCGCACGAGGTCGGCGGAAATCAGAGATATGTGGGGGCGGACTTCGGGTTTGCCGAAGATGTCCGTTCTCTTGAATACAATGCCCGTGTTTTCGGGCGCGGGCTTCATAGTCATGGAGACTTCGACGCCGCTGTGCAGCGCCTTGCCGCTTATGCCCACTTCTTTAGCTATGGTTCTCTGCTTCATATTATTGTATAAACCCGACGATTTAATATCAAAACGCCGATTTCGTAAAGTCTTTTTTTGCCGTCATAGGTTGTCGAGGTACAACTCGCGTTTGCCGGTTGCGTCGGCGGGGCTGATGATGCCGCGCGTCTCGAGGTCGTCCATGATTCGCGCGGCGCGGCCGTAGCCTATGCCGAGCTTGCGCTGCAGCAGCGACGTGCTCGCCTTGCCCGACGCCTTTATTGCAAGAATTGCCTTGACCGTCATCGGGTCGCCGTACTTGCCGCCGTCGCCGTCGGCAATCGAGTCTTCGTCTTCGCCGTCCGCGTCTATTTCCGCCTGGACGTCTTCGGCGTACTGCGGCGGGCCGTTTACCTTGAGCGCTTCGACAACCGCCTCAATTTCGGAATCGGGAATGTATGCGCCCTGCGCGCGCACAATGTCGGGCGCGCCGTTGTTGAGGAAGAGCATATCGCCCTGTCCGATTAGCGTTTCCGCACCCTTGCGGTCGAGAATAGTGCGGCTGTCTATTTGCGATGTGACCTTAAAAGCTATTCGCGTTGGCAAATTGTTTTTGATTTTGCCCGTGATTACTTTCACGTCGGGGCGCTGTGTTGCTATAATCATATGAATGCCCGCCGCGCGCGCCAGCTGGGTTATGCGGGCTATGTAGATTTCGACGTCTTTGCCGACGACGCTCATCAAGTCGGCCAATTCGTCTATTATGCAGACAATGTAGGGGAGCTTTTCAGTCGGAATTTCAACGTCTTCGTGAACGTCCGCCGACTCCTCCTTCGCCGCGAGCACCGCCTGACGCTCTTCTGGCGACATCTGCGCGAATTCTTCGTCGGCGCGCCGCATTTCGGCTTTGTCTTTGAGAATTTTTGCGTTGAAGCCGTCTATGTTGCGCACGCCCGTTTTGTTGAATATGGTGTAGCGGCGCATCATTTCGTTCGTCAGCCACTTCAGCGCAGCCGCCGCCTTTTTGACGTCGACTACTACGGGAATTAGCATGTGCGGAACGCTGTTGTAGCCCTGCAATTCGACCATTTTGGGGTCTATCATAATCAGGCGCAAATCGTCGGGCGTCATCTTATACAACATCGAAATTATGATTGTGTTTATGCAGACGCTTTTGCCCGAGTTCGTAGAGCCGGCGATGAGCGCGTGGGTCATTTTCTTGAGGTTCGCCACAATGGGCTCGCCCGTGGCGTCCTTGCCGAGGGCTATCGGAATTTCGTACTTGGTTTCGCGCCAGAGACGCGAGCGCAACACTTCCGACATCGACACGTTCTGCCTGTGCAAGTTCGGCACTTCTATGCCCACCGTGCCGTGTCCGGGGACGGGGGCAATCATGCGTACCTTGTCCGCCTTCATTCCCGCGGTGATTTCCTTTTCAAGGCTCTCTATTTTGCTTATCTTTACGCCCTTTGCGGGCTTGACTTCGTATCGGGTGATAACGGGGCCCGAATACGCGTTGTCGGGGATTACGCTTACGCCGTAGTTGCCCAAAATGTCTATGATTTCCTGCATTCGCGCCGCGTAGTTTTCGGGCGGAATGTCGGTGCGCTTTTCGGGCGCGGAAAGCAGGTCTATGGACGGGAAGACGTATTCGGGCGACGCCGCGCGGCGGTTGTCGGGCAGCTCTTCCGCATCGCCGTCTTCCTCTTGAGATGCGTTTATGACTTTAAATTCAAGCTTTTCGGGCGCGGTTTTTACGGGAGTTGCGTCTTTGGGCGCGGCGGCAACGGCGGCTTCGGCTGTCGGTTCTTCTGTGGCGGGTTCGCCAAGCATTGCGTCTTCGTGCGTTTCTTCGGATTGCTCCTCTACGGCGTTTTCAACTGCCGCGGCCGCCGTCGGTAGGATTTCCTCCGAGGCGTCGTCGTCGGTGTCGCCAGCGTCGGGCGCGCTGGTTATCTTCACCGTTTTTGCGGATACCAAAACTTTTGCCTCCTCGGAGGTTTGTTCGGGCTGTCCGTCATTGGCGGCGGGGGCGTCTTCCGACGGTTCGCTGTCGATTTTTGCAAAGTCCGCCTTGACACCCGTAAAGTTGACGGCGGCAACCTCGTCTTCCGGCGCTACGTATTTTTCGGCTTCGACGACATCGTCGAGTATCGACGAATTTTGGTCGGTATTTTCGCGGCGGCTGCCCAAATCGCGGGCGAAGTTTGCCAAGTCGCGCAGTTCAGCCTCGCTTACGGATTGGTCTTCCAAAATGTTTTCGGGCTCTTCTGCGGGAGCTTGTTTTGCTGATTCGGGTTCGGGCGCGGGCTGCTTTTTGTCTTTGGCTGCAACTTCCCTCACGGCGGGTTCGTCTTCGTCAGCATTCTTGCGGGAAATCAGCGCCGAGAAAATCCGTTTTGGAAGCTTTACGAAAATCAGCTTTAACAATGCCAGAAGCGCGCGGAGGCAGAATTTCAGAAATACGCCTACGTCGGCTATCGCCGCGGCGGGGCTTTCCACAAACACCACGCCCAGCGACACGAAGTACAGAGCCGAGAATATGGCAATGCAGCCGAAATTGTCTATGTAGGGCTTGAGCAGCCCGTAGACGGCAAAGCCGAATTTGCCGCCCCAGCTGCTGGGAAACGCCGCGCTTTGCGTCGGCGCGCTCGCCCCGAAGAACGATTGCAGCACGGCAGCCGTCACCGAAAGCGAGAGCACGCCTGCGACCACCGCGGCAAATTCCGCGCGAGTAATCAGTGCGGCTCTGCGGCGGAAACAGCACGCCGCGTACCACATCACGTACACGGGAATCATATACGCCGCCGCACCCGCGAGCAGCACCGCCGTCAGCGAGAGCGTTGCGCCGAGTTTGCCGCAGAAGTTTGTGCCTATTACTTCGGTGGAGGGCAGCAGCGGTTCGAAATAGTGCTTGAATAAAATGTCCTGTCCTGCGGAATACCCGAGCATGGAAGCCGACAGGTACAACCCGAGCACCAGCAGCGCCACGCCCGTCAGGGGTCTGTTGTTGCCGATGACTTCGCCGAGTTTTTCCACATGTTTGCGTTTTGCCATATCAGAAAGTTGCCGTTATTTTTGCAGTAGTTTTTCCGCCATCAGCAGCGCGGTTTCTCCGTCGCGGTCGCCGAGCATTCTTGCAAGCTCTTCCGTGCGCGCCTTGTGCGAGTGTTCGAGGGATTTTATGGAAACGTTTGTTTCGGTGTCCGTCTGCGTCTTCACCACAACAAAGTGGTTGTCGCCAAGCGCCGCAACTTGGGGCAGGTGTGTAACGCAGAAAACCTGCCTGTTTTTTGCGAGGGCGGCGAGCTGTTTGCCGACTTCGCCGCCGACTTCGCCGCCGACGTTTGAATCGACTTCGTCGAAGACGAGCACGGGGGTATCGTCCTGTTCGGCGAGCGCGGTTTTTATCGAAAGCATTACGCGCGCCAGTTCGCCGCTGGAGGCTATTTTTGCGAGCGCGTCGGCGGGGTGTCCGACGTTTGCCGAAAAGCGGAACGAGCACTGGCTTTGGCAGTCCGCCGACGGGGTGTCGCTGCGGGTCAGCGCTATTTCAAAATGCGGCTTTTTAAACCCGAGCTTCAGCAGCGACGCCGCCACCGTTTTCGACAGCTCGCCCGCGGCGGCTTCGCGAGATTTTGCAACGCCGTCGGCAAGCGGCTTGAGCTGCCCGAGCAGCTTTTGGCTTTCAAAGGAGAGTTTGTCTATTGTCGCCTTTACGTCCGTTTGCGATTCTATGCGGTTTTTCATTTCGTCGCGCGCGGCGAGAATCTCTTCCACGCCCGCGCCGTATTTTCTGCAAAGCGTCAGCCATAGCGACATATCCGCGCGCACGCGCTCTATTTCGGCGGCGCCCATATTGCAGCCGCGCGCAAGGCGCTCGTATTCCTGCGCTATGTCGATTACCTCTATGGAAACCTGCCCGAGCCTCTCCGCCAGACTTTCCGAAGTTTCGGAAACTTTTTCAAGCGAAGCCGCCAGCCTGTTTGCCCCCTGCAGAATGTTTGAAACGCCGTCTTCGGAGAGCAGCATTGATGAAATTTGCGACGCCTTTTCGACAATCTCGCTGGACATTTCCGCAATTTTCGACTTCTCCTCCAGCTCCGCGATTGAGTCGCGCGTGGGGTTGAGTTTTTCTATTTCGGCTATGCGTTTTTTGAGAAATTCGGCTTCGTCGGGCGAGAGTTTCTTTGAATTGCGCAGCTCTTCGATTTTTTGCAGTTTTTCCCTGTATTGGGCGTAGACTTTTGCGTAGGCTTGGCGCTGGGCTAAATTGTGCGCAAAGGCGTCGAGCATATCAAGCTGGTTCTTTTCGGAAAAGAGTTTTTGCGGCTCGTTGGCACCGTGGAAATCCACCCAGTAGCGCCCCATTTTTGCCAGAACCGTCAGCGTTGTAAGCGCGCCGTTGACCGTTATGCGCGCGGGCTTGCTTTTGTATATCGAGCGCGAGACGACCACCGCGGAGTCTTCGCAAGGCGGCAGCGAGTTTTCTTCGAGAAAGGCGTTGATGGCAGACGCATCTGCAAAGGATATTTGCCCCTCGACCGTGCACGCGTCGCCGCGCGTGCCTATGACTTCGCGCCCGACCCTGTTGCCCGCCAGCATTGCAAGTGCGCCGAGGAGAACGCTTTTGCCGGCGCCCGTTTCGCCCGTGACCACGGTGAAGCCCTTGGAAAACTCGACGGTTTCCCTGTCCATGAGCGCCAGATTGACAATCTTTACAAACTCCAACATTCCCCTATTTTATTAGCCGCGCCATTACAGCAGAGGGTGCGTGTTTTTGCAAGTATTTTACTGGTTTTGGGCGGGGATTTTTTGCGGAGTTTTCCCGCGCCCGACGGGGCTTTTTCCGCGGGGCTATTTTGTGAAATAAAATTCGGCAAATGGCTGCAGCGGGCGCGAGTTTTTCGGGAAAAATTCGCTGAAAGTTTTTGCGCTCCAGCCCTTGGGTTTTTGCGATATGTTTTCCAGTTTGCCGAATATGCGCGCAAGCGAAGTGTACCTGACAAGCTTTATCTGCGCGGTTTTGCCCGCGAGGCTTTCGGGAATGTCCCACGAAAACGGCGCGTAGAGTTTTGTGCCGAGGCTCCTGCCGTCTGCGAAGAGTTCGCACGCCATGGCGTCGGGATTGAAGAATATCTTTTTTGCGCCGTCGGGGATTTTTATTTGTGCGGTCTGTTCGAGCTTTCCCGCGTAGCCGTCAAGTCCGCGACCGTCTTCGGCGTAGGGTTTTAAAACGCCGTTTTCAGTCGCAAATTTTCCGCAAATTAAAACGGAGGGCAGGTAGGCGTAGTCTATTGCGCCGTTTGTTATTTTCAGCTCGTGCTCGCCCTTTTCAAGGCGCACTTTGGTCTGCTTGTAGAGGGGGGCAAGACCCGCTATGATTCCGCCGTAGGGGGCGTCGAACTTCAGCGCGCGCCCGTCGAGTTCCGCAGCCGGCGCGCCGCCGAACGTCCTGCCGACAAACGCAAGCTGCATGGGCTCTTCAAGCCTGAATTTGAAAGCGGAATCTTTGAAAATCGGGCGCAGCGAATTGTCGTCCTTAATTTCCACGCGCCATTTTGTGTCGGCGGGCGGGGCGATTTTTTCGCCCTCAAGCTCGGGAATTTCGCCCGCTTCGAGGGCGAGGACTCCTTTGGGGTACATTGTAAACGGATATTTTTTACCGTTTTTTGATAAAACAAGATTTCGCGTATCGTCGGTAAAATTCACGGCGACAATCGAGCCGTCGGCGTACGGGCGCACGAAGACGTTTGGCGCAAGCGAGCCGTTTTCAAGCACCACGGGGCGGTCGGGGCTGCGCCCTGCAAACGACTGGGCAAGCTGGATTGCCGAGCGCGAGCCGACGGGCAGCCCGTTTTTGAGGCGCAGTACAAACTTTGTGTCGGGCTTGTCCTTTTCCGAAATCAGTTTCCACGAAAGCTGGTTTTGGTTCAGCGCCAGCAGGGCGTCGTTTAGGTTGTTTTCGCCGTAGGGGTAGACCACGCTTACGAGCGCGTCGCGCTTTTTCATTGCAAAGCGCGCCGCCTTTTTTGCCTCCGGCGCGAGTTCGGAAAATTTCTCGAACCACGGCTGCGACGGCGATACGGAATTGAGCCAGCCCGTGAACGCGTCTTGGTGGTGCGGATCGTCGGAGACTTTTACGCGCAGGTCGGTTTGCGAGATAGCCAGCAGATACCTGTTTATGCCGAACGCCGCGGCTGTCCATATCTGGCGTCTCATTCGGGCTATGGGCATGTCGCTGGGGCCGAGCGCGAAGAGTTCCGCCATTGCGCCGTTGCCGTTTTTCGACGCCGCGTACTCTCCCGTGCCGAAAGTAATCCATTCAAACTGGGCGAAATTTTCCTGCGTTCTGATTTCGTCCACTGCGGGGAGCGTCAATGCCGAAAGCGGTTCCAAAATGTAGCCGTTTGCCCGCGCCGACTCGTACGCGGTGTGTTCGGAGAGCATATGCCCCGTAGCGTAGATGCCGTGCTTTGCGCACCAGTTTGCGATTTTTTCCGTGTAGCATTTTCTGAAGCGCTCGCCGAGAATTTTCGAAAGCGGGGCGGCGTAGGGCTTTGAGTTTGTGCGAATGCCGCAGTCTATGTCTTGGCGGAGGTCGCCGCCGGTGAGGGCGCGGTAGTCTTCCTCAAGCCCGTCGTAGTAGGGAATTGTAGCCGAGAATTTCGGGTCTTTTACAAAATAGCCTATGGAGGGCTCGTCGGTGAAAAATCCCTTTATCAGACCGCCGAAATCATCTTTTAACATTTTGTAATACGCCTCGTGGGTGAGGTTTATGAAGCAATCCACGGGGGCTTCGTCGAGCAGATTCGGCATTTGCGGGTTGCGCAGGGGTTTGAATGTTATTTTGCCGTCTTCGCCTTTTATTGCCGAGAGCTGCTGCAGGGCAAAGTCGGGGTTTATTTTCATGGTCTGTTTGTTCGCCGTGCCGCTGGGCCAGTTGAATTCGTCGTAGAGCCACACCGAAGTGTAGCCGAGGCGCCTGCCCTCCGAGACGAGGAATTTCACGAAGTCGAACCATTCGTCGGTGAGGTAGGAATATTCACAGCCCGTGCGCGGGTATATCAAAAACTGCGAGAATCCGCCGCGCAGCTTTTGCATGTAGTCGGAAAGGAAGCTTTTTTCGGGCTTGCCGTTTACCACGAACATTGCAATCAGCGGGTTTTCCGACTCTTTTAACTCGGGGAGTTTTGCGTGCGATTTCGCAGTCAGAATTACGGCCGCGGAAAGCATTGCGGCTTTTACGATGGTTGGAACGGAAATTTTCATGAAGTTTATTCTACCCCGTTTTGCGTCTTTGTGTACTTTTTAATATGGACAAATTATTTTATTTAAGACAAATTTTGCGCCGCGGCGCGGGACAAAAAAGAAAGGTTTCCCGAAACGGAAAACCCTCTTTTAAATGGTGGCCAGAACGGGAATCGAACCTGTGACACAAGGATTTTCAGTCCTCCGCTCTACCGACTGAGCTATCTGGCCGTTAAAATAATGTGCTCATTAAGCCCGAAATTTCGGCTCTCGTCAACACTTTTTTTGCGAAAGTTTGCTATTTGTTTTTAAAACTCGAACGGCGAGCCAGATTTGTCGAACGGCGAGACTATTTCAACGCGCTCTTCGACGCCGCTTGCAATGTTTGCATCTTCGAGAAGTTCGGCTATGTGCTCCACGCTGTTGCATTCGCGGGAGACGTGCGAGAGGTAAATCTTGGCGACGCTTTGCGGCAGCGTTTTCAGCAGCGCTATAGCGTCGGCGTTGCAGAGGTGTCCGTAGACGCTTGAAATGCGGTTTTTTAGCATTTGCGGGCGTTTTGAGCGCGCAAGCATTACGGGGCAGTAGTTGCTTTCAAGCACGAGCATATTGCAGTTCTGGGCGATGTCGCGCACGGAGTTTGTTATTTTGCCCAAGTCGGTTGCGTAGGCTATTTTTTTGTCTCCCGCGGCGAAAGTGTAGCCGACGGGGTCGCTGGTGTCGTGCGGAATTGCAAACGACTGCACCCGTATTCCGTAGAAATCGAACTTCTGCCCCGTTTCAAAAATCTGCCAGTCGAGGTTTTTTGTGGCGGCGTCTTTGTAGCGGATACATTCGGCGGTCGCCTTGTTGGCGAATACTTTCGCGCGCGTCTTGGCGAAGCAGCGCAGCGCCGCGTAGTGGTCTATGTGCTCGTGGGTGATGAAGATTGCGTCTATGTCGTTTTCGGAAAGTTTTTTTGCGGCGAGGAAACGGCGGATTTTCGTTATCCCAAGCCCTGCGTCCACGAGCATTTTTATTCCGTCGATTTCAAGGAAAGAGCAGTTGCCGTTGCTGGAACTGCCCAGTATCTGGAAGTTGATTGCCATTTTGCGTCTTTAGTTGGCGGTCGGGGCGCTCTGTTGCGCGGGGGCGGGGGAGTCGGGGGCGTTGTTGCGCAGGTGTTCGTACCTCTTTATGCGGATTTCCTCGAGGGCTTTTTTGAGAGTTTGCAGGTCGTGTCTGAGCACGTCCTGCTTTTCGAGTTTCATAACGTGCAGGTCGCCGAAGCCGCCGACTTTGATGGTCTGCTCGGGGTTGAGGAACGCGTCGCCCATCATGAGCACGGTTTCGCCCGTGAAGAAGCGCATTTCGACGCTGTACGAGTCTACAAGCGCGCTGAACGGAACGATTTTTGCCGCGCGCCTTAGCGGCATTTGCCAGCGGCCGATGTCGCGGATTACGCGCTTGAGGAAAAATCTTCCGTTGAGCAGGTCGACCCCGAACACGCCGCTGCCGACTTCAAACGTGAGCGTGTCGGCGTTTTTGGATCTGTAGACGCCCGAATAGAGGCAGTAGTTGCCGTAGGCGTCGGGAACAACGAACGTGTTTGACGAAAAAAACATTTCGCCGCCCGCGGCGTCGGAGGGAACGTTGAGGTGGCTTTTGATTTCGTCGGGGATTTCCGCGCGCAGCTGTATTTGCCCGTCGTCCGTTTCGGCAAAGTTTAGCTGCCACGGAATGCTGAGCGTGTTTGCCGACTTGCAGCCGAGCGTTTGCATAAGCCCCGCGGGCTGGGCGATTGTAGCCGTGGCGAGCGTTTTGCCGGCGTTGTTCCACGCCTGCACGAAGTTGAGCGTTCCCGCGAAGATTTGCAGCGGCGTTTTTGTTTGGCGCTTGAATGTTCTGCCGTCGAAATCGCCCGCAATGTAGCGGCCGTC
>ERZ808267.242-NODE-242-length-19780-cov-4.060330_pt1 | contig 19780 bp, 14 predicted proteins | sample MGYA00521241_ERZ808267 | MGnify/ENA primary metagenome ERZ808267 (study PRJEB31516, sample SAMN03275592) | gut metagenome | biome: mammalia-associated habitat; material: feces | host: Papio cynocephalus | place: Kenya | collected 2012-07-19 ... | reverse complement strand
GCCGAGGCTGTTGAGACTGAGGCTGCTGCTGTTGAGGAAACAACTACTTGCTGTGGTGATTCAACTAAAGCTTGCTGTGACTCAACTAAAGCTTGCTGCGATTCAGCAAAGGCTGAGTAATTTCGGCAAAACCCGTTAGGGTGGCTTTTTGCGGTGTCCGGGCTTCTAGTCCCAGATGCTGCATTTTTTTTGTCTTCCTCCGTTCGATTGCCTATCTTTGACAATTCGCTCGTCACCATCACGGTCACTGAGCTTGCCGAAGTGCCGCCTTAACCAGCCACTAAACTTGCCGTGGTCACTGAGCCTATTGCGGTCACTGAGTCTGCCGAAGTGCCGCCCTAACCGGTCACAGAGCCCACCGCGGTCACTGAGCTTGCCGAAGTGCCGCCTAACCAACTAAAAGACGACATAAGAACATAGCAAACATGAAAGAAAAAACAGTCTGGTTCTGTTCAAATTGCGGCAACGAGTATCCAAAGTGGATGGGGCGTTGCCCGGCTTGTGGTGAATGGAACACAATGGTCGAACAAAAAGTTGTAACAGGCTCTCAGCGCAAGTCTGCTGTGAGTGAATCTGTCCCCGGTGCCAGCCGCAAACCGCAAAGGCTTACGGAGATTGATTCCAGCTCAGAAGCACACCTTTCCCTCGGCAGCGAGGAAGTGGACAGAATCTTAGGAGGAGGCATTGTTGAAGGTTCTTTGGTCTTGATAGGAGGCGAGCCAGGAATAGGCAAGTCAACCCTTTCACTCCAGATTCCGTTGGGTTGCCCATCTCTCAAGACACTCTATGTTACCGGAGAGGAAAGTCTTCGCCAGGTGAAAATGCGCGCAGACCGTCTGGGTGGAGACGCCTCCAATTGTCAGATTTACAGTGAGACTCTGATTGAGAATGTTGTCTCGCAGGCGCGTGAGATCGAGCCGGATCTTATGGTCGTGGATTCTGTTCAGACAATGTTTACGCAGACTGCTGATTCGACCCCAGGCTCTGTCACCCAGATCAAGGAAGTCGCAGCCATCCTCCTGAGATTCGCCAAGGAAACTGGCATCCCTGTCATCCTGATTGGCCACATTACCAAAGAGGGCTACATCGCAGGTCCTAAGATTTTGGAACACATTGTGGATGTTGTCCTTCAGTTCGAGGGCGACAACAGAGGCTCGTACAGGATTCTTAGAAGCATTAAAAACCGGTTCGGTTCGACATCGGAACTGGCCGTCTTTGAAATGACCGGCAAGGGCCTAAGAGAAGTCTCCAATCCATCAGAGTTGCTGATTCCGATGCACGAAGCGGGCCTAAGCGGCACGGCCATAAGCGCGATGTTGGACGGCACAAGGCCGTTCTTGTTTGAAGTTCAGGCCCTTGTCAGCTCGGCAGCCTACGGAACCGCGCAACGATCCGCAACGGGATTCGATGTCCGGAGATTGAATATGCTGCTGGCCGTTCTGGAGCGCAGGGCTGGATTCAAACTCGCTCAAAAAGATGTCTTTCTGAATATGGCAGGAGGCCTCAAGGTGAGTGATCCGGCATGTGATCTGGCGGTGATTTCAGCTGTTCTGTCATCCAATTTTGATTTCGCCATCCCAGCTGACTACTGTTTTTCGGGAGAAGTCGGTTTGAGTGGTGAGATTCGTCCTGTTTCTCAAATCGACCGTCGTGCAAGCGAGGCTGCCCGTTTAGGCTTCAAGAAGATATTCATCTCTTCTTTTGCTTCTTTGGATTTCACTCCGAAAGGTATTGAAGTCGTCAAAGTGGCCGATGTGCCTGCCCTTGTCCGCGCTTTGTTTAAAAATTGAAAAATAATTTGTATATTCGCCAAGTTTTAAGACTAAACAAATCAAGATATGAATCTTAGAGACATCAAGAAGGACATTGAATATGTCATTGGAGCTTTCATCGATGATTGCTCCCTCTTCAGCGCACTTAACCAGAAAGCTGACGATGAAGCTTTGGGCGGACTCTTTGACGAGGCTGTTAAGCTTTACAACGACCTCAGGGACAAGGTGAACGCCAAGGCGGAAGGCAAGAAAGCTGCTTACTACGCAGGCATCCGTAAGGAACTCCTAGAAAAGACAGACGCTCTTTATCAAAAGCTTAGTGAGCTCATCAAGTCAACCGCGAAGTAAGCCAACTCTTTTACGGAAAAATAATTTGGGGAAGACCACTTGGTCTTCCCCTTTTATTAACCCCCTTGCATTGCTACGCACTATGTGCGTTTTTCATTTCGTTTTGTAACTTTTGAGGCGCAGATCGTTGAGAGGATTATTTCCCGGCCAGATGCTTCTCCCAAGCCCAGGCCGAAGCCAAGGTGTCTTCGATGGAGCGCTCGGCTTTCCAACCTAGCTCGTTGTTGGCAAGAGTCGGATCAGCCCAGATGGCAGTAACATCTCCAGCGCGACGTGGAGCAAACTTGTAGTTCAGCTTTATCCCGTTGGCTTTCTCGAAGGCAGTAATCAACTCCATGACGGAGAGAGGCTTACCCGTGCCGATGTTGAAGATTTCATATTCCTTTTTCATCTTTCCTTCAAGCATCCTGCGAACCGCAAACACATGCGCCTTGGCCAAATCCACAATGTCGATGAAATCCCTCTGGCATGTCCCGTCAGGGGTAGGGTAGTCGTTGCCGAAGACGGAGAGGCACTCGCGCTTGCCGATAGCGGTCTGAGTGATGTACGGCACGAGGTTGTTAGGCACACCGCGCGGGAGCTCTCCGATGAGTGCGGAAGGATGTGCCCCGATCGGGTTGAAGTACCTAAGTGCGATGCCTTTGACATTTGAATATGCCTTCACGGAATCTCGTAGGATGTCCTCGCACATCTGTTTGGTGTTGCCGTAAGGAGAGGTGGCCGGCTGCCGAGGAGACTCCTCCGTTACCGGTAGCTTTTCCGGCTCCCCATAGACAGTGGCTGAGGATGAGAAAAGAATGTTCTCACATCCATGCTTCCTTGCTGTCTCGATGACGTTAATGAACGATTCAAGATTGTTCCGATAGTACTTTAGAGGCTCGCTGACAGATTCTCCGACAGCCTTGAATCCCGCAAAATGGATGACTGCGTCAATCTTGTTGGCAGTGAACAGCAGCTCTGTTGCCACAGGGTCGCAGAAGTCCATCTTCACGAAAGGAATGTCCTCTCTGCCAGTGATTTTCTTTACACCTTCGAAGCACGTCTCATCGCAGTTGGACATGTTGTCCGCCACGATCACATCGTAGCCTGCTTCGATGAGCTCCACCGTAACATGGCTTCCGATAAATCCGGCACCGCCGGACACAAGAACACATTTTTTCATATTCAATAACAGTTTGATTAAAACAATCCTCCCAATGATGGGATCAGTTGGCAAATTTAATTATAAAAACATTATTTTTGTACTTATGAGATTCAGAATATTCATACATGCTTTTGCTAGTGCACTTGCATTGTCCACTGCTCTTCCTGCTGCGGCCCTTCAGTTGCTGAACTCTGCCGAACCGCAGGCTCAGGGACCTGCTCTTCCTGCTGCGGCCCTTCGGCAGGCTCAGGGGCCTGTTCTTCCGGTCACTGAGCGTACTTCATCGGTCACTGAGCTTGTCGAAGTGACCTCTTCACCGCAGACACATTCCGCAAAGTTGTCGCGTTTCAAGTCCAAGGCCCAACGCTACGTAGAATCCATTTCACGAAGCGAAGCCTTAAAATCCTCCGTTTTCGGAGTCCTAGCCATAACCGAAGGCGGAGACACTTTGGCCATCTGGAATAGCGACCAAAGAATGGTTCCTGCTTCCACGATGAAACTAATCACCACTGGGATGGCTATTCATCGCCTCGGCCCTGATTTTAAGTACGTTACCAGCTTGGGCTATAGCGGCTCAATCAAAGAAGGGATTCTTGAAGGAGACCTCTACATCATTGGAGGTGGAGATCCGACCATAGCCTCGAAGGATTCGATAGCCATTCCCCGGACCGAATTGTTCCGTCAGTGGAAAGCCTTCCTAGACAAAGCAGGAATCCAAATGATTAAGGGCCGAGTGATAGGCGATGGTCGCTATTTTGACGGCCCGATGGAGCACGACACATGGAGCTACCAGGACATCGGAACTGCTTATGGAGCCGGACTCAACGGCTTGAGTTTCTACGAGAACGCCCAAGATTTTCGCGTGAGCGCGGGCTCGTCCGTAGGCTCACCTGTCAATGTCTCCGTGGTATTTCCCGTCACACCATGGATGAAGTATGAATACCCTTGCAAAACAGCCCCCGCAGGCACTGGAGACCAACTTTACTTATTCAACACCGACTTTACCCCTCGTGCTGAAGTCCGAGGCTCTTTCGCCATTGACCGGAAGCCAAGAACGGAGGAATTTAGCAACAGATTCGGGGCTTACACCTGTGCCCACTATTTCTGTGACTATCTGAAATCCAAGGGCATGACTGTTACCGAAGGACCTGCCGATGTGCGTCATGGACGAATTCGAACTGATCTGTTTTCAACTGAATATGGCCCTTTTGCCTCAAGAGTGGATGACCTGAGCATTCTAGGCCGGACATATTCCCCTACATTAAAGAGTATCGCGCTAGAGACTAATCTAAAGAGCGACAACTTCTATGCTGAGACCCTTTTCCGCACATTGGGACGCAGATTGCATCATTCTGCCTCCTACGATTCCTCCTATGTCGCTGTGGGTGAGGTAATGAAGAGCCTTGGAGTCAGTGCTGGGGATGTTCGCATTGTGGATGGAAGTGGCCTAGCCCGTCACAACTATGTTTCTCCTTCGTTTTTTGTCCGCTTCTTGTCCGCGATGATGGACAGCCCTTCTTTCGGAGACTATGTCCAGACCATCGGCCAACCCGGAGGCCGTCATTATGAGTCACGTCTCCGTGACGCTTCTTCTTCCGTGAAGGCCCGTGTGCATCTCAAGAGTGGATCCATGAATGGGGTCCGTTGCTTCAGCGGCTACATAGAGCCATCCTCTGGCTCCAAGTCCGAAACCATCATTTTCTCCGTGATGACCAACAATTCCTTGGCTCCGGCTTCCCGAATCGACCCGATTATCGACCGGATTATTACGCTATTAGCTGCTGAAAACTAATCCTGCGGAAAGTAGAACGGACTGCGAGCGATGGAGACGATCCCAGACCCCGCCTCGTCAATGTGCCCGACAACTCTGCGTGCCCTAATCGGCTTGCGGTTGTAAAAATCCGGAGCGGAGGAATCCAACGAATTGATGTGAACAACCTGCGCGGAGTGGATGAACTTACCCTTACCGATGTAAATACCCACATGTGTGGCTCTCTCCTTTGTGCTGTCCGTTGCAGCCTTGCCCCAGAACAGAAGATCACCCGGAAGGAGTTCACTCCAATCGACATCACCGTTGCTCTTGAATATCCCCACGTCCTCTCCAACCTTGGCCTGCTGTGAAGCGTTGCGCGGAAGGAGAACCCCGTTTGCAAAATAGACGCTGCGGGAGAAACCGCTGCAATCCACATTCTTTATCGAAGTTCCGCCCCACATGTACGGAACGCCCAGAAACCGGTAGCCCGTTGTCAAAATATCCTTGCGGAAATCATTCTCTGACAAAGAATTGTTTTTCTTTTCCTTTGCCCATTTCGAGAACTCCGCCACATCCTGAGCCAGAACATAACCGGTCTTGCCGGACGGCAGCACGACCCCAACAAACCGCTTCTTTGCAACAGCCTGTCCTTTGGCACCAAGCATGACTCTCACGATGTCTCCAAGCACAAAATCACTCACAATCCTTGAATCGGTCGAAGGCTCTTCGTAGATGTTGGTGACAGAGGCCGTGCAGATGTACTTAGGTGCAGCAAGATAGCTCCCAAGCTCCTTTTCACCCATGGGCACTAATCCGCTTTCGTTGACCCATGCCGTGTAAGGCTCTGGGCTCTTGATCTTTACCCAATAGCCAGTCTTGTCCAAAACCTCGACAACTGTTCCCATAAGGGCTTGATCTCCGAGCTCAGCTGCATAATCCGGAGCCTCACGCATAAAGTTCGCAGAAAACTCCACCACAGCCCACTTTTCCTTTGCCTCTTGTGCTGATGCTAAACAATTGAACGACAATGCAACCGCGACTGCGGAAGACAGAAATTTTAGGAATATGCTCATGTCTCTCTATGTTTTTTGCGTAAAAATATCCACAATTCATTAGTTTTGCAAGTATTATGTTTGACTTTTCCGAAGGTAAGAGGTATAATTCCTTTGTTGGCTACTATCGTCGCAAGTATGGCGAGCGGCTTCAAAAACTGGTTTTGGATGCTGGCTTCTCGTGTCCAAACCGTGACGGAACCGTGGGCAGAGGCGGGTGCACCTATTGTGACAATGCTGCATTCCATCCGGGTTACAGCACAGCGGGCAAACCGCTGTTGGTCCAAATTGATGAAGGGATTGAATTTCAAAAGGTTCGATACCCTAGGGCAAGACACTATCTTGCCTATTTTCAGGCATATTCAAACACCTATGCTCCGCTAGAGCGTCTTCGGGAACTCTATGAGGAGGTCCTTTGCCATCCTGAGGTGGTTGGCATAGTGATCGGAACGCGTCCTGATTGCGTTGATGAGGAGAAACTGGACTATCTCGCAGACCTCTCCTCTGGCCGGATTCTTCCAGATTGGCACCGGACACTGGGCCTGTCGAAGGATCAAGCCTTTGCAGGACAGTCGCAGAACGCCCCCATAGTAGTTGTCGAGTACGGCATCGAGTCCTGCTACGACAAGACTCTAAAGAGAATCAACCGAGGCCACGACTTCGAATGCGCTCGGAAAGCTGTCAACATGACAGCCGAAAGAGGGCTCGACACAGGTGCCCACTTTATCCTCGGCCTTCCCGGTGAGACAAGGGAAATGCTTCTGGACCAGTGTGGGCTAATCTCCTCACTTCCATTGCGCTCCGTCAAATTCCATCAGCTTCAGATTGTCAAAGGCACAGCGATGGAAAAGGAATATTCCACCGACCCCTCAGCCTTCTACCGCCCTGGACTCGATGAGTATCTGGACTTTATCATCGACATGCTGGAACGCCTTCGCCCCGATCTTTACATTGAAAGGGTCGCTGGAGAGGTCCCACCGCGCTTCGTGAACGACACCCCTTGGGGACTAGTGCGCAATTTTGAGATCCTCCGCCTCTTAGACAATCGTCTAGTGGAACGTAGCACCTGGCAGGGACGATTATATTCCCCGTCAACACCACTGATTATTGCGTGAAAATTCTTATATTTGTCAAATTTATTTGATTACACTAATAATGGCGAAGTTTGTAAACCGAGAGATTTCCGAAGGCCTTACCTTCGATGACGTTTTGCTGGTTCCGGCACATTCCGATGTACTTCCTCGTGACGTTGATGTCACAACAAATTTCACGACCGACATTAAACTCCACACCCCGATTGTGTCTGCTGCAATGGACACAGTGACAGAAGCTGATCTTGCTATTGCGATGGCAAGGGCTGGAGGTATCGGTGTGATCCACAAGAACATGACCATCGAGAAACAGTGCGAACAGGTGCGCCATGTCAAAAGAGCTGAGAATGGGATGATCTATGATCCTGTGACGATCAGTCCCGATGCGACTGTGGGTAATGCTCTTGCTATGATGAAGAAGCATCACATCGGTGGCATACCAGTGGTTGATGCCAATGGTTTTCTTATCGGAATCGTCACAAACCGTGACCTTCGTTTCCAGGAGAACATGCAACAGCCTGTGGCTCAGGTGATGACGAAGGAGAATCTTGTGACAGCACCTAAGGGCATAACCTTGTCGGACGCTACAAAAATCCTTCAGCATAGCAAGGTTGAGAAACTTCCCGTTGTTGACAATGATGGCAAACTTGTGGGGCTTATCACCTACAAGGATCTCATGAAGATAAAAGACAATCCGATTGCTTCCAAAGACAGCAAGGGACGTTTGCTTGTCGCTGCTGCTGCCGGAATTAAGGCCGACACTTTGGACAGAATTGGCATGCTGATAGATGCCGGAGCGGATGCAGTGGTTCTTGACACAGCTCATGGACACTCCGAAGGCGTTCTCCAGATGATTAAGAAGGCTTGCGATGCTTACAAGGATTTCCAGATTGTGGCCGGTAATGTCGCCACAGCAGCAGGAGCAAAGGCTTTGGCCGATGCTGGGGTGAAAGCTGTGAAAGTGGGTATTGGCCCTGGCTCGATTTGCACAACGAGAATCATCGCTGGAATCGGTGTTCCTCAGCTTACAGCCGTGATGGAAGCCTCTTATGCTCTTCAAGGAACAGGAGTTCCAGTGATCGCAGATGGAGGTATAAGATATTCGGGAGACATCGTCAAGGCACTTGCCGCTGGAGCATCGACGATCATGGCCGGTTCTCTGCTCGCGGGAACAGAAGAGTCTCCGGGCGAGACCATCATCATGAATGGCCGTCGTTTCAAGTCTTACCGTGGTATGGGCTCCCTCGAAGCCATGGAGCAAGGTTCCAAGGACAGATACTTCCAGGACATGGAAGCTGACATCAAGAAATTGGTTCCGGAAGGAATTGTCGCTCAGGTCCCTTACAAAGGTACCGTCTCAGAAGTGGTTTACCAATTGGTAGGTGGACTAAGGGCCGGAATGGGCTACTGTGGAGCACGTAACATCGAGGCTCTTCGTGACGCTCAGTTTGTCCGCATCACCAATGCTGGATTCCTTGAGAGCCATCCTCACGATGTCACCATCACAAAGGAAGCACCGAACTATTCTCGTTAGTTAGTTATGCTCAATCGGCTTGCAATGTTCCTTTTGACAGCGGCTCTAGCCGTTGCCCCTTCTTGTAAGGCCATCTCTTCTCTGATTCATGACGGAGAGGTTGTCGCTAAATTCGGGGATCACAAGCTATACCGCTCTGAATTGGAAGAAGTAATCCCGAATGGAACTTCTCCAGAAGACAGTGTGAATCTGGCCAACGCCTACATTAACTCTTGGGCCAAGGATAAAGCTTTCGTGGACATCGCCCAACAGCAGCTCACTAAGGAGGAAAAGGATGTGTCAAAGGAACTTGAAGCCTATCGTCAGTCTCTCTTACGCTACCGCTATGAACAGCGGTACATCAATGAAAGGCTCGACACAACCGTCTCGTCCAAGCAGATCGAAGACTACTACGGCTCCCATAGCGAGTCCTTCAAACTAGAAAGGCCTATCATGAAAGCCCGTTTCTTGAACATCTCCAAGGATTCACCTAACCTTGCAAAAATCAAGAAATTAATGTCTTCGGATGATGTCGCGGACGTGATTGCCGCTGACAGTGTAGCGTTTAACTCAGCATTTCGCTACCGGGATTTCTCCAGCGCGTGGATCGATGCAGTGAAGCTTGCTGCGGAATTCGGGGTCGATTATGTTCAGATGCTGTCTGCCCGTGAAGGCCAATTCATTCAGATGCCTGACGGAGAGGACAAAATCTCTGTTGCTTACATAGTCGATAGCCGGAAGGCTGGCGAGATCGCTCCTGTCGAGTACTGTTCGGACAGGATAAAAGACATCATCATCAGCGGAAGAAAACACGAACTCCTTGCAGGTTTGGAACGAGACTTGATGGAAGACGCCAGACTTAAGGAGAAATTTGTAATATATTCGAAATGATAAAGAAATTAGCAATCACCATCTTAGCCCTCGCAGCGACCTGTGCGACGGCCTCAGCGCAAAAATACAAATACGTTGACAAGACCATCGCGGTCGTTGGCAATGAGGCGGTCATGATTTCTGACATAGAAGGAGCCGTCAAGGACCGTAACGCTCAGGGCATGTCTTCGGATAGGAATGTCCGTTGTGAGGTTCTGGAGTCTATTCTAGAGTCAAAGTTGTTCCTTATGCAGGCAAGAATCGATTCCCTCACCGTCAATCAAGACATGGTTGAGGGTAGCCTTTCCCAACAGGCGGACAGGATGCTGACCTACCTAGGAGGTGAAGACAAGGTTGAGGAATATTTTGGGAAGCCTCTCTACCGCCTTCGTCAGGAGTGGCGCAAGCAGTACGAGGAGATGAGCCTTACCCAACAGGCGCAGCAGGAAATCATGAAAGAGATTCCTGAAATGACACCTTATGATGTCAAGGAATATCTTGACACGGTCGATGTCAAGAATCTCCCGATAGTCCCGATCAAGTACAGGCTTAGTCAGATCTGTCTTTACCCTGACCGTGAGGCCGCCAACTTGGCTGTACGCGAGAAGTTGCTGGACCTCCGCGAAAGGATCATCAATGGAGAAAAGTTCTCTACCCTCGCTCGAATATATTCAGAGGACCCAGGTAGTGCCCGTAAAGGTGGTGAGCTTGGAATGGCTTCAAAATCAATCTTCTGGCCAGTTTTCTCAGATGCCGCCATGGCTTTGAAGCCGGGTGTGATTTCTCAGATTGTCGAAACTCCTGACGGATTCCACATCATAGAGGTCATAGAGAAGAAAGGCGACATGTTCAATGCACGCCACATTCTGATGAAACCTAAGTACACCGATGAGGACAGAGAAAAGGCTTTCAAGACACTAGACAGTCTCCGTACCGAGATCAACAACAATGCTGTGTCTTTCCAGATGGCTGCTAGTTTCTATTCTCAGGATCCTGCCACCAAGACTAACGGTGGCCAGATGTCCGATCCAAACACAGGCTCTGCCTATTTCGAGATTGACCAGCTCAAGCCAGAAGACTACATGGCAATCAAGGACTTGAAAGAAGGAGAGATTTCCGAGCCTGTAGAATCCACTGACAACGAAGGTCGTCAGGACCAGATCAAGGACTATATCGTGGGAAAGACCCTTTACAAAATTATCCGTGTCGATAAGATAATCCCTGCGCACACTGCCTCGTTCGAGGAGGATTTTAGCCAACTTCAGGATCAAGTGCGTTTAGACAAGCAGATGAAAGCGATTGATGATTTTCTCTCCAAGAAGATCAAAGAGACGCACATAGTCATCGACCCGATGTTTAAAGATTGTGAGTTCCACCGCCAGATTTGGACTACAAAGTTCTCTGAAAACTGATGCTTGCAAGACATCTGGCATATTCATTACTCTTTTTGCTGATTTCTCTCGGTCTTTCCGCTCAGGAAGCCACTGAGCAGAAAGACAGTTTGGTTCGTCTGCTTGGATGCGATGAGTTGCAGCAGGTTGAAGAGTATGGCCTTCGTTATAGAAAGGCTCTTGGCCATGCCCGTTTTGAACACAATTCCACCCTTTTGATTTGTGACACCGCGCTGTGGAATGTCAACATGAATGTGATCAATGCGTTCGGCAACGTGCAGATCATCCAGAACAACACGGTTCTCAGCAGCGAGAGTTTGGACTACCTGATTGACATGAACCTGGCTCGGTTTAGAGGAGATTTGGTCCAGCTCAAAGACAAAGATGGTAACACGTTGAGGACAAGGGACTTGGACTATAACACCAAGGACAGTATCGCGGTGTTCCGTGGGGGAGGAGCCTTGCGCGACAAAGACGGTCAGATCATCGAAAGTCAGGACGGTCACTATTATTCCAAACTCAGCACATTCTGTTTTTCGAACAATGTCAACATGTACACTGATTCCATTTTCGTCAAGACAGACGATTTGGACTACAACACCGCCACTAACATCGCGACATTTGGAACAGGAACCAATGCATGGAAGGACAACAACATGCTCTCTTCCATGGCTGGAGTCTATGACCGCACTCAGGAGAAATTTACATTCACAAAGAACGTTCACCTTCTGACGGAAAATCAAGAAGCGTGGGCGGACACCCTAGTCTATTACCGTGTTCCGAACAATGTTGAGATGTTCGGTAATGTGGAGCTTTTGGACACCACCCGTAATGTGGCCGCTGTGGCTGGCTACATGCAGTACATCGACTCGTTGTCCTTCATAAAGATGAGCCGTGATCCAGCAGTGATTGCTATAAGCGAGCAAGGCGAAAAACGTGACACAGCCTACATCGGAGCTGACACACTCATCCTTCGAAGCATTCCAAAATGTGACGTGCCTTCTTTTGAGATAGAATCATCCGAGGCCAGGCTGAAGGAAATCAATGTTGATCCTATCACCGAGTACCGTCGTAAGGCTGCCGAGGCCGCCAAGGCCGCAGCTGAGGAAGCACGAAAGAAACTGGGCGAGGAAGATCCGAACGTGGCTGGTAAAGCCAAGAAAGGCCGCCAAGGTCTTCCAGCCCCATGGGATGATGTCCTTGAATATGAACCGCCTCTTTGGTCGTTTTCTGCCATAGACACCACCCAGTCGAAGATCCATTCGGCAGTTCCCGACACGACCAAAGCGCACAATCCGGTCACTGAGCCTGTCGAAGTGACCGTCCCACAAGACTCATTAGCCGCTCCGACCGACTCATTAGCGATGCCGTCCGACTCTCTGGCCGCTGCTGATTCCCTTGCGATGGTTCCGAAAGATTCCACCAAGATCAGTTTTATCTATGGCATCCGCAATGTCAAAGTATTTAGGAATGACATGCAGGTCACGTGCGATTCTTTGGCTTACAATGATTTAGATTCTTTGATTAGACTTTACAAGACCCCGATAGTCTGGAATCAGGTTAAGCACCAGTACACCGCAGACAGCATCACTGTCATCGTGAAGAATCAGTCCATCGAGAAAGCTAGTCTGATGTCCAATGCCTTTATCATAGTTCAGGAGGATTCCCTGAGCTATGACCAGATTCGAGGTACTGAGATGATGGCCTACTTTGACAGCACTGGAACCTTGAGGCGCTTCGATTCAATGGGAGGGGCATCCGGGGTGTTCTTCATTGAGGAAAACGGGTCGCTCGCGACCGTCAATAAATTCGAGGCAAAGATGCTTACAGCCGCGCTAAAAGACGGGAATATCCAAGATCTAAACTACTTTGATGCCGTCAAGAGCGATGCCTATCCCGTTGTTCAGATGAAAAAAGACGAAAGGATTCTCAAAGGCTTTGACTGGCAGCCTGATAAGCGTCCAAAGTCTCCTGATGACATCACTTCTTATAAGCCAAGGAACTCTGAACGAAAGACTTATGAGGGCGTACCAAGAGCTGAGTTTGTCCAGACCGACATCTATTTCCCTGGCTACATTAATAGTGTGCACAAGATGCTCGCACGACAGGATTCCTTGAAACGTGTCCGCAGGGCGGAACAAAAGCGTCTTGAAGCCGAGCGCAAGGCTCAGGAAGCGAGAATTGCTGACAGCCTTAGGCTTGCTTCTGTTGCTGACAGTTTGGCCTTAAAAGACAGCCTTGCCCTTGCTGATAGTCTCATTGTTAGGGATAGCCTTGCCCAAAGGGACAGTCTCGCCACAAGCGACAGTTTGAAGGCAACGTCCGATTCCTTAGCTGTGTCTGCTGCGGATTCGCTGTCCAAGAATCCGGTTGATCTCAAAAAGGCAGAGCGCGACAAAAAGCGTCGAGAGCGTGCTGAAGCCAAAGAGGCTCGATGGGCGGAACTCGATGCTCGCGATGCAGCCAAAGCTAAGGCAAAGGAAGAGAAGGCTTTAGCGAAAAAACGTAAGAAGACGCTGAAGACGTTGAGGGCGATGGAAAAACGCCGACAAAAAGAAGAGAGGATTATTGAGCAGTATAAGGCTCGCTTCGAGAAACAGAAAGCTCGAAAAGCCCTACGAAAATAAAGCCATCAGGCGAAGGGGCACTTCGATTAACTCGTCACTTCGACAAGCTCAGTGACCAACGTCCACCGGTCGCTGAGCTTGTCGAAGCGCCTAACCGCTATCGGTCGCTGAGCCTGTCGAAGCGCCTAACAAATAATAAAGGACTGACCTTGGCGGCCAGCCCTTTTCCCTTTATTGTAAGAGTCTCTTTTAGAGAAGTTTCTTCTTAAGAGCGTCAATCATGTCAACAGTCATCGTCTCCAAATCGTAAGACGGTGTCCATCCCCACTCCTCGCGAGCGCAGGAATCATCCATTTTATCCGGCCAAGAGTCAGCAATTGCCTGACGGACAGGATCAACCTCATAGCGCATCTTGAATCCAGGAATATGCTCCTCAATCTTCTTGCGAAGAATCTCTGGATCGAAACTCATTGAGGCGATGTTGAACGAATTGCGATGCTTCAATTTAGAAGGATCTGCATTCATGATGTCCACAGCAGCCTTCAACGCGTCCGGCATGTACATCATGTCCATGAATGTTCCGGCAGCGATAGGGCACACAAATTCTTCTCCTTTCACGGCAGCGTAGTAGATCTCAACCGCATAGTCCGTCGTGCCACCACCTGGAAGGGTGACGTTGGAAATCAACCCCGGAAATCTTACGGAACGAGTGTCAACACCGTACTTTGTGTGATAGTAGTCACTGAGCAATTCAGTGGCCACCTTGGTCACACCGTACATCGAGCGTGGTCTCTGGAGGGTGTCCTGCGGAGTGTTCTGGTGCGGGGTCTCCGGACCGAACGAGCCGATTGAAGATGGGGTAAACACCGCGACATTGTTCTCTCTTGCGATTTCAAGAATATTCATGAGCCCATCAATCTGGATGTGCCATGCCAGCTGAGGCTTCTTTTCTGCCACGGCTGAAAGCAGGGCCGCCAGATTATAGATCGTGTCGATGTTGTACTTCTTCACGATTCCAAGAAGCTGCTCCCCATTGCAGACGTCAGCCTCCTCAGCGGGGCCGCTTTCGAGCAGAATCCCCTTGGGTTCAGCACCTTTGATGTAGCCAGCGACAACGTTGCCTTCCGGGTACATATTCCTGATTTTCATTGTCAGCTCGGATCCGATTTGTCCGGTCGAACCTATCACTAGTACATTTTTCATTGCAGATCGCTTGTTTATTGCTAAATTAGCAAGTGCAAATTTACATTATTTTCCGATATATGGCCTTAGTAATGTCAAAATCTAAACAATTTTCTCAAAAATTGATATATTTGTCACTGCGAAATCGAAACGTTTTAAAATTTTATTAGATATGTACGGAAAATTCCAAGAACATCTAAAGGCAGAGCTTGCATCCATCAAGGAAGCCGGACTCTACAAGAATGAGAGAAACATTGCCTCAGCCCAATCAGCTGAGATCACTCTTCAGGACGGCAGCAAGGCTCTTAACTTCTGCGCCAACAACTATCTTGGACTAGCTGATTCTCCAAGGCTCATCGAAGCCGCGAAGAAAGCCATGGACGAGAGGGGATTCGGAATGTCCTCAGTACGTTTCATTTGTGGAACTCAGGATCTGCACAAAGAGCTTGAGGCCGCAATCTCTGACTTCTTCCACACAGAAGACACAATCCTTTACGCATCATGTTTCGATGCTAATGGTGGGGTTTTCGAGCCGCTTCTGACGGCAGATGACGCCATCATCTCTGACTCTCTGAACCACGCCTCCATCATTGATGGTGTGCGCCTCTGCAAGGCCGTCCGTTACCGCTACGCCAACGCGGACATGGCTGACCTAGAGCGTTGCCTCCAAGAGGCTCAGGCTCAGAGGTTCCGCATCATCTGCACCGATGGAGTCTTCTCGATGGACGGCAATGTCGCTCCGATGGACAAGATCTGCGAGCTGGCTGAGAAATATGACGCCCTCGTGATGGTGGACGAGAGTCATTCCGCGGGAGTTGTCGGCAAGACCGGCCACGGAGTCGCTGAGCAGTTCAATTGCTACGGCCGCATCGACATATTCACTGGCACCCTCGGAAAAGCCTTCGGTGGCACAGTCGGTGGATTCACCACAGGCCGCAAGGAGATCATCGACATGCTTCGCCAGCGCTCACGTCCTTATCTCTTCTCCAACTCCCTGCCACCGATGATCGTTGCCGCTGGCATCGAGATGTTCAAGATGCTCAAGGAAAGCAACGAACTCCACGACCGCCAGCAGGAGAACGTGAGCTACTTCCGAGACAAGATGCTGGCTGCTGGATTCGACATCAAGCCGACCCAAAGCGCCATCTGCGCCGTAATGCTCTACGATGCGCCTCTTTCCCAGAAGTTCGCTGCCAAAATGGCTGATGAGGGAATATTTGTGACCGGCTTCTACTACCCGGTTGTCCCGAAAGGCCAAGCTCGCATCCGTGTCCAGCTCTCAGCCGCCCACAAGCGCGAGCACCTAGACAAAGCCATCACCGCCTTCATCAAAGTCGGCAAGGAACTCGGTGTCATCAAGTAATAAACAATTTATGAATATGCCAAAGTCCCGGGTGCTGAACTTGTCGAAGCGTCCGGGACTTTCTGTACAACAAACTACTCCGCGTAAAGCGAGATGATGTTGAGGATGACCTGAGAGGCCTTCTCGATGCTTTGGAGTGACACGAACTCCATCTTGCCGTGGAAGTTCAGACCGCCAGCGAATATGTTCGGGCAAGGCAAGCCCTTGAAACTCAGGTTGGCCCCATCGGTGCCTCCGCGGATTGGTTGAATCTTCGGCTTGATTCCGGCCATCTCCATCGCCTTCACAGCCTTCTCCACCACATGATAGTGAGGCTCCACCTGCTCACGCATGTTGTAGTACTGATCCTTAATCACGGCTGTCGCGGTACCTTCTCCGTACTTCACATTGATGAAGTCCACGCATTTCTGCATGATGGCTTTTTTGTTCTCGAACTCAGCACGGTCATGGTCACGGATGATGTAAGTCACATCAGCCTCCTCCACAGAGCCGTTGATGCCGACGACATGGAAGAATCCCTCATAGCCCTCGGTGTATTCTGGCCTCTGCTGAACCGGCAGCAACCCATTCATCTCCATTGCGATAAGAATCGCGTTCTTCATCTTGCCCTTCGCATAGCCCGGATGCATGTTGCGGCCCTGGATGTGGATTTTAGCCGAAGCCGCGTTGAAGTTCTCGAACTCCAACTCACCGATCTCTCCTCCGTCCATCGTGTAGGCATATTCAGCCCCGAACTTCTTGACATCGAACTTCACCACACCGCGCCCAATCTCCTCGTCCGGAGTGAACCCGATCTTGATCTCACCGTGCTTGAACTCCGGATGCTCCACGATGTACTGCACCGCATCCATAATCTCGGCCACACCGGCCTTGTCGTCTGCGCCTAGAAGGGTGGTTCCATCGGTGGTGATGAGCGTCTGCCCCACATAATGGAGCATTTCCGGGAACTCCGAAGGCTTCAGCGCCAACCCCGGCACCCCTTTTAAAGGAATATCCCCACCATCATATTCATTGATGATCTGAGGCTTGATGTTCGCCCCCGAAGCGTCAGGAGCCGTGTCCACATGGGCGATGAAGCCAATTGCCGGCACTTTCGCCTCGATGTTAGAAGGGATTGACCCCATCACGTAACCATATTCATCAAGAGTGGCTTCCACTCCCAGAGCCTGAAGCTCATCGCGCAGCATCCGGAGCAGATTCAGCTCCTTTTCCGCTGATGGCTGGCTTTCTGATTCCTCGTTCGACTGAGTGTCAATGCTGACGTACCTCAGGAACCTGTCTAAAACTTTTTCCATTGTTATATTCTTTTTTCCACGGTCGCTGAGCTTGTCGAAGCGCCCGGAAAGTCACTTCGGCAGGCTCAGTGACCGATTTTTATTCCTTAGCCTTCAAAGAAGCAATCACCGTGTAAGCAATGATTCCGATGAACGGAATGATCGCAATCGCCTCACCGTACTGAGCGTTCCAACTGGCCATAAACCAATCCACGTTGAAGAACTTCAACAGTGCGCTCACAACTCCCATCAAAGCACCACCGGCTATGAATCCGGATGCGATCAACGTACCCTTGTTCAGGCGTGCCTCGTTCAGAGCCTTGTCCTTAGAACGTGTACTAACGTACCAGGAAATCGCACCACCCACCAGCAGCGGCAGGTTAAGGTCGATTGGAATGAACATTCCAAGCGCGAACGCCAAAGCTGGTATCTTGAAGAAAGTCAGCACGATGGCCAGCACGGCTCCTATTCCGTAAAGCAGCCATGGAGCACCACCACCGTTCATCATAGGCTGAATCACCGCTGCCATCGCATTCGCTTGAGGAGCCACAAGCGCCTGATCTCCGACGAATCCGTAAGTCTTGTTTAGCACGAGCATCACTCCGCAGACCGTCGCTGCTGCCACGGCCACACCCACGAACTTCCAACCTTCCTGCTTCTTCGGAGTACTGCCGATCCAGTAGCCGATTTTTAAATCTGTGATGAACGACCCTGCTACCGACAGCGCAGTGCAGACAACTCCTCCGATGATCAGAGCCGCGGCCATTCCAGCATTACCCTTAAGTCCCACTCCAACAAGGATAAGCGCTGCGATGATCAGCGTCATCAGCGTCATTCCGCTCACTGGGTTCGTTCCCACGATGGCGATGGCGTTGGCTGCCACAGTTGTGAATAGGAACGAGATTACCGCAACTATCAGAAGTCCCACGACCGCCTGCCAGATGTTGTTCACCACCCCACCGAAAGCGAAGAAAGCGAACACCGCCAGAAGCGTCAGCACAATTCCGAACACGATGGTCTTCATAGGAATATCCTCCTGCGTCCTCTCGGTGTTCTCAACCTTGCCACCTTTCTTTCCGAACTCGCTGACTGCCAGACCAACAGCCGACTTGATTACACCGAACGACTTGATGATGCCAATGATTCCGGCAGTCGCGATACCACCGATTCCGATGTGCCTTGCATAATCCTTGAATATCTGGTCGGGGCTCATCTCCCCAATTGTCATGGTTACTCCAGTCCCCATCAAATCAATCACTTGACCACCCCAGATAAGATTCATCAGCGGAATGATTACCAGCCACACCAGAAAACTTCCGCAGCAGATGATGAAGGCATATTTAAGGCCGACGATGTAGCCAAGGCCCAGCACTGCCGCTCCGGTGTTCAGTTTTAGCACGACCTTAGCCTTGTCAGCGATTGTCTGTCCGAATCCCATCACGGTTGTGCTCACCGTGTCTGCCCACGCACCAAAAGTGCTGACAATGAAGTCGTAAAGGCCTCCGATAAGGCCGCTCACCAAAAGCGTTCCTGCTCCCTTGCCTCCACCTTCACCGCTCACGAGGATCTGGGTAGTCGCTGTCGCCTCTGGGAAAGGATATTTCCCGTGCATCTCTTTTACGAAATATTTCCGGAAAGGGATGAGGAATAATATTCCTAAAACACCGCCAAGCAGTGACGAAAGGAACATTTGCATGAAATTGACATCCACTCCCAAAATGTAGATGGCCGGGAGTGTGAATATCGCACCTGCCACCACGGCCCCGGAACAGCCTCCGATGGACTGGATGATGACATTCTGCCCTAGACCTTCCTTTTTGCCCAAGGCACTGGTCAATCCCACAGCAATAATAGCGATAGGAATAGCAGCCTCAAAGACCTGCCCAACGCGCAGTCCTAGGTAAGCGGCTGCCGCGGAGAAAATCACTACCATCAGCAGACCCAAGGTCACTGAATATGGCGTCACCTCCGCCCATTTCCTTTCCGCCCCCAACAGCGGCTTGTACTCTTCTCCCGGTGCCAGCTCCCTTTGAGCATTCTCCGGCAATGAATTCCTTGTTTCTTCCATTGATTGTTATTTTTGTTCTTTGTTTTGTTCCTTCTAGTTCCTTTAGTCCCTTCGACAAGCTCAGGGACCGCAGCTTCCCGGTCGCTGAGGCCGCTGAGGTCGCTGAGCCTGTCGAAGCGCCCTGTCACTAGCCACTAATCTAGCCTTTCCGGTCGCTGAGCCTGTCGAAGCGACAAAAGAAGCACCTAACACCCCAACACAAAAAACAAATATACTATATTAAGGTGAAAAACCCCAACCCAGAAAAATTTTTATGAAAAAATATCGAAAAAAATTTGGAGGTAAAGAAAAAGTCCGTATCTTTGCAGCCCGTTTCGGAAGAAGCGGAACAAAAAGCAAGATCATTGACAATACTGAGAGATTACAACGAGGTAAGTGAAAAGAAATAGATT
>ERZ808267.241-NODE-241-length-19783-cov-3.974605_pt1 | contig 19783 bp, 15 predicted proteins | sample MGYA00521241_ERZ808267 | MGnify/ENA primary metagenome ERZ808267 (study PRJEB31516, sample SAMN03275592) | gut metagenome | biome: mammalia-associated habitat; material: feces | host: Papio cynocephalus | place: Kenya | collected 2012-07-19 ... | reverse complement strand
TGCCGCTTCCCGCAGGGATGGCCTTGACAGTGAATATGTAGTCAGTCCCCTTGGCGAGATTCGAGAGTGTGACGCGGTTCTCTGTCGTCGTTCCGCTGATTTCGCCGACGGTATATTCATAACTTCCGGCGCCAGGGATTACGCTCCAGCTGATTATTGTCTTGGATGCGTAGGCGCTGCCGACTGTGATCTCAGGCTTTTCAAGTTGGCTGATGTCCGAGGTGCGGACGTGAATATATACGGGCTCGGAGGAAGTCTTCGAGCTACCTTTCACCGGTTCAGCCTGAAGCTTGACGACATATTCCTTGGCAGCATCCAATCCGTTGAATGTCACGAACAGGGCCTTGGTCGAATCCACTTCGGCTCCGTCAAGGGAATAGGTGTAGTTCTCCGCTCCGTAAACTTTGCCCCAATCGACACGGAAACTTGAAACGGTCACCTCGCTGACCTTGACCTCAGGTGTCTTTAGTGTTTCGCTCAAAGTCTCTTCCTTTGTGTCCGAACCGCATCCGACGAGCAGGAAGAGAACCGATGACGCAGCCATCACAAAGGCTGACTTTATCATTCTTAAAGTCTTCATCATTCCACAGTCACGTTTATGGTCCTGACGGACTGGTTGCCGTCGGTGATCCTGATTACAGTCTTGCCTTGGGACACACCCTTGATTGTCAGGACGCTGTCCTTAAGGCTTACTTCCACTATTCCCTGAGCCGCTACTGAATATGTCAACACGTCTGTCTTGTAGAAATATTCAGAGAGATTGACGCTCGCCTCGCTGCCGCGGTTGACGGTGACATCTGGGATCATGGCTACTTTTTTCACGGCCAGCAAAAGCTGGTAGGTGTCCAGTGAGCCGGCTCCCATATTCCCGAAATACGGTGCCTCGCAGAACGGATCGACAGGGGTGACGCTGGAAAGCAGAGCCTCTTTCAGCATGTCGCTAGTCAGACCTTTTTTCTTTTCTGCTCCGTAGTACCAGCTGACAGCGAGTGCGCAGGCTCCGGAGACGTGCGGGCAAGCCATTGAGGTTCCGTTGATTCCCTCGTAGGCCGAGCTACCGTCCTCGGCCACGCTGGTACTGTAGACCCCACCGTAGGTCGAGTTGAGGGAAAGGTCGCCGCCCGGAGCGGAAAGGCTGACCCATTTGCCGTAGTTGGTGAAGTATGACGGTGTGCCGAGCCAGGATGTGGCCGCGACACTGACCACAGCCTCATCCGAGGCAGGGTAGCAGAGCTCGTTGGATGCGTCGTTTCCTGCTGCAAAGATCACGATTCCACCAGCCATAGGGCCTTCCTGCACACCGTTCTCGTCCACGCCCGCATACTTGATGAAGTAGTGGATGGCATCAGCGAGCGCTGAGTAATTTCCTCTAGTCCAGTCGTTTTTGGACAGTGCTCCGGCAGTGTAGCCCCAACTGTTCTGACAAATCACCGCACCGTTGTCAGCAGCGTACTTGATCGCGCGCACCTGCGCTCCGAGTCCACCACCGGAGTTTCCTGATTCCGATGCTCCAAGAGTCTCGCAGGACATGATTCTGACTCCGTCACCGCTGCCTGATCCACCTGCTATCCCGTTAACTCCGATTCCGTTGTTGTTGACTGCAGCGATGGTGCCGGCAACGTGCGTTCCGTGCATATTCTCCGAGGAGAAAGTCAATTTGCCATTGTTGTCGGTGAAATTGTAACCGTTCACGTCATCGATGTAACCGTTGCCATCGTCATCAATTCCGTTGCCCGGAATCTCGCCCTTGTTGACCCACATGTTCGCTGCGAGGTCCTCATGGTCGTATTTGACGCCCTGGTCCACAACAGCAACGATCACGTCCGGATTCCCAGTGCACAGCTGCCATGCGGCATAAACATCAGCGTCCGCCCCAACAACTGTGGAGTTGGAATAGACGTTGCCCGAATTGTTATAGTGCCACTGCATTCTCTGCGAACGAACACTTTCATTGAACGGGAACGGAATATTCCTTGCCGATGAATATGCCCTCGTGGCGACCGGCTCTTCATATTCAGCTGCCGTGGCCCTTGAATATGACGCTGTGGCCGTCGGGATGGAATATTCAATCACCTCCACTCCGTCGCATCCAGAGAGCATCTCCGCGACTTCTTTTGCAGGGACGGTCTCGTCGTACTTAGCGATGAACCATCTGTCCAGCCCTTCCTTTTTGGTTCGCGCCTCGAACCGTCCGCACGCAGGGAACAGGCGCTCAAAGCTGACAGAGCCGACATTCATCAGGACTCGGTCGATCTGTGTGTTTCCGGAAGTCGCACCTCCGGCCCTTGTGATGGTCTCGTCCGCGGCTCCGGCCTTCATCTTCACGATAATCTCGCCTTGGATGGCCGCATCCGGCGAAAAGACAACGATAGGCCCGTTGTCTTCCGACCCAGGCCCATTGTTCTCATTTCCACCGATTCCGTTGCACCCCGCCAGCATCACAAGCAGCGGAGTGATTGTCAAGAATCTGTTTTTCATTATTGATTGTTAAAAGTTTATTCCTTCACGCATCTTACCTGGCCGGTATAGACTTGCGCTCTTGTCTCGTACTCAGCCCAGTAGCCGTTGAATGCCGCAACATAGTACTCGCAGCTCTGGTTCTTCTTTTCGGGATCATAAGTCTTTTCCTGACTTGTCAGGTAGAAAGTCTGGCCGCTTGCGTAGTTGTAAGGTGTGGTCCCGGCCGGTGAATATGATAACGGATAGATGCTTCCTGCCATCGGGTAGAAATCACCTGTCTGTCTCCAGACACGTCCGCAACCGTTCTCCCTGTTCCATAGGAACTCGTTGTTGATTCCGGTCTCGTCATATTCACCATGCTTGCCTCCGGTCTTGATGCTCTCATCGCCTACAGCCTTGCCCCACATGTTCTTGCCAGGCACTTTGTAGCCTGGAGGACATGGGTCGAAAATGGTTTTCTCCTCGCCCCAAAGTCCTGGCTGCACACTGTCCTCGTCGCTGGAATCTATGTACCATGAATAACTTGTCGAGAAGTAACCTACAAGAAATCTCATCGGGTGTTCAGACGCGAACGGGATGTTGCCCGGCGCCGCGAAAGATGCCTTTGCCTTGAACTTTGAGTCTATTTCCCACTCTCCGGTGCCGTCGCCGACCTCTGTGTTTGGCTTGTTCCATTCCGGCTTGTTGGCGCAATAAATGCCTACTGCGTTGTCATAGTCCGTGATACCACTATAATCAGCGTAAGGAGAACGTGACGGAATGAACGGATCCTTCCTGCCCATCTGGTAAATCATTCCTCTGTTGTTTATGTCCATCGGTGTGTTGTTGAGCGCTCCAAGGTTGCGGTCCATGATCTGTGCTATGACGTTGCCCTCAGGGCCGATGTGATCGTGTACATTGAGGTCATTGTTTGTGACCCAGATGTGCCAGCTCCAGAGCACCTTGCCCTTGGCGTTCTTTACAGCGATGAGTGCGTTCCCCTCGCTTCTTCCCGTAGAGAAAGAAATATAGCCTCCGTTGTAGGAAGGAGTCCCGTCTATGATCTCATACGACATCGTACGGTCTCCGTCGTTCCTGGCCTCCCAAAGAAGCTCAGCGTAGGCGACATCCTTTATCTCAAGTCCCGCTGTCTCGATGTACTTGCTTTTTCCGTCCTTGCCACCATTGCCTTTGATGTCAGCGCGGAACTTGTAAGAGCCGTTGGTTTTGGCAATGTAGCAGTTGGCAGTCCCGTCAGCGCTCAGGTCTTTGGCCTCGTCAGCTCTTTGTGAGACTCTCAGCGAAACCTCTTTGGATTCATCACCTCTCAAGGCAGTAACCTTTATCTCATCTGTCTTGACGGAACCATTATTCTCATGGGCCTCCACAACGAGGCAGCTGTCGGTGTCGATACTGACAGCGAACCAGTCTCCAGACTGGGCAGCGTAACTCCAGCTCTTGGCATTTGTCGCCATTGTGACAAGTGCCTTGCCTCCTTCCTTGTCAAACACGATTTTGGAATCAGATGACTTAAGGAACAGTGGTGCCTCGTAAGTGTCAGGAGCGACCTTTGTTGTCTCAGTGCAGCCGGCTGCTATTCCGGTTGCAATAATCATTGTTATGATATAATTGAGTTTCATATACTTTATCGTTTGGAAAATTAGTCGTCAGTCTTGCAAACATCCGGAATCTTTTCATAATCCGTGAGTTTTGTACAGCCCTTGAACATTGCCTTGAGATTCTTGAGGTTGGCGAATCCTGTGATGTCCGCTGTCTCAGCTGTCCTTTCGTAGAGGTGGTACTTGACACCATTCACTACGGTGTAAGGTGATTCTCCAGTCAGCGAGACACAGCCGTCGAATGCGTAAGTTGCGCTGGTCAAAGCTTTGAAATTATCGAAGACATTGACAGGCACGGATGTCAAGGATGAACAATTCTGGAAGATATTGTTGATGTACCTTACTTTCTCAGGATTGAGGAATATGTTGTCACCAACCTCTTTCAGTGATGTGCAGTCAGAGAACACTCCATTGATTGAGGTTGATCCGTTGGCGCAGTTGAATATCTCAGAGCCAACTTTCTCCAATCCAGAGCAACCCTTGAACGCATTGCCGTAGTTGCTGACCTTGGCGTTGTTCTTGAACAAGCCTGATGGAACCTCCTTTAGTCCTGTGCAGTTCTGGAAAATGCTGGTCATGTTTCCTGAGGCTGCGTTGATCCCGCTGAACGCGTCCACTGCGATAGCGGACAGTGACTTGCAGTCAGCGAACATCAATGTGAGGGTCTTTGTTTTTGTCGTCGTTCCGAAAATGCCTGCCGGTACAGACTGAAGTGCAGTACAGCCTTGGAAGCAACTAGGTGCGGTAGTTACGTTGACATTTTTCGCGAAAAGCTTTTCTGGGATTGTCGTCAGGGCGGTGCACCCGTAGAATGTCTTGCTGAATGAGTCCGCTCCCGTGAGCCCGTCGAAGAATCCGGCAGGAAGTGACTTCAAAGAAACGCATCCCTCAAACGCTGAGTCAAGCTTGAGCTTGCTGGTGGAGTTGGCACCGAAGATATTGCCTACTGAAGTCAGAGCCGTGCATCCCTTGAATGTATTAACGTAGGTTGAGACCTTGCTGTTTTTCTCGAACAGACCGTCAGGAAGACTTGTCAATGAGACGCATCCGTTGAAAGCGCTTTCGAAAGTTGTCACGGCTTTGTTGTTAGCGAAAAGATTGCCAGGCAGGTCGGTAAGAGAAGTGCAACCGTTGAACACATTCTTGAATGTCGTGGTCAAGGTGTTGCTTGCGAACAATCCGGCAGGAACAGATTCGATCCCGGAGGAAGAGAATACATCGCTGGTAGTCTTTAGGTTGGCCATAGGGGAGAAGAGACCCTCAGGAATTGTCTTGAGGCTTGCGCACCCACTGAACAAACCGCTTATGTCTGTGACCTTTGCCGCTCCGGCGAAAGCGTTCTCGGAAACCTTGCTGAGTTTTGTGCAGCCGTTGAACAGGTTCGTGATCGAGGTGCAGGCGTCACAACCTTCAAGGATATTGTCGCCTATCTCCTCTATGCTGGTGCAGCCTTTGAAAATACCCGAGAATGAGCTGAGTTTCGCCAGACCTTTGAACACACCGGAAGGAATGGACTTGAGTGAGGTGCAACCACTGAAGGCATTACTGAATTTAGTCACCTTTGTGGCATCCTTGAACAATCCGGACGGGATGGTCTCCAAGGAGGAGCAGCCGTTGAAGATGCTCTCTATGTTCGTGATTTCCGTGAACCCGTCAAGAAGACCGGCGGGAATCTCCTTTAGGGAGGAGCAGCCATTAAAGAGCATCCTCATTCCGTTTCCTTTCTTTCCGTAGACGACACTTTGCGATCCTGAGTTCTTGAAAAGGTCCGCCGGTATGCTTTGAAGTTCCGAGCAGCCGCTGAAGCAGGACATGAAAGAGTCAACAGATTTGCATCCCTTGAAGATGTCCGCCGGGACACTTTTGATCTTTGTCCCGGAAAACGTTTGTTGGAAACTCTCGCATTTGGTGTTGTTGGCGAACAGTCCGTCCGGTATCTCGGTCAGGCCTGCTCCAGAGAAGGCCATCCTGAAAGTCTCGCATTCCGTCTGATTCCTGAAGATCCCGGCAGGGATTGACGTAAGGGCTTCATCGTAGGAGAACACCGCGTTAAACGTAGTGATCTTAGGGTTGTAGGCGAACAGATCCTTGTCAACGGACTTCAGTTTGGTCATTCCCGAGAACGCTGAACTGCAGTCGGTGAGTTCCGGATTCTTGGAAAAGATATCCTTGCTGATGCTAGTCACTTCCTCACAATTACTGAAGACAGAACCTGCGTCAGAAAGTTTCGGACAGTTGAAGAAGAGAGAGGCTGGAATAGTCTTAATGGAGTCGCACGAGTAGAACATATTGTTGACGCTTTCAGTCTCGCCTGCGTTGTCAAGCAGTCCTTCCGGAATGGCCTTGAGCGCATCGCAATTGCTGAAAGCTGACTCAAAGGATGTGACTTTTGAGAAGGCCCCCGTGTCGTCCTTTGGAATGTCAGTCAGGTAGCCGCATCCTTCAAACGCGTACTCCATTGTAGTCAGTCCTAGCCGTCCCCAGTTGTAGACCTGCTCGATCTGGTCTTTCTGGTCGTAAGACAGAGAGTTCACGCTGATTCCGCTAGTCTGTCCTTTCACTGAGACAACGAAGTAGCCTGTGTCAGCATATTCATGGGTAGGATTGTCGGTTGTTAACTTTTCGGCATCAGTGCCATCTCCCCAGTCAACCGTGATTTCTGTCACGCCTTCGACAGGCAACATTGATGTGACGATCTCACCTTTAGCCTTCTGAACGTGAAAGCCGATGATTAAAGCATCCTTGTCGATTCCAGGTTGTGAGATCGTAATCTCTTTGGAGTCCATGTTTTCCTTGCCATCTCCTGTTGTTATTGTGATTTTCACTGTTCTGGTCGCGGCTCCAGAGTTTGCTGTCGGGGTGAATTTGAGCCCCTTGTCGGTTCTCTCAACCGTGAGCCAGCCATCCTCGTTGCCTGAGACGGAATATTCCCAATCAAAGTTCGCCTTTACCTCGACTTCCTTTGCCTCGTTTGAGAATGGCGTGACAGGAACTGTCGAGACGGATGGTTCGATGAGGGCCGCTCTGTCCTGCAGCACATCGATTGTCTCAGTGACCGCCTTGTCTCCGACTCCGGCCTTGAGGATGAACTTTACATCCCTGTCGGTATATTCCTCATTAGGGTAAGCGCTGATGTTGATGGTGTTGCCGTCCTTTGTGACGAGCATCCATTCGCAGCTAGAGGTCTCAAATGTCCAGTCTGGATCGGTAGATGTAACCTCAAAGGATGCCGTGAGCTCTCCCTTGGCGGCGAGGTGGAAATTGTTCTCGGAAGCAACGATCTCCACTGTTCCGTAGGCGTTCTGTGTGGCCGTGACGGTGGCGGTCTTGTCTCCGGCCTTGATTGTCACTGTGGCAGAAAGAGTCTTTTCGACTTTGTTCTGCACGCAGGAGAGAGTGAGTTGGTTCGCTTCCTCGTCTTTTTCTCCTTTGATGAAGGATTCTCCAGAAATCTCGTAGGTCCAGTCCGTGTTGGTGTTTACGTCAAGAATGACCTTACCGCCGAGGCTTTTGAAAGCTATGCTTGCATTGACATCGTCCTCAGATGTGAACAGTGTGTTGCGTGATGCCACAGCCAAGGTGGCATTTTCCTCTGTTTCGTTCTCTCCCAGGACTGGATTCTGATAGTTGATTGTCTCCTTGGTGCAGGCGCACAAAGAAGCGGCCAACAGCATTGAATATATTATCTTCTTCATGATCTACAATTGATTATTCGCCCTTCTCGGCTCTTACAAAGTACATTTTTCCGTCAGCGTAGTACACATCGCTGAGCATGGCCAAATCCGTGGTTGCACCTATCCTGACGATGAGTCCTAGAGAACCGTATGCCTCGTCGAATCCATCCAACAGAATAGCCTGGCAGTTGTCACTCTTTCCATCAGTGGCGGTCCCGACAGTCCCGTAGAGGATTCCGGTCTCGAATTTCCTCTCCGTGATGTTCGGCTGTACCAGATAATAATAGTATGTGTCTGATTGCTCGAAAGCTCTGGTCAGACACAGTGAGCCAAGCGTAAGCACCATCTTCTTTGTGTCTTTGTCGTAGGAGACTTCATATTCAGAACCTTCAACAAACAAATCCTTGATAGTGAAACTCTTTCCGTACTCTTTTTGCTCAATAGTGCAGTACGAACCAATGCCAGGAACATTGATGGCGTTGCCACCGTAGTACCAACGTTCCGCGTAAAGTCCGAAGCTTCCCAGCATCTGGAAGTAAGGATTTTCATCGCGCGAGATCTGGGAAATCTTGATCTCCTTGCTCTCGGACTTGCCTCCCGCTGTCGCAGTGACAGTAACTGTGGCATCGCGGTGGCCTTCACCGTTAGCTGTAGCAGTCACGTTGACTAGCGACCCGTTTGAATTGGTTGTCAACCATGATGCGTTTGTCTCCACTTTCCATTCAGAATCGGTTTCAACAGAAAACATAAAACTTTCTCCTTCGGAATCAAGCTCTATACTCTCCGGACCGTTGATTTTTAAAGACAGCGCAGATCCAGACCACGATTGTGAAATATGGATCTCCTTTCTGTCGGTAGCAGATTCCAAGGAGACGACAGCTCTTCTAGAATCGCCAGTGGTGTTGGCCGAAACGGTGATCGTCACTTTTCCTTCGTTGTCCGTTGATGTGATCCAAGATTGGTCTGACACGGAGGAATGCCATTCTGATGGACATCCAACCGAGACTGTGGCGGTGCCTCCCTCCATCGGGAACGCCACTTCGTTCTGAGAGATAATGAGGACATCCGCGATTTCCTCTTTCGTCTCCTCACCGCAAGCTGAAAAAATGAGCAGCGGGATTGTGAACATTACAAACAATCTTCTCATAATAAAATTATTTTGATAATGATAAATGTTTTCTATGAATCGTTTTGTGAAAACAGGAACGTGACTAAGCTTTGGGGATTTCGAACAAATTTTAACCGAAGGTATGTTGCGTGCTTTCATTTTGTAACTAAAATTCACTAAATACTATTACAAAGTTACTTGTTTTAGTTTAATAAATATTCGATTAATCCAGTGTTTTATTGATTGAAAAGATTGAATAATTGTTCTAAAAGATTTATATGAATAATTATGCGGCCATAGTGATGAATATTTATTACTTATAAATTGTAAGAGAAAAATTTGAAAGTCCAAGAGTAATTTTACCTTATAAGAGCTTTTTAGACAACCCAAAACGGTTCATTAGTAAAAATGGATTTTTATAGGAAGAAGAAATTCGAAAAATGGCTAACTTTGTCACAAAACCATTACTGAAATGAAAAAGATTTCCCTCTTCATGCTCTTGCTAGGCATCTTTGCTTTCTCAGCCAATGCCCAGACTCCAGACAATCATTATTATGTCGCTGCCTATGTTTGGCCTTCATGCCATAATGATCCACGCGGACAGGAGATCCTATGGCCTGAGGGAATAGGGGAGTGGGAGGTTATAAAGAAGGGCACGCCTCGTTTCCCAGGGCATTATCAGCCAAAGCAACCGTTGTGGGGCTACGAGATGGACAACGATCCGAAAGTGATGGAGCGGTGGATCAATCTAGCCACAGATCACGGAGTGAACACTTTCATATTCGACTGGTACTGGTTTGAAGGAGAACCTTTCCTAGAAAGTTGTGTCAACGATGGCTTCCTCAAAGCTCCGAACAATCCGAAGATGAATTTTTACCTTATGTGGGCGAACCACGATGTGAAAAGAAATTACTGGAACGTCCACCGCTGTCCTGACGATGATTCCATTCTTTGGAGAGGTGCAACGGACGAGAAGAATTTCAGAATCATAGTCGATAGAGTAATTAAACAGTATTTTTGCCGTCCTAATTACTTGAAAATAAACGGATGTCCTGTCTTTTCTATCTACAAAGCTGACAATCTCATTGCCACGTTCGGTGGCAGCCTGGAGAAAACAAAGGAGGGCCTTGAATATTTCCGTTCGCAAGTCCGCAGAGCCGGCTTTCCCGACCTTCACCTACAATTTGTCCATGGAGGCCCTTCGACTCCCGAAATTCAGGAACTTCTTGAATATCTTGGCGTTGACAGCGTGACTTCCTACAACTGGGGCGGTCCTCATCGTGAGGATTACCTTGACTGGGGAGCGACTGGGATGAAACGTCTTCAGACATGGACGGATTCACCGGTTCCGTTCTTCCCGAATGTAGCAGTCGGTTGGGACAACACCCCTCGTTTCCCCAAAGTGGGGCGCGAGGATGTCATTCATTTTAACAACACTCCGGAGGCCTTCGCCACCTACTTGCAAAAGTGTAGGGAATATGTCGATGCACATCCAACTCAGCCTAAGGTGATTACCATCTTCGCATGGAACGAATGGGTGGAGAGCGGTTATCTGCTCCCTGATCACAAGTACGGTTTCTCCTACATTAAGGCGGTAAAAGCAGTACTAGACGGTGAGTATTCTGCCTACCAGAAACGTTGATGTCAATCCCGAAAGTTATTGTCGCGTGTTATTCTAGTGATTGCCTAACGGAATCAAGCCGTTGGTATGCTAGCCTTTCGGAGCCATTCGCGAGGTTGATTACACCACAATAGGTGAAGCCAGCTTTTTCTATTATGTGCTGCATGATGTGGTTGTCCCTGTGGGTGTCAATCCGAAGATTGCTTGAGACAGTGAGGGCATAGTCAATGATTTCGCGGAACACTCCGTGGCTCTCAGGGGTGCTGGCGATGCGGTGGATTACATAGTAGGGAGAGTTTTCATCCAGCCATTTACCGTGGATTGATGAATATGTCGGCTCGGGGGAGGGGAGGAGGGCGAAATAGCCTACAAGCTTCCCCTCATGTTCAACGATGTAGGCACCGGCTTTGCTGATGTCTGAGCGCACGATCCCCTCGTTTGGATAGCCGTCCTCCCACTGAGTCATGTTCCCGTCCGAGCGCATGATACTCTTGGCAGCGGAGAAAAGCTCCATCGCTGCGGGTATGTCCTTCTCTGTGGCTTTTCTAATCATTCTGTCTGTAGGCTGTCAGTTATGTTGTCTGTTATGCTGTCAATCCACTGAACATAGGTCTGCCGTCATTCCACGTGCGTGGCATCGGCCATTCCGCACACGGGCCACTATTGACTCTATCCCCGGTGCGTGCCAGCTACCTTACCGCGCACGGGGGATAGGTGAACACTAGGGTTGGTATATTCCTACTACTTGCTGAACCTTTTGGCCTGCTCAGCGATGAGCTCTTTGTCATCGAAGTAGTCAATCTTCATCGCCTTCTTGACATCTGAGAGGGTGGCGGCAGCGACCTCTTCGGCTGCCTCGCTTCCTTTCTTGAGAATCTCGTAAACGGCCGGGATGTCCTTCTCGTATTCCTTCCTGCGGGCGCGAATCGGCTCTAGCTCCTCGTTGAGAATCTTCTCAAGGAACCTCTTGACCTTCACGTCACCGAGACCGCCTCTTCTGTAGTGATCCTTCAGTTCGTCGAGGTTGGCATATTCAGGAAGATAAAGGCCAAAGTGCTCGTTGCGGCAGAACGCATCGAGGTAGGTGAAGACGGTGTTGCCCTCAACGTGGCCAGGGTCGCTGACATTGATGTGCTGAGGGTCGGTGTACATCGACATCACCTTCTTGTGCATCTCTTCCGCTGATTCTGCGAGGTAGATGCAGTTGCCCAGGGACTTGCTCATCTTCGCCTTGCCATCGGTGCCAGGGAGTCTGAGGCAGGCAGCGTTGGAAGGCAGGACGGCTTTTGGCTCGACGAGAGTCTCTCCGTAGATTCTGTTAAAGCTGCGGACGATCTCCACAGCCTGCTCCAGCATAGGCTTCTGGTCCTCTCCGACCGGCACATCCGTAGCCTTGAAAGCCGTGATGTCGGCGGCTTGGGAGATAGGGTAGCAGAAAAAGCCGACCGGAAGGCCGCTTCCGAATGCCTGCTCCTCGCCGTCCTGGCTGAAGCCGCGCATCTGGATCTCAGCCTTGACGGTAGGGTTGCGCTGGAGTCTCGCCACTGTGACAAGGTTCATGTAGTAGAACGTCAGCTCTGTGAGCTCTGGAATCATGCTTTGGATGAATATTGTCACTTTGGCAGGGTCGAGACCGACTGAGAGGTAGTCAAGCGCCACCTCAATGATGTTCTGGCGTACTTTTTCAGGATTGTCGAAGTTGTCGGTGAGTGCCTGCGCGTCAGCGATGAAGACGAACATCTTCTTGTAGTCACCAGCATTCTGGATGGCCACCCTGTTCCTCAGGGAGCCAACGTAGTGACCGATGTGGAGACGTCCGGTTGGGCGGTCGCCTGTCAGTATTATCTTGTTTGACATATCGTTATGTTTTTATTTTATCAAATTCAAAAATTCATTCCTTGTCCTAGCCGAAGTGAGGAACGCCCCTGAAAACGCTGACGTAGTGGTCGTTGCGTTGGCTTTTTGCACTCCTCTTATCGACATGCATGTGTGCATGGCCTCAATCACAACAGCCACCCCAAGCGGATGCAACGCGTTGTCGAGGCAGTCCCTAATCTGGACCGTCAGCCTCTCCTGCACCTGAAGCCTCCGCGCGAAAGTCTCCACTATGCGAGCTATCTTGCTCAGCCCAGTGATCTTACCATTAGGAATATACGCCACGTGGCATTTTCCGAGGAACGGCATCATGTGGTGCTCGCAGGTGGAGTAAAGCTCAATGTCCTTCACCAAAACCATCTGACGGTACTCTTCATCGAATATGGCGGACTGGATGATTTCAGTCCCGTTCTGTGAATATCCCTGCGTGAGGAACTGCAATGCCTTCGCCACTCTTTCAGGAGTCTTCACAAGCCCCTCTCTTTCAGGATTTTCGCCTAAAAGCCTGAGAATCTCCTTGACATGGCCGGCAATCTGGGCGGTTGTCCTTTCCTCGTATATTTCCTGTTTCTCGTATGACATATTCTTAATCTCTTCTTTTGGTACGGTTGTTGAAACAACCTCCAAGTCTACAAAATTAGGCAAAAAATACTTATTGTTATGATTTTTTGCATATCTTTGGGGCAAATAGGGCCGCTTTTGTGGCTTGTTGATTTATTATAATGATTGTTAACGATTAAATTGTTCACGAATATGTATTGGACACTTGAACTTGCCAGTAGCCTGGACGATGCTCCATGGCCAGCATCAAAGGAAGAACTTATCGACTACGCCAACCGCTCCGGCGCCCCCGAAGAGGTCATCGAGAATCTAACCGAGCTTGAGGACGATGGAGAAGTCTATGAATCCATCGAGGACATCTGGCCGGACTACCCAACTAAGGAGGATTTCTTCTTTAACGAGGAAGAGTATTGATTGATAATCAATAATGTATTTCCTTTTGGTCAATACTGAATCGGAATAATCATAGCACTGCATCCCATGGCAGCATCAAGAGGATGCTTCTAGGATTGTAATAAGACTGAATGCCGCGGAGCCAAGAGCCCGCAAAGCGAGTTAGGTTATATCGCACCTGACTCGCTTTTTTTGTTGTTTCGTTGCGACGTGAGGATAGATTGATATTGGGTATGAAGCAGTAGGGATATTCAAAGATAAGTTCAAGGCTTAGCCAATTGGGAACAAGTGCTGACTATAAGATCGTGCAGGAAAGAGGCTACCCTCCATAGGGAAAGTATTCGCTTACGGTCACTGAGCCTGTCGAAGTGACACGTCAATTTCTGAATTGAGAAACTTGTCCGTCAGAACCCCGTTTAGCCGGACAAAACTACTGAGAGTAAAAGCTTGTCCGGTGGATTGGCGTTCTGCCGGACAAACCTGCTGAATAAAGTGATTCATCCGGGTAAACGCAATTATCCCGGACTAAATATTATCAATATGGTAAACAACATTATTGTTCCTGAATATAGGGAACTTTGGCCACTGTTATGCCTTGACGGAGCGCTTAACGGCAATGTGGTGGATGATGCCTCTTTAGAGGTGATGCTCCGGATCGAAAATGAGATGCGTCGTCTCAAGGTTATGGGTGATGATGAGAGACGCTCCCTGTGGCTGGAAATACATCTTCCGGGAAGGCGGTACTATTGGGGTGAGGACAAACGTGACCGGAACGGGAATATCTGGTACTGGATATCCACAGGGAACTATCGCGGTTTCCATTATCTTCTGATGGGCGACAATCACCACAGGTGCATCGACCTTCGGAGCCAGCCTTATGTCGGTGAAGTGCGTGATCTTGAGCATGTTTATACCGATGTCCGTGAGCCGTTGCTCCGTTTGGAGGAATATGTAAAAGAAATCGTGGATGCCGTGTGCGTGGCTCCAGATAAGTACAATGAATATATCGAAGAGAATCTTCCATATTGGAAGAGACATGGCACAATCAGGCGTTCGGTGTTGAACGGTATTTGCCCTTTGTACAGGCGTGTCGAAAACCCGGAGGCCGAGGTTGAACTCCTTGAGAATGTGCGCGAATGTCCGTTGACAGTCTTGGATGAGATGACTTTGAACACCTACATGCATTATTGGAGGTTGGCCTATGTCGCATACAGGACACGTGATGATGTTGAACCGGATTCCATTGATGAATATGCCGATTCGGATGACCGAGAAGTTTTCCGTCGTTCCAGCAAGGGGTATAATCTTGAAGAATATGACCTTGACTCTCAGGAGGATTTCATAAGGTGGAAAGACGGTAACTCACCGTATCACTGCCTTGATGTCGCCTACGCCCGCATTCATCTATGGCCGGTTCGGGAAGATGATGGCTTGTGGCATTTCGAGATAAGCTATAATGTTTGTGGCTATTTCCGTGATGTCTTGAACATCGTCAGGGCTCTGTACGAGCAGGGAATAATTGTCGGAATCCGCTATTGGGTGGATGACGCGCTTGCCCAGCTGAGGGAAGAAGACAACGTCAGGATATCTCCTTGCCCTAACAAATATCAGGAGGAAATATCTTTGCCGACAGTAGGTGACAGCGTGACGAGAAAGATGGTCAATGCCATAATCCGTGGGACTGTGTGGGACAAGGAAAAACTTGTGCTGCCTGAACAGTCCGGCTGCTGAGATGTCAACAAATGTCGGTTTTCTCCGGAGAAACGCCATTCGTCCGGACAAACAGCCTCTCAATGGCATTTCCTCCGGGGAATCGTGGTTTGGCCGGACAAAAAATATTCGATAAATTAAATGAGCATATTCAAAGAAAAGGAGGGATGTTGCGAGGCGACGTTCCGGTCTGGTGGACCGTATTGGCACGCCTATACTTCAGGTAAGGATACTCCGTTGCTTTTTGTGCGGGATGAGGATCTTGTGTTTGTCATGAATGTGGTGGCGCAGGCTGCGGCCTTGTTTCCGGAGGTTTGGGTTATCGCGTTCGAGGTGATGAACAACCATTTTCATTTTGTGGTTTCAGCGGAGGAGAACTCTGTCTTGGCGTTCTGGGCGTTCATAAAGAAAAGGTTGGCGAGATTGTTTCCTCTGATGAAAGGTCTTCAAATCACACTCAAGCCCATAGAAGATCTGGGCTCATTGCGCAATAACATCGTCTATACCAACCGGAACGGTTATGTGGCTGATCCAGCTCACACACCGTTCAGTTATCCATGGGGTACTGGGCGCTATTACTTTTTGGACTGGCCAAAGGGAAAGGCATTGGGTCGGATATTCGTGGATGGCAGGAGGAAGATGTTCAGATGCCGCACCCCTGAGCTTCCGGGAGAGTGGGAGGCCACCTATGGCTACGTTGCCCCGTGGAATTACTATGTCCTCAAGTTCGGCATGGCGATGTTCCGGGACGCACATCACTACTTCATGATGGTGAGCAAGAACGTGGAGGCGTATGCGGAAATGGCTGCCGGACTAGATGACGGTGAATTTCTTACGGATTCTGAACTGTTCTCTCGTCTGAGTTCGTTGCTGCGGTCTGACTACGGTGTCTCCTCCATCAAGGACTTGACCAAGCCTCAGAAATTCGACCTCGCCCGTAAACTCCGATATGAATTTCGTTCCTCCAACGGCCAAGTCAGCCGGGTACTTGGTTTGTCCCGGTACGAGATTGATTCGCTTTTCCCTTTGGTAGCGGAAAGGTGAGAATCTCTTTCGATGGCATTGGAAAATCTGCAGCGGAGATGTCGTCCGATGAAAGTCGTTTTTGCTGGAATGCAAAGTTGGTGAGGCTGTTTGTCCGGTGGAAAGCCACATTACCGGACAAGAGGAGTCAAAAGAACATTTTGTCCGGAGAAAGGCTAATTGCCCGGACAAAAGTTGACTGTAGATATTCTTGTCCGGGAGAAAGTCGATATCTCGGACAAAGGAGAAGGTAGAGGTTGTTCAGGGGAATATGCACTATTCCGACAACATGAAAGATTCATACCGCTGTTTGAAGTGAATATAAAAATTTATATATTTATAGGAAATTCCGTATAACACTATGGCGGATAAGCAAAAATATGTACCACTTTGCCTCCCTGAGAATCTTGTGTAAGAATTGAAAGTATGGAAGATGGCGATATTATGGCTTGTGGAAAGAATGTCATTTATGCTGAGATAATGCGCACAAGGATTGACGCTCAAGCAAGCATTCAACTACTTATTGAGATTATTAATAGATTTAACACTTCTAAGACATGAAGAGTGTGCTTTTTATCTGTCATGGGAACATTTGCCGGAGTCCGATGGCTGAGTTTATTTTCAAGGATCTGGTTCGTAAATCAGGGGTAAGGGTTGAAGGGGAGTCGTTTCGACAGGCTCAGCGACCGGTATCGCAGGCTGCATGGCCGGATCGGACCGATTGGTCGGAAAGGACGGAAGTCCTTGATGCCGTTCGTGTCGGTTCAGCAGCGGTGTCTTACGAGGAAGAAGGGAACGACATCTACCCACCAGCGAAACGGACGCTGAATGCTCACGGAATCCCGTTCTCAAGGCATAATGCTCATCGAATCTCGGATGCGGAATCTTCTGAATATGATGTCATTGTCATCATGGACACGTCGAACAAGAGGCTTCTCTCGCGGATTCTCAGTCCGATGAATATGTCTAAGGTCCACATGATGATGGAATATGCTGGCAAGGACTCGGATGTCTCTGATCCTTGGTACACAGGTGATTTCGAGAAGACCTACCGAGACATCACCGAAGGATGCAAGGGACTGTTGGCTTCACTGATGAATGAAAAAAGCGGCAATAATCTATGAATATGTTGAATCAAGAACTTGTGCAGTATGTTGAGAATGAGATAATTCCTCGCTATGCCGTTTTTGATAAAGCCCATCGGGAAGACCATGTCCGCAAGGTGATTGAGGAGGCAATGAATATGTCCGTTCATTATGACGTGGACAAGAACATGCTCTATGCCGCTGCGGCATTCCACGACACAGGTCTCATCGATGGCAGGGAAGTTCATCACCTGTCTTCAGGCCGCATCATCCGTGAGGATTCGAACCTAAGGAAATGGTTCACTTCCGAACAGATAGAGACGGTAGCCCAAGCCGCAGAGGATCACCGCGCATCAAACGGCAGTGAGCCAAGGAGCATCTACGGCAAGATAGTCGCTGAGGCTGACCGGGACATCGACCCGATGAGGATTCTGCGTCGCACCGTGCAGTTCGGCATGGAACACTATCCAGAGTTGGACAAGGAAGCTCATTGGCAAAGGCTGCTTGAACACATGTCCGAGAAATATGACTACGGTGGTTACCTTAAACTTTATATTCCCGAATCCAGAAACGCCACCGGCCTGCAGACGCTACGTGACATAATCCATGACCCAAAGCGCCTCAGGGAAATATTCGAAAATTATTATTTGGAGGAAAGCCATGGTGTTGAGTAGGATTTTAGGAGGAGTTCCCTCGTGGAAATTGTCCGGTGAATTGACGTTCTGCCAGACAAACCTACGGAATAAAGTGATTCATCCGGTCAATATTTAATGATTTCTGGCGGATCTTGTGATAAGTGAAAAGCCAGGCGGTCATGACCATGATGCCTGTGATAGTCCACGAGACTGGATAGACGAACATCAAGGCATGAAATCCTTTCCACACAGGGCAGACAGCGTACACCCAAACTATGCGAAGGACGCAAGTCCCGAAAACGGTCAGCAGTGTAGGCAGCATAGACCGCCCCATGCCTCGCAGGGCTGATCCCGGTATTTCGTAGAGACAAGCCAGACCTTGAAAGACAAGAGCCGTTTGCATTCTGATTGAGCCGAATTCCTTTACGGCATCCGAGTCGGTGAACAGACCGAGGAAAAAGTCGGACCATCCAGCGAAGATCCAGTTGAGAGCAAAGCAGGAAATCGTCCCAAGTCCCATGCAGATCAGGAACACCCTTTTGACCCTGTCCATATTCCCTGCTCCGTAGTTCTGCCCCACGAAACTGATTGCTGCCCCATTGAAGGCCGCGATGACAAAGTAACAGTACATCTCGAAGTTCAAGGCAGCAGCTGAGCCGGCCACTGCATTGAATCCATAACTGTTGATGCTTGCTTGGATGATTACGTTGGAGATGGAGAAGACCACACCTTGCAGACCTGCCGGCACACCGATCTCCAACATGTGAGACAGTTCGTCCTTTTGGATGCGCATCTTGTCAAGATGTAGCTTGTAAGGATCCTGCTCTCGAAGCAAAATCAGGACTACCATTACTGCACTGAACAGGTTGGATAGTCCCGTTGCAATCGCCACACCTTCGACTCCCATGTGGAACACGATGACAAACAGGAGGTTAAGGACGGTGTTGATAAGCCCTGCCGCAATCAGAATGTAGAGTGGCCTCTGAGTGTCTCCAATACTTCTGAGGATAGCTGACCCGAAATTGAAGATCATGATGAACGGCATCCCAAGGAAATATATTCGCAGATAAGAAACTGCCATCCTAGTGACTTCTGTAGGGGTTCCCATCATTCTGTGGATTGGCCCAGCGACCGCTGTTCCAAGGATCATAAGGAATAAGCCGCTGAACAGTGCCACGACCGCTGATGTGCTCACTGCGCTTCGGATCTTGTCCTTGTCATTCTGTCCGATGTGGTTGGAGATGATGGCGTTGGCTCCCATCGAGATTCCTACGAACAAATTGACCAACAAGTTGATGACCGGTGAGTTGCTCCCCACAGCTGCCAGTGCCTCACTGCTCGCGAACCTTCCAACTACCGCCACATCCACCGAGTTGAACAGTTGCTGAAGCACACTGCTCGCAGCCAACGGCAGGGCAAACAAAAGAATCTTCATGAACAATGGTCCATGAAGCATGTCGATTTCGTTATGTTTTGATGCCATAAGATTATCCCCTCAAAACCAGCACCGCAAACTCATCGGGAATCCTTTCTCGAATCCTGCAGGTTATTCCAGAAACCGCTCCTCCTGCAAAAATCATGTAAAAACGATGGCCTTTATCGATTATTTCGTACAAGGGAACGCTCTGTGGTGTAACAATACCATAGTACAAGCGATTTGGTACCACAGAGCACTTTTTGTGGTACCAATTCCGATAATCCTGGTTAGGATCCTCATTGTTTGGTCAATGAGCTTGCCGAAGTGACTTGTCGTGTGGTCACTTCGACAGGCTCAGTGACCGTGCAGAAGCCTAAACGAGAGCGAAATCGTGGAAAGTGCTTCGCTGAAATGCTTGTTGGCACCCTTGGGCGACAAAAGGGGTGATAATGTCGTCGAAATGAGCAGAGAGAAGGGTTTGGACGACGAAAAAGGGTGATAATGTCGTTGAAAGGAGCAGAGTGGAGGGTTTGGACGATGAAAAAGGGCGATAATGTCGTTGAAAGGAGCAGAGTGGAGGGTTTGGACGACGAAAAAGGGCGATAATGTCGTTGAAAGGAGCA
>ERZ808267.239-NODE-239-length-19864-cov-5.211419_pt1 | contig 19864 bp, 26 predicted proteins | sample MGYA00521241_ERZ808267 | MGnify/ENA primary metagenome ERZ808267 (study PRJEB31516, sample SAMN03275592) | gut metagenome | biome: mammalia-associated habitat; material: feces | host: Papio cynocephalus | place: Kenya | collected 2012-07-19 ... | reverse complement strand
GTTGCAGGCTTGGCAGGCTTGGCAGGCTTTGCAGGCTTTGCAGGCTTTGCAGGCGTTGCGTTAAATATACATATTCATAACTGCTGGCACTCGGTAGTGTTGGTATAATCTCGCACAATTTGGCGTACATATCAGGCGTTGGGAATTGCCACTGCGACGGAGTAAACCAGTGCGAAAACATATGCGTTCCCGTGTACTCGTTTATGTCTTTCGGACGTAATCCGCTGGCACGGAATGCACGTTGTAAAAACTCCAACGCTTGCGCCTTGGTGGCGTTGAGTAATGCCTCTGTCTTCTGTCTATCCTCATCTGTCGGGACTGGCATTGACTCACTCTCAAAGTACCACTGTATATATTTGCTCTTGCACTCATTTCCGTGCATTTTCAGCCACTTTCTCGTGTCTCCTGTTGGATTTATACCCATAGCCCATAATAGTTGCATATCGCCGAAAAAATAGGCGTTGTGTAGCGCGTGTTTCCATTCCTCTACCTCTACACTGTACATATAATTCTGCATATTGTTTCCAAACGACCAGCATAGAGCCACATAAGGGTCTGTATCTTTCAGCCGCGCAAAGTATTCACGGCTTATCCATCTGTTTTCGTTGGCATATCTGCCCTCTATGCTATTTATAAACAGTTGCACGCCCATTCCTTGCAAATCGTTACATATAAAATTACGGAACTTGCCGCTCACCATTGCAGCGTGTGTAACAGCGCAACCGCCGGCGAATAGGTCGTAAAAATTGCGTGCCTGTGGCAAGTGCTCTATGATTTGCACTGCTATATCGTTTTTGCTGCCCATATAAGGCACACCGTATCTTGTACTCATTGTTTCGTTTGATTTAGAAATTGCTTTTGCTCTTTGTCTTTCTTTTGCAGGGCCGTCCACACACGCGGCTCGCACGTGTCGCACGTGAGGAAATAGTGCACTTGTACGTTCCGTGTCTGTCCCTGCCGTGCCAGCCGTGCATTAGCCTGTGCGTAGTACTCGTAGTTGTAAGTTAGCGACGACCACACTATCACGCGCCCGCCGTGTTGCAAATTCAGTCCGTGGCCTGCGCTCGCGGGGTGCGCAAACAGGCACTCTGTCTGTCCTGCGTTCCACCGTTCCATGAACCCCGCGCGTTGCACACTCTCACAACGCACCCCGCGCGCTGTCAGTAGTTCGTGCAACCACACAGCCTCCTCGCGGAAAGCATAGAAAAGCAGTACCGGCTCGCCCGCCTCCTTGCAATCCGCCACGAAGTCCGCCACGGCTTCCAGTTTCGCGCTATACGTGGAGCGTACCGAACTGCCGTCCTCTGTGTAGATAAAGCCATTGCAGAGTGTTTGCAGTTTTGCGAATTTCGCCCCCTCTTCAACGGTGAGGGTGTCGCCCGCCATATCGAAACCGAGAAAGGCGTCGAGGTCTCTGTATGCCCTCATCGTGTCCGCGTCAAGTGCTATATCGTGGCGGACGTGCGACACCGGCGGGATATGAAGGTAATCCTCTGCCGTGAGCGTGAATACCCTATCGGCTATCGGCTGCAATATCTTTTCCAGCGGCACGGCGAGTTGCCACTTACTGAACGCCAGCCCGCTGCCACGTAGGGCGTCGCGGAAATATGTTGCACGCCACGCCCAGAAATTGGCACCGAGACCAATCCCGACGGCGGCACACTGCCCGAAAATATCAATAGCACCGTTGGCAAGAAATGTGCCTGTCAGTCCAACCTTGCGCGCTGCGTGTATCCGGCACACCGCCTTGGTGCGTGCCGCTTCCACATTCTTAAACGACGTGAGTTCGTCAATGATTAGGAGGTCAAAGGCAAGCCCTGCAACCTCTTTCACGCACTCGCGGCTGACAATCTTGTACGGTCTTTCCGTGTCTGCGAGTGCCGCTTTCCGTCTCTTCGGCGTTCCGCTGACTATCGCCATACGTTCCGCCACGTACGACCAGCCCCATTTGTCCGCCTCCTGCCGCCACGTGTTCTCTGCCACTCTCTTAGGTGCTACTATACAGACGGACGCGGGGCGCGTGTCGTTGATAAACGATAGCACCGCCGCCGTCTTCCCAAGCCCCATATCCACGGACAATATGCAATTCCTGTGGCTCTCAATGAATTGCACTGCCCTCTTCTGGTATTCGTGTAGTTGCATTATATCCAGTTCTCAAATAATTTGTTAAACTCATCCACCTTGCGTTGTGTCTCTGCCTGCAACTGCTGCGCCTGCTGTACAAGGCGTTCCGCTTTGTTTTTTGCCCTCTTGTTTGCCGCATACATTCGCTGCTTCTCTTTATACTCCTCAGGGTGCTCCCTGCGCCACTGCCGTCGCTTTTCCGCTATTGTCTCACGGTTGCGCAACCTGTACTGCCGTTGCCACTCCAACCGCTGCGCGTGATGCCTGTTGTATGATTTCCTGTTTATCTCCAATATATGTTCATGTTTCTCTTTCCGTCTCTTTGCCGCCACCCTGCGCCGTTGCTCTCTTCTCCTTTCCAACCATTCGGGGTTCTGTTTCTTTTTCTCGTACAACTTACGGAGGTACTCTTTCCTGCGCAATTTTCTCTCTCCGTCGGTAAAAATTCTTGGTCTGCCTGTTTTTTTTAATGTTGTCGTTTGCATAGTCCGTCAAAAATTAAAATGGTAATTTTTCCGTGTTTTCTACCCTTTCCGTCTCGGGTGTATTGTAAATCATTTCGTGGACTTTGGTTTGCAGGTCGGGGAGTAGCCAGTAATTACTTGTGCTGTATCGCTCGCCAAAGACCCGCACAACGGCTTTCTCAATCTCTCCCCTACGTTTCTGCGCTTCCGCTGCGCCTATGGTCTGGGCGAAGTAGTCGACAAAGAATTTGAGTGTAATCTTGTTGCGGGCGGCAAAGCGCGACACCGCCGCGGTCATCTTCATGACGGTATCGGTAAACTCCGGCTGTTGCAACTCAATGGCAAACTCCTCTGACCGCTCCATGCGCTCGCCTGTCTCCTCTGACATTCCCTCAATCTCTGCCGTGGCTTCGCGCCAGTCGCACACCTCGGGTACGTTGCGGCAAAAAGAGAGCCACAAATCATACACCTCATCAATCGACATCTGTTGCGGCTGGTGGTCGAAATGTACGGACAAATAGCGGCGGTCGTCCCAGTCTTTGATAAATGTTTTCAGCGGGTCATTCGACGTTGCTACGTAATTCGGGCAGCCTTTCCACTCAAACTCCTGCCCATACGGTAGGCGGGCGCGTCCGTTCGTGGAGGTGATAAAACGCTTGAAGTCGCTATACGTCTTGCCCATATCCGCGTAAAAGCACTCGTCCATCAGTGCCACGTTGCACGTGGCAATCAGCGGCACGGCGAATTGGCGTATCTGCATCTCATTAGTGAGGGTAGTGGAGTACTGCGCTATATTGCTGAGGGTGTCGCCGTTGAGAATTGTGACTAAGCAACTCGCGGTCGTTGTCTTACCTGTTTTCTTCCGCTCTCCCCACAGATAGAGCATACGACGGAGGGACGGAGGGAACTTTTCGCCCGCTCGAACCTGCTGCACGAAATAGGTGAGTTTCCGTATATCGGCAAAGGAAATGCCATATATATCCATTATCTTGCCGCACATCATAGAGTATTCCATTCCGTTGGGCTTGTAGTCCTGCAACAGACGTATAACGCGCTTGTTAAGTCGTTTCCGTCCGTACTCACCGTGCCACAACTCGGACGCGCGTAAGTAGGGGAATTTGTCGCATTGCCCCGAACTGCGCAATATGTCCACAAAACGTTGGTGCACTATCTTGTATTGCGGACACGCCTGTTGAGTCTGTTTGTTTGTAAGGTACTTATCATTCACTATTGCCATACATAGCACCTTGATACTGCGCTCTATATCCTCACGGCTCTCATACTCGAACTTCATAAGGAAGTCCGTGAGCGTCTTGCAGTCGTTTTCATTGTCCAAGAATTTACCCACGAGGTCGCTCGGCATATCAGGCGTGGAGTTGGTCGATTTAATAGACGTTAGTTTCATGTTGTCTTCCTATTTGCATAATCGTAATAGTCAAGAATATCGCACCCATCAAATATAGGGTGTGTCTCTATGTAGTCGAAAATCGTGTATCCGTGGGCTTGCGCTGTGCGTTGCCAATTGAAGAATTGCCCGTGGTCTGGAAAGAGCGTAACCTTATAGCCTTGGAGCACCTTGTGGCGTTCCTCATTTTTCAGTAATTGCGAACCGCCGCACGCCAGCCATATATATTGCGGTGCAATCCTGCTCATACATAGTGCCGTCTTCTCGCTCTCCACTATCGCTACATTCTTGCCTCTCTCCGTGAGTAGGTGCTGCCCGAAAAAACATTGCTGTAATTCGTCGCCGGTGTGTAGCCTGTCAAAGGCTGCCATCTTGTGACACCATTGTACCGGCGGCACGGCACTCCTATCCCTGTGTCCGTCCGCCTTGTATCGTATCGCCTTGCCCGCGCGTATCTCATTGCGTTCGTCTATCTGCCAGAATATAGTACGGTTTCCCACCGCTCCCACTCGGTACATAGTCCACGCCAGTAGCGCGTCAATCTCTGTCAGTAGGTTTTTGGCATAGGTATATAGCGCGGACGGCTGCACATCAATAGCAGCGGGCGCGAACCGCAAGGGCTGCAACACCTGCCGCGGCATTGGCTGTATGTTTTCGGGCGCGTCTGTGTCTGGGTATCGTATATAGCCGCAATTCTGTTCGCGGTCGCAACGCCCGTACTCTGCACCTGCGAGCGTCTTGCCGTCCAGCGCGGACACGTACGGAACAAAGCGACGCCTGCCACATTGCGGGCATATCTCTTTCCGTGACCCCTTACGGAGTTCCCACCTGTACGACGTCATAGCACTACAATCTGCACGCCATTCTCGTACCAGCGTCCCTGTCGCATACACACGTCATGCCCTAACTTGCGGGCTATCTTACATACAGCCGCAATATCCTGCGCGTCCGTTATCTTACGCGCACGGAGGTACCCCTCCACGGGTCTGTTAGGGCGCACATCGGCGACATAACGGACAAAATCAGCGGTCAAGTCTACTACCTGCTTATATCCTGTAAACTGCTTATCTCTCATTGTTTTTTTTTGTTTAATCCCCCACGGCAAACACCGTGGGGGCTGTTAGTTAAAATGCAAGTGGCACCTCCTCTGTCTCGGTTTCCGTTGCCGCCTCGGACACCTCTGCTGTCTCTTCATTGAGGTCAGCAAACATATTGCTCTCTGCTTCGGCTATCAGTATGCCATTTGCCCAATATCCGCACGCTTCCTGCTTTGCGGGGTCGCCGTTAAGTTCGCGGAAGTCGATACAAGCGTCATATCGTTTGCCCTCCAAATCCGCGTGCTGTGGTCTCTCAATGGCTACTACTCTGCCATTCTTCTTCTCAAAAAATTTGCAGCCCTTTGAGACCTTAAAGGTCACAAACATACGGTCTTCACCGTTTTTGTCCTTGTACGCGTGTGCGTACTTACTCACCTGTTGCGGCAAGTCGTTAGGGTTAAACACAACACCAAACGTAATCGTCTGGTCTTGCCCTGCCACGTCTCTCTGTTCACGCGTTTTTTTTGCGCTGTACACACGGACATCGAAGTATCCGCTCACATTGTCTAATCTCATTGCTAATCTTTAATAATATGGTTAATAAAATCACGAATTACTGCCCAAACGGCGAAACTCATAGCGGTAAACATCACCACCCCCGCTATCAGGCTGTAGATCCCACATTCGGGAATTGATACCCATTCTGAGATAACGGCGGCATCCACCGCCAATGCTATGCACCACCACAATATGGCGTGTGCCGCTCTTACTTTCTGTTTCTTTGTCATATCTCTGTTGCTTTTTGTTTGACGTTGCAAAGGTACTGCTTTTTTCTGACATACCAAAATTTTGGTGCATTTTTTTGCATTTTCTTTGTAAGTAGCAGTAAATCAAGCAGTTGCAAAAGCACAAAAAAAAACGCGCGGGGCGCGCTGTCACAGCGAACCCCCACGCTACAAATACTATATATGAAAAACCATCGATTTACACTTTTGGTTCAAATTGCATAATATAGTCCTGAGTAAAGTGGTTGGCGGTGGACTTGAGGGATAGGTTCTCGAGTACGCGGAACGCCTGTTCTATATCCTCACGGGCGGATTTGTTTTCGACGGCAAAAACATTATAGTACATCATTGCCATCTGTGCCAGCCGTCGCGAGTTGTACAGCGTGTTATCAAAAATTTCTGCGCTCTCACTATCGTTGCCGACTATCACCTCGTTCAGTCTGTCGTACCAGAATTGCACCTTGCGGGTGCTGTCTATGAGTTGGGTCATGGCGCGTCGCGCTTCGCCCTTGAATTGTAGCCCTGCGCTCTCCATTGCCAGTACGGAGGTCCGTATTAGTAATTCACTTGACGCTGCCAGTACAAGCCCGACGCTGAGGGTGTGTTTGATTTGTTCAATATTTGTTTGCATTTTGTTTGTTATAAATTTTTTTCAAAAAAACAGGCGGAACGGACAAACCGCCTACAATAAATCAACAATCAATATGTGGCACCGCTTCCGTTTTTGTCCCCTGCGGTGTGGGGTTATATCATACTCAATGCTACGAGGATTGCAGCGTTCAGGGCTTCCTCACGGGTGGGGAATTCGTCTGTTTCTTCAAACTTGACTCCCCAGCCTATATTGCACCAATAAATTAGTCCCCCTCTGTATCGCTTCGCGTCTGTGACTAAGATTATCCCTTTCCCCTCCAGCCAGTCCACTACCTCGTGGTAGGTAGGGGCGGCGATGTACCATACACTAAACTCGGTCGGTTTGCCTGTAACTACACGCTCGGAGACGTATCGATTATGCACGAATGCCAACTCGTCTGCCGTCTCGCGGTAGTACCAATCGGCGAACTCCTGCGGATACCCCTTTTCTTTGAGTTGTTTTGCCGTCTCAAACGGCACGAAATACTTGCTGTTCATTGCTTTGGAATTAAATGTTTTAGTTTTTTTGTTGTCGCCACATCGACTTTGTTTTGAAATCGTCTGCAACGTTGTTCGTGTAATCCTGTGGCAAGTGCGCCACAGCAGCACCATGTTCCCTGCTCGTCCGATAGGCGGTTAAATTCAGCGTCGCGCGTCGTTACCCATTCGCGCCAATGATTGTTGTAAAGCCACTCTTTGGCTTGAAGTTGCTTCTTTGTCATAAGTTCTATATTAAAAAGTTATTATTTCATAAAACAAAGCCAATGTGTGTTGGCACGTTTGCCGGAGTGGTGTCCGAAGATTGGCTTTTGGTCTGTACATTTCAGCACCTCGCTCAGTGGAGTCTAAGATAGGTGCATTTTCTTTCATAATCCAATCAATCTACAAGTTCAAAACTATACACCCATACAAGCGGGTTTCTGTCCCACGTCCCGCGTCCGCAAACTTTGTCAATGAGTTTTGCGAATACTTCTTTGATGAACAAACTGGCAATGGTAGGCTGTGATTTCTTAATCATATAGAAAGGGAGCATAACTGAATTGTTCTTTGTTATAGGCTGTACCCTTGTTATCCCCTCCCGCATACAATCCACGTTGGATATGTCCTGCAACCGCTCCACGCTCACATCGGTAATCCGTATATGGTGGGGCATATACTCTGCCTTGACGAACATCTTGTTCGTCCAACCTGCCGTGTGTTTGAATTTCTTTTCTACCGATGAACCCTCAAAAAAGAATTCTCCGATAGCGTCTCTATACGCCTGCTGAATAGCAACAACATCACCGACCTCGTAGGGGGGACGCAACCATTGTCGTGTGCCGTCTTTCAGTTGAACGCCCCATTTACCTGTGCTAATAGACCTGCCGCCGACTACAAAATGTTCGGGTAGCCCCCTAACCGCTCTCCGTGTCATTGTCTTGTATCCGTCGAGGACGGCTTGCGTGAGGTGCAAGCCCTCACTGTCTTTGAATGATATACGTTTCATATTACAAAAACATTATGGCTTGTTCGATTAAGTCCATGAAAGTAGCAGCAAAATCATCTCGCATTTCTTCGGTTGGAAAAACAAGCGGGCTGGACTGCCTGTAACTATATGTAGTAATAATTTCGTCATAAGATAGTGTAATACCATACTTGCACTTGTCATTTTTCCAATCAGGTCTCCAATCACCCCACCAAGCGTCTCGGAGTTGGATTAGTTTGCCAAGAGCAACGAATGCCCTTGCTTTGTCTTCGGAATTGAATAAATCATAATCGCAAATATATACGTCATCATCGTCGTTTATGCCCGTTGCGCTGATAATACTATCACAATCTTGACTGCGCATTGCAGCATACTCCTCCCAACTCCGTGGCTTGTTATCTTTCTTCTTGAGCAGACCCTGCTCGATGGCTTTCTCAATGTCGATTAGGTACGACTTACCGTTGATTTCAATTGTTTCCATATTGTTATTGTTATATTATCCTCTCATTTTAATTGCCAATTCTACCACCTTGCGGGCTTCATCGTCGAGAATGTAATACTGCCCGATAGTCTCCATAGTTACTGCTTTGTCACTTGTCACGCGGCGGCAAATGGATTGCACAATGCCCGCGTCATCCTTGAACGATATGCACTGCTTTCCGTCCACCATTTTCGGCTGTGGCTTCGGGGCTTGTTCCTGTGGCTTTTCTGTCACTTTTTGTTCCACGTGGAACAATTGCTTGTAAACTCCGTTTAACTCGTTCAGAGCGTCCCTGTACGCTTGTGCGGGGTCATCGTCTTCTATTGACCACTCTCCCCCCAGTCTGATACTCTCGTAATTACCAAGGTTCTTGGTAATCTGTACGTTGATAGTCGTTTGTTTCATATTTTTTGTTTCTTTTTGTTTGACGTTGCAAAGGTACTGCTTTTTTCTGACATACCAAAATTTTGGTGCATTTTTTTGCATTTTCTTTGTAAGTAGCAGTAAATCAAGCAGTTGCAAAAGCACAAAAAAAACGCGCGGGGCGCGCTGTCACAGCGAACCCCCACGCTACAAATAAATCTAATATCATGGGAAATCAAAATAACGTACCTTGCGTGGCGTTGCCTATAATCTTACGCATTGCGATAATCAGCAATTTCGGTATCTCGTAAGGGTCTCCATATCCCCATATCTCTCTTTTAGTGAGTATATCCTGCGCAATCCACGCTAGTACCTTCTCCATCATCTGCGCATTTACCCCCTCTGTCAGCAGCATCTCATAACGCTCCTCCTCTGTCGGCGTTAGCGGCTGTGGCTGTGGCTGTGGCTGTTGCTGTGGGACTTGTGGCTGTGGCTGTTGCTGTGGGACTTGTGGCTGTGGCTGCCGAAACATAGACTGCTCCCACCTGCCCTTGCGTTCCCTGTCGCCCCAGCGGTCCAATCCCCTGCGCGCCGCTACACTCATACCTAATTGGTATAGGCTCTGCCTGTCATATCCGTGACCGCAAGCCCGCCACCCTCCGCGCGTCTCAATGGAGCGCGCCACGCGTTCCACCTGCAACGCTATATCATTAATTGACTTGTCCATTTCTTTTTGCCGTAATGGTAATGTATCCTCTCCGCTGCCCCTCTGTATATACGTCCGCCGTGGCTACATCAGGGAAAGCGGCGAGTAATTTTTTTGTATCGATAGTACGGACGGTGCGCTCGGGAGTGTAATGTACGGACACATCGCCCCTTATCTCTCCTATTCCACCGCTCACCATTGCGCTACATAGGCTATTCTTCAATACTTCCAATTGCGCGGTGTAGGACTTGATGGTATCTTGCATTGCTGTAATGCTCTTAATCATATCGCGCATGTCTTGCGGGGCGTCCGTATATGCCACGCTTGCCAATTGGTCGAGTGCAACTATGCTGTCACAATAGGCGTCAATCAGTTCGCAACCGCGTTCCAGCATTGCCACAAAGCCCTCGTTTCTTGGTATCTCCACTATATCCGCCACTTGGTTCGCGTCTATTCCGTGAACCAGATACACCATTTCCGCGCCTAACATGTAGTACCATTGTAATTGCGCATAGTAAGAATTCGCTACTGCTTCCGTGGTCTTACCAACCACACACTTGCACTCGTACACCGTTCCGCCCGCGTAATAGTCAGCGTGTGCCATTGCCGTGAAATGGTTGTACTTCTGCCCCTGCATGAATTTCTCACGCTCCACCTTCACGTCCATTGCCGCGAAAACACTTACCATATAATCCTCGAAATCGTGCCCGCGTTCCGTGGCTGCGTTTCCGCCAAATGTAGATACATTCTTACTATTGCCGCAGCATACATTCAATCTCTTAATCTCAGTGGCAGAGAGCGCGCCCGCTCCACTCGTTGCTACCTTGTACACCATCTTGGCATCGCTGCCTCCAAGGTAACCCACGCGCGTCTGCGCTATCTCCTGCGCGTGCTTTCCGCGCTCTGTCAGTTCCTCAAATGCATTATCCATAATCAATCCTCCTCGTAATCGTTGGTATTGTCTTCATACTCTTCTCCGCTCTCCCATTCGTCTCTATGATACGAGTAAGACTCGCGACGCTCCACCTCTTCGGCTTCGCGTATCAACTCCGCCAATTGGTGTATCTCCACCGTGCACGTGTCAATATCCCGCAATACTCTCCGGTACATTCCGGCTGCCGTCTCCATGTCGGGGTAATCCCCTGCCAATAGGCTCTCGCCAATAGTACGCTCCCACGCCCTGTATACTCGGAGCGTCATCTCTTTACGCTCCATTTTCTCGCGCAAAAATGCGCTTTTGGGTTGAATTAACATATCTTTTGCTTTTTAGTTTGTTCAAAAAAGAGCGGCACGGTTGGGCTATCCTACTGTTAGTGTCCCCGCTTCCGCTACGGCTCGCCGCCGTGCCGCAAGTAATTATAATGCTCTGTATGCTCTGCCGTTGCACAGATTAACGAGATAATCCTGTCCGTTGTGATTTACACACTCGTAGCACTCAGGCAGCCCCTCGCGGCTCATGCCGCAACTACTCTGGTAGAAGGTGCGCCCATCTGCGAGCGTTATCGTATGCTGATGGCGGATATAACGCCCATCTGCATTGTTGTTACTCTTAATTTCACCGGCACTCATGCCGTTGCTGTACTTGTAAGTCTTCATAACTTTGTCGATTTATTTGTTGTTTCTTTTTCTTTGACGTTGCAAAGGTACTGCTTTTTTCTGACATACCAAAATTTTGGTGCATTTTTTTTCATTTTCTTTGTAAGTAGCAGTAAATCAAGCAGTTACAAAAGTAAAAAAACGCACGGGCGCGCATTCACTGCGAACCCGTGCTCGTAAATAAAAAACAAAAAATCAATAAATCAGAAAAAATCAGATGTCGTCTTCTAACTGCAGTGTCAGTTCAGCCACTCCGTCCTGCCACGTGGCATCAAGCCACACCCAGTTGGCGTCATCGTAGCGGATACGTCTGTAATACAGCAAGTTATAAAATATAACATATGGCATTAGAGCCTTAACCTTGACCATAGTAGAGACGCGGCATAGTTTGGTGATGGCTATATTGGCTATCGGTGCAACGCGCGTCATACTCTGTGCCTCGCCCACCTTGCCCAACCACGTAGCGTTACCTAAATCAGGCACGTACATACGACTATCACCGCTACTTAACTGCTTGCCTGCGCTCCATAGCATAGATAGTTCCGACGTTTCCTCAAGGTAAGTGTTTTCCGTCTTATACGTGGCTGTCAAATCGGGGTTATCCTTTCCGTCGGCATATACCACGCTCGTGGCTTGCGCAAAATCGGAAAACCTGCGCTCAATGGTAGTCCACTCCAATACGTCGCGCAACTCATACACATCGTCGGTATAGCCGCTGAATACAATCACGCTGTTGCCTGCGATATAGAATAGTTGCCCGCTCATCTTAGCATAGGAGCGTAGCAGGTCGGAAATCTTAATATCAGGGATACAATCCCACTCGCGCGCAATTATAACGCTGGTGTCGGGGTCGGCGTAGAAAGTGAGATTGCCGGCTTGCCCACCTATGGCGGATAACTGGTATATGTTGCCACCACCGTTGACGTCTGACTTCAACGGATACACGTCATTCAGTCGGACTGCACGGAATACAGTGTTTTTGGGTATCAAAGTATCTGTTATATCTCCTACCAACTCGAACCCTCCGAGCGAACCGGCTGAACCCGTCCACCTCACACTTGCATCAGAGAGGAACGTTGGCATCGCAAACGTTGCACCTGTTATATGCTTTATTTCGCCCTCATTGTCGCCGTGAGTGGCGTAGGAAAGTATGTAAAACAGTCCCTCATATAGTAGAACGGGATTATCCTCACTACTCCCCGTCTTCAGTATCACGTCCTGTTTGGCACGGAAATACTGCAACTGCTTTTTTTTCTCCGGCGGGTCATCAACGACTGTTACGTTGGTGATATGTGAAACAGTGTCTATATACACGCGCTCAAAGTACTCGCTTCCTTTGTCTGCATCCTCACCGCTGAACGACACCAGCCCATCACTGCTGAAAATCAGGCGTAAATCAATCCCTCCCATAGTTGCCTCGTTTGTCGGCTGCACTACCACGCGGCAAGATGTGTCCGCAAACGAATTACGAATACACTTACCCAACAGCGTCTTAAGATAAACACTCGGTCTGGTCTTATATATATCTCTTGCCGTTCCCTCCTTGCCGCTGTAATAGGCAATAGGCGCAATGAAGTCTCCATTGTTCGCGCCATTAGCGGGCAAAACATCGGAAAGCCTGCCATATATAACGCGCCCCGTATAATCCTGTTCGCGTAATACCTGCTTTGTCGTTTTCTCGAGTATATCATCTGTCACATACTCGCCCAACAGCAGAGAGCAGTTATATACCGCTGGCGTGGCACTGGTGATATACAGATACCCCGCCTGTTCCACGTCATCAATCCACACCCTGCACGCTATACGCTCGCGCGCGTACTCACTGCGTGAGGTGCGGAATACCCCAGCCAAGAGGAACGCGCTCTCGTTGGTGGTAGTGCGCGGAATAGTGAATGACGTGGAGCGTGTGTAGCGCAAATTCTCAAAATCATACAGAGCATTGGTATTAACGATGGAGAACAAGGTACCCGCTGTTACCTCCAATTCTGTATAATCGTCCGTATATAGTGACTTGACGAAAATCCTCAACCTCATACCAGTATCGTGTTATGTGTCGTAAACTCAATAGTCACTTCTACACTCCCCCTGTCGCTACCATTCGGGTAAGTGATTGCTGACGAAAGCACACGCACCGTCCGTCCGTCTATGCTCACGCTGTCGGACGTGATTAAATCCGCGTAGTAGTAGGTGTCGTAAGCGTCAAGATTAGGCAGGTACAAGGTCATCGTCTCACGGTAATTCTTGCGGACGTCCACCCCGAATCGCAGAGTGTTAACGTTTGGCTTTACCTGTATATCCTGAGACTCGGTCACCTCCTCTGTCATATCTTTGACGAACCAATATGCTTTCTTATACCCTCCAAGCCTACTACTCCACTCCACTGCTTTACTCTCCACGCCGCACGGTATCGCCTGCACCTGTGTCCACCAGGCATTGCTATCTAATACGCTCTTCTTCATTGTTAGCGTATCACCCGCGGCGACTTGGTAGTCAAGTGCGTAGCATTGACTTTTCGTGAGTGCCGATTTGGCACTTCCGCACCAAACAAAATCAGACAAAACACCCAACTCAAAAGAAACTGTCACCGTCTCGCTTTGCGGTACATAGATGGCGTGAGGCGGCACTTGATAAATTACATCGCCATCGTTGGCTTGATTGTAAGGTATTAGCACATTTTCCCTATTCTCTGCACCTACCGTTGCTATTCCGATTTCTATCTCTTCACTCACCTTGCCGTCCGCTGTGTAGGCGTTAAACGTGATGCTCCGCATATCGCGCATCGCAATAGGTATCAACTCGGTCAACTCTACTACAATAGTCCCTGCCGTTAATTGGTAAGTAAGCCCGACCTCAGACGCAAACCACATATCGAGGGTCACCGCCTTTGTGCTCGTTATCTTGACCGCCACGCGCTCCAATCTATAATAGGCAAGTTTCCAATCGCGCACATCCTGTATGCCATAATAAGTAACGGACACACTGCCGTCACTAATCACTTTAGCCGTCACTTGTTTTATCTCGTTCATAATCCTAAACTATTGCTACATTCCTACTCCGTTGCGTATCCGCTGCGAATTGCTCATACTCGCGATACACCATCACCGGTGCCGGTTGTGCTGCCACAGCCTGCGCCATAGCCTGCGCCATAGCGTCATAATCAATACCAACGCCCAACCGACCGCTGTTAATCGTGTCGATGAGGTTATCCGTCGTTGCCTTTGGCAGTATGTACTCGCCGCTGTTCACGTGCGCCGTCAGTTTGTCGCCGCTGTACGACCGTCCCGGCACCTCGCCGCCATAAGCGTAATTGCCCGCGTCGCCATTAATCACCTGCTTTGCCTGCTTAATCGAACTCGCCACGCTCGCAACCACGCCCGCAATAGTAGCCACTACCGATATGATAGCCGCTATATTGGCAGGGAAAGGCACAGCGGACGCGCTCGCTATACCAGTACTAACCGCAACTGCTCCATTGGCTATACTCTGCGCCTGACTCGCTATGATAGACCCCACGGCAAACGCTTTCTGTTTCTTCGCGGCCGCCTCGCTGGTCTTCGCGTCTTCCGCGTACATATCAGAGAGACCCTGCAACGATGAACTCAACTGACCAAATGCATCACCGAGTTGCTGGATATTGCTCATTTTCTTGTCAAACGCTTCCTTTTCCGCGTCGAGGTCTTGCTGTCTGCGCTCATCTTCCTCCCTCTGACGCTGGTCCGCCGCCGCCTTGCGCTCGTCTTCATAGCGTTGTATGATAGCAGCGCGCGCGGCTTGGTACTCTTCCTCGGTGAGTAATTGGTTATCCTTGTTGTACTCTTCCGACTTGTACAACTCTTCCAACAAACGCAATTCCTCTGCCTGTTGCTCTTCGTCCGTGATTAGTCCGTACTGCTGCCGCAACTCTTTCCTCTTCTTCAGTATGTCTTCAAGTGTCACGGTGTCCGCTGCCGTGGCTTCCGTGGCTGCCTGCGTAGTTGCCGTAGCGGCTGCCTGTTGGTTGCGCATTTCCGCGAGTTGCCCGTTCAACTCACGGACGGTATTGTTGTACTGAGTTGTGACATTTATCAGATTAACACGGGCTTGTGTGAGTGCGTCATTAGCAGCCGCGTCATTCTCTGTATTCTTCGTGTTATCCTCTGCGAGTTTCAGTTCCTGTTTGGCAATAGCCACGCGGTCGGCGGCATTGGCCTTCTCCAACTTAACCGCTTCCTCAATGAATTTAATGCGTTCCGCCGTAGTGTACTTATCCTTTTCCGCCGCCTTTGCACGCAACTCACTAATCTTATTGTTTCTTTTTGCCTCAGTCTCTGCAAACTCCCTGCGTTTGTCCGCGAGTTCCTGTTCGGACTTGGTAATTGCCGCTGTAACACTCTGCGCTTCCTGCAACCGTTTCTCCAGCCCCCAATCCTTACCGACCGCCTTGCCGATAGCGTCCAACCCCTTAGCCACGTATGCAATAGCCTTAGACACGCCACTCAACGCCCCGACGACTACATTACTCAACACCTTAGCGAATGCATCGAAGCCCTGTTGCACCACGTCCAACGCACCCTGCAACGGCGCAAAAGCCGTCTGGAGTTCGCGCATGCGGTCTTCACTTGACCTGAAAGCGTCCACTACCTTGTGCACCACCGCGGCAATTGCGGTGAAGATGGCTACCCACGGATTAGCCAATAGCGCGGTCATTTTCTTCTTAAATCCGTCAATACCCACTCCCGCGCTGTTTAGTGCCTCTTCATACCGTCCAATAGTAGTCTTATAATTGCCTACTGCCTGGTCGGCGTCCTTAATAGTATCGGACAATTCCTTTGCCTGTTTTGCAATCTGTTTGCCCGCCTTGCCTTTTCGCTCTTCCTCCGAGAGCGCGGCATATTGCGTTTGCAAGTCCTTCAACTGCTTACGCATAGCATTAACAGAGCCCTCCGCGTCCTTCTGTTCGCGCCCCCATTGCTCTATTAACTTGGTATTTGACTTCACCTGCGCGGAGAGGTCTTTGACCCCCTGTGCAACCTCTACATAACGCTTTTTCTGCGCGTCATCAAGCGTACCTTTCTCCTTAATTATCTTATTCAGTTCCGCCTGCTCTTTCTTCAAGTCTGCCAACTGCTTAACCGCTGCGGCTGTCTGCGCCACCAAATCGTCGGCGTTCAGTTCCACGTCAATCACTATGCTCTCGGTACTCTCTGCCATAGTCTTATTTTTTTATTTTTTTTTCTGCCACAAAAAAAGACTTCTATATATACACTATATTATATATACTATATATATTATATATATAAAAATAAAAAATAAAATAATAAACGCTCCCAACGTGGCGAAACGCTATTTTTTACCTTTTCCGTGACAAAAACGCCCATTTCCTTTTATTTTTTCTGCTTAAAATCGTGCACTATCTCACCCACTATCACCTGCCCGACACCCTTTGTGACTATCTTTCTCACATCATCAGCCGCCACCTTGACGATGCCACTATACACATCAATCGGCTGCCTGTGCCGCTCCGTGCCCTCGCGCGCTATCTTGCGCCCCAACAGATACGCAAACGACCTGCGCTCGCGCTCCGTGTCGAACTGCAACCCCTTGTCACGCGACCATTGCTCCAATATGGCAGCAAAGCCGGCGGGTACCTTGCCGCCCGCCCTACCTACTTCCACGGTACCAAACGGCGCGGCGTCTCCCCCACCAGCCACCAACTGCACACCCCTCTCTGTTGTGCGTACACGGACACTCGCAGACGTGCGACCGCTCGCATTAACACCATTGGCAGCCATTGACGCCTGTATCTCACTGACTGCCGCTTGCAAACGCTCCGACACTTGCCGCTTTACCTGTTCTATATCCATATAATCAGAAATTATGTTCTATAACATAATTATAAAACACTCCGTTATGATAGTGGCAAAAGTAGCGGCAAAGGCGCACATCTCCCACCAATAGACGCTGCACTCCTTGGCGGTCTTAGTGGCGAAAGCAACGCACCACACCAGTAGTGCGGCAATAGGTATGATATACGCTATCCGCCAGCATACCACGCCACACCATAGCAGGCTGAAAACAGCAGCACACTTGGCGGCTATACTATGCACCTTACTCTCCATAGTGCAAGAACGGAAAGCAGGGGCTGCACCAACAAAGGCTATACTGCCAGCGGCAAGGAACGCAAGAAAAGTAAGGTTGCTTTCCCACCCGCCTACTGCGTTACTAATCTCTATCCACGCTGGCATAAGGGTAATAGCCACACTCGCCATCATAGCGGTGAACATAGCCCCCATACCCTTTTGCTCATTCTGCCAAAGGTAGTACGTCTCGGACAGTGACTTGGGCACTCCAAACAGACGAAGCGACACGTAGTTATACACCGCGAAAATCAACAGCGCGGCAAAGGCGCAAATCAAACATACCTGTATCATAATCCTACTATTTATAATCAGTGCCACGCGGGGGCTATCACCTCCCCGCGGGCTTGGGCGTGGCTACCAATGATACCCCCACCCATAAGTTATCCCAATCCCTACATACGGCTCGAACCGTGCCTGCATAGTGGCAGGTTGCACGCCCAAACCGTAGCCGACTTGCAAGCCCACCACGATACTCTGCCCAAAGCCCCTGCGGCTTGTCTCCGTGCGCTCTGTTGGCACTTGCGGCACATAGCGGGTAAATGTATCAGTCTTATAAATCGAAATGCTGTAATCGTACATCTTCACCGCGTTCACCTCCAATCGGTAGTCCGTAGTGCTATCTACATAGTTTTGCGGAATATCGGCTATATACACCGTGTCGCGAAGCATTATCGTATCGTATTTGTAGGTTTCCTGCAAAATAGTCCGAGTAGAGCGGATTGTATCGTGTTGCACAACCACAAGGGTGTCGTAGCGGACAATCTCTGCGGGCGTGGGACTGCTCTCTGTCCGTCTCGCAGTAAAGCCGAGCAACCACACAAGCAGCAGGAATATCGCCACTCCTACCGCTATACGCACTATTTTCACCAAATAATCGCTCACTATTTGCTCAATCCTTATTCCATTGGCGGCACAATAGCAGCAACAGCCTTGTCGCACTCCGCTTGCAGTCTGTCGGCTTCCTCTTGCGTGATAACGCGATAGTCGGAGTAACTGTCCTTAATGGGCAGATACGACTGCGTGAAACTTGAAAAAGCGGCGATGTCTTCACCCTCTTTCCACGATGTGATACGATACCCACCTGCGGCAGTAATGGTGATATATTCCCCAACCGTTGAGGTCGTATGCTCTAATTGCAGTAAGTTGTCTCTTGTCATAGTTTTATGAGTTGATTATCCAGCCTTTGTTAGTGGCAATAGTTATCCAATCGTTAATGGTCAGCGATTTGGACTGCTCCTTTTGGGTTGTCGTGTCATACACATCAGTAGCCGTGTACTTGCCCGTTGTGGCTTTGGCAGCATTCAGCGAGGTAGCATTGAGGTAAATGGTCAGTTCGCTATCGCCTGTGTTGCATGGCAGTGCTGCAAAGATATTGGCATACGACTGCGGGGTGAGTTGGGACATTACAGAAAAGCCGACGTTGGCAGGAAAATCTATCATCGGCAGTTTCTTTACTGAAAAGTTTTTAACGGCTTTGCAATTATTAAATGTCAGATAGAACTTATAATTCCCTGTCGTCTGTACGTCGCTCCAATCTCCGAGGATTACCGTTTCCAATGAGGTGCAATTAGTAAAAACGTAATTGACCGAGGCTTCACCTGCAATATCACCAATGGTAGCACTTTTCAATGCCGTACAACCATCAAAAGCACCATTAAGCCCTCCCGTATCTTTGAATGGCAAATTGGGCATTACGATAGATTGTAACTTCCTGCAATACCTAAACGCCTGCACGGCGACGTATATGTTATCCAAATTATCCGGCAAAACAACACGTTCAAGGTTGGTGCAATTGGCAAAGGTTCTTATCAAATAGGTGATAGTATTATTTTCTTTCGGCAGGACTACTTTTTTAAGCGCGGTACAGCCATTGAAATAGTCTGTCATAGAGGTGATATTCTCAAGCATCTCCTTTGTGAATGGTGGCAGATACTCAATGTCTGTACGCCCCGTGAATGGTGATGTGTTTGACAGTTTGATAGTGCCGAAATCCACATTCTCGGCAGTAGCCGTCTCTTTGCGGTTGGTAGGTGTTAATGTCTGTGCCATAGTCTCAAACGTTTAGTCCTGTTTCACGAAGCACCATGTATGCGTCCGTGTAGAGCATCTCCTGCTTGTCGGGGTCGTACACATTCAGTTGATACACGCCCACCTGCATCGTTGTTGTTACCTCGGGTGCAAAATAGAAATAGGCTTTATCTCCGACAAAGAAACCCGCCACCGAAACCGATGTATTAGTGGCGGCATTGCGCAGCGTAGCCGTATAGACCTTTGATGTATCAAGGGCGGTAACGCATATTGTGTAGGCTATACCTCTGTTCATGGTGTTCATATTGCAAACTTTTTCCCCTTTCGTCGGTTGGGTGGGCTTTCAACTCCACCCGCGCCGACTACTCGGACTCAAACAACAATTATGAAAAAACAGCCCTCAGGCGTTTATTGTCTCTGTTCTTTGCGCCAGTGCTCGTAGCGTGTCGCGGTGGACTTGCCTATGTCCATTGCCTCACGAGCCTGCTTCACACCCATCGTCTTGCGCAACTCGGCAAAACGTTCCCTGTTGGCTTGTGGCGTCTGCTTTGTGTCGCGGGTCTCTCGCGGGTCGGTCGCGGGTTGTTCGAGGGCTCGGGCTTTCGCCTGTGCGCGTCTCTTATGTGCCATCTCTGCGACACGCTGCATAGTCTCGCTTAAC
>ERZ808267.238-NODE-238-length-19881-cov-2.822001_pt1 | contig 19881 bp, 20 predicted proteins | sample MGYA00521241_ERZ808267 | MGnify/ENA primary metagenome ERZ808267 (study PRJEB31516, sample SAMN03275592) | gut metagenome | biome: mammalia-associated habitat; material: feces | host: Papio cynocephalus | place: Kenya | collected 2012-07-19 ... | reverse complement strand
GCTTTTAGCGCTTGAGCAGTCAATATTCCGATTGAGCCTAACCCAACAACTAAAGCTTCATCACCATCCAACAAATTCGCTCTTTTTACTGCTCTTACAATACATCCCAAAGGTTCATAAAAAGAAGCTTCAATATCTGTCAAATTTTCGGGTTTTAAATGCGCAACATTTTTAAGATGTTCTTCACTCAAATAAACAAATTCAGAAAAACCACCAGGTCTAATATTTGTAGCTTTAAAATGCTTACACATAGACACATTTCCGTGTTTGCAATAAACACATTCTCCGCACGGAATATGATGTGATGTAACAATCTCATCTCCGATTTTGAAATCCGTATCAGAATTTATATCAACAATTTCGACAACAATTTCATGCCCCAAAACTGTTCCGTTTTTAGAAATCTTATGCACAAATTTCACAATATCGGAGCCACAAAGACCACAGCCTAATACTTTGACTATTGCGCCTTTTCTGCCATTTAATTTTTCATCTTCGACTTGTTTTGTTATAATTTTATCATTATCAATTACTGCAATTTTCATAACATCCCTCTCGGTTAAGATTTTATCACAAACTTGAAAAGAAAAAAAATTAATTATATAATATATATATGACATTAATAAGAAGATTAAATTGTTTTGATGCACCCAAAATAAAAAAAATGATTTCCTATCTGGGAGATAACGAAAGAATTTCTAAAGGTTTGTCTAATGAGGCTTTTGGATTAATTCACAGTATGTTGCCTTTGAAATACAGGTTTTTGCCGGAATCATATATTTTGTTAGAAAAAAAAGAGATATTGGGACTTATTACTGTTGTTCCAACAAACGGCAATCCATACAAAATGAATATTACACGATTAATTTTTCAACAGAATATGTATGATGTTGGAAAAAGGTTAGTCGAATTTGTTATTGCACGATTTGGCGCAAAAGGAGCAACCTCATTTAAAGTCACAGTTGATCAATCTCACGAAGAACTTTTGAACCTTTTTATGCAAGGTTGCGGATTTAGACAATGCAGTTACGAAAACTTATGGAAACTGGATAATTTTAAACCGGAAACAGGCGAAAAAGCAGATTTCAGATACTGCCAAAACTCTGATGCAAAGCAAATTGCACAACTTTATAACAACGAATTAAAAAATCTATACAAACCGTCATTACAGAGAATTAAAACAGAATATAAAGAGCCGGTTTTTGAAGGTTTAACAAATTTTTATAAAAACAGATATGTTTTGGAAGAACCTTCAAATCATAGAATTGTTGCGTATTTATCAATAACAACGAGTGATAATTTGAATTTTATTATAGATATGTCTTTAAATGATGCGTATAATGTTCCTTATGACGAAATAATTAATTTTGCATTAGGCGAAATTTCTCGAAGAAAAACTACTTTTTACGCATTTTTGAAACACAGACAATATACCGTAAATGCAGATATTTTAGAAAAATATCTCCACGAAAGAAATTTGAATTGTATTCAAACTCAATGTGTTTTGATTAAAGATTTTTACAAACCTATAAAACAACAGGAAAACGCTTTGCAAGTATTTCTGTTAGGCGAAAACGAACTTGCTTCAAATTAGACTAACTTTTGTGTATTTATGCCCCATACAAACTTCTCCGAATTTATTTTTGTGTTAAAATCGGTTAAAGGGAAAAGAGGCGTAATATGAATAAATTACATATTTATCTTGACAAAGATATCAACAAAGATTTAATTAAAACAAAAAAAATTGCAGTAATCGGATTTGGTTCTCAAGGCTATGGTCAATCAATGAACCTTAAAGATGCCGGTTGCGATGTCGTTTTAGGTTTGAGATTGGGTGGCAAATCTGATGTCAAAGCTCGTGATTACGGTTTCAAAACAATGTCTATTGAAGATGCCGTAAAAGATGCGGACATAATCCAAATCCTTATACCGGATGAAATTCAAGCAAAAGTTTATGAAGAACAAATTAAACCTTATATGAAAAAAGGTCAATATTTGATGTTCTCACACGGATTTAATATCCATTACAAAAAAATCGTTGCACCGGAAGGCGTTAACGTAATTATGGTTGCACCAAAAGGACCGGGACACACTGTAAGAAGTGAATTCCAAATTGGCAGAGGCGTTCCGTCATTAATCGCTATTTACCAAGATCCGTCAGGAAATTCAAAAGATGTTGCATTGTCTTACGCATCCGCAATCGGAGCCGGCAGAGCAGGAATTATTGAAACAACATTCAAAGAAGAAACAGAAACCGACCTATTCGGCGAACAAGCGGTAATTTGCGGTGGTGTTTCTGCACTAATCAAAACAGGTTTTGAAGTTTTGGTAGATGCCGGATATTCTCCATATATGGCGTATTTTGAAGTTTTGCACGAAATGAAACTTCTTGTTGATTTAATTAATCAAGGCGGTTTGGCAGATATGAGATATTCAATTTCTAACACTGCGGAATACGGCGATATGACACGTGGACCAAAAGTTATCGGAGAACAATCTCGTCAAGCAATGAAAGATTTGTTGAAAGATATTCAAAGTGGCGCATTTGCGGATGAATTTTTGAACGAAATGGAAACAGGTTGCAAAAAATTCAACGAACTTAGAAAAGAAAATGCGGATCATTTGATAGAAAAAGTCGGTGCAGAAATTCGTTCTTCATTCGTATGGGGCAATGATAACAAGATTATTGACAGAAAACGAAATTGATATAGCGGCTAACGAATTTATGAGTTATACGGATATGTCATCCCGAACTTGTTTCGGAATCTAAAGCAAATATCTGGATTGCCACGCTAGCGCTCGCAATGACAAAATAATAGAAAGTAGGTCGGGGTACCTACCCCGACATCATAATTATAAAAATGTAAGTCAATCACAACTTGACGATAAAACAAACAAAAACAAGGGAATAAACAATGTTCAGTACAGATGTAGATTATGAAGTAGTAAATTTTTCAGTAGGCGACACAAAAGCCGGAACAAAAATGGGAAAACTCCAACTTAAAAATATGGAAGATAATTCCACTTTGAACTGTATTTTGTGGGAAGAAACTCTAAATCGCTTTGATAGCAAAGTTTTTAGAGCCGGAAATATTGTCAGAATTGTATCAGCAAGTTTTAACGAAAGATACAACAACTGTCTTGTTTCTACGCTTTCTTTGGTTAAAGAGGCTAAAATGGGTTTGGAAGAAAACGAAAGAGAAAAAGTTTATTCACAAATCCTTTCTTATTTCGACAAAATAAAAGACGAGAAATTAAACAGCTTTTTAACTACATATTTTATGGAACACAAAGACTTAATCAAGGTTATGCCGGCAGCTAAAATGATGCACCACAACTATGTTGGCGGACTTATGGTTCACATTCTTGAATGCCTTCAATATGCAGAATGCAATATGAACAATTCCGTTTACAAATTCAATCAAGATAACATCTATGCTGCTTGTATTTTACACGATATCGGCAAAATTTATGAATACACCATTAATCTTGAAACAGGCTTGATTGATTACGACGAAAACTTTAGAAAAGAATGGTTAACTCACTCTCAATATGGTTTTTCACTTTGTATGAATAACGGTTTTAAACAAATCGCAAGAATGATTGCTGCGCATCACGGAAGAAGTGATTGGGGCGCAATTATTGACCTTGACGAAAAAGATTTAGAACCGGAACTTTATTTTATCCACATTGTTGATAATTTGTCAGCAAAATTCGGTAAAATAAATACACGACTTTTAGAAGAAAAAGGAGTATAGCAATTGTCTAAACTTACGACAAAACATAACTATAGCGGAACTTTAATATGCGTAGAAGGAATTGACGGTTCAGGCAAATCCACTCAACTTGCGCTATTAAGAGATTGGCTGAAATCAATCGGGCAAGATGTAATTTTCACAGAATGGAATTCATCTGAACTTATCAGCCAAACAACTAAACTTGCGAAAAAGAAAAATATGTTATCACCAAGAACTTTTTCTTTGCTGCATGCCGTAGATTTTGCCGATAGGTTAAAACAGGTTATTGATCCAGCATTAAAAGCCGGATTTATAGTACTTGCCGACAGATACGCATACACTGCGTTTGCAAGAGATGTGGCAAGAGGTGTTGATCCAAACTGGGTGCGAAATGTTTACAGTTTTGCGATAAAACCTGATTTGGCAATATATTTTGACATAAATCCAAAAGATTCTATGGCAAGAATTTGTGCTAATCGTGCGCCAAAATTCTACGAAGCAGGTATGGATTTGAAATTAAGCAACGACCCTTACGAAAGCTATATGATTTTTCAAGGCAGAGTTATAAACGAATATCAAAAAATGGTCGATGAGTTTGGTTTGGTAAAACTTGATGCGATGGATTCAATCCACTCAAAACAAGTTGCAATAAGAAGAATGCTAAAAGAGGTTTTGGCTGAAAAAGGAGTAAACTTATAATGGGACAATTCAAAACAAAACACGGATATGAAGGTTTACTTGTCGTAATTGAAGGAACTGACGGATCAGGCAAATCCACCCAATTGCAACTTTTGAAAAAATCTATTCAGGCAAAATCTTATGGCGTAATGGTTTCTGAGTGGAAAACATCAAGACTTATCGCAAACGTAATTGATGATGCAAAAGACCGAAACTTGCTTAACGCAACGACTTATAGCCTTTTGTACGCAGCAGATTTTGCTGATAGATTGGAAAACCAAATTATTCCTGCACTAAAATCAGGTTTTATCGTACTTTTAGACAGATATTATTACACTGCACTTGCTCGTGACGTTGTAAGAGGTCAAAATATCGAGTGGGTAAAAAATTTATATGATTACGCACCGGAACCTGATTTGGTATTTTACCTTGATATGCCGGTTGATGTTTTGTTAAAAAGAATTATCGGAACAACAGGATTAAACTATTACGAAAGCGGTCGAGATGTCGGATTTTCAACAGACTTTTATAAGAGTTTTGAAATCTATCAAAACAAATGTCTTGAACAGTATGAAAAAATGAAATCCGAATACAATTTTATCAGCATTGACGGAACAAAATCCGTTAGCGAAATCCATTCTATAATGAACAATGAAGTTCAAAAGATATTGGATTCTGGCGTACTTTATTAAAGCAGCTAGGCAGCTGGGAAGTTAAGAAGCGAAGTTTTTTAACTTAGCTGCTTGGCTGCTTAACTTCATAGCCGCTTAATTGTTACAATAAAAAACAAAAATTTACGTTGCGAAACATTTTGAATCATGGGGCATGGTTTATGCTACATTAGAGAATGTAAAGAGACACAGATTATAGTTTATAGGAGATTATGAATGTCTGAATATTTGAGCAAGGAAGAGATTAAACAATGGAGAAGCTCATTAGAAAAGATTACATTAGAAGAATTTGCTGCTAGATTAGGGAAGAAGATAGAGGAGGCTAAGCCTACCAACGATTTAATAGATATAGTTTTGAAGGGAAAACCTGTTGTTTCAACAGAACCTGAATGGAAACAAAACCACGCAGAAAGAATTAGTGCGATTGCAGAACGTGCTTATGAAAGAGAAAGAGAAATCGCTCCAACACCGTTCGCTATCCACAAAATTCACGAAGAAGAAACTCCGGTAAAACCAGAAAAAACAGTTAAACCGAAAACTGAAAAGAAAACAACTACTGCTAAAAAATCAACTGTAAAAAAAGAAGTTGAGACTCCAAAAGCTCAAAACTTGAGAGAAGAAGTAAGAATTGTTTTCAAAAAAGCTCTAACAGATAGAGAACAAAGAGTTTTCGATTACTTTGTACAAAACAAAGGTAAAATCGTTTACGCTAAAGATTTGGCAGCTTTATTAGAATTGCCAAGAGATTATGTATATAAATACATCAAAAACCTTAGAGCAAAAATCGAAGGAGAAAACCTTCAAAACGCTGATAAAGGCGGATTTATTTTAAACTAAAAACAAATTTCATAATCACAATCACCAAAAAAGGAAGCTCATAGATTTATGAGCTTCCTTTTTTACTTACATATATCAATTATTACAAGCAAACTTTTGTTTGTATCGTAATCTCATTAGTTAATGTTTCCTCCCTGCGAGGGAGGATTAAAGGTGGGTGCTGATTTTGGTATTCTTGTTTCTCTACGGGATGTCACCAATCCCTGCACCTCTCGCAAGGGAAGGAGTTATTTAATACGTCATCTGCCATCCGTCAGCAATGATTTTACCAATACCCATTGGCCAAGCGTGAACAGTATCAATAGTAGAACTGTCTGTCCAAGCCGCATCATATACCATACCGTCACTTCTTACATCTAAACTAAAGATATCACGACCGGTAACATTTGGACCTTTTGGACCGTTAATATCAACCTCAACTTGCATTACAATAGCATTTCTGTCATACTCTCCAAACTTATTAGATGAATGAACTTTATCATCATCATCTACTTTTCCATCACCATTTGTATCTTCTCCTGATGCCGCATCATCAATATTCCCAGAATCAAAACATAATGCAGCACCACTAGCAATAGTCGCAACTTGCATACATTGTCCTTTAGACATGTCACTTTCATGAGTTCCATCTAATGACTTAAATTTTTGTGGGAAACATTTTGCACCATTTGTATTGTAATATCTGTTTCCACAATCTTTCACAACTTTAAAATAAGTTTTTACAAATTCTTGCATACCTGCGGTATTATTAAACAACCTTGATTCTTTTAAATTAACATAATTATTGTCAGCTTTATATCTTTCACAAGCTTGAGCAAGCTCATTATAAACCTTATGCAACTGAGTTACATAAGATTGACGTTGATAATTTTGCATCAACGTTGGAACTGTCATCGCTGAAACAACCCCAATAATACCAAGCGTTACAAGAACCTCTGCTAAAGTAAAAGCTTTAAACTTTTTCATAAAATTAAATCCTCTTAAAAACTATACATACTAATTATATCATATTATTCTGAACTATTCAACCCTACTTTCGTAACAAAACATTCATTCCTGCAACAAAATAGTTCTTAATTTCCGCAAAAGATCTTATTCTTGACAACATTTTTAATATATATAAAGGTCTTAAATAAAATCTCTTTATCGCAGATTTATGCAACTCAAACACTCTTTCCTTTGTCAAATAATGAGTGTTTACTGCCGGATAAAAATAAGCGTTTTCAAAAGATGTTTCTTTATCAAACAAATTATGTTCCTTAGCATAATCATAAAACCTCGAACCCGGTAGCGGAGTTGCGGTATAAAAACTTATAAAATCACTATCCAATTCAATCGCAAATTTTATTGTTTCCTCAACCGTTTCTTCTGTTTCCCAAGGCAAACCAATTACAAAATAGTTATAAATCCTAATTTTTGCTTGTTTAAAAACATTTACAGTTCGTCGAACATCATCAAGCGTAATCTTTTTACCCATCTTTTCAAGCATTTCTTGAGATCCGCTTTCAACTCCAATACTAACCAAACGACATCCTGATTTATACATCATTTTCGCCATCTCTAAATCAGCCGTATCTGCTCTCGTATTGGCAGACCAAGTAATTTTCAAGCCACTATCAATAATCGCCTGACATAAATCCATTGTCCATTTTTTATCAAGATTGAAAATATCTGACCAAAACAAAAAATTGCGGATATTATATTTTTCAACGCATTCTCTAATCTCTGCCACAATATTTTCCGCACTACGCCTTCTCACCTTCGCCCCAGAAACCGGAGTTGCAAGACAGAAAAAGCAATGAAACGGGCAACCTCTCTCAACTTTGATAGTTGCCTGAACTTTATTGTTATCAGGTCGCCTGTAAATTGAATTGTCAACCAAATGACGAGCAGGAAAAGGTAAATTATTCAAATCCTCAATAAAAAGTCTATTACCGGTGAATTTAACATCCCCGTTTTCTTTATAATAAATCCCTAAAATCTCAGACTTTTCTTTACCCTCAAGAATTTCTTTTAACGTATCTTCTGCCTCACCCAAAATTCCAAAATCAAGGAAATCGTGTTCCGCAAGAATTTTTTCTCCCAATGTCAAAAACGCCGCACCTTTTGCAATAGTAACGATTTCAGGATTAATTTCTTTTGCTCTTTTAACCGCATCCAAATCGTGTTCAAGTGTCGGAGTAGCAATATTTACAACCAAATAATTCGGTCTAAATTCTCTCAAATCTTGTACCAAATCACCGTTTTGGCTATAATCCTCAATCTTTGCCTCAAGTCCCTCTCTCTCTGCAATTGCTGCCAAGTACATCATATCAGTCGGTGGCAAAGGCGGAATTACAATCAAATCCTTTGTCGGTTGCTGACATCTGTCCTCTCTGTTCATTACAGGAGATGGCGGATATATTAAAAGAATGCGTTTTTTTTCTGTCATACTATGCCTTTTTCTCTTTAATCATAGAAGCGATAACCGCTGCAATTGCCAAGCAAACTGCACCGATTACAAATGCGTATTCCCAATGGTAATTGATATGTTCTGCACCCATTGTAAATGAGCATTTTGAAATTATCCAAGCAACCAATGTGCAAACAAACACTTGTGGTCCGGCAATAAAGATATTGAAAATCCCCATAACAGAACCTTCTGTACCTTTTTTAATAAATTGAGAAAGCATCGCAAACGGCAAAGCACAAATACTCGCCCAACCGATACCTGCCAATCCCATCAACGCTGCAACAGCTTTTGGCTCTCTAACCATAAACATTCCTAAATAAGCCAATATCATTGTGATTATTGAGATAATATGAACTTTTTTGTTCGTATATTTTGCTGACAAAAACCCGATAGGAATTGCAACAACAAAACAAATTAAATTAAAAATCGCAAAACAAATTGATGAAAAGTTTGTACCGGCTAAAGTTGCAGCAGCGTAAGTTTCTTTTGCAGCATCAGTTGCAGTAGTCAAATCCGGCACAAAATAGATTGTGTGAACCGCATATTGTGTAAAGAAAATCATCATACACATAGTACCAATCCAAGTGAAAAACTGCATTGTACAAATTTTTGAAACTTCTGGAGAAAGCGCAAAAAATTCTTTCAAAGACTGCCAAAAAGATTTTTCTTCAACAACATTTGTTTCAGTTTTTTCTTCAACTTCTCTTTTTTGTTGAGCTTCTTTTATCGTAATACAAGTCCAAATCATACCAAGTGTAAACGCCAAAGCAGCCATTATAAATTGAGCGGGGATAGACATTTGATAACCGAAAGCCCATTTTAAAAATGGTGCAGTACCTGCAGCAACAACAGAACCTAACCCAATCGCCAAGCTAATATAAGAGTTTGCGATAGAATATTGTTCTTCCGGCACAACATCAGGAATTAACGCTCTATAAGGTCCTTGAGCCACATTCACGCAAGCATCGATTACCCAAATCATAATTGCAGCAATCAACAATGCAGTTAATGGAGGCAAATTCAACCCCATAACCTTATGCAAAAATTCCGCAACATTAGCAGAATTAGGAAAAATCCACAATGCCAAAGATGCCAACAAAGCGCCTCCCAACAAATACGGTCTTCTTCTACCCAAAGGCGAAACAGTTTTGTCACTCAAAGCACCAACAAGCGGTTGAACAACCATGCCCGTAAAAGGTCCTGCAAGCCAAATTAAACCATATATAAACGGAGAAGCACCAAGTCCTTCCGTTACCGGTCCTGACAAAATAATTCGCATTTGCCAAGCGAATTGTAATCCAAAAAATCCTAACGCAAAGTTCAAAAACTGAGCTGTAGTAAATTTCTTTAAAACATTGTTTTCTTCCATATTAATTTCTCCCCAAAATCTCTCGTATAACTAAAATACACGCAACAAAACCAATAGTCAAGGTGCTACAGTTTCTTAGATGCCGAGATGCAAGGAGGCTTAGATGCAAAGTCTGTTACGAAAAAGGTAATTTTATTCAAGACAACAAGTAGGCCGGATTTACTAATCCGACAACACTACTATTTCAATATGAATGAGATTACTACGTTGCTTTTCGCTCCTCGTAATGACTGTTTTGCGGTATTACCGCAGTTGTTTCGGTAGGTTGGGCTTTCTAGCCCAACAACATTCTTAACCATGCTATACTTCGGACTGCCGTCCTCAGTATGACAATTTTTATTTTCGTAACCGACTTTGCATCTAAGCCTCCTTGCATCTCGGCATCCAAAATTCAACTACATTTTCGCAACAATTGCGTCAATCAATCCCTTGAACAACGGATGAGGTCTTTCAGGTCTTGACTTAAATTCAGGGTGGAATTGACATGCCACGAACCAATCTAATTGAGGCAACTCAACCACTTCCGCCAACATTCCGTCAGGCGACATTCCTGAAAATACCAAACCTTTTTCAGCAATTCTATCAATATATTCATTATTAACTTCGTATCTGTGTCTATGACGTTCAGAAATTCTCTCCGCTCCATAAGCTTTTTCAGCCTTTGAGCCTTTTTTCAAAACACAATCATAAGCACCCAATCTCATTGTTCCGCCATAGCCATGAACATTTTTCTGTTCTAACATCAAGTCAATTACAGGATTTTTCGCATTTTCATCAAATTCTTTTGAATTTGCATCCTTAATTCCGACAACGTTACGAGCATACTCAATAACCGCACATTGCATTCCCAAACACAAACCCAAGAATGGAAGATTATTTTCTCTAGCGTAACGAATTACGTTCAACTTACCCTCAATTCCTCTTACGCCAAATCCACCAGGAACAACAACGGCTTGAACATCGGATAACAACTCTTTGCATTTTTTCATATCAACACATTCTTCTGAGTTAATCCATTTGATTTCAACCTTAACATCATCTGCATAACCGGCGTGTTTCAAAGATTCTACAACAGAAATATACGCATCAGAAAGTTTTGTATATTTACCAGCAATCGCAACTTTTACAGTTCCATGCGGATTTTTGATATTTTCGACCAACTTTTTCCAATTAGTTAAATCAGCCTCTCTATCCTCAACTCTCAACATATCAAGCACAACATGCGCCATATTTTGATCTTCCAAAGCCAAAGGAACTTCATAAATACTTTTCATATCACGACATTCAATAACCGCCTCTTTTGGAACAGAACAGAACAAAGCCAACTTTTCTTTTTCAGTCTTAGGAATAGGTTTTGCGGTACGACAAACCAAAATTTCCGGCTGAATACCGTAACTTCTCAAAACTTGAACACTATGTTGAGATGGTTTTGTTTTCAACTCGCCTGATGTCGGCAAATACGGCAACAATGTCGTGTGAATAGAAATTGCATTACCAATACCAACTTCTGTTTTAAACTGTCTAATTGCCTCAATAAACGGTAAACTTTCAATATCACCGATAGTTCCGCCAATTTCAATCAACTGAAAATCAGGTTTAAATTGTTTTGTTGCACCTAAAACTCTTGATTTAATTTCGTTTGTAATATGAGGAATTACCTGAACAGTTGCACCCAAATAATCTCCACGACGTTCTTTTTCTATAACAGTTTGATAAACACTTCCTGATGTTACGTTGTTAAATTTACCCAAAGAAGTGTCCGTAAATCTTTCGTAATGCCCCAAATCAAGATCGGTTTCTGCGCCATCATCTGTTACAAAAACTTCACCATGCTGAAACGGACTCATCGTTCCCGGATCAACATTTATATAAGGATCAAATTTCTGGTTGATAACAGAAAAACCTCTTGCTCTCAATAATCTACCCAAAGATGCAGCAACAATTCCTTTTCCTAAAGAACTAACTACACCACCTGTTATAAAAATATATTTTGTCATGCTAACCTCAAATAAAACCCTCTCTAACTCTCTCCATAGGAGAGAGGAGCGTGGCAATTATACATCAAATTTAAAATTTACCTAAAAAAAAAAAAAAATACTAGTTGATTTTTGGAACTTTAAAGAAATCACCTTCAACTTCAGGAGCGTTTGACATCAAAGCTTCTTTGCTGATTTCTTGAACAACTTTGTCTTCTCTCATAACATTGCAAAAATCAATAACTTGTGTCATTGGTTTAACGTTTGATGTATCAACTTCATTCATTTGATCAACATATTTCAATACATCACCCAATTGTTTTGTATAAAGTTCTTTTTCTTCTTCTGTCAATTCTAGTCTTGCAAGTTTTGCAACGTGTTCTACATCTTTTATTGTAATCATTTTTCTACTCCATTTATTGCACTATCTTACCACAAAAATATATCATGCAAAAGTATTATTTACATATATTTAATGATTTTAAAATAAAAATGTTATGATATAATGTATTTTATAATGGAGAAAAACTTGTTAGAGAGCAAAAATAAAACAAACGAAGATTTAGATGAATTACTTCTCGCATACATTGATTGCAAAGACGAGAAGAAAAAGAGAATGCTTCATTTGAATATTGTCGAAAACGGTATGCAGCTTGTAAAAAAAATAGCAGGCAACATTTCTGCACAATCAGGAATTTCAAATGAAGATTTAGTTCAAGTGGGTTCTATCGGCTTAATTAAAGCTATCGAATTTTTTAACCCAGAAAAAAACACAAGATTTAAAACTTACGCCTCATATTTTATCAGAGGAGAAATCAAGCACTATTTGCGAGATAAAGCATCAATTATTAAAGCTCCGAGAGAATTGCAAGAACTTGTTTTCAAAATAAGTTCTGCCGTAAAACATCTCAAAGAAAAAGGTATTGAAGATCCATCGGAAGATCAAATCGCTGACGTTGTCGGAGTTCCTGTTACTAAAATCCATGAAGTTATGGAAATAGAACTCTGCAAAAGCACTTTATCTCTTGATCAAGCGATTTCATCAGTAGATGATGATGAGCTTACATTGATTGACAAAATTCCATCAGGCGATTATCAAGAGTTTATGAACTCTTATGAGAACAAAATTATGCTTGCTGAGGCAATAAAAAAATTACCGGAAGACTTGCAACAAATAGTAAAAATGAGCTACTATCAGGATTTGAACCAACGTGAAATTTCTGAAAAAATTCATATTTCTCAAATGCAAGTTTCTCGAAGATTAAAAAAAGCATTAAATAAAATGTATGAAATTATAAAATCTAAAGACGAAAATTAAAACCAAAAAGGAGATATCAAATGGGCGCACTTATAGCAATACTTGCACTGGTATTCGTTACCGGACTATGTATAGGCAGTTTTTTGAATGTTGTAATATTGAGAACTTTATCCGAAGAATCAATTGTTTTTCCGGCATCAAAATGTCCGAAATGCCAAACTCCGTTAAAATGGTGGCACAATATTCCGGTATTATCATATATCTTTTTGAGAGGGAAATGCGCTTTTTGCAAAGAACCAATCAGCATTCAATACCCAATCATTGAATTTATCACCGGTATTATTTATACAATTTTGTTTATGAAATTCGGAGTAAGCTTTGACACATTGTTTGCGTGGATTTTCGCAGCATTACTAATTGTTATCGCCGGTACTGATATTAAAGAAAAAGTCGTTTATGATGTTCATACGTACACTCTTATAGGATTTGGTCTTTTATACGCAATTGTAGTAACTGCAACTGCACTTTATCAAGTACACATGGCAGGAACTCCGCTAGAATTTTCAAAATACATTCTTCTAAACAACCCTCTATCAATGTCAATATTGGGAGCAATTGAGGGGGCTTTAATCTTGGAAATTTGCGCAAGAGCAGGATATTTGGTAGCAGGAACAAGAGCGTTTGGAGAAGGTGATACATTTATCGCAGCAGGTTTAGGTGCATTATTTGGATGGAGAACTCTATTAGTTGTACTTGCACTATCTGTATTAATCCAAGTTGTTTTATTTTTACCGATTTTTGTTAAAGGATTAATTCAAAACAAAGATTTCAAAACATTGATTTCATTCGTTCTGTTTTGCGCATACGCAATCACTTTTTACTCATTGCAACATTTCAGAATAATCACACCTGAAAACATTATTGTTTACACAATCGGCGCACTAATTCTCGCAGCATTAGGAATAACTTCTTGCATATATATTTTCAAAGGATTAAGAGAAAAACCTGAAAACAGAACCTATTTACCATTCGGACCTGCAATGGTTGCAGCAGCATTTATTGCATTGATATTGTAATTAATATTCAAAAATATTGAAATCCTTTTTCTTATATGTTAAAATATGGGAAAAAGGATTTTTAATATGGGAACTAATAGTCAATATAACAATTTTAGACCGCTTGATGCTCAACTAATTAAAGATGTTGAAAATATTTTATCAAAATTAAATATCTCACAAACTTTTGCAATTGAACTTTTTTATAACGAAATAGCAAGAACAGGTAAACTACCTTTAAACATTGAAATTCCAAATAAAAAAACCATTCAAGCCATAAAAGATATAAATACGCATAACGAGTGTCAATCATTCAATGACATAAATTCATTAATGGAAGATTTAAATGATTAAAATAATAACTCGTACTAATCGCTTCAAAAAAGATTATAAACTTGCAATTAAGCAAGGTAAAGATATTTCTAGATTTAAAGAATTATTGTTATTAATAATTAATGAACAAACCATACCTATTAAATACAAAGATCACTTATTAATAAATTACGATAATTGCAGAGAATGCCACCTTGAACCAGATTGGCTATTAATATATAAAATAGTCAAAGATGAATTGTTTTTAGTTAGACTTGGTTCTCATTCCGAATTATTTAGTTAACAAAAATAGCAGCGGTATGCTGCTATTTTTTTACTTTTTCTAAAATTATCTTATCTCCTTCAAGAGTAATTTTCATTTCATCATTATCAGGATTTATGCTCAGCAATTGCAAAAGCACTGATGGCATCAGAGCATAATAACTTCTTCCTATTTTTATAAGCTTTTTTATATATTTCAGTCTTACTCATAAATTAAATTGACAAAACCCTCAAAGCTTCTTTCAAGATTTCTTCGGCAGAGGCTTTGTCATTCAATGTTGCGAGAGCTTTTATTATTGCATTTTGGATTTCATTTCGTTCATAACCCAATGAAACAAGTACCATTTGCGCATCTTCTACCGCTTGATTATCTATTTTTTGCGGAGTTATTGATGTGATTTTTATTGGTTCTTTTGTTTGGTAATTCATTAATTTGTCTTTTAATTCCAAAATAATCTTTTGCGCTAACTTTGGACCAACACCTTTTGCTCTGGTTATTTCTTTATAATTCCCTTCGATTACAAAACCTATTAATTCAAACTCATCCAACAAAGTCAATGCCATTTTTGAGCCAACTCCTGAAACAGATGTCAAAATATTGAATATATCTCTATCTTCCTTGTGCAAAAAGCCGCACAAACTCATCTTGTCTTCTCTGTGCAAAAGAACTGTATAAACTTTTACATTTTCATCCTTAACTGCATTGAAATCTCTTGTTGTAACTTCCAAAAGATAGCCAATTCCGGCAGTTTCTACCGTAATATACGTTCCTTTTGTTGAATTTGTTTTGTTAGCTAAAACACCTTTTATATAATCGTACATGCTACATTAACCCTCAATACTACGTCTTATTTCATACACAGAGTTTTCAAGTTCCTTGTTCGTTCTGAGTTCTTCTTTGATTTTTTCGTAAGAATAAAGCATAGTTGTATGTTTTTTCTTAAAAAATTCCGCAATACTTTCAAAACTCTTTTCAGTCAATTCTCTTGCCATATAAACCGCAACATGACGAGCTGATGAAACCCTTTGATTTCTCGCAGAACTCAAAAAATCCTTTATAGAAACACCATAGTAATCACCGACTGCTCTTGCAACTTTTTCGATTGTAAGTTCATCTCTAATTTGTTCACAGTTTAGAACCTTTTTAGTAAATTCAAGCGTGATATCAGTTTTTTCAATATCTGCGTATGCACTAACCTTGTTAAACGCACCTTCCAACTCTCGAACATTGTTTACAAAGTTTTTTGCAATATATTCAAAAACTTCAAATCCTGCATTAACACCTGCTTGTTCTGCTAAATTTGCAAGAATTGCAACCCTAGTTTCAAAATCCGGAGGAGTAATATCAACCATCAACCCCATTTCAAAACGAGTTCTCAATCTGTCTGGAAGCGTCGGAATATCCTTTGGCAATCTGTCGGAAGTTATTACGATTTGTTTGTTTTTGTTGTGCAAACTATCAAATGTATGGAAAATTTCTTCCATTGTATAAGTTTTGCTTTCCAAAAACTGAATATCGTCAATTAACAAAACATCAACATTTCGGTATTTTTGACGGAATTTATCCATCCTCGAATTTCTATCATTTCCGCCGCATTGAATATTTTTGATTAACTCATTTACATATTCTTCTGTCTTGATATATTTAACTTTCAACTTCGGCTTGTTGAAAATAATATAATGCCCAATTGCTTGCATAAGGTGGGTTTTGCCTAATCCTGATGCGCCATAAATAAATAACGGATTATATTTTTTTGCAGGATTTTGAGCAACCGCAAATGCAGCAGCGTGCGCAAAACGACTATTTTCCCCTACAACAAAGTTTGAAAATTTATATTTCAAATTAAGATTTGCCGAAGATTGCATTTGTGCAAGATTGTCAATAATCTTACTTTCTTCTGTTTCAGGAAGTGAGCGTTTCGCCTTGTTAAGTTCTTTTCTCTTTTCCTTTTGATATTTATCAGCCAATTCTGCATCAAAAGTAATCTGGTAACTTACATTTTTGCCAAGAACTTTTTTCAATGCCTCTAAAATTTGACTATCATAATTCGCTCTGATAACCTGTGGCGCAAGAGCGTGAACAGAGCATAAAAAGAAAACATTTCCATCATAATCTGCCGGTTCAAGAGCATCTAACCACATCTGAAATGCAGGTGCAGGAAGGCTTTCCTTCAATTCATTTTTAATTTCGCTCCAAAGATTTTTTACTTCCAAAATATCCATATATTCATTTTACTATAAAAAAGAATATTTATCTTAAAAATTTTTAAACAAACAATTCATACAAAACAACTGCGCAAGAAACTGACAAATTCAAAGATTCTACGTTTTTTGACATTTCGATTTTTACTGATTTTGTAGAAAATTTTATCAAATCTTCTGAAAGTCCATCCGCTTCTGAACCAAACATAACAACAGCGTTTTCGTCAATTTTGCAATTTTTCAAAAGATGTGTCGCTTTTGGTAAAGTTGCTATTCTGTCATAATTTGCGAAAACTTTTTCCAATTCACTAAAATCAGAAATATATACAACCGGAATTTTCCACAAATTTCCGACAGTTGAACGTACACATTTTGGGTTATACAAATCTGCGCATTCCTTCCCAAAAAGGACCACCGCATCAGCTCCAAATGCAACAGAAGTTCGTAAAATAGTACCTAAATTACCCAAATCTTTTATGTTTTCTAATAGTACAACTTTTTTAGCGTTTTTCAGATCTTTTATTGAATACATTTTTTTACGAGCAATCGCTACAATCTCTGGCGCAGAATCCGTTGTAGAAATTTTTTTTAGTACTGCATCAGATGTTAAAATCAATTTGTCTTTCAAAAAATCATACTGTTCCGCTTTTTCTTTCAAAACAAAAATATTTTCTATCTCTAATCCGGCATTAAATGCTTCTTCCACACATTTATGACCTTCCAACAAAAATTTATTTTCTTTATCTCTGTATTTTTTTTGTTGGAGTTTTACGGTTTCTTTTACCAAATCATTATTTACACTCGTAATTTCTTGCAATTATAATACCTCAAATTCTTTCAACCACTCTTTTTCCTGCTCATTCAGCATAGAAAAATCAATCAACTTTTTCTCATAATTCATGTGAACCAAAGATGTAATTTTTCCATCCTTCATATAACAAGAATTTTCAAGCCTTACTCCAAAATGTTTTTCGTTATAAAGACCAGGTTCAATCGTAAAACACATGTTGTTTTTAATTTCGACTTTCGCCATCTCGTTTTTACTCAAATTTGGAGGATATTCGTGAACGCTCACTCCAATTCCGTGTCCCAAGCCATGATTAAACACAAAACCTTCTATTTCATTTTCTGAATAAATTTTTCGAGCTAAATTATCAATATTGTAACCGATAAATTGTTCCCTCGCCCCTTGTGGGAGAGGGCTAGGGTGAGGGGTCGAACAAGGTTTATAATTATACGCATTCAAAAACATCTTCAAAACAGTCGTATAAACTTTTTTCTGCAACTCAGAAGGTTCACCTTTTACAAAAACTCTTGTAATATCAGTTGCCAAACCTTGTTCGTAATACGCTCCGCAATCAATCAAAACAAGACTTCCGTCTGTCAAAATTTCATCTTTTGAACATTTTGAATAATGCGCAAGTGCAGAATTTTTATCCTTAGCAACAATTGATTTGAAACTCAAACTCTTTGCGCCAAACCTCTTAAACTCTTTTTCCAACTGTTCAGCGATATCATATTCAGAAATATTATCGTTGTTTTCAATATACTCTCTAATCGCCTTAACCGCCATATCAGTGCGTTTGAAAGCCTCTATATAATGAGAAATTTCGTCATTTGTTTTAACAGATTTCATCAATTTTATCGGGCTATCTTGCAATACTCTCAATTTGTCACCTACAAGGCGGTAATCATAAGCATTTATGCAAGATTTGTCTACATAAATATTTCCGTTATAACTCTCGACAAAATCATCAATTTCATCCAACAACTTTGCTCTACCGTTTAAGATTACGGCTTTTCCTCTGATTTTTGAGGAATAGTTTTTCGAAAAATCTCTCAAATTAAACAAATAAGAAACTTCTTCTAAATTCGTAATCAAAACTGCACCATCAAGATTTATATCTTTTATTTTATCTTCAACCGGAACACCTTCTACCTGAACGATATTGGAATTGTCATATTCAATATTTTTTTCTAACGGGTCAAAATCCAAATATTTTAGATTTACTCCTTTTTCTTGAAGATATTCAACTCGTTTTTGAGAATTTTTCTTAGAAAATACACCCAAAATTTCATTTTCAGGAATTTTCTTAATCAATTCATCCAAAAATATTTGCCCTGTTTGAAGTTTAACCACTGTTACAACATTATGATCAACTTCCAAATCCGCTTGAATATGATATCTTCCATCAACAAACAGAAATATTTTATCAGGAGCGACCAAAACATCCCCCGTTGAACCGGAAAAACCTGTCAAAAAATATCTTGAATTTTCTTCCAACGGCGTATATTCTTCCAAATATTTGTTTGTAGAATTTACGAGTAGGTAGTTTATCCCCTGCTCATTCATAAATTCTCTAATTTTTTCAACAGAATTATTCATCAATCATGCCTGTAAGTTGAATTAAGTGCCATCCGAATTGAGTTTCAACAGGTTCAGAAACTTCACCAACTTCTTTCATAGCAAAAGCGGCATCTTCAAAAGGTTTTACCATAACTCCTCTTTTAAAGAAACCTAAATCTCCACCTTCATGACCTGATGGGCAAAGAGAAATTTGTCTTGCAGCATCTTCAAAAGAGATTTTTCCTGCATTTATATCTTCTCTCAACTTTTTAGCTTCGTCTTCTGTCTTAACCAATATATGACTTGCTCTAACTTCTTTTAACATATTATTCTCCTTTTTAATTAGCGTCAGCCACTGCCTGACCTACTAAATAATACCATGAAAAAATTATTTTTTACTTTTTCCCAAATAAAAAGACCTAGTCAGGGGGGCTGAATAGGTCATTGCATATCAAACATAGAGTCTGTTTTTATGAAAAATTTTGTACATAGTATGTCTTAGAGGATAAGCTTGCCATGTTTTAACCAAACCGCTAAAGAAAAAATCTTGTCGCAACCCCGAATAAGTGTCTGGACATAACAAGCTTACAAATATATAATAACGTTTTTTCTAAAACTTTTCACCACTCTAGAGAATAACTTTCTGCATATTTAACTAGCATATAAGAACTAATTCAAAAGGACTAGTCATCATATAAAAAAGCG
>ERZ808267.237-NODE-237-length-20039-cov-13.289732_pt1 | contig 20039 bp, 16 predicted proteins | sample MGYA00521241_ERZ808267 | MGnify/ENA primary metagenome ERZ808267 (study PRJEB31516, sample SAMN03275592) | gut metagenome | biome: mammalia-associated habitat; material: feces | host: Papio cynocephalus | place: Kenya | collected 2012-07-19 ... | reverse complement strand
GGCGAACGAGTGACATAACAAGTGAACGATACCTATCTATGTGAGTGCCGAGTGTGTCCCCCTGCGGAGCAGTTCCGTGGGTTCCCTCAAGCATCGCGCAGAGGGGGAACGGAATAGGGGAAACACCTTGAGGAAAGGGGAAAGTCTTATTTAAGAGGGGAATTTTCACTTATGGTAAAACCCGAAGAACTAATGACGTACGAAAAACAACTTCTCGACAAAGGCTATCGCTATATTTGCGGAGTTGACGAAGTGGGCAGAGGACCGCTTGCGGGTCCAGTTACCTGCACGGCAGTCATTATGGATTTGTCCGACTTGATTGACGGCGTAAACGACAGCAAAAAAGTGAGCAAAAAGAAAAGAGAGAAACTTTTCGACGTTATAAAATCAAAAGCGATTGCCGTATCCACGGTGTCTTATGACAATCACAAAATCGACGAAATGAATATCCTCAACGCCACCAAAGCGTGTATGGCGGAAGCGATTATGTCTCTCGAGGTCAAACCCGATATCGTAATCGTGGACGCTTTGCAACTCGATATACCGTACAAGACGTTCGGCATCATTCACGGCGACGCATTGTCTTATTCCATTGCTTCCGCATCCATAATCGCAAAGGTTACGAGAGATTCGTATATGGAAAAAATGGCACTCGAATATCCTCAATACGATTTTGAACACAATATGGGTTACGGCACGGCAAAGCATATCGCGGCGCTTAAAGAGTTTGGCGCAACGCCGATACACAGAAAGACGTTTATAGGAAATTTCGTCAAATGAACACAAAAAGGATAGGGGATATAGGAGAACAGGTAGCGCGCGACGTATACACGGAAAGAGGCTACAAAATCCTTGAAACAAACGCAAAATACGCGCGGTGCGAAGTGGATTTGATTTGCGAATGCTACGTTGACGAAAACGGCAATCTAATCCGTCAAAACGACAAAAATCGTATATCTAAATTCCTTGAAAAATTAGGAATCAAACTCAAATCCGACAAGCAAAACAAAGGCGAAAGAACGATAGTTTTTTGCGAGGTCAAGACGAAGTACGACAACGGCTATTACTCGCCCGAAGAAGCGGTTACGCAGTTCAAAGCGGGCAGGTACGTTACCGCGGCAAAAGCGTACGTTTCGAGACACAGACTTGCAAACGTAAACGTGCGATTTGATATGTTCACGCTTTGCGAGCAGGGGTATGATCTCATAGAAAACGCATTCACGGAAAACGACGCGAAATACTCTAAAAGATGAAAATTGCATAAAATTTGAAAAAAATCATTAAAATGCGCATTTTTATTGTATTTTCGCTTGTTTATATATTTATTTTATGTTAATATAACATGCGTGACTCGGATGTTCCGCTGGCAAGAGAGACTTGTGTAAGAACATTTGGTAAAATTAGGAGGTCAGTATGAACATTATCGACACAATCGAAAGAGAGGGCATGAAACAAAATTTGCCCGTAATCGCAATCGGCGACCAAGTCAAGGTAAACGTCAAGGTCGTTGAAGGAACAAGAGAACGTATTCAAACTTACGAAGGCGTTGTCATTGCAAAGAAGAACGGCGGTATCCGTGAAACCATCGTCGTACGTCGCGTTACGTTCGGCGTAGGCGTTGAAAGAACGTTCCCCATTCATTCTCCCAAGATTGACAGCATCCAAGTTGTCCGTCACGGTAAAGTAAGACGCGCAAAACTTTATTACTTGAAAGAAAGAACCGGTAAAGCCGCAAAACTTAAAGAAGTCTAATCGGCAACCGTTTTTCGAGAGGAATAAAATGAAGAAAAAGTTAGTTTTTATAAGTGCAATGGTGCTAGTACTCGTGCTAGCACTTTTCGCATTTACAGCGTGCAACAACGACACTAGCGACGTCGGAGAGGAACTTATCGTCAACGGCGATTTCTCCAAAATGACGACGACCACGGTCGACAACAAGGAAGTTAAAAAGCTCGACGGTTGGTCGACTTCTTCCGAGAATACCGAGTTCGCTCAAAGACCCGAATCGGGCGAAAGCGACAATATGATTCTCAGACTTACCAACAAGTCCGCAGGATACAATTATCTCAAGCAGACCGTCAAAGTGTCCACGAACAAAGTCTACAAAGTTTCCGTCGATTTCAAGATTGAAACGGAGTTGACGAGCAGCGTCAGCGGTGCGTATGTGACTTTCCTCGAAAACGTGGAGTACAGATTTGTTTCTCACTCCGAAAAGACCAAAGGCTTCGTTACAAGCACTTTCTACGTCAGACCGAAGAATACCGACTATCTTACCATTGCGCTTTGCCTCGGTTCGGAGGATAACAACTGCGCAGGCACCGTGTATTTCGACAACGTGACGATGCAAAGAGTAGAGGACGCTCCCGAAGGTGTTACCGTCTTTGACTTCAAAAAGGCAAAAACCGTCAACACCAACGAAAACGCAAGCGGTATTACTTTCGTCGTATTGCTCACGGCATTCGGAGTTGCGGCAATAGTGTGCGCCTACGTTCTCGTAAGACGTATCTATGCAAGAAAGGACGCTTTCGTAGATTTCGGCGCGTCGGTTTCTTATGACAAGAAAGCGGTCAATAACGTCAAGTGGTACCAAAACAGTTGGTTTATCGCGGCAATGCTTTTGCTCGGTGCGTTTATCGTCAGACTTGCGTTCTTGCTGTCAATGTACGGTATGGGCAACGATATGACCAACGTAATCAACGTTGCAAAACAATATCTCGGCGTTAAGAACGGCGTTGTTACTTTCTTTGAGAAGATGTCCAACCTCGGCAGAACCACGACGTATTCTCCGGGTACGCTCTATATACTCGCGATTTTGGGCTTCGCAAGCAAGAATCTCGATTATGCCGCCGCTTCGATTTTGCTCCGCTTTATCAACGTACTTGCGGATATGGCAGTCGTTGCGATGATTTTCTTCTACGGTAAGAAATACGTCGGCAACAAACTCGCAACCGTTTACGCAGGTCTTTATGCGATTCTTCCGTTTGCGCTTTTGTCAAGCGGCATCAACGCAACGTTTGAAAGCGTGCTTATCGCACTCATTATCGGCGCATTGATTCTTATGGTGGAGAAGAAGTACATCTCGACGTACTTCGTGCTTACGCTTGCGGCAGTTCTCGACATCAGAGCGTTGGCAGTTGCTCCGCTCGTCGTCGGATACTTCGTATATATGTATATCAAGGACAACGACAACAAGAAGAAATTTACCTCCAACAGAGCGAAAATCGTTTTCGGACTTGTGGCAAGTTTCGTCCTTGCGTACATTTTGACGCTTCCTGTGGCAATACACCAAATTCAAGCAGGCGACGCATTCTTCGGATTCAAGGTTATAGTCAACGAGATGACGAACACGCTTTACTTCGTCAAGGACGCATTCAACCTCTACGGTATGGTTGCGATGAACAACAAACTCTCTCAAAAGAGCGTCAACATCCTCAACCTTATCTTCTTGCTCGTGCTTGAGGCTTACGTCATATCGCTGTATTTCAAGAACCGCAACAAACAAGAACTTTTGATGCTTGCGTCTTTCACGTTCGCAGTCGTTGCAGTATTCACAATCAAAGTGACGTACACATATCTCTATTTGTCTCTCGCTCTCGCACTCATCTACACGATGATAAGCGGCGACAAGAGAATGTATATCATCTCCGGCGGTATCGCAACGCTCGGCTTTATCAACTACGCACAGTTGATGAACCAAAGCGGTTTTGTCAAAGCAGGACAAGCAAGCGGCGCGATTATGAGCTTCGAGACGACAAGCCCGTTCTATATCGTGTTCTGCGTGGCGGCAGTTCTCCTTATCGGATACTACGCTTACGTTTCTTATTCGATTGCCAACAACAGCAAGATTGTCGACATCAAGGCAATGCCTCAATCCGTCGGCGCAACGTTGAAAGCATTCTTCAAGAACGTATCTGCCAAGTTGAGCAAAAAGGACGAAGAATAATCGACTTTATTAAAACAAAAACGGCACTCAATCGAGTGCCGTTTTTCATATTCGTTAATATTTTTTTATATCGAATCGAGGTTATTCGAGGTCCAAATTGTCGGGGCAGAACGACGGGTCGTCCAAAAATTCGCTTACCGTAACGCCCAAACCGTCAGCCAACATAATTACCGTTTTAAGAGTAATGTTTTTCGTGCGTCTTTGCATTATGCTCTTTATCGTTGCAAACGGAATTCCGCTCAATGCCGCAAGACGGTACTGAGTTATTTTTTTTGCGTCGAGATAATGACAAAGGCGATTTACAACAACATCGTTTATCGATTCCATATTTATATTTTATCGTATATTGATAGGTATTATAGGATGATACATCATTCTTTTGGTTGACACATCATCCTAAATGGTTTAATATAGGATTACAAATAATCCTAAAACGGAGGAAAAAATGAGCAAAATTGTACCATCTACAAACAAGCGAGAATTGTTAACACAGTTATACATTTTCCGCGGAATGCTTGGCGACGTATATACTGCCGCCGAATCTTATGATGATGTCGTTCAAAACTTTGACGATGAAAAAACGGAATTGCGTTATCGCAAATCTATTTTATTGACGGATATTGCGCAACGTAAAAAACAAAAGATGAAAAGAATTGTATCAGGCATACTCTTTTCGATGCTCGCAATCGTAGTTACCGTGGCAATGTACTTTTTGGGTGCGTTCGACAAATCGCTTTGGTTTATCGTTGTCCCCGTAGTTATTCTGCTTGCGTGCGGAATTTACAACTGGTTTTTTAACGGTATTTATCATACTGAAAACCATATCAAAAATATTAGTAAAACAACAGACGAGCAAGCAATGATGAGAGATTATCTGTCAGGGAAAATCGGTTATGACGTTTGCATCATCAACGAAAAAGGACATATAACTGGGTATAGCTACAAAAGGTCAAAAAGAGAGCTTGCAATGCTTGTGGATTTTGATGATTATGACAAATATGTTAAAGAGCATCCGAACGATGCCGCAGTTTTGAAGATAAAATCTCTCGAGAAAGAACTTGAAAATCACTATAAATCGGGTTTGACGGTTGAAAAAGACGATTACGACTATGATTACGATGTCGACGCGCTTGACGATGACTACGATTATGACGCAGACGATATAGATTTGGATGACGTGGATTTAGATGTAGACGAAATAGACGACGACATCGATATAGACGGCAATAATTTGGATTATCTTGCATATTATAAGAGAGCTTTTGTTACAAAACAAAAGGGTATGAAAGATGTATTTTCCGATTTCTTGATTGAGAGAGATTGGGATAAAGTCGATACTTTGATTTATTTGGTTGCTTCTGGTCGTGCCGATACGCTTAAGGAAGCATTAAACGCATCTGATTTGATTGTGCGACACGATGAAGTTGTCGGTAAACTGAACGAAATCAGAACGTCGATAGATAATCAGACGCAGGTTATGACGGAATGTACTCGTGCATTGTTGCTCGGTATGAACGAAATTAACAAGTCAATCAAGGAAGTCGGAACAAAGATAGATTCGCTCAGAGATTGCGTTATGATTGCCGCTGCAAGTATTAACGCGACAATCGATACTTCGAGTACGGAAATGTGCGAGAGAATAGGTCGAATCAGCAATCAACTCTATCGTATGTAACGGTTATCCGCTATAAATTCAAATAAAAAAGCCCTTTTGCGCATTTTACTTTTGTGCGCAGAAGGGCTTTTGCCGTTAATATTTCTTACTTATTGCAGGGAAGGTTCTTTTCGGGACATTTGAAGGGCATAAATTTGCCTGCAAGCGAGTTGAGCAATTCGGGATCGAGATTTTCAAAAATCACGTTGTTTGCGTATTTCTTTGCGTCCTCGATGCGTTCTTCGCTGTTTATCGTCCACATAAGGATAGGAACTTTCTTGCTCCATTTGACGATGTATTTGTTTTCGGGAAGTCTACGGTCAACCGCACGCACGTCGTATGCGATAAAATCGGGCTTGGTAATCTTGTTTATCCAAAGTTTGCCCATAAAATCGGTTGCCCACCATCTGTTGCGTTTTCCGTCGGGGGAGCACCAAGTGCAGAGTTCGCCAACGGCGTATTTGCTGTGACGTTTTGCATACAAAACCGCGCCGAAATCAAATGATTGAAGGGCAATATTGCCTTTATAGCCGACTTCGTTGAGGACTTTGATAGTTTCTCTCACGATAGTGTGGTCAAACGGATTTACGCCTTTTATCTCGCAGAGAATACCCACTTGACCGTTGACAAGAGCCAAAAACTCCTTGAACGTGGGCATAACGTATTCGGTGTTTGCAAGAGGATACGTTTTCAATTCTTCGAGCGTGCAATGCTTAATGACTTTGTCGACTCCGCACACACGTTTCAAATTGTCGTCGTGAAATACCACGACCTGACCGTCTTTGGTAACGTGAACGTCGATTTCGATATTAAAGCCGTGCTTTATCGCTTCTTCGTAAGCGGGCATACTGTTTTCGGGATATTGGTCGTCGTGGAGACCTCTGTGCGCAATCGGTCTGTCAAAAAGCCATTGAAAATCCATAAGAAACTCCCTTTTATGCTGTTATTATTGTTGATAAAATTTTATATTTCATTTATAATAAAGTCAATAGTTTTTAGATTTTTATCAAAATTTTTGCATACCGCGCAAGATTTTGATGAGTGAGGACGCTTTGAGCAAAAAACATATACGCAATTTCTCAATAATCGCGCATATCGACCACGGCAAAAGTACGCTTGCCGACCGTCTTATTGAAAAAACGGGTACGGTTTCCGAGCGTGATATGTCCGAGCAGTTGCTCGATAATATGGAAATAGAAAAAGAGCGCGGCATCACCATCAAATTGCAGACTTGCAGACTCTATTACAAGTATAACGGAGAGGAGTATATCCTCAATCTTATCGACACCCCGGGTCACGTCGATTTCACTTACGAAGTATCGCGTTCTCTTGCCGCTTGCGAGGGAGCGTTACTCGTCGTTGACGCAACGCAGGGCGTTGAAGCGCAAACGCTGTCCAACGTTTATCTCGCGCTCGAAAACGATTTGACGATTCTTCCCGTTGTCAACAAAATCGACCTTGCATCCGCCGACGTAGACGCCGTGAAACTCGAGATAGAGGACATAATCGGTCTCGACACGGAAGGTTGTCCGCTCGTATCTGCGAAAGAGGGTATCGGCGTAGACGATTTGATTGCGCAGATTATCGAAAAGTTGCCTGCTCCTACTGGAGACGACGACGCGCCCTTGAAAGCACTCATTTTCGATAGTTTTTACGACAATTACAGAGGCGCGATTTCTATGGTGCGCATTGTGGACGGCAGCGTAAAGGTCGGAGACAAAATCAAAATGATGGCGACGGGCAAATGCTTCGAAGTCGTAGAAGTGGGATATTTCTCCCCCGGTATGCGTCCTTGCGACAAACTCGTGTCGGGAGAAGTGGGGTATATCGCCGCAAGCATCAAAAACGTCGGAGATACCGCTGTCGGAGATACGGTTACGAATGCGGAGAATCCTGCGAAAGAGGCTCTCCCGGGTTATAAAAAAGCAACTCCTATGGTTTATACGGGCGTTTTTCCTGCGGACGGCGCAAGATACGACGACCTTAAAGAGGCTTTGCTCAAACTTCAACTCAACGACGCCTCACTCAGTTTCGACCCCGAAGTGTCTACCGCTCTCGGTTTCGGCTTCAGATGCGGATTCCTCGGACTTTTGCATATGGAAATCATCGAGGAAAGGCTTGAAAGAGAGTTTGACCTCGACCTTATTACGACTGCTCCGAGCGTGTCGTATATAGTGACCAAAACCAACGGAGAAAAGCTGACAATCGACAATCCGACCGCTTTGCCGAATCCCAGCGAAATCGCGTATATAGAGGAGCCTATCGTCAAAGCGACGTTGTACACTCCGCCTGAATACGTCGGACCCATTATGGAGCTTTGTCAAGGCAAAAGAGGCGTATTTATCGATATGTCTTACATCGACCCGACGAGAGTGCAACTTATCTATCGTATGCCTCTCAACGAGATTATCTACGACTTTTTCGACAGCCTCAAATCTCGCACGAGAGGTTACGCATCGCTCGACTACGAGATGGACGGTTACGAAAAGAGCGACCTCGTGCGCCTCGATATGATGATAAACGGCGAGATGTGCGACGCACTCTCTATCATCGTGCATAAAGACAACGCTTACGCAAGGGGCAGAGGCATTGCCGAAAAGCTCAAAGACGTTATTCCGAGGCAACTTTTCGAAGTGCCTATTCAAGCCACCGTCGGCGGCAAAATCATAGCCAGAGAGACGGTCAAAGCAATGCGTAAAGACGTCCTTGCCAAGTGCTACGGCGGAGATATTACGCGCAAAAAGAAACTGCTCGAAAAGCAAAAAGAAGGCAAAAAACGTATGCGCAAAGTGGGCAGCGTCGAAGTGCCGAGCGAAGCGTTTATATCCATACTCAAAGTGGACCCGAACAAGTAAAATCATACCCCGAAATCCGATGTGTTTTCGGGGTATATATATTAAAAAATGCAACTGTATATACACGTTCCTTTCTGCAAATCAAAGTGTCGCTATTGCGATTTCAACTCGTATCCGTGCGTAAATGATGCGACGATTTTGCGGTATCTAAACGCATTAAATACAGAAATTGCGCTTGCAGGGCAATGCTATCGCAATGCAAAAATCGACACCGTTTATATCGGCGGTGGCACACCGAGCGCACTCGACAAAAAGTATATCGCGAGTATCTGTAAAAATCTCGCAAAACACTTCGATTTGTCTTGCGTAAAAGAGTGGAGTATCGAGTGCAATCCCGAGAGTATCGACGAGGAAAAACTCCGATTGTACAAAGAAGTCGGCATCGACAGAATCAGCGTCGGCGTCCAGAGCCTTAACGACGACAATCTGAAAGCGGTTGGCAGAATACACGACGCGCGCCTCGCTCTTGAAAAATTGAGGTTGGCAAAGAGATATTTCGACAACGTATCCTGCGATTTGATTATAGGATTGCCGTACGATGACGAAAATAGCGTCAGAGAAGAAGTCGCAACGCTTGCGCCGCTCGTCGAACATATTTCTATGTACGAACTTATCGTAGAGGACGGAACGCCGCTCAAAAGTATGGTCGAAAAAGGGGAAATTAGACTTCCTTGCGACGACGAAACGCAAACGCTGTTCGAAGTTGCGATGCAAACGGCGCAAAACTTCGGTTTCGAGAGATACGAAGTGTCGAATTTCGCAAAAAACGGCTTGATTTCCCGACACAATTACGGGTATTGGACGAGAGAGGAATATCTCGGCTTGGGCGCGGGAGCGCACTCGCTCGTAAAAACCAAAGACGGCGTTTTGCCTCTTGAAAAACAAGAGCGATTCGCAAACGTCAGAGGCGTAGACGAGTATATAAATAACGTCGAAAACGCGTCCGAATACTCCGCCGTAAAGCGAACGGATAGGGAATATTTGAGCGCAAAAGACGTAAAAAACGAGCAAATTATGCTCGGATTGAGAACGACGAGAGGAGTGGAAAGCAGCCTTTTGGACGTTCCGCAACATTTGAAAAACTTTTTTGAGTTTGACGGCTTATACACACGCCTGACGCAAAACGGAATGGCGGTTATGAACCCGATACTTGCGGAAATACTGGATATTTGACGAATGTAGTCGCATTTTGTCGGCAGGACGAATAGGCAACGGCATTCTATAGAATATTTATATTATCTCGACATATTTGATTGTCAACTCGAAAATTGTTTGATATAATTCCATTATCTCGGAGGACACGAATGACACCGGACTTTTCAGTTTACGGGGAAACCCCCAGCGCACCTATCGCTCTTATAGCCACGCCGGGTGCGGAAGAACTTGCAAACCTCATCGACAAAAGATTGATTACTCTTTTCAGCGAATCACACCTCGGCAAAAAACTACACAAAGACACGTTTATCTTGAAGTCCGATTGTCCTCGTTTCACAAACGGAGACGCAAAGGGCATAGTTTACGAAACGGTCCGCGGAAAAGACCTCTATATTATCTGCGACCCCGGCAATCACGGCGTAACCTATCAGTTTTTCGGAAAACAGATTCCGCTCACTCCGGACGAGCATTTCGAGAATCTCAAGCGTATAATTTGCGCCTGCAACGGCAAGCCCGAGCGTGTCACGGTAATTATGCCTATGCTTTACGGCGGTCGTCAGCATCGCAGAAGTGCGCGCGAGTCGCTTGATTGCGCGCAGATGTTGCAGGAATTGCAAAATATGGGCGTGAGCGACATCATTACTTTCGACGCACACGACCCGAGAGTGCAGAACGCCGTTCCGCTTATGGGATTTGACAACTACTTCGTACATTATCAAATCCTCAAATGTCTCACGAGAAATTTCCCCGACGTACGCCTCAACAAGGAGAGCCTTATGGTCATATCTCCCGACGAAGGCGCGATTCCGAGAAACGTATATTACGCATCGGTGTTGGGACTCGACCTCGGTATGTTCTACAAACGTCGCGATTATTCCACGATTATCAACGGTCGCAACCCCATAATCGCACACGAATATATCGGTTCTTCCGTCGAGGGTATGAACGTGTTCGTTGCAGACGATATGATTGCAACGGGCGATTCGATACTTCATCTTGCAAAAGAAATCAAGAACAAAGGCGCAAAGAAAGTTTTCCTTGCCGCAACGTTCTCGCTCTTTACCGACGGTATCGAAAAATTCAATCAGGCTTATCAGGAAGGTGTTTTTGACGCCGTGCTGTCTACGAACCTCACTTATCGCATTCCCGAACTCAAAGAATGCAAGTGGTTTATCGAGGCGGACTTGTCAAAGTACATCTCGTATATTATTGCAGCGGCAAACGTCAACGAGTCCGTGTCCAATCTGCTCGACCCGTCACAAAAGATAAGAGAGCTTGTGGCACGCCTTGCAAACTAAGCCCTGCGGAGGAGAAAAAAATGAAAATCACTTGGCTCGGCCATTCATCGTTTTTGCTTGAAGAAAGCACAGGAACGTCGATTGTTACCGACCCTTATCATTCGTATGTTGGTTACGAAATGCCCAAAGTAGAGGCAGACATCGTGACCGTTTCCCACGCGCATAACGACCATTGTTTCGTATCCAACGTGGGCGGCGACCCCACCGTTCTCAACAGAGTCGGCGCATACGAAATCGGCGGTGTGCATATACTTGCATCGCGCAGTTATCACGACGACAAAAAAGGTTCTTTGAGAGGAGACAACCTCATCTTCAAATACCGTATGGACGGCGTGGACGTCTGCCATATGGGAGACATCGGGGAGGAGTGCAACGCAATTTTGGTCGAATCGCTTATGCCCGTAAACGTTTTGCTCATACCCGTGGGCGGCAATTATACTATCGACGCGGTGCAGGCAAAGGAATACGTCGACCGCATTATGCCCGACGTAGTTATCCCGATGCACTATAAAACGAAAGATTGCGAGTTTGACATCGACAAAGTCAACGAATTTTTATCGCTTTTCGACGACGATAACGTCGTTTACGCCGACGGTCCTACCGTTGAGTTTGACAGAGCCGATTTTGACGGAGAAGATACCAAAGTTTTGGTGTTGGAAAGATTTTCCGCTTAAATTTTTTACAAATAACGCGCTTGCTCCCCAAACGGAGCAGGCGCAAGAAGCACTTTAGACAATATATTTACAAATTTTTTTCGATGATTTCGCTCGATACGAATAGTCATCAGACAGGAGTTTTTTATGCAAAGTTTTACAAAACAAGAGCTTGAAGCAAAAAGCATTTTCGAGATGCGCTCTCTTGCTAAAGACGTCGGTGTAAGCGCGCCTACCAAAATGAACAAGGCGGAGCTTGTCGACATCGTTTACAAGATTACAAACGGAGAAATTGAGCCTCCGACGGCACCTCGCAGAGGTCGTCCCAAAAAAGCGGAAGTTGGCGTTTCGGGCGGAGAAGTCGAATCTACCGCAAAGAGTACGGATACTGTTAAAGAATCCAACGTTTCCGACGCTAAAGATAACGATTATCGCAAACCCAAATTTCAACCCGTGGTTTTCCGTCCTACCAACAATCAATATCAAAAGCCGCAACAGCGCGTTCAATACAAAGAAAGCGTTCTTAACGACAGAAAAGAGATAGACGAAGGTGCAGAACAGGAAAGAGAAGGTTATCTCGAAATAAATCCCGACGGATACGGCTTTTTGCGCGTAAAAAACGGCGAATTTAACGAAATGGACGCTTATGTGTCCGCTATGAAAATCAAACAATACGGTTTGCGTAGAGGAGACTACGTCAAATCGCTGTGCAAAAAAATACAAGAGGGCAGACCGTCTGCGGTAGTCAGCGTTACGTCAATCAACGGTATCGACCCCGAGAAAATAGGCAAACGTCCCAATTTTGACGATTTGGTGCCGATTTATCCCGACGAACGCATACGTCTCGAGGTATCTCCCAGAGAATACGCAACCCGTTGCATCGACCTCGTTTCTCCTATCGGAAAAGGTCAAAGAGGCATAATCGTGTCTCCGCCTAAAGCAGGTAAAACGACGCTTCTTAAAATGATTGCGAGTTCCATTGCGAAGAATTATCCCGAAATCGAGCTGAAAGTGCTTCTCATCGACGAACGTCCCGAGGAAGTTACCGATATGCAACGTTCGATAAAAGGAGAAGTGGTGTATTCAACGTTCGACGAGCTTCCCGAACATCATACAAAGACGGCGGAAATGTTGCTTGACAGAGCAAAACGCCTTGTCGAAATGGGCAAAGACGTCGTGATTTTGCTCGACTCGCTCACGAGACTTGCGAGAGCGTACAACCTTACGATTCCGCCTACGGGCAGGACTCTTTCTGGCGGTATCGACCCCGGCGCGTTGCACAGCCCCAAACGCTTTTTCGGCTCTGCGAGAAACATCGAAAACGGCGGTTCGCTCACGATTATCGCAACTGCGCTTATCGATACGGGCAGTCGTATGGACGACGTTATCTTTGAAGAATTCAAAGGCACGGGCAATATGGAAATACACCTTGACCGCAGACTCAGCGAAAAACGTATTTTCCCCGCAATCGACCTTGCAAAGAGCGGAACGAGAAAAGAAGAACTTTTGCTCACTCCGAGCGAATTGGAAGGCACTTGGGGCATTCGCAAGATGCTCTCGAATGCGGATAATACCGAGGCTACGGAAAACCTTATCGGTATGATTGTAAAGACGACTTCCAACAAAGAGTTTATAGACCAACTCAATTTGCAACTCAGAATGTATCAAAAAGAGGGCTATACAATCAGGTCATTGAAGTAACGAGGCGCGTATTATGAGTGAATTCAAAGATTTACGAATTGTGGACAACTTTTATCAGACGTCGGCGTTTTTTCCGATGCCCGTCGTGCTTGCAAGTACGGTATCCGAAAGCGGACAAACCAACCTCGGTTCATATTCGCTGTGTTTTCCGTATTACATCGCAGGCAAGGACTATTACGCAATGATTCTCGAAGTGCGCAACAGTTCCAACACGGCGCAAAACATATTGCGCACGGGCAAAGTTACGCTCAATTTCATTCCCGACGACAAAAAGTTTTTCAAAGAAGCGGTAAGGCTCGGATTCCCGGGGGATACCACGGCGGAGAAAATGAAAAATTGCATTTTCACGCTCAAGGACAGCACGCTCGGCTCCGACAGACCGCAAATCGTACAAGAAGCATTCCAAGTGTTTGAATGCACTTGGGACAGTTCGCTCGAGGACGCTTATCTCGATAAGGCAGGTCAACTCGAGGGGTACGAGCCGCCTTATCGCAATTTCAACGGAATCACGAGCAAGTTCGGCGCGCATTTCATTCTCAAAATAGACAAAATATGGATGAAAGAGGAGTATTACGACTCGATTATCAACGGCGTTACGAGACGCAATTATCCGCCAGTACCCGTCGATTACGGATATAGAGACAGCACCAACTTCTGGTGTTCTCGCTTCAAAAAGCCTTATCCCGAAAAGATTCAGGCAAAAGAGGGCGACGTCAATTCCGTCAAATACGCCGCAAGCAGAATAGACCCTGCCGTGAAGTTTACGGACGAGGCTTGCGCAAAACTCACGAAGATTCCTCGCGTATTCCTCAAAGCCGCGCTTACGCAGATGGTGGACATCGCAAAGCAAGAGGGCATTTCGCTTGTAGACGAAAAGGCTCTTGCGATTATCAACGACAAACGCCGTCAGGAAAAAAAGAAATAATCGACAAATACACGTCTGAGGGGAAATATGAAAAAGAATAACGTTAGAATAATATCCTTATTGCTCGTACTTGCGATTGCCGTTACGGCTACGTTTGCGCTCGTGGCGTGCAATAAAAAAGAAAACGTGCAGTCTCCGTCTGCGGAGCAATTATCCATATACGACGCTCTAAAAGGCGAAAGCGACAGAGTAATTCTGTTTATCGGCGACGGAATGGGCGTAAATCACGTCAAAGCAGGCGAAACGTACTTTGACAGAACGATGTTTGCCGATTTCAATAATACCGGACTTGTAAAAACCTCTTGCAAAGCCTTGAATCAGCCCACGGACAGCGCAGCGGCGGCAAGCGCAATGGCAACGGGAGAGAAGTATTTCAGAGGTTACGTTTCATTCAAGGATAACAAGAATTATCAAACCGTAGCCGAATATGCAAAAAGTCTCGGCAAGGGCGTTGGTATCGTCACGACGGACACGCTCTCGGGCGCGACTCCTGCGGCTTTTTCCGCTCACACAAACGACAGAGGGGAGAAGGCAACTATTATCGGCTGTCAGATTGAGTCTGGCATCGACGTTTTTCTCGGCGCGGGTCTGACGACTTGGGACGGAGACAAAGTCAATTACGATATGTACAGAACTCAATTCGAGCAAAAAGGGTATGCGTTCTGCGACGCTTACGACGAATTGAGCCTTGACAGCGACAAAGTTATAGGCGCGTTTTCTGCCGTTGCAAACTATACTCCGACCAACGAAACGCCGACTCTCTCGCAACTTTCGACGTTTGCGGTAGATTTTCTCGAAAAGAAATATCCCAACGGCTATTTCCTTATGATTGAGGGAGCGCACATCGACAAAACGAGTACCGTCAACGATATGCAGGGGATGCTCGAGTATCTCGACGAGTTTGACAACGCGGTTGAGGCTGTCAGCGGCAAAATGAACGACAAGAGCAATTATTCGATGATTGTCACGGCTGACCACGAATGCGGCGGTCTGGTGTACAACGGAGAGCCTAAAGAGGAAATCAACGATTCGTTGTTTACCGTAACTCATCACACGAAAGACGACGTGAGTTATTACACGAGATTCAAACTTAAATCGCTTGCTCAATTCTCGTTCGAGAAGAATATCGATAACACGGATATTTACAAAATATGCTTTGCGCTGTTGTCGAACAGATGAGCGGAGTAGTCGGTAATCTAAAATAACTTAGGTACGGTTCGAATATCAATTCAAAATGTGTAACAAAAAAGAACTGCGAACAAGTCGCAGTTCTTTTTATATGTCGATTGTTTTATTTATTTTGCCAAGCGTTTTTTCCTCGTTGCGAGTATTGCTATTACCGCAACTATTGAAACCGACGCTACGCATCCGATTACGATACCTGCAATCGCGCCGCCCGAAAGTTGCTCTTTGACGACTATAATCGTGGGCGGATTCTTGATTTCGTAGAGGGTGTTGAATGCTTCGGTAACTTCGGAACTTGTTTTATCTTGACTCGTGAGCGAACCGAATACGGATTCCGCATAAGCGATTGCGTCCGCTTTTTCTTCCTCCGTAGTTGCGTTTTTAATTGCGTTTACGGCGTCGATAAAGTCTTTTGCGGTAACGTCAGACACTTCTCCCGTTGCAGGAACGACTGCGGTTTCGGCGTGTCCGCAGAGCAGGCACTTGCGAGTCTTTTCGCCCGCTTCCGTACCCGTAGGCTCTTTGGTTATATACCAACCGCCGAATTCGTGGTCGCAACCCGTTTTCGGAATGACTTGTTCGTCTTTATGTCCGCAGTTTTCACAGGTGCGCGTTTTGATTCCGCTCTCTGTTTCCGTGGCTTCTTTGGTTACCGTCCAATCTCCGTAAGAGTGGTCGGTGCAGACGAGTTTTTCTATGCTTTCGGTTTCGGTATGACCGCATTTGGTGCAACTATGAGTTTTTGAGCCTTCCTCTTTGTAAGTTGGGTCTTTGGTAACTTGCCAATCTCCGTAGGTATGGTCGGTGCAGACGAGTTTAGGAATGGTTTGCGTTTCGGTATGGTTGCATTTCGTGCAAGTGCGAGATTGAGAACCTTCCTCTTGATATGTTGCCTCTTTGGTTACCGTCCAATTTCCGTAAGTGTGTTCGCACGTTACCTTGGGAATGACTTGAGTTTCGGTATGTCCGCACTTTGTGCAACTGTGCGATTTCAAACCCGTGCTTTCTGTCGTTGCGGCTTTTGTAATCGTCCACTCGCCGTAAGTGTGGTCGCAAACGGGCGTTTCTTCTCCGTAGAGTATTTCGATGCTCTCGATATAGCACGCGCCCGTACCCGTATAGCAGATTGCAAAGTACTTATCGGTCGAATTGATTTTCAAAGTAGTTGCATTTGTGCTTGCGGTAATCGTTCCGACGGATTTGCCCGTAGTCGGCTGACTCGTGCCTTCCGTGAACGGAGTGTTTGAAGTTCTCACTTCAAACGTTTTGTCGGAGCCTTCCTTGAGCTTAATCGTGATTGAAAGTATATTGTTCGGAGCGGCGGTGGTGTTGTACAGATAGCAGCAGACGTTGGTCTTATTGTTCATTTGAATGGCGTTCTTCTGCGTATTTTTGTACATATACACTTTGCCTTGCATTCCGTTTGCTTCCCAACCGTACCACGCGTAACTTCCGCTTGACGAGGTGCTGTCGAGGTTAATGGTGGTTTTTGTACCTGCGACGACCTTGTTTACGGTAATGCCGTTGATGATTGCCTCGTGCGTGCCGTATTTGCAGATAACGCTTGCGCTACCCGCGGAAAGAGTATTTGCACGGGTGGTGCCGTCAAGCCATTGACAAGACGTGTTGGGAACGATTTTCGTCGTGCCGTCGCTGAAGTGCGCCGTAACGGTTATGCCTGCGGAGGAAAAAGCCTCTCCGTCGTTATAGGTCGTTTTTGTGGGTGCGCCGCTCACGCTGATAGAAGTGACGCTCTTGACGGTAACCGTCACGGAAGCCTTGATAGAAGAATTTTCTTTGCTTGCTACGGTAATGGTTGCCGTGCCGTTTGCTTTTGCGGTAACTTTTCCGTTTGCGTCAACGCTTGCAACCGTCGAATCGCTCGATGTCCAAGTGACTTCGCGTTTTGCGTTGGTAGGTGCGTAAGTGGGGGTAAGGGTGGTGGTTTCTCCTACACCGAGGCTGACAGACGTCTCTTTGAAAGAGATTTTCGTGATAGGCTCGGTGCCGGCGTGTGCCGCAACGACAGCTTGAAGTTTGGAATTGTACGATTTTCCGTCGTAGCAATAGATTCTTTCGGCATACTCGGGGTGGTCGATAAACGGATTGCGGTTGCCTTGAATTTTTTGAACTTCGTCGTTTCTGAGCTTTTCGGCTTCGGTTACGGGTTCTTCGAGGTGCCATTTCATAAGCGTTTCAATATCGCCGATGGTCTTGTTGTTTCCGTCTCCGAGTACGAATTGAAGATTGTATGCGTCTCCCCAACGAGTTTGAACGTACATAAGGATACGAGCCGTCGAGCCTCTGTATCCCACGCCGGGGTAGAAGTATTGACTTGTTTTATAGCAAAGGTTGGAATATGTGGTGCTGCCGTATTCTTTTACGATGTTGCCCGCAACTTGCGGAACTTCGCCGAAAGAAAGGCTGCTTCTTGACGAGTTGAGTTGTTGGTCGGTAGGTCTCAAATGGTGTGCGTCCGAACCTGTTTCGCTCTCGGCAGGGAAGGCTTTTCCGCCGTTTTTCGGCCAGACGTGTTCTCTGTTGGTGCCTGATTTAGCAACGGTACCCGTGTAGTACCAGAGCATTTGGCTCTTGTTGCTCGGGTTTGCGTCGGTGTCGGGGAATACGTTGATAAGTCCCTTATAAGTCGGTTGCGACTTGTGCGTGCCGCCGTTCGAACTCGGTCCGATAAGTCTTGCAAGTTGCGTTCTGAAACTAGAACCCTTAACGCTTGCGTCGATAGCCTCGATAGAAGCGTAATAATCCGAAGTCGCAGAAGTTTCCGCAGACGACGCGTATCCGACTTCGGCAGGCGCGAAAACGTGCGCGTCGCAGACGCCGAACGTTATGCCGAACGCGATTGCGAAAACCAAAGCCAATGCGGCTATCGTTGCAAAATTTTTGAATGTAGCTTTTTTCATTCCAACCTTCCTTTTCCGATGGTACGGATTAGAAATTTCCATATATTCTTATCTTATCATATAAATATATGATTTTCAATAATAAGGTGCCAATTTTTATCATTTATTTTTGATTATTTCAAAAATACGCGTTTCGTCTCGACGAACGTAATTCTTTTGTAAAATCGCAGAAGTTTTTTGAACGGATTAAAATTTGAAATAGAAAATCAAAAGTATAAAACAAATTCGGTTTTTGAAATCGTATTAGGGAGGTTATGTAGTGTGCGTGCAATATTTTGCACGCAATAAAAAGTGATTTTATCCGTTTAGATTGTCGTTTTCGTCGGTTTTATCGTTGTCGTTTAGGAAATCGTTTTCTGTCGTAGACGTCTCGGAATCGCTCTCGTCAACGATGTCGGGAACTTCGCTTTTTTCGGTTTCGGACGTATCTTCGGTATCGCTTTTGTCATTCTTTTCGGTATCGTTCGACTTTTTTCCGAGTTGCTTGAAAATCTGATTCGTCGCAGTTGCGGTAAGTCCGCTTGCGCCGCCGATTATGATTGCAACAACGACGTTATCCGCAGGAATAATGCTTGGCAAAGCATAAAAGCAAATTATTCCGCACGCAACGCCGAGAACTGCCGCTATAAGCGGTATAAATCTTTTGAATTTTTCGTTTTCGCCAACCGCTTGCTTGATTATCGCAATAATGCAGTAAACAACTATCGCTATGGCGGGAACGCTTATCGCATTCAGATACCCTTGCATAATTTTCACCTCCTTTTTGCTTGGATTTGCCTACTGCATTATATTGCTTGCTTACGGCGATTTGTCATTGCAAGGGTAGCGTACGGTAATTTTTTGTACGAAAAAACAACCTTGCATATCGCAAGATTGTTTTTGCCTAAATATTTGTTTCGGTTAATTCGTTTTGCCTGTCATTTTAAGGTAAACGTTCTTAATCGATTCGATGCCTGCGCTTTCTCCGTTTTCTACTGCTTTGCCGTACATTTCTACGGCTTTTTTGTAGTCTTTTCTCACGCCGAATCCGTTTTCGTAACAAATGCCGAGATTGAAGTACGCCACGCCCGAATTTGAAGTTTTTACCGCGGTTCTGAAGCAATTTACGGCTTCTTTTCTGTCCTCTTTTACGCCTTTGCCTTGAAGATAGCAAAGACCGACGTTTATAATCGCTTGGTCCTCTCCTAAATTGTATGCGTCTACAAATAGTTCAAACGCGCGCTTGCACGCTTTGTCCGTTTGAACGGTGTAGTAGTTGTAAAGACCGAGTTGCAGACACGCCGACGGATTTTCTCCTTTCGCGCTCTTTTTGAGCCAATATATCGCTTTTTCTCTGTCTGCGGTTACGCCGTAATAGCCGCAGGCGTACGCCATCCCGAGATTGTATTGCGCGGCGGAATTGCCGAGTTTTGCGGCTTTTTTGAAAAGTTTAAGAGCGGTTGCCTCGTCTCTTTCAAGTCCGAGTTCGTCTCCGAGGTACGCTTCCGCCAGTCTTTCGATTGCGTCGGGGAAGTCCGTTTCCGCCGCCATATTGTAATAAAACAGCGCGTTTTTATAATCGCCTTTTTGTTCCTCGCAAATCGTCGCGATTGCCCAATAAAGCCCGACGGTGTCCAACTCGCACTCCGCAAAGCAATCGAGTGCGTCGTCGTACTTGCCTTTTTTGTAATAGTAATACCCTAAATCGAGCAGAGCGTCGTCCTGACAAAGGTTCGCCGCCTTTTTGAGATAATGAATATACTTTTTTTC
>ERZ808267.234-NODE-234-length-20179-cov-2.686394_pt1 | contig 20179 bp, 23 predicted proteins | sample MGYA00521241_ERZ808267 | MGnify/ENA primary metagenome ERZ808267 (study PRJEB31516, sample SAMN03275592) | gut metagenome | biome: mammalia-associated habitat; material: feces | host: Papio cynocephalus | place: Kenya | collected 2012-07-19 ... | reverse complement strand
AAATCGGCGTATCCATTCCTTTTGCAAACACCGCAAACCCATCTGCTCTGCCTTTATAGAGCCAAGACAAAAAGACTTTGTCACCATAAGATTTATACGCACTCAAACTAATACATTCGTTGTCATTAGGGGCGAACACCTCAGATGAGCCTAAATTCACTCTTTTGTTATCCAAAATTGCGAACGGTTTTATTTTGTAAGTCGAATTTTCGTTATGTGAAATTTGCGCACAATGTGTTCTGAAATTTTGTTCACCGTTAAAACCGTTGCCATTATTGACATACAAACGATAGCCATGTGCAGATGGGTAATCGTTGTAATACGCTTTTACTTCATTTGAATTTTTGCCACAAACCACATCAATTGAATTTACGCTGATAACAAATTGCGCGGAAGAATCAATGATATCACCATCTTTTACTGCTTGTATAAGACATTGACTATCTCCAAACGGAAGTAGTGACAGGGTTGTGAAAGTGTCACCGCAAACTTTGGCAACTTCTGACATCACGCCATCAATTTTGACTAAAATTCTATAATAATCAGCTTTGACATCTTCCCACCAAAGCGAAACACAAGACTCTTTTACTTCCACGCCGAATTTCATATTACTTAATCCTCTTTTTAGAATAAATTATAGCAGATTTTTTAATTTTTACCAGTATCATGTGGCTTGTGGTAGGATTTTTCGGTAATTTCGACCCATTTTGCGTGGTTATAATTTTCATAACTCTTGGCAAATTTAATCAACGCACTGACTAAAACCCTTCCGCTATCAGATTTGCCGACAATGAGGTAATCGCCTTGCGGATTTTCGCAATACATAATTTCTTTGTGGACGATTTTGTCTATATTTGTTTTCGGATTTTTGTTTATAACGGTTTTTAACCACACAGGCAAAAGCTTTATTGGTGTGGTTTTTCGCATTAAAAGTTCTTCGTTATGTTCTTGTAAAAATTTTGCAAATTCAGATAGTATCATTTTATAAATATTCCATTATTCCCATGGGGTGGTGGCTGCAAAACAAACAATATCACAAATCCCATTTGCGTTAAAGGCTTTAATCATTTCTTCAAATGTTGAGCCTGTTGTACAAATATCGTCAATTATCAACAATTTTTTATCAGGCAAAATCTTGTCTGTGCATACTTCAAACGCGTTTGACAAATTTATCATTCTTTGCGATTTGTTCAATTTGTATTGTGGTTTTGTATCTTTTACGCGCTTGATGCAATCGAAATTAACCTCATATCCTGACATTTTTGCAAACTCTGTTGCCACAAGCTCCATGTGGTTGTACTTTCTTTGCTTTTTACGTTTGGGAAAAATTGGTACAGGAACAATTTGAAAATCTCCTTCTAAATCGAGCCTTTGCCAATATTGCCACATAAATTTTGCAAGATAATAAGCCAATTCTTTTTGTCTGTGGTATTTAAGCCCGCGAATCAATTTTTGCAAATTTTTTGAATATACTCCAGCACAATAAATATCTGTTTTTAATACCCTGCGGTTGACATCAATAGATAAAAAATCCAAATCATCAAAGCATTTTGAGCACATTTTGACAGATTCATACGACCTGCCGCAGAAGTAACATTTTTTCTTATAAATCCAATCTAACAGCCCAATTAAAAAATCTTTCATAGTAGAAATCTTAGCATAAAAATCACTTATTTACGCGCTCGTAGGTAATCAAATCTTGAATTTTGCAATCTAAAACGGTGCACAATTTGTCCAAAGTTTCCAGTCCTAAATTTTGTTGTTTGCCGTTAATTATTCGAGAAACAGTAGTAGCGTGTATCCCTGTTTCTTTCTGAATTTGCACCGCAGAAATATTCTTTTCCCACATAAGTTCTCTAAGATGAATTTTTATCATAGTGCTATTCTAACTTTAAAGGGGTTAAGGTTGATTAATATTAGCATATATGCTAATGTATTAGCACATGCGATAAATTATTGTTTTATATGTTAATATTAGGAGACTTTGCAGTATGAAAAATATGTTATTAAATTTGCTACCAACAAAGGTGAAGTTAGGTTTCACATTAGCGGAGGTTTTAATCACCCTTGGCATAATCGGTGTTGTGGCAGCCATGACTATTCCGACATTGATTACTTCTCATCAGAAACAAGCTGCTGTTGCAGGAATTAAAGAGGCTCAATCTATTTTGAATCAAGCAATAAAACTCTATACTGCAGATACAGATGAAGATGGTACATTATCTTTTGATACAAAACTTCCGATTGAAGAATTTGCTCAAAAATATTTTGTACCATATCTGAAAATTGCAAGAATTTGTACTCAAATGTCAGATGGATGTTGGCAAACAGGGGATTTCAACGGATATTATGATTTAGCTGGAGTGAAAATGACAAATACGGTTCCTTATAGCATTGTATTAAATAATGGCATGGTTTTAGGCTTTAATCAGGTTGCAGGTGTAGACCCAGATGGCAGACTGTTCAATATAATTTCAATAATTGTTGATATAAATGGCAAAAGCGGTCGTAACACTATGGGAAAAGATGTATTTTCATTCTATTTATTCAATAACGAAAACTCATCTATAAAAACAGAACAAGTGAAAAATGGTATATATGTTGGTGGTTATGCTGATGGTGGTGTGCCACATACTCAATTTAGCAGAGAACAATTATTGTCTAAAACAATTGCAAGGGGGTGTAATAAAGAGGCAACCAAACTGGCTTATGATGGAAATCGCCCAGGCGTTGGCACTGCCTGCGCTGCTGTTATTTTTAAAGATGGTTGGAAGATTGCTAATGACTATCCTTGGAACTAAACTTTTAATAAGATTTATCTTGTGCTAAAATCTTATACATGAAAAAGATTATTTTTACATTAATTGCAGCAATGGCTCTACAGGTTGCTGTTCCGGCTCAAGAGACCAATTTAACTTTCATGTATATCAATGGTTCAAATAATAATGATAAAAAAATGAAAGATTGGTATATCAGGGGAGTAAACAAGCTCCACCCTGTTATGAAAAAGAAGTTTGAGAAAAACTCTCAAATTCGCAAATGGTCAAAGGAAAATAAGCTCGTTATTGAAGATAAACCTGTTATATTCTTTTGGGGGTACAACAGCAAGACTGACCTTGATTTTGTGAAAGACAGATTGAATATCTCAAAGGCATTCAGTTCAACTTTGGCTTACGAAATCAGAAGTTTGTTGACTCAATTTATGCATGATGCGATTTGGGTACAAAAAACGCACAACATGCTACCGATTTTGGATGAACTCAACGAACAAGTGAAAATTCAAGCACAAAACGGTCAAAATGTTATCCTATATGGGTATTCTGCAGGTACATTTGTTACATATCAATATTTGTTATACAAATTGCCTTATATCAAAATTGATAATTTGCTTGAGGCGCTTGAACCTGACGAAGATATCAAAACTTTTATCAAAGAAAATCCTAAAAAAGATACCTGTTTGTCTGCGCTATCTTATGACAAAGGAAACATTGGTGTATTCACAAACACAGGGCATTTGGTTCTAAATCAAAACAAAGAACAATTAAAAAAGAACTATCTAAACTTGGATGAAATGACAGACAAATACTGCGCTCCAAAAGGATATGTCAGAGGTGTCGTGAATTTTGCAAGTCCGATTCCGCTATTTTACTCGGATTTGGCTGACCCTAACTACGAAATCAATTTTTACAACAAATACATGATGAAATATGTTCTTGAAAATGGAATATATTTCTTGACGGTAAACTTTAGAGAAGACCCACTTGGATTCCCTTCAAGTAACAATTTGACAATTCAGCAAATCGAAGACCGTATGGGTTTGACAATTGAAAATCCGACAGGGGTTGTCTATGACAATTCTGCTGTTTGGTCAAAACGTTCAGCCTTTCTTGCGCATACTTCATACTGGTCAGCAAGAGGAACTTTTGCAAACGGTGTTGTAAAAAGTTTCGTTAATGGAACAAGATTTCAATACAACGAAAAGTATCAAAATAAAGTTTTAAAAAAGAAAAATAAGAAATCAGAGGTGTTATAAATGACAGAAAATACAGCTAATTCGGTACTATTTGACCCGGGGTATGCTCAGCATACTACGATTTTATCAATCAATGCTGAGTATATTTATGCAAATATTGCTCAATTCAAAAACTTTGGACAAAGAAAAATGAAATTCAAAGCCTGCTATCCGCAAATTATAAAAATGGTGGATAACAATGTGGGTTTTTGTCTTGGATGTTTGTTGTGGGCTGTTTATATAAAGTCATTGGGCGATTTGCAAATCGAAGGCAATCCATGTCTTGGTGACACATACAACAAAGAAGAAACCGTTGAAGAGGCAGATTATTCTATAAATTTCTTTGACAAGTTGAAAAAAGATGCAAAATATTACATCAATGAAAATTATGAAATCAATCCGCTCCATGTGAAAATTCTTGAATTATACAAGGAATTTTTGACTCTGAATTGCGGATTTGTAAACACAAGAACAACTAATGATGTTGTTTTGCCTGAAGGATTTAAAATTCCAAATAAAGAAGACTTAGAAAAAATCCACAGTAAAATTCAAGAAGTAATTAAAACAGGCAAACTTTTAGAATTAACCGAAGTTTTAAGTTTGGCATACGAAGGATAAAATGGCAGAGTTAAAAGAAAAATTGTACCAAATGTTCATCCTCGGACTTGATGGTGGAGGCTATAAACAAGCACTACATCAAGGTTTGGGTGGAGTGATATTTTTTACAAAAGATATTCAGTCGCAAAATCAATTCAAAAATCTGATTTCCAAAATAAAATCAGAGTCTAAAGTCGCGCCGTTTCTATCTATTGACCAAGAAGGCGGTAGGGTTGAGCGTACCGAAAATATTCACAACGGTAAAAAATATCTCTCTGCAAAGTATGCATTTGCAAAAGGTTTAGACTTTTTAGAATCTCAAACGGCTGAAATCGCCGCAGAGCTTAAAAGTTATGGTATAAATTTGAATTTTGCACCCTGTATTGATACCAATACGAATCCTAAAAACCCAATTATTGGAGAAAGAGCCTTTTCTTCAAGCCCTGACGAGGTTATAGCAGGTGAAATTGTAGTTTCTAAAATATACCGTCAAAATGGTATTATTCCATGTGCGAAACATTTCCCAGGACATGGGGACGCAAATGCTGACAGTCACTTGTCTTTACCAAAAATTGACTTGACTTTAACTGAAATGGAACAAACTCATATAAGACCTTTCAAAGCTGCAATTGATAATGGTATTGAGATGATTATGGTTGCTCATTTGCATTGCACATGTTTTGAAAAAGAGCCGATTCCGACATCTCTTAGCAAAAATGCAATTTCTTATCTCAGAAACACATTGAACTTTGATGGTGTTACAATTTCTGATGATATGGTGATGAAAGGGGTTGCAGCTTTTGGAGATATTGAGGCTTGTGAAATGGGGATACGTGCAGGGCTAAATATGTTTATCTACAGATATTCTGATAAAAAAACGATTAACATAATTGAAAAAATTTATCAAAAAGCTATAATTGATAAAGAGCTAAGAGGAAAAATTGAGGAGTCTTATTCAAAGATTATGACTCTGAAAGACAAATATTTGAACAAGTAATGTGGAGAGTTTAAATGAAATTAAATATCGTTGATAAATGCATAGTTGGGGTTGTATCGCTGGTTGTTTTATTGGCACTTATTATTAATATAAAACCATATATAAATAAACCTCATAAATTTATCGGACTTTATCCACAAGTTGAGGAGCATACACTTTCTCACCATATAATTGAATATTCTGAAAAATACCATGCTTTTGAAGACTTATTTCATTCCAAAACTCCTGTTTTCACATACGGGTATAATCCACTTTCTATTGAAATTGGAAACAATGACGGATATCACAAAAAATTAGAAAAGAAATACAATTCTGCAAACTTAAATTATAACTATATCCCTTACACAAACTGGAGAGAAAAAATTGCAGAATTAAAAGATGAATTTTTCCCTGTTCCTGATAATAATGCTTGTTTTGCGGATATAGGTATAGATGAAGAGTTTCAAAAATTAACAGATGTTGTGTCGGTTTGTTTAGCCAATTCTTGTATTATAGATGCTCAACATCATAAATATATGATATTAGGAAGGGATATTGATTTTATTATTAAACAACTTCAAGCAAATAATCCACCGGCTAAAGCAAATTAACAAACTTGCTAAAATTTGATTTATAACTATAATTAAACTAAAAAGGGAGAGTGTATGAATCTGGAAAATATAAAAAAAGTTGACCCACAAGTTGCGGAACAAATTGAAGAAGAATTAAAAAGACAACAAGAAACAATTGAACTTATTGCAAGTGAGAACTGCACATCTCTTGCAGTTATGGAGGCTTGTGGAAGTGTTTTAACAAATAAATACGCAGAAGGTAAACCTCACAAAAGATATTACAACGGTTGTGAACATATTGATGTAATTGAAGAAATCGCACAAAAAAGAGCTTGTGAATTGTTCCACATGGACCATGCTAATGTTCAACCACATAGCGGTGCTCAAGCAAATATGGCTGTATTTATGGCTACAATGAAACCGGGGGACAGAGTTTTGAGCATGGATTTGTCTAACGGCGGTCACTTGTCTCACGGTTCACCTGTTAATTTTTCAGGTTTATATTTCGATGTAAAAAGTTACGGAATTAATGAAAATGGCGAAATCGATTATGAAGATGTTCGTCAAAAAGCAATTGAACATAAGCCAAAACTTATTATTTGCGGAGCTAGTAACTATTCTAAAGTAATTGATTTCAAAAAGTTTAGAGAAATTGCCGATGAAGTTGGTGCATTGTTGTTGGCTGATATTGCGCATATTGCAGGTTTGGTTGTTGCAGGTGTTCACCCTTCTCCTGCTCCATATTGTGATTTTGTTACAACAACAACTCACAAATCTCTAAGAGGACCTAGAGGCGGAATCATTATGTGCAAAGAAAAGTTCGCAAAAGATATTGATAAAGCGGTATTCCCCGGCATGCAAGGCGGTCCTTTAGAACATATTATTGCAGGTAAGGCTGTTGCACTTTTAGAGGCATCAAAACCTGAATTTGTTGAATATGCAAAACAAATTGTTAAAAATGCTAAAGCTTTGGCACAAGGTTTGATGGATGAAGGTTTGGATATCGTTGGCGGAATGACAGAAAACCACTTGATGACGTTGGATTTGAGAAAAACTGGTAAAACCGGTAAAGATATGGCAAATGTACTTGAAAGAGTAGGAATTACAGCCAACAAAAATACCGTACCGAATGACCCTCAAAGTCCGTTTGTAACAAGCGGTATCAGATTAGGTACACCTGCTGTTACAACAAGAGGATTTAAAGAAGAAGATATGAAACAAGTTGCAAAAATTATTGCATCTGCGATATTTTCATCAGATAATGAAACTGAGTTAAGCAAATTGAGAGAACAATCTCTTGAATTATGCAAAAAATACCCATTATATAGTAAGTAAAAACAAGGAGACGAATTATAATTATTAAGTTAGCACATTCTCAAATAATCGGAACAATTATAGCCTATATCTTTGGGGTATTTTTAGTTCCTATGGTAATCAATTTTTCAAAAAGAGAAGGACTTGTAGATGTCCCAAATGAAAGGAAAATCCACACAAAACCGATTTCAAGAATTGGTGGGGTTGCAATTTGGGCAAGTACAATGCTGACATTTTTGTGTCTTGTTCTTATGAGCTATTATCCTTATGGAAAGCTTATGTCAGGAATTTTGCTGGGTAGTTCTTTGATGTTTCTACTTGGCTTAATCGATGATGTATATGGACTTGGAGCAAAGTTTAAATTACTTATTCAAGTCTCAATTGCAACAATAGTATACCTTTTGGGTGTTCAAATAAATAACGTTCCATTCTTTGGCGGAATGGACTTGGGTTGGTTTTCGTACCCAATTACTCTATTGTGGATTGTAGGTATTTCAAACGCAATGAACTTTATTGACGGTGTGGATGGACTTGCAGGTTCTGTTGTAACAGTGAATGCTATTACTTTGGCAATTCTTGCAATTACACTATCTCCGCCAAATCCGATTAGTGCGTTGATTGGCTTTATTTTGGCAGGTTCAATGTTGGCATTTTTAACATTCAACTTCAACCCTGCAAAAATCTTTATGGGTGATAGCGGTTCATTGTTCTCAGGCTTTTTGCTTGCAACAATTTCAATAACAGGTGTTATGAAAGTTGCAACTCTTGCGATTTTGCTACCATTTGTTGTTTTAGCCGTACCTATTATTGATATCACTTATGCAAGTTTAAGAAGAATTTGCAAAGGTCAATCTCCGTTTGTTGCAGATGCTGAGCATATTCACCACAAATTGTTACATGCAGGATTTTCTCAAAAGAAAACCGTTGTAATTTTGACATCTGTTGCAATTCTTGCAGGTGGTTTGGCATGCCTATTTGCCAGTCACAATGCTATCAAATATGACTTTTTCCTAACACTTGCACTTGTTGGCGTAATGCTATTATTGAACCTTGTCAGAGTGTTGACAAAAAAATAAATTTCCAATATAATGCTAACAAATATGAGGATTTGATTACTCAGTTTTAGGCAGAATTTACTCTGAATAAAATATTTAAGTGCAGGTCCTTGTCACATACACAACAATGTTAAGCGCACAGCTTAACTGCTACACTGAATATTTTTATTAATTGAGTCTAATAAAAATAAAGACAAGGAGTGACCTTGTCTTTTTCTTTTTTGTGTACTATGTCAAAGCTGCGTCAAATTCGCTTTTGTAGCCAAAATCAGAGAATAATCTCATCCGATTTTGCGCCATTGCCTCTTGCGCGTTTGTCTCGTATTCAGCAATTTTAGCTTTTAACTCTTTATTTTCTTTTGGGAACAATTCGAATAGCTTCCCTAAATCAAATAAACAAAATGAAATTTCCGGCATACTCATATCTCCTCATATACTTCACTTTTATATAAAGTATTTTTATAAGTCGAAATTTCACAAAACCTTGATATATGAAGTTATGTAAAAAGTATATATTAGACAAATTTTTCTAAAAGCCCCATTACACGTGCTTTTTAACAAAAATAAAACTCATTCCGACAATGCCGATAATAAACAAACAACAAGATACGATTTCCGCAATAGGAAAACTTCCTAAATTTAATGCACTATCGATTCGTATATGCTCAATAAAGAACCTTATCACCGCATAAATGGTTAAATATAAGAAAAAGACAAACCCTTTATATTGCTTGCCAAAATGCTTTAAAACGAAAAATAAAATAACAAATCCGCAAATGTCGCAAATACTTTCGTATAAAAAAGTCGGATGGAAAAGTGAATAATTTGAATATTCAAAAACTCGCCTTGTTTCAGGGATAAATAGTCCCCAATGTTGACCTGCAACAGGCAAACCGTAAGCTTCTGAGTTGAAATAATTTCCCCATCTGCCGATAGCTTGACCTAGAATTGTCGCACATCCCATAGAATCAAGCAAAGACAAAAATGAAAGTCTTGCTTTTTTTGCAACAAATAACAGGCTCAAAATGCCAAACAAAATTCCCCCATGGATAGATAATCCGCCTTCTCTGATATCAAGGATTTCAAGCGGATGTGCAAAATAATAACTTGGGTTAAGGGAGCAAAAATATAGCCTTGCTCCTAAAATTCCGCAAAAGATAATTAAAGGCGCATATTCAATAATGACATCCTTGCGTTCTGTGGGGTTTATTTTGTTGTGCATATAATTTGCACTCAAAATTCCGACAAATATAGCAAGCGCCATTGTTATTCCATACCAATAAACAGGGATGTTAAAAATACTGAAAGCTATTGATTGAGGGGCAGGTATTATCATAATTTATTCCTGAATCGGAGAGTCTTTTGCTTGAGTTAATTTTTGGATTTGTTGTTCAACATCTGCTTTGTCTTGCGCATTTGGATTTAGTTCTAAATATTTTTCATAGTTTTGAATAGCAGACTCTTTCAGTTCTTTAACCAAATTTTCTTCTTTAGCTGATAATTTAACTTTTTCTTCAAAGTTTATATCTTCTGCCTTAGGAGTGTATAATGACTCATCAACATTCATACGTACGCGACCTTGCATCATATCAACTGCCAAATTGTTTTCTGCAGTAGCTAATGAGTAATAAGAATCTGCCATATCAGGTTTCATTCCGATAACTTTTTTATACTCTTCAACCGCATTGATATAATCTTCTGCTTGAGTATAGACAACTGCCAAATTGTAGTGGGTCTCAAATACAGATGGGTCAAGGTCGATACTTGATTTTAATCTTTCAATTGCTTGAGTGTAGTCGCCTTTATCCGCGTACATTTTAGCTTTGTTGTTCAAATCCTGAACTGCCAAATTGTTGATACAAGCTGTTGACACAACTGCAACAAATAACACGCTGGCAATCAAAAGAACTTTTTTCATCTATACCCCTCTTCTTTACATGTTAAGCTGATGTTAAAGTAATTATAAATTAAGAATAAAAATATGGCAAATTTCATTAATTTAAGTTACAATAGTGGAGTAAAAAAGGAGAATTTATATGTCAGACGATAAAGTAGTCAGCTTAGGCGCAAAGAAAAAGGCTATCACTGACGAAAAACATCAAGAAGAAAACGGTCAAAATGTTGAACCTGTATATTGCAGTTTTTGCGGAAGACCAAATACACAAGTTATCAAAATGGTCAAAGGTCCTGGGGTAAATATTTGTTCTGAATGTGCGATGATTGCAGTTCAATATTTGATTTTGCAAGATAGAATGCCATCAGCTGAGGCTCAACATATTTTAGATGCATTTTGGGGAAAGGCAAGATAGTTCAAAATGACAACCTCAAAGTTTAAACAATTAAATCCGTTCGAGCTTAAAATTGCAATAACATCACTACTTAACAAAATAAATTCGGTAGACGATATTCAAAATTGTCTTGCCGATTTTGAAATGCTTGATGCACAAGAAGACAAAAAAGTTATTTCAAAAGTTTTGTTTAAAGAATTGTCAAACGCAGATACTGCAAAAATCCCTGTAATCTGCTTTATGCTTGAGCATTACGTTCAAAAAGATGAATTGATTAATAAACTTTGGGAATCTTTAAAAAATCAAAACCTGCAAACTGAGGTGAAAATTACAATACTGAATCTTTTACGTGATTTAGATGCCGATTGGTCTTACGAATCGTGCGAAGAATATTTAGACGATGCGCAAAGTTTGCTTGATAAAAATACTAAACAACTTTTAAATACTGCAGTAATCAATCCTGAAGTTCAAATTGATTTTATGGACTTTTTGACAACTCTTAGAGTTCAAGACAAAATTACTTTGCTAAATTCGTTCAGCGAAGATTTTGAATCAGATGCATTGGCAAATATTTTGATTCCTGTTTTTGTATCAGAGCCAAATAGTCCTGAAGGCAAAGAGGCATTAAAGCTGTTGGCAGATACAAAATCTCAACTTGCGTTGCATGTCCTAAATGAAATGTTGACTTTATCAGATGGTGAATTATCTCAATCTATTCGCAAAAGTCTTTCTACAATTAAGATTTCAGGGATGAGAGAAGATAACACAAAAGAATTTTATACAAAGATTTTATCAAACAGCAAACCGTATAAATTCTATATGACATATCCTGATGGGCACGGCGACCAAGCGATGATTTTTACAAGAATTACGAACAACGAAAAAATCCGATTTGTGTCTATAGTAATCAATATTGAAACAGGTATCAGGGATTGTTTTGGGTTCTTTGAAATTTCAAAATTTGAATGTAACAAAATTTTAGAAAGATTTTTGAGAGACGAAAAAACTATTGATATCAACCCAGAGTCATTTAAGACAATTCTTTATAATGCAGAAATCACAACAATTAAAAATAATCAAAACAACTGGAAACTGCCTTATGAATACGTTTGTTGGAAAAATCTGTTGATTGACATTGATTATGATAGTGAGCCTATTGAACAAATTTTGAAAGAACAAGTTTTTCCGTCAAAAGTTGATTCTTCAATAATTGAAGAACTTGCAAAAATGAAAATATCAGAGCATTGGTTCTTGGATAGCGGTTACAGCAGTGAATTTGAAGAAGTTTTAAAATGCTTAAAGACAACGCAAAATCTTGATGAACTTGTTGAAAACAATTTAGATAAAGTTTTTTATGAACAAGAACGTCAAGCTTGGATTAAAAAGTTGTATATGGCAGCATATATCAAATTTGCAATCGGAAAAGATTCTGAATCCGCCGAGCTTTTGGGGTTAATAAACAGCGAGGAACTTTTACATAAACTGTTTGAAATTATCCTGAGACGCAGCATTTATGAATATTTGGCAGTTATTAAATATAACAAAAACATTGATAAATATGACTTGACTCATGATGAAATAAACGATAAAATCAAGTATATTGAGGAAAAGTGGGTAAATAATGTATAAAGTTATGGCTCTTGATATCGGCACAAAACGAATAGGAATCGCTTTAAGCGACTATTTGTTGATGCTTGCAAACGGTCATTCTTACATCCCGAGAGAACCGGAAGAAAATGCATTAGAATCCATTAAAAAAATTGCTAAAGAAAACCATGTTGAAAAAATTGTCGTTGGCTTACCTCTAAATATGGACGGCACAAAAGGTTTTCAGGCAGAAAATTGTGAAGAATTTGCGTCAAAAATCAAAGATTTTGAAGTGATTTTTGAAGATGAGCGCCTAACTTCTGACACAGCGGAAGAAAATCTTCGCAATAAAAAAATAGACTTTAGAAAAGATAAAGGACTGGTTGATATTGAGAGTGCTTGTATTATACTGGAACAATATCTGTCACGCACCAAATAATAAATAAAGGAGAATAACCAATGGCTATTGATGAAGAAAACATTATTGAAATCACAGATGATGACGGTACAGTAATCAAATGTGAATTGTATGACATCGTTGAATTTGAAGGCAAGCAATATGCACTTTTAGTTGAAGCTGATTCAAACGAAGAAGAACCTGAAGTTGTATTGATGAGATACACTGAAGAAGGAGAAGAAGTATTCTTTGAAACAATTGACGATGATGATGAATTTGAAAAAGTTCAAGAATACATTGAAAACCTTGAATATGAAGAAGGCGAAGACGAAGAAACAGAAGAATAGTAAGGAATCACATTTTGTTTGAAAAATTCACGGAAAAAGCCGTTAATGTAATTGTTGAGGCTCAAAATATAGCAATATATGACCATTCTGACAAAGTTTTGTCAGAACATTTGTTGTTGGCTCTAGTCAAAGAGACTAAAGGATTTTGTGCCAAAATTTTCAAATCATATAACATCACTTATGAACGTTTGGCAGAAGAAATTTATCTGAGCTTAAATATTGAAGAATCTGATATGACATCTTCCATTCCGTTCAGTGAAGATTTCAAACGAATTTTGACCGAAACTATGAACTTGATAGAAAAATCCGGAAATCCTACGGTACACTATGAACACCTTGTTCTTGCGGCAATTAGTGACAAACAGTCAAAAATTCCGCAATACTTGGAAAATCTCGGATTTGATATCGAAAAATCTAAACCATTAATTGAAAAGCTTGTTCAAAGAAAAGTGAAAAAGGATTATCATCCTGAATTGGATGAAAACAAAGAGCAAGAAGTCAATTTGACTCAAGAAACAGACTCTTTGTTTGACAATCCTCAATCATCAAAAGTCTTTGAACGAGCTGTTTCAAAATTATCGACTTCTAATTACGAAATTTTGGGTACAGAACAAATTATTTCTTCAATTTTGGAAGATAAAAATTCTGATTTGACCAAAATTCTTGCTAAATTTGGACTTACCGAAGAAAAATTTGAAGAAAAATTAGCTCAAGTGGATTCAAGACAAGCCGAATATGAAGGACGTCAAATTGTATTTACACCAAACGCTTTTAGGGCAATGAGTTTGGCATTACAAACCGCAAAAGAACTCGGCTCATCTGAGGTTTTGCCTGAGCACATGGTTTTAGGCTTGCTCAAGACGAAAAAGGGCGTTGCCTATAACATTTTAAAAGAATTACACATCAATGATGATGATTTGGCACATGGAATTATAAAACCAATTGAAAAACAAATGCCTGAAACGCTTACTATCCTTAGACTTGCAAAACAAGAGGCAAGACGAATCGGTCGTGGGGTTGTCGGCACTGAAATGTTCTTACTTGGAATAATCGGTGAGGCTACAGGTATTGGCGCGGTCGTGTTAAAAGAATTAGAAATCAACATTCGTGATGCCAGAATCATGGTTGAAAAAATTGTCGGCTGCGGTAATGAATACACAGATAAAGAAATGGTATTTACAAAACGTGCCAAACGCGTATTAGAGACAGCTTGGGAATACGCAAAAAAACAAAACAAAACAAAAATAGAATCTTCAGATTTGCTATATGCAATTACAACAGAGCCTGAATCTCTTGCTATGCAAGCACTTGAGTCTCTCGGTACTGATGTTGTTGAAATTCGTGAAGGTATAAAAAAACACCTTGCCCACCAAAACTAAAAAGCTATGAATAAAATTGAGAATACAATTAAATCTTTTTTGCAAAAATACGATTTAGAAAAATCAGATTTAGTATATCTTGTGGCTTTTTCAGGTGGTTTTGATTCAATGTGTTTACTTCATGCGCTAAAAAAAATCTGCAAAAATAAAATTGTTGCTATCCATCTAAACCACAAATGGCGCGGAAAAGAGAGTGATAGAGAAGAATTGAATTGTCAAAGTTTTTGTAAAAATCTGGGAGTAGATTTTTATAGTGAAGAATTGGATGAAAATATTCCACATACTGAAACGGCAGCGCGAGATGCAAGATACAAATTTTTTGAAAAATGCAGTAAAAAATTTAACAGCAAAATAGTTTTTACTGCACACAATAAAAACGACAATGCTGAAACTCTGATTTATCGAATATGTATGGGGACAGGAGTTTCTGGTTTGCAAGGAATCAGCGCGCATAGAGATATTTATTATCGTCCATTGTTATCTGTTTCGCGTGATGAGATTGAAAAATATTCTCAAAAATTTGGGCTGACTCCAAATTCAGACAGTTCAAATAGCGATATCAAATATAAACGAAATTTTATCAGAACAAAAGTTTTGCCGTTATTAAAAGAAGTTAATCCAAATGTTATTGATACAATTAATTCGTTATCTGAAATTGCGCAGGATGATAATGAAATAATTTCAAATTCTATTGATGAAATTTTGAATAAAATTTCTGATAAAAATAGAATAAAATTATCAAAATTTTTGGCGCTTCAAATGAGTGTACAAAAACGAATTATTTATAATATTTTTATCAAAAATAATCTTGATTATGATAGAAAAAAAATAGAAAATGTTTTAAAATTTATCCACGAAACAAAAGGCTCAAAATCAGGCAAGACGTGTTCTTTAACTAATAATTTATGGATTTTCGTAAACGAAAAATATATAGAAATTACAGATAAAAAACAAGAAAATTTTCAAAATATTTTCATAAATAAAGAAGGAAAATATGACGTAGGAAATTATATTTTTGAGATAGAAAAATTTTCCAAAAATGTGAAAAAATTTCCAAAAGATAATGAAAATATAGCTTATGTAAATCTTGAAAATCTTGATTTTGAATTTGAATTAAGACAACGTCAAGATGGAGATATTATAAGACCTTTTGGAATGAAAGGTTCTCAAAAATTAAAAAAATACTTAAATGCAAAAAAAATACCAAATCACAAAAAAAATAATCTTTTATTTTTGGCACAAGGAGAAGAAATTTTGTGGGCAATTGGACTTGGGATAAGCGACAGAATAAAAATTACATCCCAACCGACACATAGACTACAATTATACAAGAAAGAGGGCATATAAAATGGAATTAGATTTGAAACCTGAAGATTTGAAAATATTGTTTAGCGAAGAACAATTGCAAACTCGAATTAAAGAATTGGCTCAAGAGATGAACAAATTTTATAACGGCGAAGAGGTTATTGCTATTTGTGTATTAAAAGGCGCTGTAATGTTTGCAATCGACCTTGTGAAACATCTTGATATGCCATTGCAGATGGAATTTATCAGGTTATCAAGTTATGGCAGCGGTTTTTCTACATCAGGAAAGGTAAACGCCGTTGATATCAAATTGCCTGACCTAAACGGCAAAAATGTTTTGATAATCGAGGATATTGTAGATACAGGACTTACGGCAAAATTTTTGATGGATTTTATGCATTGTAATTTTAACGCAAAGTCAATAAAATTCTGCTCTTTGCTGGATAAAAAAGTTACAAGAAAAGTCGATATTGAGCCTGATTATTATGGTTTTGAAGTTGATAACAAATTTGTTGTCGGTTATGGTTTGGATTACGAAGGCTACTATAGAAATTTGCGCTATATCGGCTACAAGGAGATGTAATTTCGAGGTTTTCAAATGTATAAAAATGCAATTGAAAAAATTAATAAATTTTATGATTTGGATTTGAATAAAACGTCCCATCATAAGGCTATGTTTGATGTTTTGAACGAAGTTATCAAACTGGATTCTGCCGGAATTTTTTATTTGACGCCGAATTTTTTGAGTCTTGAGTATAGCAAAAATTTTCCTCAAATTGAAACAATAAAAATTGATGATGCGTTGTCAAAAAAACTGTATGACCCAAATGTTGAAGAAATTTCAGATGATATAAAAAAGCTTTTCAACAGTCAAAAATATTTGCTTTGTTCAAAATTAGAAATAAAAGGGGCAATTTTGGGTATCCTTGTAATCGAGCGAAATGAACCTGATTTTTCGCTTGATGAAAAACTTATATTCAAAACTTGTACAAAAATTATTGCTAACTTGTTAAAAGATTTAGAAGTCTCAAAAATCCTGAAAATGCAAGTCAAAGCTATGGAAGAGGGGATTGTCGAAACCCATCAGGCGTATGAAAATGTAAAAAAACAAAATTCAAAAATTAAACAAAATGAAAAATTGCAAAATCAATTTATTGCAAATGTTTCGCATGATTTGCGCACTCCGCTAAATTCAATTATCGGCTTTTCAGAGGCTCTTGGCGGAAAGATTTTTGGAGATTTGAATGACAAACAATCAGAATATGTCGAAGACATAAAAGCATCCGGAATCAAGCTCCTAGGGATGATAAATGAAATTCTTGATATTGCAAAAATTGAATCACACACCTTGAAATTAAATCTTTCGACTTTCAATATTTCTGATGCGATAATTGAGGCTTGCAATATAATTACACCACTTGCCGCAAAGAAAAATTTGACAATCCGAAAAGAAATCGAAGAACCTATCGAAATCATTGCTGATTATATGAAAATTGAACAAATTTTATTAAATATTTTGAGTAATGCAATCAAATATGCCAAATCCGAAATTATAATTTCTACAAAATTAAAAGGTGAAAATTTAATAATTTCAATAAAAGATGATGGTATTGGAATTTCAAAACAACATCATAAAAAAATCTTTTCAAAATTTTTCCAAGTAGAAAGTGCTAAAACTGAGGCATCAACAGGACTTGGCTTAACTATTGCAAAAGAATTTACCAAACTGCATAATGGAAAAATTTCAGTAAAAAGTGAAGAAAATCAAGGAGCAGAATTTATAATTCAACTTCCGCATGCAAGATGTTATTGCTAAAAAATTTTAATCTTTAGCAACAATTCTTTGAGTTTTTTCATTTAGGCACCTTGAGAATAATTTTCAATTGTATCATTTATCATTTTAATCATTTCGTTGCGCAAAAATTTTGGTGAAACAAGCTCGCAGTCAGAAGAATAGCGCATAAGCCTATGCAATAATTTGTCAAAATTACCTTCTTTATTTATGACAATCAATTCTCCATCATGATTTAAACCTGTAGAATCTTCGTTTTCTTTTAGTTTATAAGTTTTTGCCAATCTGTTTTTCAATTTGTAGACAACAGTTGTGTTTAATTCAATATTGCTTGCGCGTTGAGGCAAACTGTTGATTGACAAAATTGTGTTTATCGGAATTTCTAAATTTTGTCTTGCTGATGAATCATAAACCTTTAAGTAAGCGGATTTTGAGTCATATATAACTTCTTTTGGTGTGCATTTGCAGCTGGTTTCTTTTCCGTCTTTTTGATACAAAAGATTTATCACAAATTTTTCGGCGCAAATTTTTTCACATTCATCAATTTGATTTCTGATATCTGAATAATAAAATGAAAAATCGTAATCAGAATTTTGGGTCAAATTATTCAGCGCAAACTTGTCATCTCCATTCATTCTGAGTTCAATTGATTTGACAAACTCATTGACTTTGCTTGTCAGATTTTTATCAGGGAAATTATGTGCCGTATTTATCAAAATTGCAAGAGATTTCAAATCTTCTACGCTCATATCAAGCGAATATAAACTGCTCAATAATTTGAACTTGTGATTTTCTTTGACAATTTTCATGCCAAAAATTTTCAATGTATTGATATATTTGTTGATATTTACTTGAATATTATTTGTCGATTGCTCATTTATTTCATCTTTAAAAATTTCAATTACACTGCTGTATTCTGCCTTATCTTCATAAAGCAGTTTGATAAGTTGAAAAATTTTTAAACAGCCTGCGTTCAATTTCTTGCTGTTTTTACTTTCACTATTCCTTGCCAATGTATTCCTCTTTCATTTTTTTTAGTGTTGAAATAATGTGTAATTGAAAATCTTCAGGGTACAATACTTTACATTTTGCAGAATGAAATAAAATTCGCTGAGTAAGTTCAAATTTGTTCTTAGAAGTAATTTCGACAATTAACTTATTTCTATCTTCTTGAATTATTTTTTCGCAATCCAATGTTTCAAAATTTTCATTTTCATCTTTGGTATATTCATATCCGACAATGATTTCAGGAGATTGGAGAGTTTTATTTTTTGAATTAACGCTCACAATTTTTTCTATTTTTGAAACAAGAAAACTTGAATATGTCGCGTATTCTGAATTCATTCCGCTGACATATAATTTTCCGTTATTTATGTGCAATTTATCAACCAAAATTGTAATATTTTTTGCACCTGAAATTTTAGAATTGTAATAAACCGTGATTTCGGTATTATTCTTGGCATACATCATTAAATTTTCTATCAATTTTGGGTTAATATTATTTAATGGTGAAATGTTTTTCAACTTAATTTTCAAATCTTCATTTGTAACATAATTTGAAAATTTAGCGAAAAATTGCTGTAAAGATATCAAATCCGAAACATCAATAGATTTAGAAATCGCCTTATAAATTTTTATAATACTTTTAATTTGTTTATCATCAAATTTTAATTCAAAAGGGTGTGAATCTATTGCATAGCGCGTAATTCCGTTGTCATTTTTTCTCACGATTTTGCAACCGATTTCTCTTAATGAATTTAGGTAAATCCTAAGCGTATCAAAAGAAACAGTCTCATGCAGATATGGATGATTTTCCAAAATTTCTTGCAATTCGTTATAAGATTTTGCTCCGTCTAATAACAGTGAAAATATGAGTAGGGACTTAAATCCGGTAAATGACATCAGATTATAAGTAACTGTATTTGTTTTTAAAAATTCTTTCATTTTTCAACTCTCAAATTACTACAATTCACTCTAGCACAAACTTTCAGAAAATTCTATTTGTAAAATTTGCATGCTTTTTATTTTACCCGTAATTTCTCATTGTCAAATAAAAATTATAAAAATTTTTACATGATTTCATTAAATTTTCTTCATTAAGATTTTATAACACGAATTTTTTCTTACTAAATCAAGGGGCATGGTCAAATGTAAAAAAATAATAAAAATATTTTACTTGTAATCCTTTAGATTTAGGTCTACAGTAGAGTACATAAAGAAAGCCGAATTGAAAAACAAGGCTACCGGATAGAGGAAGGAAAAAGTTACTTTTTAGAAAGTAACATCAGACATAAAAAGTTTAGTTGGACAGTAGAAACAGAGGTGATGGCAAAAAGTCCAAAAGGGAAATGAGATTTATTGAGGTTTGGATAGAAAAACTGTATGATTAGGGATATATTATTTTTTAGTTTACATCTTAATAATTATTGTATATCTAGTTTATTAATGGGAGAAAAGCACAGACTTTTTTAGAAGAGAGTTAGTAAGGATAGTTGTAAACTTTTAATCAGCCTTTACTTGCATAAGTATAGGCTTTTTTATATGATAAAAATATGGAA
>ERZ808267.233-NODE-233-length-20225-cov-2.859643_pt1 | contig 20225 bp, 26 predicted proteins | sample MGYA00521241_ERZ808267 | MGnify/ENA primary metagenome ERZ808267 (study PRJEB31516, sample SAMN03275592) | gut metagenome | biome: mammalia-associated habitat; material: feces | host: Papio cynocephalus | place: Kenya | collected 2012-07-19 ... | reverse complement strand
ATTCACTTCGTTCAAACAACCACTCTCTCTCCATAGGAGAGAGGATATTTTATCGAAATCGACTTTGCATCCATGTATCTTTGCATCTAAGCACCTTAAAAACAGGTGTAATCCCTTGATATGAAAGGCTAAGCGATTGCCCCCCCCCCGTTGCAACTAAAAAATCTCTTTTTCATAAAAATTCCTCTCTATTTTATTATTTACATTATCATTTTAACAGATTTTTTATGATTTTTCAAGTGTTTACAATGTTGGATTGAAAACCAAACCTGCTACCAAGGATAATCTTTAGTAATTTCCCAATTATTATACATTATTAATGCTGCACAAGTATCTCCGGCATAGCTTGTAGAATTGTCCTTATTACATCCCCCATCTGAATTCCCTTTAATTAAGTCATTTTTATAATAAAGTTTTTTATCTGCGCCATAAGGATTAAGAGCATAATTTTTCACACTACTTCCACCATTAATATAAAGCCTAAATCTAAAAATGTCCCTTCCAACAACATTTGGTTTCTTCAAACCGTTTATATCTATATAGAACCAAACTCCTTCAGTATCAGGCCAATAATATACAGAATAGCCAGAGACTGCAACAAAAGAATTATCTCTACCATTTTGCGGGGGTGCCTTTTTGGCTTTATTTAGAGCTAAAACATCATCCGCCCAACATTCAGAAGAAGAAGGTTGGCAAACTTTTAATGTTTTTATATTTGGAAGAATATAATAATTAATAAAATCATTCCTTTTTTCTCTATTTTCATCTCCCGAACCTGAAAAATCCCAATTATCCATCGTTCCATATTCAGCTTCAGACATTTTTAAAGCTTGACATAATTCAGAATAAGCCTTTTTTAATTGAGTAGCAGTTTGCTTTTTCTGATAATTCGTAATTAAACTAGGCATAGTCATAGCCGCAACAATACCTATGATACCAAGAGTAATTAGAACTTCCGCTAATGTAAAACCCTTAAACTTCTTCATAAAAACATCCTCTCAATAAATATACCTATTTGTATTTTAACATATTTACACTCGAAAATCAAGTGCAAATTACACTTATATTTATATATTAAATTGTAATATAGAAAAATAAGTGTAAAATATAGTATATTGAATTTATGTTTAAAGTAGAAAAAGAAGAAATGGTTAATAAAACATTCAGACTTCCTCTTAGCCTAGTGGAAAATTTGTACACTGTTGCGCAAAACAAAGGAGTTTCGCTAAATAGTCTTGTTAGACAATGTTGTGAATATGCACTTAACAATTTAGATAAAGAAAAATAATTTGACTAATTTTTAATTACCCTCTAAAATATAACTTATGAAGAAGGCTTTATTAATAATATTATTACTAATGTTTTTTCAATTACCCTCAAATTGCGCAAACAAAAAGATGATACCCGCAACATGGTCATCCGGCACGCAAGAAAAACTGCCTAATATCTTCATTTATTCAATACCTGATGACAACACAACAACGTCATCAGAAGACACTGACACAACAGAAGAAACCTATATAAACGACACTCAAACATCTTCCAATGAAGACACCGAAGATGAAATCATCTTAAACATGAAACAAGAAACTGACGACACTGAAACTTCTGACAACTCAGATGACAATATCGCTCTCGGCGCAACAGTTTTGAAAGGATATGCACAATATGTCGAGGATTCAAATTCAATATACTTAAAAGATGATAACGACAATTTCGTTTTAAACCTAAAAAGTCCACAAAAAATTTCTGCTTCAAAAGGTTTAAATTTGACAGATACAACAACTTCAAAATCCTTATTACGCTACGCCGATGATGAATATCATATCGCCCCAAAATCGATTAAAACAACAGATAAAATCGGCAATTTTACACTTGGCGCAGTTTATGGAAACGAAGTTGACAATATCGCAATGCTTGAAACAGAAACAGGTTTATTCACAAAATACGAAAAAAGCAGGTTTGCTATAAGTTCATCTGTAAAAAAATCCTTGAACACAACTTACGCACAGGATTACAACACAATATCAATTACACCTGAACTTAAACTAAACAACTATATCTCACTCAAAAACAACTTAAAAGCAGACGTAACAAGAAATCGAAGATCTTCAGAACTTGTATTTTCATTCAATCCGTTCGGCAAAAAAGACACAGACAAACTTTTGTTGGAAGCAGGAGCGAAACAAACATATTACGTCGACAGTGGCGCAACTAAAACTCAATTGAATTTCCAAGCAACTTTCAAATTGTAAATTTATACAAACATTGTTGTTTTAATAGTTTATTTTGTTTATAATTTTGTTGTGAGGTTTTATGGCTGAGGATAATTCAAACAATACACAACAAGAAGAAGTTCAAACTCCGGTTAAACAGAAGAACAAAACGGGCTTTTATTATTCGTTTTTAACTCTTGTGTTATTGTTTTGCCTTATCCAAATAGGTTTTGGCGCAATATTAAATATCTCTAAAACTATTTCTTATAGAGCAAAAATTTCAACTTTAACAAAAATCAGAGATAGCGCAGAAAACCAAAACCAAGAACTTAAACAAGACATCAAATTATTTTCTTCAACCCAAAGCCTAGAAGGCATTGCAAGAAACAACCTTAAAATGGCAGGAGAAGACGAAGTTTTGGTACTAATCAATAACAACCAACCTCAAACAACAAAACATAAAAAGCACAAAAAACACAACAACAATAAGAAGAAATAACGGGGCATAAATGCAGGAAACATTGGAATATATCAAGCAAGCATTCGATTTAAAATCTCAAAAGTGCTACAAACAGGCTATTGAAATGCTTTACAAAGCTCTTGAACTTGAAAACGACAACTCAGAAATTCTTTTTCAACTCGGAGAACTTTATTTCTTGCTTAGGAATTTTCCTCGTGCAACCCATTATTTAGAAAAAGTTTTGCAGAAAAACGAAAACCATATTGAATCATTAAAAATTATGCAAAAAATCTACATTTTTTCAGATGAAAAAGAACTAGCATATAAAACTGCCAAAAAGATTTTTAATCTTCAACAAACACCTGAAAATCTGATTGAACTAATCAAATCAGCTGCAAAAACAAATGATTTCAAAAAGATTGAAACTCTTGAAAATTCTGAATTGACAAATGACAAAGTTTTATTTGAAATTGCAAAAGCATATTATGACAATTGCGAATTTAAGATTGCAAAAACAAAACTTGAAAAAGCTTTAAACATTAACCCTGAAAACGATGATGCGTTAGTTCTTTTAGGAAAAATTTATTTTGACGAAAGCGATTTTGAAAAATCAAAACAAATCTTTAATTCTTTTTCAAAAACAACTGACAACCCAGAAGTTCTAAACTATTTGGGATTATTCGCACTAGAGGATTTGAAGTTTATTGATGCAATAAAATATTTTTCAAAAGCATCAAATTTAAACAAGAAAAATCACAGATATTTATACAATCTCGGCAACGCATATTTTTATAACGGCTGGATTAAAGAGGCTGCACAATCTTATGTTCAAGCTATTTGTATGTCACCTGACAATTTGGGCTACAGATATTCTCTAGCATATTTATATTTTGAACAAAAAAATTACGAAAAAGCGCAAAAAGAAATTGATTATATCCTTGAACACGATGCAGAATACGGGCTTGCACATGTTTTGAACGCTTTATTAAAACTTGAACACAAAGACTTTTTAGGTGCGCAACGTGAACTTGAAACCAACCTAAAAAACGGCAATAATGATAATTTCACACTAATTTCTTTGGCAAATGTTTACAAAGAACTTTCAATGTTTGAGAAAGCAGAAAAAACAATTAAAGAAGTTATTGAAAGAAATAGCAATAGTTTGAATTACCAATGCCAGCTTGCAGAAATCTATATTGCTGAAAAAAAATATGATGATGCTTTAAATATCGTTGAAAAAATCTTAAATTCAAACGAAAACTACATCACTGCTTACACTACAGGTGCAAAAGCAGCTTTTGCAAAGGAAGATTTAGACACAACAAAAGATTATGCTCAAAAAGCGATTTCGCTTGATATGAACTACGCAGGCGGATATTTTTACCTTGCAATGGTTCGTTTTGCAGAAAAAGATTATGATGAAGCTATCGAATGTATGAAACGTGCGATTATGTTTGATGTAAATAACGCTGAATATTACGCTAAAATGAGCGATATTTACAAAGCAAAAGAAGATTTTAAAACCGCACTTGATTATATAAAAGAAGCAGAAAGCATTTCTGAAAACACTGAATATAAGCTTAAATACAAAGAACTTGCGTCACTAAACAGAAAATTAAAATAAAAAAAATTTGACGTTGGAATTAAAAGAATTATAATATTACTACAGATGTAGTTTTTATATTATGGGAGAGAGTATTCGTGAATAAAAATAATTTGAAAAAGATTTTATTTGTAATGCAATTGCCTGCGTTTTCAGCCAAAAAGCAAGATCCGTCGCTTTTAGAAATGCCGAAAACATATCCTGCAAAATATACATACAACTATGTTAAACAAATTACTCCAATGTACAAAGAAGTTGGGAAAGACGAAGTTTTGTATGTCGCACTTGATATGCTAAAAGGAACGAACGGAGAATTTTCACGTAATGCAATTTTAGGGAACAATTTGTCCGGTAGAGCCGTGAAAATCGAATTTAGAGATTTGGGAACAATCAACCCTGATTATGCAAATTTTGATGCACTAGGTTGGAAAAAGAACAAACAATTATTTATTTATATAAACCCACGCCACAAAGATGCACCTCCGGGAGCGTTAGCAGCTCTTTTGTCACACGAGGCACTTCACCAAGATGAATACAATTCTTTAGCCGAAGAAACTTACGCTTGGACAATGGAAGCATCTGTTTGGTACGAGATTTCTAAGCTTTATCCAGAGAGTAATGACGAATTACATCCATTGGTTGTAAGAGAAAACCAGTTGAAAAAATTGTTTGAACGTGGCGGCTATTCAAACCGATACATCAAGAAAACCGTAATGTCTAACGAAGGATACAAAAATTTACCATCAACATCACCAGGATTTGAGGATTTGTAAATAAAGTGGGCTAGAAGCTAAGAGGCATAGAGGCAAAGTCCGTTACAAAAACTATCATTATAGTGTTTAATTGCTAGTTATAATGCCAATTAATAACATTTTTATCCGTAACAGACAATGCATCTGCACATCTTTGCATCTATACATCCTCTCCTCCTTGCCTACTTAAAAAGTATATTGATTATAAAAAATCCTTGTTGTTAAATATTGGTATGAAAAAAAGTCAAATCGTAATATTTTTATTGTTGGTTGCGACTTTGTTCGCACTAAACAAAATCTTTTTAAATCTGGATAATTTTGAAGTTTCAGAAATGCCGGAAATGGTAGATCATGACCAAATTTCATCCCAAAAACTTTTTGATAACAGTTGGAAAATTATTCGTGACAATTATTACGATGCAGAACTTAACAACCAAGCATGGGGCAGATGGAAAGAGCATTATCACGGTCAAATAAAAACTGATGAAGATGCGAAAGTTGCCATTGATACAATGCTTGCAAGCTTGAACGACCCATATTCAAGATATATGTCTAAACAAGAATATCTTGAACAAAACAATTCTATCAATTCAAAAATAACAGGAATTGGCGTAAACATTGCATCCGTTGCAGGAAAAATCCGTATCGAAAACGTTATGGAAGGCACTCCGGCACAGTTTGCGAACCTTTTACCTAAAGACATAATTCTATCAATAGATGGTAAAAACGTTAATGGTTTGTCACTTTCAGAAGTTGCAAACCTTGTCAGAGGACCTGAAAACAGTTTTGTCAACATAACAATTTTAAGAAATAACGACAAACTTTCTAAAAGGGTTATGCGCAAAGAAATAAAAATTAAAACAGTAAAAAGTTCTGTTTTAGACAAAAATATCGGTTATATCCAAATAACAAGTTTTATTGGCTCAACAACTCCAAACGAGTTTTTGGAAGCTTTGGAAAAGACAAAGAACACACAAGGTTTAATCCTTGATTTGAGAGGAAACACAGGCGGATTGTTACCAAACGCCGTATTTATTGCAAACCTTTTTATTCCTAAAGGAAATATTGTTAGTATCGTTGGAAGAAACGGCTACAAATACGACATCAACGCACAAGATACAGAATTTGGCGTAAAGAAACCGACTGTTGTACTTGTTGACGGCAATTCTGCAAGCGCAAGCGAAATCTTGTCCGGTGCATTAAAAGATTATAATAAGGCGAAACTTTTGGGGACAAAAACTTACGGCAAAGGAATGGTTCAAAAAATCATCCCAATGCCAAACGAAACAGGCATAAATTTAACCGTTGCAAAATATTTAACCCCTAAAGGGACAGATATCAACAAAAAAGGAATTACTCCTGATATAAAAGTAGTTTTGAGCATTCAAGATGTAAAAAACAATAATGATGCTCAACTCCAAGCCGCAAAAAATACATTATCTCAAATGATGTTGAGTAAGAAATAGAAATAATAATTTCTTACTTACGAGCAAAGTTTAAGATTTGAGCTTATTTATTGTAAAAATCCCTAACGAGACATCACTCATCCCTAGCATCCCTCACAAGAGCAGGGGGTAAAAGTTTCCACCCTTTTGAGGGAGGAGTAAGGTGGGTGCTTATACAATTTACAAGCAATCACACCAAGCCGTAATAGCTTCTTTTATATTATCTTTTATTTCATCAATAGTATCACCTTGAGTATAACACCCTTTTAAGGCAGGAACTTCTGCCCAATAGCCATTACCTTCTTTATGCAAAATAACATCAAATTTCATAAGTACCTCTTATAATAAAGTATAACAAATTTTTCTGAATATTTCAACTGTTTATATTAATTATTCCTCAAACAAAAACAACTTATACATATCTATTTGAAAGGCATTAGCTACTTTTGCAATTGTTTGAAGTGACGGAGATTGTTCTCCTCTTTCAATAATCCCCATTGTAGAACGTGCCAAACCTGCCATATCAGCAAGAGTTTCTTGTGAAATTCCTCGTTTAACTCTTTCCAACCTAATATTTAAACCAACCTTTTTATCAATCTCATCTATTTTAATAGTCATATTGCTTACTATAGTAAACCATTGACACAGAATAATACACGTGATATAGTAGACTAGTCGCACATTATTATAGACAAAGCAAGATATAAAAAGAGGTAACTAAATGAAAAGAATAGCTTTCACTCTCGCAGAAGTTCTCATCACTCTCGGAATAATCGGAGTTGTTGCAGCATTAACAATTCCAACACTTATGGCAAATCACAGAAAAAAAGTAGTTGAAACAAAATTAGAAAAAATTTATTCTGTTGTGAACCAAGCCATTAATTTGACTAATGCTGAATATGGAGATGTGACAAATTGGATTATTGATTGTGGAAGTTCTGGGGCTAATGCAACTTGTTCTATTGACGAAGTTGAAGATTGGTTTAATTCCACAATTGGGAAACACCTTGAAATCTTAAAAACCGAAAAAACTAAAAATAGAACCAATACTAATGATATTCTCTTGATTTATTTAAAAGATGGTAGCGTTTTAGGAGTTACAAATTATATATATGACATGGTATTTTATGTAAATTCAGATGCAATTAGTAATACTCAAGCTGGGAAAAACTATTTTTCATTTAGATTTAATCCAATATTGTTATCCCATCAAAACAATGAAGAATCTCAAAAAGATCTAAAATACTCTTTAAAACCAACATTTGAACCATATTCAAACTACTGGAATGGAACTCGTGAACAATTAATTGACGGGCATTCTTTTAGTTGTGCGCAAAATCACGGCTTCTGTGCAAAACTAATCCAATACGACGGTTGGAAAATATCTAAAGATTACCCAATCAAATTTTAACTTCTTTTGAAGATATTTACATCCTTCAAATCTTCACGTTTCACAACAAGTCCGCATTTTGAACATGCAAGAGTTTCTTCTGTACTATCTATCGGAAGAAACACATGTTCACAATTTTCAGAATTAAATTCCGGATCTTGTTCACCTGTTTCAAACGGATCAAAATCAAGGGCTTTTTTATATTTTTTACCCTTTATATATTTTGTTATTAATTCAAACAAATACATATTCTATAATTCAAAACTATCCGGCAACATTTCTTGCAAGGTTTTTACAACAATTCCATCATCTGTTTTAAGAATTATATCCAATCCTTCAGATGAAACAAATTCGCTCATAACCTGTCTACAAGCACCACACGGTACACAATATTTCATTTTAGGAGAATAAATCGCAACTGCACGAATTTTTCTTTCTCCTGCCGCAATCGCAGTACCAATCGCATTACGTTCGCCACAAATTGTCATACCGTAACTTGAGTTTTCAAAATTACATCCTGTATAAACTTTTCCACTTTCTGCTAATACACAAGCTCCTACAGGGAATTTTGAATATGGAACATAAGCATTTTCTGAGGCTTTTGCTGCCAATTTAATCATTTCTTCATATTTCATACCTGAATTTTATGTTATTTTTCAATATTTGTTATCATACGATTATATGAAATTGTTAAGAATTTAAGTAAAAAGGCATATTAAACCTTCACTGGTTTGCCCCCATCCCTCTTTAGGGAAGGAGCTATTTTTTTATGCTATAATCCAATTATGAAAACATTTGCAAAAATTTTATTGATTTTAACATTACTAACTTCCTTTGCGCAAGCAATTACTTTTGATGTGCTTGTGTTACCGTCTGATATTTTCAACACAAAAGAAAATTATTACGGTTTTGAAGAAGTTTCTGAAATCGTTGCAAATGACATTATCAAAGATTTTAATTCTTCTAACGGAAAAGTTAAATCACCTGATTTATATGAAGTCAGAGCAAAATTAAATCAAAATTCCGACCTAAAACAAACAACTGCAAATCTTTTGAACAAATACCAAACAACTAACAAATTGGATTATGCAGCAATAAAAAAAGTCGGAAATAGTTTTAATTGCAAATCAGTTTTAATCGTTTCCAGTTCAGCAGTTACAAAAAAAAACTCAATAAAACGCAGCGTGTGGGAAATCCTAAACATTTCATCTGTTTTTGATATTTCTTACCCATACAGACTGGAAACATCTGTTGTCTTACTCGATACTGTAAACGATCTTGTAATGTGGAGCAATAGTTATTCAACCAAAATCGGAGCAAACGACAACGTTTTCACTGCAAGAAATTACGCTCAAGCGAATGAAGAATTAGAAAAAATCAAATTGTATTCACAAACCGTTGTTACACCGTCTGCCACTCAAAATATTATGCTAAGATTTTTCCCAAAAGCAATCAGACCAATTGATACCAAAGTTGATGAAAACAACGGTGGAGCATTAAGATTTGAAAGAACAATTCCGGAAAAGCCTAAAAAAGATGATAAAAATACCGAACCTTTTTATGGTGATATGATTTTTGGGATATAAAATAAATGTCTACTAGATAGCACCCATCCCAAACCTTCCCTCATTAGGGAAGGAGTATTGGCACGCAAGAATTACTGCTTATTATTTATTGTATCTCGTCTTTTGTCGATATTATTGAGTTGGTTTTGGCTATCAAAACGACCTTTATTCATTTTATCCTGAATACTTTCAGCGTTTTGTTGTTGATTGTTTTTGAAATCAGGGATATTATTTTTCATCTGCTCGTCAGTTTTGTTAATCATTTGTTTCATCTCAACTTGCGATGGAGTATTTGCCGCAACACTATCGAGTTCCGCAAACCTATCTTTTGCATCAAAAAATGCAATCAATGCAACAACCAATACAGATAAAAATATTAAAGATTTTTTCATAATTTTCCCTCTCACACAAAAACACTTTAACGTGAAAGATAAATATTTTTACTGCTCTATACTATAATCTTAACGACTTGCATTCGGTGGTTTAAAATGATAAGATATTCTTGTATTAGAGAAAAAGAGGAAAGAATTATGGCAAGATTAATAAGACCAAGCTGGGCTATCAGATGTGTACAATCAGGTTGCAAAACTTTGTTTGAAGTAGCTAAAGTTGAAGATGGCAAACAACAAGAAGTTGTATGTCCAAACTGTGGCGAACACTACGTTTACCCAATCTATGATGAAGACGAAAACAAATAAATATTGAAACTTCATGTCCTCAAATAATGTGAGGACCGAAATCCAAAATTGTCACGAAAATTTTTAATTTTTTGATTTTATGGATTTTGAGGAAGGGGCGCAAACTTGTTCAACAACACAGACAAACGCTACAATCAATATAGCGCACATTTAAAAAACAAATTCGGTGTCAAGGTTTATAAAATAACACTTGATGCCGGTTTTTCATGTCCGAATAGAGATGGAACAATTTCTACCGGCGGATGTATTTTTTGTGATGAAGGAGGAAGTTTTTCACAAGCACATTCCAAACTTTTGCCTATAGAAGAACAGGTTAAAGTTGGCGCAGAAACTTTGAAAAATCGTTTTAAGGCACAAAAATTTATGTCATATTTTCAAGCGTATTCTAACACCTACAAACCGGTTGATGAGCTTGAAAAAATATATAATTCTGCACTTAACCATCCGGATATTGTCGGAATTTCGATTGGTACTCGCCCTGATTGCGTTGATAATGATAAAATAAAACTGATTTCATCATACAAAGACGATTATTATACGTGGATAGAATACGGGTTACAATCAATCCACAACAAAACATTAGAAAAAATCAATCGTGGCCACGATTTTGATTGCTTTTTAAGAGCTTATGAAAAGACAAAAGAAGCAGGTATAAATGTTTGTGTACACGTGATTTTCGGCTTGTGGGAAACACACGATGAAATTATGCAAACAGCACAAAAATTAGCTCAACTCGGAGTTGATGGGGTTAAAATTCACATGTTATGCGCTTTAGAAGGAACTAAACTTGCAAAAATCTATAATGATGGCGGAATTAGTTTTATGTATGAAGATGAATATGTTCAAACAGTTTGCGACTTTTTGGAATATTTACCTAAAACAACGACAATTCATCGACTTGCAGGCAATGGGTTGAGTTCTGAACTAATTGCACCGCTATGGCTTTCTAAGAAATTTGATTGCTTAAACAAAATAGATAGAGAATTTATTAAAAGAAATTCATATCAAGGGAGTAAATTTGTTTACAAATAAACATCAATGTGCAATAATGACAGAGTATCTTAGCAAATATTTTGTAACAAATTTTTAACAGAATAGCAAGAAAAATTATTCACATCCATTATGTATTGTGAAAAAAAATATTGGAGAAAAATATGTTAACAATACAACCTAAAATCTCAAACAATAGCACTACTTTTGGTCGCAACAGGGATAGAAGATTAAGCCCTGAAGAACTTGAAGAAAGAAATTATCAAGCTGCAAGACGAGAAATTGAAGAACAACAAGACGATTTTCTTGAATTAGCAGAAAACAAAGATTTGCACCTACCAAAAACTGCAAAAAAATTAATTGCCGGCGGAACAATTGTAACAACAGGTTTGTTAGGCGGAATGGCTACCGGATGGGGAGCTAAACAATCAATAAAAGCATTCAAAAAATTAGGTCAAACTAAAGCTATGCAAGGTTTGAAAGAACAAGCAAAAGCTACAACAGAATTTATTTCCAAAACTGCTAAAAACGTAAAAGCAGATTTTGTAAAATCAAAAGCTTACACAACTCCAAAAGCTAAACTTGATAAATTTACACAAACAAAATTTGGCAAACCTATTGCAAAATTCTTTAAAGCAATCAGCGACGGAATTTCATTTGTATATAACAAAGTTAAAACCGGAGTTAATTACGTAAAAGGCAAAATCAAAAGCGTAAAGGCTGAAACTTATGAAAAAGCTGCCGTAAATACAACTGCCGCATCAGGTGGTGTAGCATCTGGCGTTACAGCAATCAAAGAACACAGCGAAAAAGGATCTGAAGAATAATGGTAATTTCTTTAAACGAAAGAATTTCATTTACCGCAAATCCTGCACCGCAAGCTCGCAATCGAGATAAAGACGCTGAAAAGAAAATCGTTGCAGGTGGTGGCGCAATCGCAGCCAAATCAGGCTTTGATATGTTTGCATCCGCATCAAAAGTTTCTAAAGGAATGAAAGGTGTTGCCGGAGTTGCCAAAACAACTACAACCGTTGCAAAACAATCAACCGGTTTGTGGGCAAAAGTTGCTGAAAACGCAAGATGGGCAAAAGATGCAGTACTTAACTGGGGTGCAAAAGTTAGAGGAATGAAAGTTCTTAAACCTTTAGTTAATAGCAAATTATACAAATTCGGCGCAGGCTTTTTGGGTTACGGCTTCGGCTTTGTAACACTAATTTCAGGACTTTCTGACATCAGCAAAGTTGCAACCGATGCAATCGACGAAAACATTTTACATAAAAATTAATCAATATTGTTAAATATACAAAATCGTGCTAAGCTAAGGCTATGCACGATTTTATTTTGAGAGAAATTAAAGACACTGATATCGAAAACGAATTAAAAAAAATCGGGTTCGACAAATCATACACCCACAAAGCAAAAGAGAAATTTGACTACAAGAATATCAAAATATATTCTTTAACTCCTGCAATGGCAAATATTTTGAAACAAACCGCTCTTTCTGTAGGTTGTGACTGTGCAACGCACAGAGAGGTTATTACCGGAAAAATCGAAAATTCAAATTGTATTTTAGGTGGAAGTGTTTCGCAAATAAAAAAAGTCGCAGAAAAACTAAAATTTCAACCATTTGGATTAAAAGAATTAGGTGAAAAACTTGAAAAAATAAGTCATTCTGAGGCAATCAACAGGAGATTCTTCGCTAACGCTCAGAATGAAGTAGCCGAAGAATCGCAACACTCAGCACTTTTACACAATTTTGCAAATAGGAGGGGGACAAAACTTGTCGGAATTTTGAACTTAACTTCAAATTCTTTTTCAGATGGCGGAATGTACAATGATTTTGAAAAAGCAAAAGATCATCTTTTAGAACTCATTTCTGATGGTGCGGATATTATTGACATTGGAGCAGAATCAACTAAACCATATTCCTCTCCAGTTCCACCAAAAGAACAGTTAGAAAAACTTTTACCAATAATTGATTTTGCAAAAGATAAAACTGCAATCAGTATAGATACTCGCAGTGCAATTGTGGCAGAAGAATGTATAAATGCAGGTGCAGACATAATCAACGATGTTTCAGGTTTTGATTATGATGAAAAAATGGTTGATGTAATCGCAAAATATAACATTCCAATCATTATTCAACACTCGCAAGGCACACCGGAAACAATGCAAAATTCGCCACATTACAACGATTTGATTGAAGATATTTTCTTAAACCTCAAAAAGAAAATCGATTTTGCGCACTCAAAAAATATCGAAAACATAATCATTGATCCGGGAATTGGTTTTGGCAAAACCAAAGAGGATAATTTTGAAATCATTAGAAGAATAGAAGAATTTCAATCTCTGAATTGTCCTATTATGCTTGGAATTTCTCGAAAAAGCTTGCTGGATATACCAAATGCCGACAATTTAACCAAAGACATCTACACAACGGCAATCAACGCACTTGCAATAGAAAGAAACGTTGATTACATAAGAGTTCACAACGTAAAAATGCACAAAAAACTGATTGATTTGATGGATATGTTTGTGATAAAATAAAATGAGAAATAAGGAGACCAAAATGGAAGATTTAAGAGATAAATACGAAGTCGTAATTGGTTTGGAAGTTCACGCACAATTGAAAACCAAATCAAAAATTTTCGCACCGGATGGCTGCGAATTTGGTAAAGAACCAAACTCAGAAACTAGCCCTATTACATTGGGTATGCCTGGTGTTTTGCCTGTTCTTAACAAAGAATGTGTAAATATGGGTATTTTGACAGGTTTAGCATTGAACTGCGAAATTCCTGAAAGATGTAAATTCGACAGAAAACAATATTTTTATCCTGACCTTCCAAAAGGATATCAAATTTCTCAATATGACGAACCAATTTGTGTAAACGGATATTTGGATATCAAAGGCAAAAGAATTGGTATCACTCGTGCGCACCTTGAAGAAGATGCCGGGAAACTTGTTCACGCAGGAGCTGACGGACTTGCAGGTTCTTCATACTCACTAGTTGACTTGAACAGAGCCGGAACTCCACTATTGGAAATCGTTTCTGAACCTGATATGAGATCTTCTGAAGAAGCAAGAAACTATATGGAAGAATTAAGAAACATTGTTCGTTATATCGGCGTTTGCGACGGCAACTTGGAAGAAGGCTCTATGAGATGTGATGCAAACATTTCTATTATGCCTAAGGGTTCTAAAGAATTTGGTACTCGTGCCGAAATCAAAAACGTAAACAGTTTTTCAGCTTTGCAAAGAGCTATTGAATACGAAATCGACAGACAAATCGAAATCGTTGAAGAAGGTGGCGAAGTTGTTCAAGAAACAAGACTTTGGGATGACAACTCAAGAGAAACTCGCTCTATGAGAGGCAAAGAAGATGCTCACGATTACAGATACTTCCCAGAACCTGATTTGATGCCATTGAAAATTTCAAGAGAATGGGTTCAAGAAATCAAAGACAAAATGCCGGAACTTCCTCAAGCAAAACGTGAACGCTATATGTCATTAGGTTTGAGCGAATACGACGCATCAGTAATCGTTGAACAAATGGGCTTGGCTTTATTCTTCGACAAAGTGTTGGAATTAGGCGCATCTCCAAAAATCGCCGTAAACTTCATTATGGGCGAAATTGCAGCTTACTTGAAAGAAGAAAAGAAAGAAATTACAGACACTAAATTAACTCCTGAAAACTTGGCTGAGTTAATTGCGTTAATCGAAAAAAATACAATCTCTAACAACATCGGTAAACAAATTATTATTGATATGATGAAAGATGGCACAAAAGCTTCTGAAATCGTTGAAAAACGTGGTTTGAGCCAAATTTCTGATACCGGTGCAATCAAAGAAATTGCTCAAAAAATTGTTGACGCTCATCCAAACGAAGTTCAAGCTTACAAAAACGGTAAAAACAACCTACTAGGTTTCTTCGTTGGTCAAGTAATGAAAGAAACTAAAGGCAGAGCTAATCCAAAAGCCGTTAACGAAATTTTGAGAGATATTTTAGGCTAGATTTATAATGTCCTCCCCTTTCGGGAGGACTGTTTAATTCAAAACGGAGTAAATATGTTATTCAATTCACACAAAACAACAAGCATGGAAACAGAAATTTTTGAACAGGCAGAAGTGCTTAAAAACCTTCTTGAAACGCACATTAGCGACGACAATTATATCTTGTTTGATATACCTGTTGATATTCAAAAAGTTATTTTTGTTGCAAGCGGATCATCTTACCACTGCGCAAGATTTGCTGCCGACTTGTTTGGAAATGTTGCAGGAATTGAAGCCCGAGCTATTTATTCAAGTGAATTTCTCTTAAAAGCTGCCGTTCCACACGACAACGACATTTTGTACGTGTTTATAACTCAATCAGGCGAAACATCAGACACAAATTCTGCACTGAAAAAAGCTAAAGAATTTGGAATGAGAACACTTTGTATCACAAACAAAAAAGGTTCTACAATATGGGAAGCATCTGATTTCAAAATTGACTGTTGCGCAGGAGAAGAAAAAAGTATTGCGGCAACAAAATCTCTTACAACCCAAATGTTATGTTGCACATTGTTAGTCTTGAAATACGCAGCGCACAAGGGAATTGACATTTCAAACTATATTAATGATTTAAAAGAGTTGCCGGAATATATTAATGCAACTTACAAACTTCATCCTGAAATAAAAGAAATCGCAAAATTTTTGGCAAAATATAAAAACATTGTTATCACTGCAGACGGAATTTCTTACGCAATCGCCAAAGAGGCATCTTTGAAGATAAAAGAAACTTCTTACATCAATGTTTATTCAAATATTTTGGGAGAATTTATGCACGGACATGTTGCAATATTGAACAACAAACCGGCAATGATACATATTTCTGTAAACGAATTAAGTTACACCGCAATCAAGAATTTGAGCAAAATTGCAGAGGACTACAACCCACCATTAACAATAATCGGTTGTTCAAACGACAAACTTAATCCAAAATTCAATATAGATGTAAAATGCGAAAGTGAGATTGTAAAATCATTCTGTTTGGTAGCAATTTCGCAACTTTTGGCATTAGAAATAGCAACATCATTAGGAAGAAACGTCGACAAACCACATGGTTTGCATAAGGTTGTGCAGTAAGTTTGAGTGAACCCTCTCCCGAATTTCAGCCATTCTCATCCTGACAATGGCGAAATTCTACCCTCTCACAAAGAGAGAGGGCATGTTTATAATATAATCGTAATATGGATAGAATATATTCTAAAAAATCTTTAACAAATGCAAAAGATTTAAGAACAACTCAAACTGATTGTGAAAATATATTGTGGCAAAAAATTAGAGCAAAACGTCTTGAAGGAATTAAGTTTAGACGACAAGTCCCTATCGGAAATTATATTGTTGATTTTATTGCATTTTCGAAAAAACTGATTATTGAATTAGATGGTTCTCAACATTTTGATAATATTGAATATGACAATAAAAGAACTGAAGATTTAAAGAAATTAGGATATAAAGTTTTAAGATTTTGGGATAACGAAATTATAAATAACATTGATGGAGTTTTGTTAAAAATATTAGAAGAATACAATAAGCTTTAACCCTCTCTCTATGTGAGACAAAGGGAACCGCAGAGCTGTGCGATGCGTGTGACCCTGTCTGCCTTGTGCTGAGGGAGCAGTTGTTCGTGAGCATGGGCGAACGTTACAAATGCGGGAGAGGGTTTTAATTCAAAAAATACTTCTACAACTTTCCTAAACTTTTCAAAAACTTATATGTAATAACTGTGGTTTCTTTATCTGATTTCAATTTTTCTATAATTGCATCCAAAATCTTTTCATAATCATTTAGGTGCGAAAACTGGAACAATTCTGCAATCTCAACATCCAAAACCTTGCTCAATTTAACTATATTTTCAGGCTTTGGAAACGATAAACCATTCTCTATCCTTGAATAATTTTCAGGTTTAATATCAATCAACTCTGCAACAGTTTCTTGCGTCAACTTTTTCGCAGTGCGTAATTCTCTTAACCTTTGACCAAACATCTTTTTCATACAAATATTAAACTCCATTTTGCCATTTTTATTAAACCTGCATTATAGGCTAATCTTGATGTATTGCATTAACTTTGATAATGTGTTACAATAAGAATATAAATAAAACATGACATATTATAGGAGTTAACATGAAAAGAGCTTTCACTCTAGCTGAGGTTTTGATTACACTAGGAATTATTGGAGTAGTTACGGCACTTACAATTCCAACGCTTATGGCTAACTATAAGAAATCAGTTGCAAAAAATCAATTTAAAAAGACATATTCAACAATAACAAATGCCTTCAATCAAGCGGTTCAAGAATTAGGTGAAAATATAGGTTGCTCCGAAAAAAATTATAGTAGAAGCGACAGATCAGAAGCCTGCAAAGAACTATGGAATGAATTTGTAAAAAATCTAAATGTTGTTAAATATTGCGAAACAGATGCTTACGCTCAAGGTTGTGTGCCAGATTATAGTACAGATAATTTTCCTTTCACGTCTGGCTGCGGAGGATTTTCTGCTGCTCAAATAAAAGCGTACCAACCTGCAGCAGTTTTAGCTGATGGAAGTATAATATTTCCTTACGGTTGGTATAAAACTTTCCATCCAGCTATAGGCTTTGACATTAATGGTTTTAAAAAGCCGAATACTGGTGGGCTTGATGTATTTTCATTAGGAATTAGCAGTAAAGGTGGAATTCCCGTTTTAGGGGCTTGGCATGACGGCTACTTGTCATATTGTCTGCCAATGTCAAAAGAAACTTATTTTTACTATATCAAAGATATTTATAAATAAAAAAAAGACCTCGTTTGAGGTCTTTCTTTTTATTGATATATTTAACTAAAACTGTTTCAAAAATCTCACATCATCATTAAAGAACAATCTTATATCATCGATTGCATATTTTAGCATTGCCAATCTTTCTACGCCCATACCAAAAGCAAATCCGGTATAAACATCAGGGTCAATTCCTACACCTCTCAACACATTCGGGTCAACCATACCGCAACCCAAAACTTCTAACCAACCGGTACCGGAACAAGTTCTGCAACCTTTGCCTTCGCACATAATACATTGAACATCAACTTCTGCTGATGGTTCAGTGAATGGGAAGAAACTGCTTCTAAATCTTGTAGGTCTGCTTGCGCCAAAATATGTTCTGATAAATTCATTCAAAACACCTTTCAAATCCCCGAAAGTAATGTCTTTATCAACATACAAACCTTCGATTTGATGGAAGAAGTTATTTTTACGAGCATTAATATTTTCGTTTCTATAAACTCTACCCGGAGAAATAATTCTGATAGGCGGATTTTTGCCTTCCATTGCATGAATTTGAGCGTTAGAAGTTTGGCTTCTCAAAACAACATTTTTCGCAATTTCTGTATAGAAAGTATCTTGAACATCACGAGCCGGATGATCTTTCGGAACGTTCAACGCATCAAAGTTAAAATATTCTGTTTCAACTTCCGGCGCATTTGCTTGTGGAACAACTGAAAAACCTAAACTTTGGAAAATAGCCGTAATTTCATTTGTAGTAGAAGTCAACGGATGAACTCTGCCCATTTGAGTATATTTCCCAGGTAAAGTAACATCAATTCTTTCTTGTTTCAATTTTTCATTCAATTCTTTTCTATAAAACTCGTCGTGCTTAGCTTTCAAGCCTTCTTCAAGCTTTTTGGTAATTTCGTTTGCCAAAGAACCAACAATTCTTTTGTCGTCGTTAGACAAGTTTTTTAGATTTTTCTTAATTTCGTTAAATTCACCTTTACGGCTCAAATATTTACCACGAATTTCTTCAATATCATTGATAGACGTAGCTTTCGCCAAATCTTCAGTTGCATTTGCAAATATTTTTTCTAGTTGTTCTTTCATTTTTATTACCTTCTCTTTTGTTTGGGATTGAACCCCTCACCTGAAATCTGTACTATATTATTTCATTATGTCTTTTTTCGTAAGCTATTGTTGTCATTGGACCATGTCCCGGAAAAACTTTGATATTTTCATCCAACTTAAACAACACTTCTTTCACACTGTGTCTGATTTTTTCAAGGTTTCCGCCGAACAAATCAGTTCTGCCAACACTTTGTTTAAACAAAGTATCACCGGAAAACAAATTGTCATCAATTAAGTAGCAAACACCACCTTCTGTATGTCCCGGAGTTTGAATTACTTTAATTTTCATATCCCCGACATTCAAAATATCGCCGTCTTTTACAAACTTTTCATAAATCGGAGGCTCGATATCAGGAACACCGAAAATTCTTGTAAATTCATTCACATTATCAGAAATTACAAGGTCATCTTTGCAAATTACGGCAGGAGCATTCAATGTTTTTTTCAAAGAATTTAAGCCCATAATATGGTCAAAATGTCCGTGAGTAATCAAGATATATTTAACGTTTGCACCTAATTCATCAACGGTCTTTTTTACTTCCGGAATATCTTGTGGAGCATCAATAAGCACCGCATCATGCGATTTTTCATCCATAACGAGGTACATATTATTTTCGATTAATCCAGCTACAAATTGTTTGATAATCATTACGCTCTCACCAATTCAAAGATTTCTTTGCAAATTTTAAATAATTCCTCAGCCTTGTCAAGCGGAACCATATTAGGTCCATCTGATTTAGCATTGTCAGGATCCGGATGAACTTCAAAGAACAAAGCGTCAGCTCCAACTGCCATTGCAGCCTTTGCAAGAGGTGGAACAAAAGTTCTATCCCCGCCTGAAGAAGTTCCGTTAGCTCCCGGAAGTTGAACGCTATGAGTAGCATCAAAAACTACAGGATAGCCAAATCTTTGCATAATCGGAATTCCTCTGTAATCAACAACTAAATTGTTGTACCCAAAAGAACTTCCTCTATCAGTCAACAAAACTTGTTCATTGTTACATTCTTCAACTTTTTTAACCAAATTACCCATTTGATCCGGAGCTAAAAATTGTCCTTTTTTGATGTTTACAATTTTTCCTGTTTTTGCAGCTGCCACCAACAAATCAGTTTGTCTGCACAAAAACGCAGGGATTTGCAAAATATCAGCAACTTTGCTTACAGCTTCAGCCTGATCAGGAGTGTGAATA
>ERZ808267.231-NODE-231-length-20385-cov-2.976439_pt1 | contig 20385 bp, 19 predicted proteins | sample MGYA00521241_ERZ808267 | MGnify/ENA primary metagenome ERZ808267 (study PRJEB31516, sample SAMN03275592) | gut metagenome | biome: mammalia-associated habitat; material: feces | host: Papio cynocephalus | place: Kenya | collected 2012-07-19 ... | reverse complement strand
TCCTGTGCGAGAAGTATCTGTACCACACCCCGCTGGAGCAGGTGGTGCAGAAGCTCAACCACGGCGGAGTGAACATATCGCCCAGCGTCCTGGGAGAGCATGTCCACAATGCGATAGCGTGGCTGTCATCGAAGCTTGAGGAGTGCTGGCGTGCGGAGGTTCGCAGGTCATGGATATTGATGCTGGACGAGGCGCGCGTGCTTGTGGGGTGTGCGGACAATGAGACGCGTGAGCGCCACTACATGAACAGGTACATGTGGGGCATCCGCGCGAACAGCGTGAACCTGGTGTGGTTCCTTTATGAGAACGGAAGCCGCGGAGCGGAGGCGATCCGCCCGTTCCTTGAGGGCTTCCTCGGCTTCTATACGACAGACGGGTATGTGGTCTATAAGATATTCGACAGTAAGGAAGCCGCAGACGGTTCCGAGGCGGATGACGCAAGGAAGAAGGGCCGCAGGTCGGCATGCCTGGTCCATATCCGGAGGGGCTTTGTGGAGGCGATCATCGAGAACGAGACAGAGGCTATGTGGTTCATAGACGAGTTCGGCAGGATGTTCTCTGTGGAGCACTACTGCGCTGAACGTGGACTGACGGGGACGGAGAGACTTGCCGAACGGTTGAAGCCAGGTAACACGGCTGACATAATGAGGAGAATAGAGGAGCGTCTGGGGGTGTTCAGGAAATCGGACTTCGCGGGCTGCGGAGAACTGCTGAAGAAGGCCCTTAAATATGCGATAGGAGAATGGCCGGCAATGAAGAGGGTACTTGAGTGTGGCGATGTGGAACTGTCGAACAACCTCAGCGAGCAGATGATGCGTAGGATAAAGATGAACCTTAAGAACGCCGGGAACATCGGAAGCGAGAGGTCGGCCAGGCACAACGCGTTCATGTACTCGGTAATCGAGAGCTGCAAGATGATGAGGCGTAACGTGGAGGACTACCTGAAATCCCTTTTGGAGCGGCTGCGGACGGCGAGGGACGGTGACGACCTGACGTGTTGCCTTCCATGTTATCTGCCTGTATAGCAGAAAAATCAAAATAATCCATAAAGTAACATTGGTGGAAACCGCTGAAAATCAGCGGCAAGCGTCAGCTTGCGGAAAAGTGGACGCGTACACTAACAAGCGGACGCTATGTCTCTGACTTTTAATCGAGTCCAAAAATTGCACTAACCCACTAACTGGTAATTTACCTAACAATCTATAATCCCACAAAGATGAAGTCTATTACAATTCGCTATTTCGATGTGGACTATGTAGGTCTGACATCATCCACTTCACTCGTAGGAAGGCTTGTCAGCAAGTTATCCTCAACAGCTGCAGAAAGAATGATGATCATCAATAAGCAAAGTTCAGACAAATCAGACTTGATATCGGATTTTGGTAACGTAAGCAACGGGACGATGATAACTGGGACTTGCCTTCGTATCGTTAACAGCAAAGATGCCCTATTATTACGAACGATATGCTGAACCAGAAACAGTTTACGGTGAGTTCTATCAGCTATTCAGGAACGGCAGACAACAAAACCTGCTTGGACTATTTCTTCTTCTGTCTTTCGGATGATAAGTTGATAGTGACATTGGACCAGCGAACAGGGATAAGTAGGTTTGAGACCTACCTCAACTGGCTTCTAAACACAACAGAATCAGGAGAAAACATTGAGTTTACTCCTATGGTAGATGAAGAACACATTTCGGCCGCTGAAATCAAGCAGATAACTATCAATAACTCGTTTGAAATGAACTTGGGTGGAGATGATCCTAAGAAAGATACCGTCGGCTCGAAGATTGTTGAACTAACGCAAGATGTGTTGAGAAAGCTTTTTTCGGACACTAACTCATTGGATGAGTTGTTGTCTGCCAATATTTGCTCGGCCAACCTTACCATCAAATTCACCAAGCCACGCAGTATGAACAATGATGAATATAAGAAGAAAACTGCTAGTGCCATACTCAAACCATTGGAGAATCCTGACAACATTAGTTTCAAAGGCAAAGGAAGGAAAATCAAAGGTTCACAAGTGTTGAAAACGGATATAATAGAAGTGGATTGTGATGATAACGGAGCTGTGTCAGAACAGTCTGTATATCAGCAAATGATAAAGAAAATGACTTGATGACATGGAGAAACCATTGATATATCTTGTATTGGCGATACCAGTAGCAGTGCTTCTCACGGTTACTACGTCTTTAAGTGTACCAGAATCTGTACTGTCAACCCTCTTCACGGTAGCTGGCGTCATTTTCTCGGTTGGTATGAGCATTACCATTACTCCAAAAACGGAGAAAGTGACAATGAGAAAGCCGAGAAATAATATCCGCAAGTCGTATTTGAAGGTCAGAAACTCGTTTATCTGTCTTTTCGGCTTCGATACGGTGCTCTTTATTATAGCCGAACTGTTGCCAAAAAGTTCGAACGTTTCCACTTGCATCGGAATTGCCTGTGCGATTCTCTTGGTTGAGTCAATCATTTATTTCATCTGTAACTTTATAAAATTACAGAAATTGGGAGAAGATATTGAAAACCAGATACTCAAAGAGGTAAGTAATGCAGAGAAAAGTGCTAAAGAGGCTGGAACGAAAGAAATGCCTTGAGAGACACAATTAATTTTGGAAAATATATAGGAGTTGACTAACATATCTTTGACTTTGAGCCTAGTCCAAAAATTGACCACTAACAATTTACCATAATGAATAAGGTCTTATATCAGCAAACCATGGATGAACTTGGACTTGATGAGTACGATCTTTTCGAGTTAGAGTTTCAAAAAATTATCTTCTTTCTTGATTCGTTGTCAGTTAAGTACGAGAAGAGAGATTTGCTGGACGAGAGGTCACTGCTGTTGAGGTCAACTCGTCGTATGATTCGATTGATGGAATCAATCAATGTTATCTATGAGACTACACAAGAGCGGCCATCTATGATGATTCTGACGAGATCTATCATTGACATTAATGCTACAATTTGTTTCTTGTTCCAATTTGTGACAGATCAAGTAGAACGAAAGTTGCGGATTCTACTATTCTTTTTGGATGGCGTTCGGACTCGCATGAGGTTGTCGGCTTCACCCTTGAAGCCAAGAGATGAGAAGTACATTGCAGAAGACGAATACAGTGCGATTTTTGATCAAAGGACGGAAACCCGAACATCCGATATTAAAGCGGAAAAGGATCTTTTACAAATGATAAAAGAATCCTCTCTTTATCCACAAATGAATCACCAGATTATAGTAAAAGCCAATTGGCGTTACCATTCCATTAAATCGAAAAGGAATTATTCATGGAAAGACTTATATGAGATAGCGTGCGGTGAGGAGAACATGGCTATGTTCGAGCAGGAGTATCTTTCTCAATACGTACATGGCGTTGCGATTGCCGATATCCAGTCTAATTCGATTGTCGAGACGAATCCTATGTTCTCTTTGAATATGTGTAATAGCATCCTAAATAAGCTTGAGCAAATTCTCAAGATATGGTTCTCTGGCGATTATGAAAACTTGGAAAATGCTTATAAGCAGAATGTTGGCCCTATCCTCCTTAGGAACCTACCTCAAGATACCTTTGATAAGTATATAAAACGTTGCATGGAGAGTCGGAAGTGATTAAATTAAATCAGTTCGACATATGGGTTCATAAGTTGAGTAATTTAAGTATAATCATATTAACAGGTTAGTAATCGAATTTTTGGCTCGATATAGGTATCCAACATGGCAGCAAAAACGAATGTCATGTACAGAGCGACAGTACGACGCGTATCAGAGTGAAGGGAAGTCTCTCACTACAATTGGTAAGAGCAGGATGTCAACTACGATCTAATTTTTTAAATCAATAACTTACAATGAGCGTTTTTGAGAATAAGGTCCTCCTGATTACAGGGGGAACCGGAAGCTTCGGCAATGCCGTGCTCCGCAGATTCCTTGACAGCGACATCAAGGAAATAAGGATATTCAGCCGCGATGAGAAGAAGCAGGACGACATGCGTCATTTTCTTCAGGCTAACCGTTCGGATGTTGCCCATAAAGTCAAGTTCTACATAGGCAATGTCAGGAACCGTGAAGCCGTGGATTTTGTGATGTCAGGAGTTGATTATGTTTTCTCAGCAGCAGCCTTGAAGCAGGTACCTTCGTGCGAATTCTTCCCGGTGGAGGCCGTACGCACCAATGTGGAAGGCACGAACAACGTGCTCCTGTCCGCAATCGAGCATGGAGTTAAAAATGTTGTCGTCCTTTCGACTGACAAGGCCGCATACCCGATCAATGCCATGGGAATATCCAAGGCTATGATGGAGAAAGTTGCCATCGCGCAGGGACGATCGCTCGGCCCTAATGCAAAGACAACAATCTGCTGCACCCGTTACGGCAATGTGATGGCAAGCCGTGGTTCTGTCATACCTCTTTGGGTGGAGCAGATGATGGAAGGCAAGCCAATCACCATCACTGACCCTAACATGACCCGCTTTATGATGACCTTGGACGATGCTGTGGATCTCGTAATATATGCTTTTACACACGGAGAGAATGGCGATCTCTTTGTCCAGAAGGCTCCGGCGGCCACTCTTGATGTCCTTGCCGAGGCTCTTAAGCAGACCTACGCCAAGATTGACCCGAAGTATGAAGAGACTGAAGTAAAGGTCATCGGCACACGTCACGGTGAGAAGCTATATGAAACCCTTGTTACCAGAGAAGAAATGGCCAAGGCCATAGATATGGGCAAATACTATCGCATCCCTTGTGACAACAGGGATCTCAACTACGACAAGTTCTTCACCGAGGGTAGCCACAAAGTCGAGCAGGTCGAGGAATATCATTCACATAACACTGCCCGCCTTGATGTCGATGGCATGAAGGAGCTTTTGCTCAAACTTAATTTCATCCGTGAAGACCTCGGCCTACAGCCACGCGCCAAGGCACGCGACTATCGTTCAGAGTAATCCCATGAAACTACTTGTGTTAGGTTGCAACGGCATGGCCGGCCACCTCATCTCCCTCTACTTCAAAGAGCGAGGGCATGAGGTGGTAGGCTTTGCCCGTTCCGCATCAAGACTGCTTGACAAGACCATCATCGGTGACGCTTCCGATATTGCTCTCATCAAGAGGACTATTGAGGGTGGCGACTACGATACAGTGATTAATTGCATCGGTCTTCTCAATCAGTTCGCAGAGAACAACAAGGCGATGGCTGTCCTGCTCAATGGCTACCTGCCGCACTATCTTGCTGATCTGACAAAGGATACAAAGACTAAGATCATCCACATGTCCACGGATTGCGTCTTTGCCGGCAACGATGGACCTTACTACGAAGATTCATTCCCGAACGGCAAGACATTCTATGACCGCTCAAAGGCTATTGGTGAAATCAACAATGGCAAAGACCTCACATTCCGCAATTCCATTGTGGGGCCGGACATCAAAGCAACTGGCATTGGACTATTCAATTGGTTCATGAAGCAGGAAGGGCCAATCAATGGCTTTACTGATGCGATTTGGACTGGAGTCACCACTTTGACCCTTGCCAAAGCAATGGAGCAGGCGTTGAAAGAAAACTTGACAGGACTGTACAATCTAGTCAATAACGAGTCCATCAACAAATTTGACCTTTGCTCGCTTTTCAACAAATATTTCCGTGACGGAGAAGTCGTGATCAATCCTGATGATAAACTCCAACTAGACAAGACCTTGCGATGCACGAGGACTGACTTCTCTTTCATTGTGCCGTCCTACGAGCAGCAGATCAAAGAGATGCGCGAATGGGTGGATGCACATAGAGAATTATATCCTCATTATAACGTGAAGTAGCAATGAAGAAGCTCAAATTGATGACAATTGTGGGCACACGCCCCGAAATCATAAAGATGTCCGCCATCATCAAGAAGGCGGACATATATTTCGACCAGATCTTGGTTCACACTGGACAGAATTACGACTATACTCTCAACGAGGTGTTTTTCAAGGATCTGGGTCTCCGTGAACCAGACTATTACCTTGGAGTCGTTGGTAAGAACATCGGTGAGACCATGGGCAACGTCATCTCCAAGGCATACGACCTTATGGCGGAGGTGAAGCCGGATGCCGTAATAGTACTAGGTGACACGAACTCCTGCCTCTCAATCATCTCCGCCAAACGCCTCAAGATTCCTATCTTCCACATGGAAGCCGGCAATCGCTGCAAAGACGAGAATCTCCCTGAGGAAGTCATCCGCCGCATCGTGGATGTCACTTCCGATGTAAATCTCTGCTACAGCGAGCACGCCCGTCGCTACATTCTTCAAAGCGGAGTCAAACCTGAATATACTTATGTCGTGGGCTCACCGATGGCAGAGGTACTCAGCGGTGTGCTGCCTCAGATAGAGGCTTCGAATATTCTTGAAGAGCTTGGATTAGAGAGAAATAAGTACATCCTTCTCTCCGCTCATCGTGAAGAGAATATCGACATAGAGCAGAACTTCTTCTCCCTGATGAATGCCGTCAATGAGATTGCAAGGACTTATAACATGCCGGTTCTTTATAGCTGTCACCCTCGCTCAGAGAAAATGATCGAGAAGAGAGGCTTCAGGTTCGATGAGCGTGTCATCCAGCACAAGCCTCTAGGGTTCTTTGACTATAACAAGCTTCAGCAGAACGCCTTTTGTGTCGTGTCCGATTCTGGCACAGTGCCGGAGGAGGCAGCCTTCTTCCACTTCCCTGCCGTCTCTGTCCGCACATCGACCGAGCGCCCCGAAGCGATGGACAAAGGTGTGTTCACCATCGGCAGCATCACCTCCGAAGCCGTGTGTCAGGCCGTGGAACTCGCCACCACCATGCACGCCAACGGTGATGAAGGCTGTCCCGTCCCGGCCTACACGGACGAAAACGTTAGCACTAAGGTCATAAAGCTCATTCAGAGTTATGTCGGCATCATCAACAGGATGGTGTGGAGAAAAGAATAATACGACACAGCAAAGTCATGAATAATATACTATTATCGATTATTATCCCGACACGTAATAGGCAAAATTATTGCCTCGCAGCTGTTGAACAAATACTATCTTTGAATCTTGAAAAAACCGAGGTGGTTATTCAAGATAATAGCGATGATAAAAGTTTGCAGAAACTTCTTGAAAAGTACATTTCTTCTAATAAGATAATATACAATTATAGAGACGGTGTAATCTCATTTGTGGACAATTTTAGCGAGGCTGTTTCAATAAGCCATGGTGAATATGTCTGTATGATAGGCGATGATGATGGTGTTCTTCCTAATATTATACCGGTTACTGAGGCTGCGAAGCATGATAATATTGATTGTGTGATAGCTGGTTTGAATGCTGTTTACTTATGGCCAAATTCAGAGCCTATTGTACAGAAGGGCGAAAATGGATATCTATGCATTTCATATTTAAAGCATAAGGAGGTAATTGTAGATAGTCAAAAAGCTCTTAATATCCTCATTAATCAAGGAGCACAAGGATATCAGAATCTTGACTTACCTAGGGTTTACCATGGAATTGTAAAGCGTTCAAAAATGGATGAAGTGAAATCAATTGCCGGGAATTACTTCGCGGGTTTGACACCAGACATCTTTATCACCGTTGCATTATCTTGTGTATGCGAACGCGTCATCCGTTTGTTCTATCCGGTTACAGTATCAGGTATTTGCCCTACAAGTGGATCATCGGATTCTGCAACTGGAAAACATACAGGTGAACTAAAAGATGCCCCACATTTCAGAGGACATGATAAATATATATGGGATGCAAAGATTCCTGCCTTTTATAGTGTTGAGACAATTTGGGCAGAAACAGCTTTGCATGCTTTGCATGTATTTGGAAAGAACGATTTATATGAAAAATTTAATATACAATATCTAGATAGTTTATGTCTCATTAAATATCCTAAGTATGCAATGATTATTCAGCAGCATGCGAAGAACCACGGTGTTGAATTACGAGAGTCAAAAATAAACAATAAGATTGAAGATGCCATCAATCTTATTTCAAGAGCTTGGAAACGTATTTCGAATCTAAAGTTTGGTGTGCGAAAATACTATGATGTTTGTGATTTGAATAAAGCCGTAACGATTGTTCAGCGATATCTAAAGTAGAATGAATCTTATTGATAAATACAAGAACACTAGTGTTAATAATAAGATTGTTATTAATAATGTGGTAGGCGCTTTTGTGGTAAAAGGAGCTAGTCTAATTGTATCAATTTTTACCGCACCAGCGTTTATTCATTACTTCAATAATAATGAAGTATTGGGCGTATGGTTTACAATGCTATCAATCTTAACCTGGTTTTTAAATTTTGACTTGGGTATCGGCAACGGCATTCGTAATCAACTTACAAAAGATATTGTCAGAAATGATCGTCAATCTATTAAAGCCACCGTATCTTCAGGCTTCTTTTCGATCTTGTTCATTACGATTATACTCCTTATAGTTGGCAGTCTTGGCATCTCAACCATTAATTTGAACAAATTATTCAATGTATCAACTGGAATAATTTCCTGTAGAACTTTATTGATTTCCACTATGGCAATATTTATTGCCATAATGTTGAGATTCATGCTGACATTCGTATCGTCAATTTTCTATTCTCTTCAAAAATCCGCTATCAATAATTTCCTAGCTTTCACAGTAGGTATCTTACAACTTATTTTTGTTTTGGTGTTCCATTTTGATAATGTTGAAGATGCCCTAATTAACCTGTCTATAGCATATTTATTGATCTCTAACCTACCCGTAATTATTGCTGGTATTCTTGTATTCTATGATAAATTCAGAGACTGCCATATAAGTATTAAATTCGTAAAAAAAGACCGTGTTAAGAGCATTGTAGGCATAGGTGGGGTTTTCTTTGCTTGTCAAATATTGTATATGCTTATAATGAACACGAATGAGTTCTTTATAACAAAATTATATGGAGCGACCTATACTACAGAGTACTCTTTTTATTATAAAGTTACAAGCATCATTGCCATGTTGGTGGGTCTTGCCATGACCCCAATTTGGTCTGTGGTGACAAAAGCCTTGGAAGAAAAGGATTATCTATGGCTTAATAAGTTATATTTGAGGATTAAAAAAGCGTCGTTATTCGTTGTTTTATTTCAGTTTTCAATGATTCCAATTCTCCAACCAGTGTTTGATATTTGGTTGGGGAAAAACTTCATCAATGTTAACCTTGTAACCGCGATTGCTTTCGCCAGCTTCGGAAGTGTTTTTGTCGTAAGTACAATGTTATCTACAATAGTCTGTGGTATGGCGCGGATGAAAGTTCAACTCATTTCATATCTACTAGGGGTGACACTTAAGTTTATCGTTATTTTCTTGTTATACCCATTGTTCTCAAGTTGGAATCTGATAGTATGGAGTAATGTCGTTGTGTTGCTTCCATACATTGTCATACAAGAAATTGATTTGAATATATATTTTAGCCATAAAGTGAAAATATTCGATAATTATATCTCTTGAAGATTTTTCATGCCAAACATAACGCTTAAAATTGATATAAATGCAAGCTATTAACCATTTGAATAATCGTCTATCCTTGATATGTTTTGCAATCACATTACTTATCTTTACTTTTGTCACATATCCTGGAGCGACAGAAGGCACAATTGATCCTGTAGTCTGGTACTTTAATTCACGCCCCATACTAATTGCATTCTATATAGTATTACTATCGTTTTGTGTAATAATTGTTAGTCGACCGTATTTATGCAAGATAGATATATATTTGATAAGCCGAATCATTATATGCCTTATTCCTGTTTTGTACATTCCTGATTCTTCCTCTCTGTCTGCACATTACCCAGTTGTTATATTAACGTTTATGTCTTTTATTATCGGGTCAAATAATCAATGGAAAGATGAACAATTGTATAGATACATCCTTATTATATGTGCTTGTGTTTGGAGTTTTCAAGTTTTTAGAACATCAATGATGGCTGATGTATCTTATTCAAGCCTTGAATACAAAAGTTACATAAGGATTCCAATAGCAGCATCAAATGTGATTGCAGCGTATTTGGCTCCGATTTCTTTTTTGGTGGCCTTTGGCTTTAAATGTAGAAAGCTACTTAAGTATCTTATCTTTTCATTCATATGCTTTGCCATAGTATTAACTAAATCTAGAGGAGGAGTTCTTTCGCTTGTTATTACATATTTTATTTATTTAGTTGTGTTTAAGTATAAGATCAGTATACCCCAAACACTCTTTTTCTTTCTGCTATTCTTTAGCATTCTGTATTTTTTGTTCGATAAAATTCCAGCGGTTAAAGTGTTTTTGCTTGGTTTTGAGGCGGAGGCGTCATCGTATGATTTCTCAGGGCTTTCTTCTGGACGATTAGAAATTTATGCTCATGAATTGAAACGATTTCTTACTCACCCATTGTTTGGCAATGGAATGATTTTTAATGATACAACCTCGACAAGTGGGGCTCATAATTTTATTATTGAACTATTGGTACAGTCTGGGATAGTTGGAGCGATGACATACTTAATTCCGATAATTTTAATTATTAAGAAATACTTAAAACAAGGTCTTGATGAAATATCTCTAGGATGGCTTTTAATGATAATTTGCTTTATTATTGGAGGCTTGGAAGAGGTGACCTTTTTTAATTATTCAACGGACTTTATCTTTTGGACTGCATGTGGTCTTGTTTATAGCAAAAAATGCAAATAATGAAAATCTTACAAGTTAACTGTGTCTACCGAAAAGGTAGTACAGGCAAGATAGTCTATGACATACATACCGAGCTGCAGCGGCAAGAGATAGATTCTGTCGTATGTTATGGACGTGGGGAGAAATGCGTGGAACCGAATGTGTATAAGGTTTGTCCAGAATGGTATTCTAAATTGAACAACCTTTGGTCTCGTGTCACTGGATTGATGTATGGAGGGTTATACTGTTCCACGCGTAAGTTAATCAAGATTATCGAAAGAGAAAAACCCGATGTCGTCCATTTGCATTGTATTAATGGATATTTCGTTAATATATATAAGATTGTAACCTATCTGAAACGACAACAAATTAAAACGATCCTAAGTCTTCATGCAGAGTTTATACATACTGCAAACTGTGGTTATGCCTTTGAGTGTGAACGTTGGAAAACAGGCTGTGGTCATTGCCTAAGGTTTAAGCAAGAGACTAAATCTTTGTTTATAGACGGCACACATCGGTCATGGATTATGATGAAAAAAGCCCTTGAAGGATTTGAACGCAATATCATTGTAACATCTGTATCGGCTTGGCTGATGGATAGAGCGAAACAATCTCCTATTTTATCTGGTTTGGAACATTGTGTGGTTTTAAATGGACTCAATACAGATATTTTTAAGTATACAAAATTGGAAGAAGAGTATGTGGAAAATAGAGAAGGGTATAATGGTCTGATATTTCATGCAACTCCTTTTCTAAGTAGTAATCCAAATCATATCAAAGGAGGATATTATGTTATAGAGTTAGCAAAATCTATGCCTGAATATCATTTTATGATTGCTGGTAATTATGACGAAAATATTGAGGTACCATCTAATGTTACCCTGCTTGGTAGACTTGCAAACCAGGAATTATTGGCAAAGTATTATTCTATGAGCGATGTTACTGTTCTTACTTCTAAAAAAGAGACTTTTTCTATGGTCACAGCAGAGAGCTTATGTTGTGGAACACCTGTCGTAGGATTCAAAGCAGGAGCCCCAGAAACAATATCCATTCCTGAATATAGTAGATGGGTTGACTTTGGTGACGTGAGATCTCTAAAGGATGCGATTTTAGAGGCTGTAACTTTGGATGTGAACAAAATATCTCTTAGTAATTTGGCAAAATCCTTATACAATAGGAAGGTGATGGTTGATAACTATATCAATGTATATAAAAATATTCTGAATAATTAGACGGGATAAACTGAACTTTTATGACAATACTAGTTATAAGCAATAACTGCTTAGCTCAGAATAATTCTAATGGTCGCATATTAGGGTGCTTATTTAATGGCCTGAAAGATGCGGAAGTGCGACAATTTCATATTGTTTCGGGAGCTAACGACTTCAATATATGTAACGACTTCTTGCATATAGGCGATCGTGCAGTGCTGAGGACAGTATTCTGTTATTGTAAAAATATTGGTGAACATGTAAAAAAAGAGACAGGCGTTACAAGTGATATTACCAAATCCGATTTTTCCAAAAGTGTTAAGAAAAGCGCTTTTACAGTTCTTGTGAGAGATATGGTTTGGCGATTAAATATGAATGTGAAACCAAGTATCTATTCTTGGATTGGTAAAAGTGTTCCTGATGTGGTCATTTTACAGGCAAGTGATGCTGGGTTTATGTATAACATCGCAGACCATGTGTCACGGCATTATAAGGCACCATTGGTGATATTTAACACAGAATACTTCTATTTCGAAGAAAGTAATTGGATTGATGGTAATAGTCGTTCTTGGCTTTTCAAGTTGTATAAGTTTCGATTAAAGAAAACGGTCGAAAAAGTTATGCGACATGTGGCAATGTCGATTTATAATAGCGACTGGTTGAAATCAAAATACGATGAAAAGTTTAGTAAACAGAGTGTGGTAATCTACCAATCTTCGGATCTCCACCTTCAACCTAATTTGTCGGAAGTTCCTAAACGTTTGGTTTACGTAGGGAATTTTTCATTCAACCGACATTTGCCGATAATTGAAATATCCAAAATAATATTGGAAATAGCACCTGATTATCATATAGAGACCTATGGACCAGCAGATGATAGTGTGATAAAAGAACTCAGAAGATACACCAATCTCACATATAATGGAATAGTTCCATACAATGAGGTCAAGGAGATTATTACAAATAGTGCATTATTACTATTGGTAGAAAGCCTCGATCCCTTAAATTCTAAATTGACCGAATATGGTTTTTCAACAAAAATTACAGACTATATGGGGACAGGTGTGCCGATTCTAGCTTATGGCTCGAATAAGAATGTTGGCATAGGCTATCTTAAAAATGAACAAGCAGCCTTTGTCGCAAATTCACATAAGGAATTGACTGATGTGTTAACAGAATCATTGTTTGATAAAGAAAAGCGTCTTAAAATTGTAGAAACTGCTTTAGCAGTGAGTCGGCATAACCATACATCGGAAGTAAATTCTGCAAAATTCTATCAAGTATTAAAATCTGTAGTAAACAAATAGGTATGAAGGCTTTTATTGTAGCAAATTTTACGAACTCTGAGACAAGCCGCTTTTTTGAATTGGCACGAATGGTCGCAGGTAGAGGACACGATGTGACAGTAATAACTTCAGACTTTTCGCATAGTTCAAAGAGCCTTAAAAATAACAGACCTCAATATGATGGTTTTAAAACAATATATTTACATGAGCCAGGATATAAAGGCAATGTAAGCCCGAAACGTTTATATAGCCATTATGTATGGGGAAAGAATTTGGTAAAGTTTCTTGGCACAGCAGAAAAGCCAGATATTATATATTGTGCAATACCATCGTTAACCGTGGCAGTAGAAGCAGGAAAGTACTGCAAACGTAATGGAGTAAAGTTTGTTGTAGATGTGCAGGACTTGTGGCCAGAGGCATTCTGTATGGTATTCAAGAATAAACTATTTCATTTGGCTTTCAAGCCAATGGAATGGTACGTGAATAAGGCATACGCAATGGCAGATTTGGCGGTAGGTGTGTCTGAAACATACGTACAGAGAGTTTTGAGTGTCAACAAAAAAACAGATAAGGGAGTTGCTGTGTTCTTGGGTAATGATGGGAAGGTATTCGAAGACTCAGAGAGAAAATATGGGAAAACTTATGACGATGCCATTATACGACTGTGCTATATTGGAAGTCTGAGTCAAAGTTATGACATCAAGATGGTTGTGGATGCCGTGAAGATGGCTTCTACACGTACTAATCAACACATTAAATTTGTGGTTGTTGGCGATGGTGTTTATAGGAATGATTTTGAAGCGTATGCAAAGCAAAAAAGCATTGATGCAGAGTTTATGGGAAGGAAAGATTACCCTGAAATGGTAGGTGAACTTTGTTCGTGCGACATCGTTATCAATCCAATTCGTAAGGGATCGGCAGCAAGTATTATCAACAAAGTTGGTGATTATGCTTTATCTGGCAAGCCTGTTATCAATACACAAGAAAATCTTGAATATCGCAAACTTGTTGAAAAAACTAAATGTGGTATCAATTGTGAATGTGGAAACGCAGAAGATGTTGCTGCAGCTATAGTTAAGCTCGTAGAGTCTCCAGAATTGAGAAACAAAATGGGAATGGCTGCAAGGCAGTTGGGCAAGGATAAGTTTGACAGAAGGTACTCATACGTGAGGATAATCGATGCAATAGAAAAACTCGTCTGAACAAGACAGAATTTTATGGATTCTATATTCTTTGAATTGCTCCAAGTGGCTGTTGGACATCGGAATAGCCTTTCGCGTTGTCCTTCATCACAAGAATGGCTTTCACTTTTTGAAATGGCAAAGAATCAAGCTGTTATTGGGATTGCTTTCTATGGCATACAACAGTTGTCAAAAGAACAAACAATGGTATTACCCATACAACTGAAAATGCAATGGTTGGGTTTAGCAGTCCATATACAGCAGCGTAATGATGTGATGAACCAATGTTCAAGACGACTACAAAAACAGTTGACGAAAGATGGCATTCCTAGTTGTGTGTTGAAAGGGCAAGGGGTGGCAGCAATGTATGGAGGTGAACTTGTTTCTTTGCGGCAATCGGGTGACATAGACTTGTATGTAGATTGCGGTAGAGAAGAAATACTTAAATATCTGAATGACAAAGGTATAAAATGGGGTAATTGGGATTATCTGCATGTAGATGCTAAATTCTTCAAAAATATAGAGGTTGAGGTGCATTATAGACCATCATTGATGCGCAATGTAATTTCAAATCATCATTTCCAGAAGTTCATAGAGACAAACCAAGATACGTTTTTCAATGGCTCTATAAATATTGGAGAAGACTGTTTGACGATTCCGTCAGCATGGATGAATGTGTTTTATCTGTTGCACCATACCTTTCGCCATTTGCTTACAGAGGGTATTGGGCTTAGGCAAGTGATGGATTGTTATTCTGCCATTAAATCGGCAAGTCTTTCAGATGAAGAAACGAAACGACTTGTAAATGCAGTTAGCAGGTTTGGTATGAAACGTTTTACTAGGGGATTGTTATGGGTAATAGAAAGCGTATTCTCAGCAAACGAGATAGAAGACTTTTGCAAAAAGACTACTTGGAAGGTTGATGAAAAAGAAGGCACGTTTATTCTTGGGGAAATAATGCAGAGTGGCAACTTCGGTCACTCTGACAACAGATACCAAAAAGGTGGAGGCAAGACAGGGAAACTAATTAAGGTATTCAAAAGGTCTGCGCACCTTCTTGCACATTATCCAAGCGAAGCACTTGCAGCACCTTTCTATTATGGATGGCATTTTTGCTGGAAGAAAAGCCAGATATAATAGAACAACAAATTAAAATCGAACTAATGTATAAATATTTTTTTAAGCGACTGATAGGGTTCTTCGGAGCCTTGTGTGGTATCATTCTTTTGTCACCAATTTTTATCATAGTCACCATTTGGCTTCATTTTGCAAATAAAGGGGCTGGTGCATTTTTCTTTCAAGAGCGAATTGGTAAAGGGGAAAAGCCATTTAAGATTATCAAATTTAAGAGTATGACAGACGAGCGCGATGCGGAAGGTAATTTGTTGCCAGATGCCCAGCGACTGACAGCAGCAGGCAGGTTTGTCCGTTCAACCTCTATAGACGAATTGCCACAATTTTTTAATATACTGAAAGGCGATATGGCGTTTATTGGTCCTCGTCCACTTCCAGAAATTTATTTACCTTACTACACGGAAGAAGAGGCAAAACGGCATGATGTGCTTCCTGGCATTTCAGGATGGGCGCAGGTGAATGGACGCAAGAACATTACATGGGATAAAAAATTAGAACTTGACCGATATTATGCAGAACATTGCTCGTTCCTATTGGATGTCAAGATATTTTTTATGACCATTTATAAGGTATTCAAGAGAGAATCAGTAGGTGTGGAATCCAGCGGGGTGGTTAGTCTTTATGATACGAGAGGAATTCAGCGGGAAAAATATGCCAAATATGCAAGGAAATAAAGAAATTGGCAGCGAGTTTTGGTTTGATTCTGAATTGAGAGATGAGAAGTCTACTACTCCGTACGAAACACTCGTGCTATCAGGACGTACGGCGATAGATGTAATTATAAAGGATATTCTCAAAACTCGTAATGTGAGAAATGTCTATATGCCAGCATATTGCTGCGACTCCATGATAGAACCATTTTTACGAAATGGCTTAAAGGTGGATTTGTATGATTTGGATTTTAATGATGGCTTGCATTATATCGTTGATAGAGACTTACAAACGGATATTTTCTATGTCAATAACTATTTTGGCTATGAAAACGCTATCAGCAATGACATCATTGAGTATTTTAAGCAAAAAGGGGCAATAATTATATATGACAAAACCCATTCGCTGTTCATGTGTAATGATGCAACAGAGGAGTTTGCGGATTACACGTTTGCGAGCATTCGTAAATGGATGGGGGTAGCTGATGGGGCTGTTATACGTAAACGGCAAGGTGGGTTAGACTTGGATTTGAAAGAATATCCATATTTACAGTGCAAACTTGATGCAATGCGTAATAAAGCAAAATACATCAAGGGTGATTCGGCTATCGACAAACGGCAGTTCTTGGATAAATACAGCGAGTTTGGGCATCACCTGTCGGAAGAATACAAAGGATACAAAATGGATGATTTATCTGTTGGCATCTGGCAACAATCAGACAAGGTCGCTATCCGTGAGCTAAGACGTGAGAATGCTGCCGTATTGCATTTAGAAACGAGCTTGCATTTTATTGGTGATTTATCGGCAAACAGCTGTCCCATATTTGTTCCTGTGCTTTTTGAATCTACAGAAGAACGCAATGAGGTACGTAGGAGTTTGATTGAAAATAAAATTTATTGTCCTATACATTGGCCGAAGAATACATTGGTTACACAAGATATGAATGTAAACAAAATCTTCGATACAGAACTTTCATTGATATGCGACCAACGCTATACGGAAGCTGATATGGAAAGAATAATAAACGTAATAAAGAAATCATTTTAAATAATCGAATTATGAAAACGATTCTCGTAACAGGTATTGGTGGTTTGACACCACGTTCAATCGCCACTGTCATTCGTGAAAATCATCCCGACTACAAAATAATCGGTTGTGACATTGAGAAGAAAGCTATGGGCTTCTTCATGAAAGGTTTGGTAGATGAGTATTACATCTGCCCTCGTTGCAACACTCCTGAGTATTTCCCTTGGATAGAGAAATTGGTGAAGGAGAAAGGTATAGACTACGCTTTTGTACAGCCAGAAAGCGAAATCGTGGAATGGGGAGACTATTATGAAAGGTATAGCAAGTTCCCTTGCCCTGTATTTATGGGATGTAAAACGCTTAGCGTTTCTTTGAAAGACAAATCCATCATGGCAGAATTGCTTGAAGGCACTGAGTTTATACCTAAAACCATCAAGGTGACGCAAGATAATCCTCGTTATGGCGATGTGGAAAAAGAAATAGGTTTTCCATGCTGGATTCGTGCGACAAATGGAACAGGAGGTTTGGGCTCTTTGCGCTTGGACGATATGAGCAGTTATAAGAGTTGGTTGTTCATCAATAGTTTCATTCCGGAATTTACCGTAAGTGAGTTCCTTACAGGTCGTCATTTGGCTAATGAAATGCTCTACTATAATGGTGAGTATATAAAGGGTGCAGCTTTGGAGTGTGCAGAATATGTTATGGCAAACACAGCACCCTCTCATGTAACTGGCAACACACACTTTGGCCGTTTCTTGAACGAAGACCGCATTAACGAGTTCTGCGACCGCTGCATCAAGTATTTGGAAAAGAAACTGGGGGTTCCTGCACATGGAATCCTTTCATTCGACTTGAAGGAGGACAGCAAGGGTAACATGAAAGTTACTGAAGTGAACATCCGCCATATGGCTTATGCTGGTGTGATGGCACACGTTGGTTTCGACTTGATAGAAGACACTATCAAAATTATGGAGGATGGCAATTGTGACCGTGTAGAGCGTGCTCAATACTATCATTATGACAAGCCTTATGTGTTCTTGCGTGATGTTGACGTCGAACCTATCATTTTGGATAGTGAGGAAATATTTGATGATCCTACGCATAAGTTTGAACTGTAATAAATATTGAGACATGCAAAAATTATTGATGCTTGGAACAAGCATGATGAGTTGTGAAATGGTAAAATATGCCAAGAGCAAAGGTGTGTATACCATTGTAACAGATCCAAGAACACCAGATGAGTCAATGGCAAAGCAATTCTCTGATGAATACTGGATGATAAATACAGGTGATGTGGATTTGCTCGAAAGAAAATGTCGCGAAGTGGGTGTTACTGCTATAATATGCGGAATTAGTGAATTCTGTCTTGAAGTATGCATGGAATTATGCAAGCGTCTTGGCTTCCCTTGCTATTGTACACCTGAGGCTTGGCATTATTCTCGCGATAAAGAAGCATTCAAATCATTGTGCAAAAAACTGGGAGCTCCTGTTGCTACTGATTATTATTTGAGTGATGCCCTGACAGATGAGGAACTTGACAAAGTAGTTTTGCCTGTTGTAGTAAAACCTGTTGACATGAGCGGAAACCGAGGCGTCAGCTACTGTCATACTCGTCAAGAATTGATAGATGCCTACAAGTATGCACGCTCACTTTCAAAAAATAGCAAAATCATTGTTGAGAGAATGCTTCATGGAGAAGAATGGTATAGTTCTTATGCATTCTCGAATGGTGAAGTTCGTTTGTTGGCATTGAATGCTATGTATGCGCAACCTGGAGAGCCTAAAAACTGCTATACGGTAACAACGACTGTTTCAAACCATGTGGAACAATACATAAAAGAAATAAATCCTCATATCGAAAAAGTATTGAAAGAAGTCGGTTGCAAAGAAGGACTTGCCTGGGTGCAGGCTATGCTTGATGAGGATGGACATTTCTATATAATTGAAATGGGATATCGTCTTGATGGTGATCAGATGTTTATGCCATATCGTAAGATGCTTAATTATGATGCCGTTCATGAACTGGTCGATATGGCTTTAGGCAAAAAAAGTTCAATAGATGATTTGCCACCATCCCAGGAACACGCTTATAGGCAATGTGGCTGTGGACTTGAATTATGGACCAATAAAGAAGGGACACTTACAGAAATTAAGGGACTGAATGTTATGGAAAACACACCAGGCGTGTTTGTGGAGTGTTTGCATCGTGTTGGAGACACAATCACTAAATATCGCCCCCTTTGTAATATTTCCTTCACAACAGACACGATTGATGAAATGTGTGAACTGATTGACAAGGTCAACAAAGAAGTGGCATTCTATAATGAGAAAGGAGAAGATACAATAATAAAGTATACTGACTTTGATTATTTGAGGAAAGTTTATTATGAAGGCTTGGAGGGAAAGTGAAATGAGAAAAATCATACTCGTTCTTACTTCGTTATTCCTGTCCGTTATAGCAGTGAAGGCTCAGGTGCCTTATTTCTCAAGTACGGCTGGTGATGGGAACTTGTATGGTTATACATCTGTTAAGTTCCGCCCGGGACAAAATGCTCAAGAAACTTATACGGCTTTCCAATATGGTATAGGCAATTATTCGGCTGTAGGTGCTGACCTATATACACATGGTGGACAAGTATATTGGGGTGTTATAGCTCGTGGTGGCTATAATGTGAGTAAATGGTATGGCCTTGGTATGCAGGCTACACCTTCTTTTGACTTGAATGATGATTTCAAATTTAGTTATGTAACTATTGGGGTATATCAAAATGGTTCTTTAACTCCAGATGGCAATCTGTTTTGGTGTTCAAACACCTGGGCCACAATCAACCGCAATGGTGGTAATTCATGGAATCAATGGTGGTATTTAGGTTATATTTTCAAATTTGATAAGAAAGGAAGTGTCACGCCTATGGTTGGTTGCTTGCATGATTGGGAATTTAGAAACAAAGCCAATCTTGCTGTAGGTCTTTACTATTCTTATAAAAAATGGAATTTTTATGTATGGAGTAATGACTTATGTGAATCAAATCCTCGTGTAGTAATTGGAGTGGATTTCTGCCTTCCTACTAAGTTAAGCAACAAAAGCATCGAAAAATGAAAGCAATATGGTTTAAGCAAAACACAGTATTTGTCGTTACAATTTTGATAGCATTGGGAGTAATTGCTTTTGGCGCATTCTATAGCAGTGTATTGGCAGAATGGTCTGAATTATTCCTGAAATTCGTTAGCTATAATTTTGGCTGGTTCTAT
>ERZ808267.230-NODE-230-length-20393-cov-3.662012_pt1 | contig 20393 bp, 14 predicted proteins | sample MGYA00521241_ERZ808267 | MGnify/ENA primary metagenome ERZ808267 (study PRJEB31516, sample SAMN03275592) | gut metagenome | biome: mammalia-associated habitat; material: feces | host: Papio cynocephalus | place: Kenya | collected 2012-07-19 ... | reverse complement strand
TGCGAACATTATCAGAAGCAATCATGGAGAAACCGTTTCCGCTACTATGCAGCCGACGGTCCTCAAAGTCTGAACTTTCCGATTGTTCACGAGAGTGGTACTCACGAACTGCCGATCACTAGGATCAAGGTGGATTACTCTACCCCGTGGCTGATCCGTACCGAACGGGCTATCGCCTCAGCCTACGAATCCTCAGCCTATTTTGAATATTATAAGGATGGCCTCTTCGCCATTCTGGATTCGCGACCAGAGACGTTGTTCGACCTTGATCTTCAATTGATTAAATTTTTCCTCCGAAAGACCGGCATCTCGGTGGAACTGAGAATGACTGATGAATATGTCCCCGTCCGTTCCCGTGAAATACCTGTGGACACGGGCCGCTACGGGATGGACTTCCGAGAACTTATCCATCCGAAACGCCCGGACAACATTCTTAAAGACCTTAATCTGGAAAAACCGTACTTCCAGGTCTTTGCCCGGAAATACGGTTTCGTTCCGAATCTTTCAATCATGGATCTTCTATTCAATGAAGGTCCCGACTCAATCTCCTATCTGAAGAACCTTTAGAACCTCCAGCCGAATGTTGCTGTGAGGCTGTAGATGTCCCTTTGGTTGAGGATCATAGGAGAAGCCACATCGTCAAGATAGTCGGCGTAAGGGGAGATGTATTCATCCGACAGCATCATCAGCCTTGCGGCGATGTCCGCGAAGAACGACCCGTTTGATGAATATCCAAGACCGACAGAGAAAGCGTTGATCCTATCATTCAACTTAGTCTTCAGGTCTCCGTTATAAACATATTCAGGAGTGGTTGTGAAGTTGTACCCCGCGCGCACAGCAAGCTCAGGGACAGGCTTGAACTCTGCGCCAAGTCTTATCATGTGTGACACACCCATGAAGTCGCGTATTTCATCGTTCACGTCATCGAAAGAACTGTCCCAATTACCTTCTGTACTCATGAATTTCATGGTGCTGTAGTCGGTCATCTCGTAGTCGGCACTCAGAAGGGCCATTCCTGCAAATGTGAATGCTGCTCCTGCATTGAGCCTATACGGTGAACGAAGCCTGTAGGAATAGTTGCCTTCCGGAGTCTGAGCTGATCCATTGAATTGAGAGTGAGTGTAGTTCACGTTCACGTCATGGCGCCAACGCTCATTGATCTCCATAACAGTTGGAGTTTGAACAGCAGCTCCAAGACGTATTCCATCAACCGGTGTGAAAAGGAAACCAATCTTCCCATAAACACCGCTGCCTTCAGCTGTGTAGGAATAGCGTGTGCGATAGCTGTCAAAATTAGTACTACCCTTCTCCCCGAAATCAATCGGGAAGTTTTCAGGATCTTGTGCAGCTTCTTTGAAATACTCGTCGAAATCATAGTTAAGGGATGTGATTCCGAGATTCACTCCAAGGAAGAATTTATGGCTGAAATTAAATCCGACATTCAAGATTGCATCGTATTTGCTCCCTGTCACCTTGCGACCGTAGGCCTGATTAAGCTTTCCACCAAGGATCACATCGTAGATGTAATTTCCGTCCTCATCCTTTTTGCCTGTGTTCTCGCTTATTTCGGTGGCAGCGATGTAGCGCCAGTAGTAGCTCGGATCCTTTGTGTCTCCGTAGTTGGCGATAGCTCCTGACTGGGCGTTTGCGATTACGTTCCATGGGGCGAACTGCTTTCTGTCATCCGCATTGTAGTAGGCGTTGTCCCAGATGTCAATCTCATTGTTGTTCGCATCGCGGAAGCCGTTCAAGAAATCGATGTCGAATCCATCAGCCGCCACTGCCATCGAACTTAGGTAACTTGTCTTGTCGTTCTGCCCTCCTGCCTGCATCTGTCCGGTGTAGTTGTTCGTGCCGTTGAACAAAAAGCCGTATGTGATAGCCGTCAAACCGCTACGATTTCCTGTGGACCAGTTGAAGGTGGCTCCGATGTTAGGTAGTGTCACCCTGGCTAGGTTCTTTGTCCGCTCGTTGAGGAATATGTCACTGCCACCTGTCGGATAAGCACTGTATGATGAACTCATTGAGCTTATCGTGAGATTCGGAGAAATCGTGAACTGTGAATATCCCGCAACAGCAGACCCGGCAGGGTTTATTCCGATAGATCCCAGATCTCCGCCAACAGCGGTCATCGCGTTGCCCATGCCGATTGACCTTGCTGTTCCGTAATAGTTGTTCTGGCTGAATGTCAGCCCATCGTACATTGTTTGAGCACCGGCTATTGTTGCAGTCGTGGACAACAGTATTGTGAATAATGCTTTTTTCATTGTCTGTAAGATTGTTGAGTTAATGGAACTTACCTTCTTCCTCCGCTGCTTCTAGATCCGCCTCCACTGTAAGATCCTCCTGAACTTCTGGAAGAGCCTCCACCAGAGTAGCTACGGCTTGAACTTCCGGAAGAGAACGAACTTGATGAACTTCTGCTTGTCGAGTAACTGCTAGAACTCCTTGAGGAAGAGCCGGAAGAGTAGTCGCTGCTTGAAGATGACCTATACGATCCTGATGATCTGTAGCTGCCTGAGGAACTTCTGCTGGAATTGCCGCCTGAATAGCTTCTGGATGATGCTCCACTAGCACTTCTGCTGCTAGCAGGTCTTGAGTACATCATTGAGGAAGACGAAGATGAAGAGCGGCTGCTTCCATAAGAGGACCTAGCGGATGAAGACCCATTGGACCTTACCGTACTCCCTGCTGAGGATCTTATGGACGAGGATCTCGAAGAGGTTGATCTGACAGAAGCCGGCCTGTTAACCGATGAGATCGAGGTCCTTGTGCTGCCTGTGCGTCCGCTTAGGCTTGAAGATCTAGTCGTTGACGCGGAAGATCTTGTGACTGATCCGGAACCGCTTCTGGATCTGGTCATAGAAGAACTTCTAACACCTGCGCTCCTTGAAGATGAACCTATCCCGCTTCTCCTGCCAGAACCTGTTGTGTTCAGACGTGGAGTATAGACTCTGCCACTGCCCGGACCAAAGAAATCATGGTCGTGGAAGTGATTTGGACCATAGCCCCATCCACCGTGGCACCACGGATCATGCCATCCGCCATACCAGCCTCCGTACCATCCGCTGTAGTACCAAGGCTCCCAGTACCATGGGTCGTACCATCCGCTGTAATACCACGGATTGCTCCATCCCCAAGAATATCCATAGTACCAAGGGTCATAATACCAAGGTGAGTACCAGCCACCGTAGTACCAAGGATTCGCGCCCCAATAGATTGAGGTGTAGAATGGACGGTTCCATGAGTACCATGAAGTCGCGTACCAAGGTTGATAGGCCGCCCATGTTTCAAATCCGTTTTCGTAAAGATAGACGGACGTGGTGTTGTTTGTGTTGTTGAAATCTATTCTCGCTGCTTTGTTCTCAGGAATAAACAGAGTGTCCACCTTCTCTCCGCTTTTCATGAAGATAGGGGAGGCCTTTGTCTTAGCCACAAGAAGGTCGGTCTCCTCATCGTTTGCGGAGGCTACGGCTTCTTCAACCTGATGAACCTTTGCCTTGGAGGTATAGTAGATTCCGTCCTGATACTTCTGTCTGGAAGCATCGGAAGCATATTGCGCTGCTGAACCGCACGAAGTCAGTGCCAGAAGCGCCGAGATAAAGAGGATTGTGCGTGTTTTCATTTCTGAATCTCCTATATTTGACAATTAATTCGTAACTTCGTGGCCGCATACCAAGGTGTTGGCCACACAAAAGTTCTCTGATGAACAAAATCCATACCTTTCGGAATATTGCACAATAATAAGAATAATTGACAAAAACAGCAAAAGAATAATGGCAAAGGAAGTGACAAAAAGGTCTGAGAACTATTCTCAGTGGTACAATGATTTGGTCGTGAAGGCAGATTTGGCGGAGCAGTCCGCTGTCAGGGGATGCATGGTCATCAAGCCGTACGGCTATGCAATTTGGGAGAAGATGCAGCATGTCTTAGACAAAATGTTCAAGGAGACTGGAGCTGTGAATGCTTATTTCCCGCTTTTTATCCCAAAGTCGTTCTTTAGCAGAGAGGCCGAACATGTCGCGGGGTTTGCTAAAGAATGTGCCGTTGTCACTCATCATAGACTTATGAACGACCCGGATGGAAATGGTGTTGTCGTTGATCCATCCTCAAAACTTGAGGAAGAGTTGATTGTAAGGCCGACTTCCGAGACAATCATTTGGAGTACCTACAAGAACTGGATCACATCATGGAGAGACCTTCCTATCATGTGCAACCAGTGGGCGAACGTTGTCCGCTGGGAGATGCGCACAAGGCTTTTCCTTCGTACCGCTGAGTTTCTCTGGCAGGAGGGCCACACTGCTCATGCTACCTCTCAGGAGGCTCAGGAAGAGGCAAAGAGAATGGTCGGAGTCTATGCTAAATTTGCCCGTGAGTTCATGGCATTGCCAGTAATAGTGGGACACAAAAGTCCTAACGAGAGGTTTGCTGGTGCGCTTGACACCCTTACGATAGAGGCGATGATGCAGGATGGAAAGGCTCTTCAGGCAGGAACATCGCACTTCCTAGGTCAAAACTTCGCGAAGTCATTCGATGTTAAATATACTGACAAAGAGGGCCAGCAGCAATATGTTTGGGCTACATCATGGGGCGTTTCAACAAGACTCATGGGAGCCCTTGTGATGGCTCATGGTGATGACAATGGACTTGTCCTGCCTCCGGCCCTTGCTCCTATTCAGGTTGTTATGGTCCCTATTTTCAAGACAGACGAGGAGCACACAAGGATTCTTGAGAAGATGGCTCAGCTAAAACAGGCTCTTGAGGCTGAGGGACACACTGTCAAGATTGATGACCGTGACACCCTTCGTCCAGGATTTAAATTTGCTGAGTGGGAGCTCAAAGGAGTCCCTGTTCGTTTGGCCATGGGGCCTCGCGATCTTGAGAACGGCACGGTCGAAGTCCACAGAAGAGACACACTTGAGAAACAGACGGTCGCTCTCGAAGGCCTTGATAAGTCAATAGCTGCCCTCTTGGATGACATTCAGAGGACAATTTATCAGAAGGCGTTCGACTTCCGTGCGTCACATGTTGAGAAGTGCGATGACTGGGAGGAGTTCAAGTCTAAGATTGGAACTGGTAAATTCTTGCTCTGTCATTGGGACGGCACAGCCGAGACCGAGCAGAAGATCAAGGATGAGACTAAGGCCACGATCCGCTGCATCCCTGTGGACAGTTTTGTTTGCGAGGAGGAAGGTAAGGACATCTATTCTGGCAAACCTTCGAAGCAGAGGGTTGTCTTCGGAATTGCATATTAATCTCTATAATAAACTTACTATGAACGTGAAGGTGCTTAGATGTGCAGTCTTGTCAACGGTTTCAGTACTGTTGTCCTTTGTGGCTTATGCTCAGAATGACTCAGGAAGAAAAGATGCTCAATCGGCAGCGGCAGCGGCAGCAAGGTTGCTGACCCAGACTGAGGAGACAAAGGTCGTGGCTCCGAAGCCAGACTATTGGAACAAATCGCTCATGACGAATCTCAACTTTGTCCAAAGCAGTTTTACCAATTGGGCGAAAGGAGGTTACAACAACTATGCGCTAAGCACCTACATTGATGGCAACGCTAATTGGAAAAAGAATGAGATGTACTGGAACAACCGTCTCCAGCTAGACTATGGTTTCCTTTATTCAGCGGATAAGCCGATCATTCAGAAGAACAAGGATAGAATCCTTTTTGAGAGTACCTGGGGTTACAGGGCCACAAAGACATTGAACTATTCTGCGAAGTTTACTTTTCTCAGTCAGTTTGCCAACGGTTACAGCTATCCTACCCCAGCGGTTGAGGGGGACGAGGAGCCTTCAAGCAAGGATTGGAGGAATGCCAGAGTACTCAAATCGAGCTTGCTTTCTCCGGGAACCGTGAACTTGGGACTTGGTATTGACTGGGTACCAAGTAAATGGCTGACAGTCAATTTGGCCCCTATCACTGGTGGATTCACCATCGTTGGAAATGAGAAGTTAAGAAAAAACTATGGTATGGAGAGGCGGAAGAAGTACAAGGATGAGGATGCCTACAAGGATGAGAAGGATGAGAAAGGAATATACTACACGACAGGCAATTACTACAAACCTGCCCGTTTCGAGTTCGGTGCCCAGCTTACAGCAGACGCAAAATTGAAGATTAATGACAACTTCGAAGGCTCGACGCATCTGCTTCTGTTTTCAAACTACCTCAAGAATCCGCAGAATCTTCGTGTGAACTGGGACACCCGCATGATGTGGAAACTCAGCAGATTTTTCTCGCTAAACATCACAACGAACCTCATCTATGATGACACGGTGCTGATCACAGACAAGGATCATGAGGACTGCAACGGACACAGGAGAACTCAGTTCGCCCAGGCCCTCCAGTTTGGCTTCACCTACACGTTCGCAAGCAAGAAATAGATTTCCTGAATATGCAGGAACGTTTTGACAGAATCCTAAAAGGATTGCTTCACGATGGAGAGGCGGTCCTTTTAGCTGTCAGTGGTGGCATTGACTCAATGTGCATGGCTAATCTGTTCCTCAATTCCACCGCCAGAGTCCGTTTCGCGTTGGCTCACTGCAATTTCCATTTGAGGGGAGAGGAGAGTGATTCGGACGAGGCTCTTGTTAAGGAATGGGCAGAAAGACACGGGATTATATTCATAAAAAAGGATTTCGACACTCGCGGGTACGCTGCATCGAAGGGAATCAGCATTGAAATGGCAGCTAGGGAATTGCGCTACGGTTGGTTTGCGGATGTATGCAGAGAGGGGAAATTTGCTGCTCTGGCGGTAGCTCACAATGCCAACGACAATGCCGAAACGATGATTTTGAATATGTTGCGTGGTACTGGGGTGAAAGGCATGACGGGAATGCGCATCAGCTCGTCCCTGCCGAACTCGGAAGCCAGGCTCATCCGTCCGCTCCTTGGTTTTCCGAGGAAAAATATTCATGAATATGCGGTCTCGCATGGTCTGCGGTGGCATGAGGACAGCACCAACGCAGATTCCGCCTACAAGCGCAACTGCATTCGCAACGAGATATTCCCGCTCTTCGAGAGGCTGAATCCATCGTTCCTGACAACGCTGAATGATGACATGGAGCGCTTCGCTCAGGTTCAATCCATTGCTGATGAATATGTTCGTTCAGTTTCATCGGAGGTGGTACGTCCTGGCTCTGACGGACTGCCTGTGATTGACCATCAGAAGCTTACGATGAAGAAGAATTGGGAATATGTCCTTTTCCGCTTTTTGGAGCCTTTTGGATTCACCTCCTCTGTGGTCGCAGATCTTGTGGCTGTTTTGAAAAGTCGTGGGACTGTCAGCGGCAGAAAGTTTTTTGCAAGTGAATATGTTGCGGTGACTTCGGCTATAGGGATTCGGGTGATTAGGTCTGTGGACTTTTCGGGCGGTCACTTTTTTTGTGGTACGGGCGGTCACTTCGACAAGCTCAGTGACCGATCTGCTCCGGTCGCAGAGCTTGCTGCATCGGTCGCAAAGCCTGTGGTTCGACAGGGCTCACCAACCATCGAAGCGACTGACGCAATAATCGAAGGGCCAGGGGTATATTCATTGAACGGATTAAAATTCTCCGTCTCATTGTCAGATGACGTGAAGAATCTGAGGACCGTTCTTGGCGAGACGAAATTCGACACGGCCAAGATTCCTTTCCCTTTCACAATAAGACATTGGCAACAAGGCGATTGGATGCGTCCGTTGGGCATGAAAGGCCGCAAGAAGCTGAGTGATATATTCGTTGACCTTAAGTTCAGTCTTCCAGAAAAGGGAAAAGCCCTCGTCATCGCTGACGAAGGCTCTCATGTCTTGGCTCTGATCGGTCACCGCATAGATGATTCGGTCAAGGTGACGAAAGATTCGACTTCCGTCACCGTAATTCGCCTTATCTGATTTCTATTTCAAACGGCATTCTAGCGAAGACAAGGTCGCCCTGACCTTTTACCCATGTCCTTTGCCAATCAAGTAGATTCTTCGCCACCCTCTCCAGCGGAGTTCCGGCAAGTGCGTTGGCCATTGCTTCCTCAGGGTCCGTTGTTTTGCCGAACTGCTGCATCAGCTGCTCCAGCACCGTCAAAGGTTTAGGATAGCTTGCTATGCCCCAGTTCTCCAAATCTGCGTCACCGGCAATAGAGGCCGCATATCTTATTGCATCCTCCAATGTCCCGATCTCGTCCACAAGGCCGATCTCCAGTGCGTCCGCTCCGGTCCAGACACGTCCCTGCGCGATCTCGTCTACAGCCTCGAAAGTCATGCCTCTTCCCTCAGCTACGATGCTGACGAAGTTGTTGTAGATGTCGTCCACATAGACCTGCATCCAAGCGGTCTCCTCTGCATCGAACGGTCTGGTGAGTGAAAGCATGTCAGAATGCTTGTGGGACTTGACGGGCACAATGTTGACGTGGGCGATGTCCTTCAGGGTCTTACCGAACTCCGGGATGGCGGAGAACACACCAATAGAACCGGTCAGGGTCGTTGCGTTCGTGAATATATGGTCGCAGCTGTTGGAAATCCAGTAGCCACCAGAAGCCGCATAGTCACCGTAAGAGGCGATGACCGGCTTTTCGTCTCTGGTGAGATCGATCTCTTCTTTTATCTTGCTGGCGGCCAGCACTGTTCCACCAGGAGAGTTGACCCTAAACACGACAGCCTTGACTGTTGAGTCCGCCCTTACCTTCGCTATGATGCTTGCGAAACGGTCTCCGCTGATGTTGTTCGGATCATCCTGCTCAAGGATATTCCCGTTGGCATAGATGACAGCGATCTTTTTCTTGGCGGTCAGATTAGGTGTGGCCTTTGCCGCGGCATAGTCACAGAAGGGAATGAACTTCACATCCTTGTAACAGTCCTTGCCCGCAAGGTCGGTGAGTTTCCCCTTATACTCCTCAACGGACAGAACCTCATCAGCGAGGTTGTGGCTCACCATATCCTCTGGAAGGGCTATTGATAGATGATCAATGAAGTAGTCGAGGGAATCCACGGCCAAGCCCCTGCTCACAGCGGTCTCAGCAACCACGGTATCCCACATGGAATCGATCATCGCCTGATTCTGCTCCATGTTCTCCGGACTTGGGGAGTTTTTTACGTACATTTCACCAGCGCTCTTATATTTCCCGTGGCGGATGAGTTGGAAATTGATTCCAAGTTTGTCAAGCAAATCCTTTAGGAACACCATATTGCCACTGATTCCGAGGATAAAGTTGTTGCCTCCATGGTGGCTTGTAGTGTAGATTTTGTCAGCTACGGATGCGAGGTAGTAACTTCCGGAAGTGAACGTTTCTCCGTAAGCGACTACTGCTTTTCCGCTCTTCCTGAAATCCGTCAGTGCCTTGCGCAATTCCTCATATTTGCTTAATGATCCAATGCCATCAGTTTTGACAAGTATGTATTTCACTCCAGGATCCTCCGCTGCCTTGTGGATAGCGGTGACAGCATCTAGCACACCTACTGATGAGACCATATTGCCTTGAACGGAAGCAAACGGATTGCTCTCTTGTGTCTGTTCCGTAATAACCACTTTGGACATGTCCAGAAGTAGTACACCTTCTTTAGGAAGGGCAGCGGATGAGCCTCCGGCAAGTGCACTTGTCGATGCGATCATGGATCCAAGCATCATGAAAAACATGATGAATTTTACTATCCCCCAGATGAACAAGCCGCATAGAACGGCCAGCACCCATTTTACAAATTCTTTTGTGTTCATATTCCTGAAAACGTTTTGTTGCTTGTAATACTGTCAACGAATGCAAATTTAAGCATTTTCCTGTTAGCTTCTTAAGAATCAAACATTATATTTGCAGTTGTTCGATGTTTTTCTTGTTCGCTTGTTGTGAGCAGACATCATATATAATAGTTGTGGATTGTATGAAAAAGACTTTGATGACTTTAGTCTCATTGTTGGTGACAGTGAGTGCTTTTGCCCAAGTTGTGGACACTTCCTCAATTTATAAGGATAGGAAGGATAGTTTGAGTGCAACAGTCTTTGTTGGACATCAGGAGAACAGCATTTCCAGAGGAAAGACTTTAAGGACCGAACTAATCTCAGCCTCCGGACTTCAGAAGATGGCTTGTTGCAATCTTGCCGAGAGTTTTGAAAATTCGGCAAGTGTGACGGTCGGCTATTCTGATGCGGTAACAGGTGCCAGACAAATCAGGCTTCTTGGACTTTCCGGAACCTACACTCAGATGTTGGACGAAAATCGCCCTGTGATGAGAGGAATTACCGCTCCTTATGGGCTTTCCTACGTTCCTGGACCGTGGCTGGAGAGCATCCAGATTGCGAAAGGCTCTCCGTCTGTGATCAATGGCCTTGAATCTATGACAGGACAGATTAACCTTGAACACAAGAAGCCGACAGAGGAGAAACCTCTTTTTATTCAGGCTTCTATGATGAGTGACACAAAGGCGGATTTCAACGCTACCTCTGCTTGGCAGATTAGTCCTACTGTCTATACGATTTTTCTTGGCCATGTCAGTGGAAATTTCAAGACTTACGACATGAATCACGATGGTTTTCGAGACGATCCTAAGATGTTGCAGTTCAATGTGGCGAATAGGTGGCTGTACTACACTCCAGAACTTCAGGTTCGTTGGGGTGTGAAGGCTGTCAGTGATCACCGTCAGGGTGGAATGGATGGTTATGAAAAGGACATGGTTCTTCCTTCACCGTTCCCAGGAGATGCCCAAATGACCTCTATCGATGTTATTCCTTGGGGTACAGACATAGACAACCGACTCCTAAATGCTTACTTGAAGATCGGCAAGCCTCTTCGTGAGGACGGCTCATCTAGCATGGCCGCCATTGCGGACTGGTCATGGCAAAAAAGCGACTCATGGTTCGGAGCTTCATCTTACCTTGCGGAGCAGCAGTCTGGTTTTGTCAACTTGCTCTATAGGAACAAACTAAATGGATCCCACGACTTTACTGTCGGCCTTTCCGGTACGTTTGACCATATTGATGAGAATGTTGCAAAATTTGATTATGTCTTTTGGAAGTTAGTAGGAGGAGATGGACAGACTCCATATTCAGAAAACGCAGATCACTCCTTTGGAGGGGCTTATGGAGAATATACTTTCCATGCAGGGGAAATATTCACATCCATTGTCGGTGTGAGTGCAAATTGGTATAAGGGAAACGGCTTCAAGGTGGCTCCGAGGGTGACGCTGAAATATTCACCAGCAGAGTGGATTGTCGCCAGGGCTAATGGTGGCAGAGGATTGAGATATGCGGATCCAGTCGCAGACAACATCGGGGTGATGTCAACCCATAGCAGCTTCAAGGGTGATTGCATGAATCGGTTGTTGGAGGATTCGTGGACATACGGAGGTAATGTGACATTCTACATGCCGTTTGGGGTTGACCCATCCAAAACATACATCAGTTTTGACTATTTCCGCACTCAATTTTCGCGTCAGTTGATGGTGGATTATGAGGTGCCGAAAGCTTCAGGCATTGAAGGTCGTGACATCTGGTTCTTTGATTCGGATGGAAGACGGTCATATTCAGATAACTGGCAGGTGGATTTTAATGTCGAGCCGTTTGAGCGCTTCACATTGGCTTTGACTGGGCGTTACACCAATGCCAGACAGGAGAATTATGCCGGTGATTTGGTGGAAAAGCCTATGCTCAGCCGCTTCAAAGGAGTCTTGAATCTTCAGTACAAGACGAATCTAAGCCGTTGGATCTTTGATTTTACTGCTTCGGTGAACGGTTCAGCGAGAGTCTATGATTTTATGAAAGACTTGAAGGATCATGATGGCTCATTGCTCTACGCTGATGGTCGCACCCCTGTTTACCCTTTGCTATATGCTCAGATTACCAGACGATTCCGTGGGTTTGACATTTATGCCGGAGTGGAGAATATCACGAATTTCACTCAAAAGCATGTGCTGGTTGGTGACACGAACTCTTCCGGAGAGTGGACCCCTTGGACTCCAGATTTTGATGCAAGCTGTGTCTGGGGACCTATTATGGGACGACGGATTAATGTTGGTGTGAGATTGACGCTTTGGAGAGCGACAAAGAACGATTAAATCATTATCTTTGCAGATTATGAAAAGAATATTATTAATTGCGTTGGCCACTTTGACGCTGGCTGCGCCTGCTGTTTTGGCCGAAGCTCCGGCCTCTGGGTATGTTGCCGAAAAGCCTGCTGACAAGAATGTTAGCGAGGTGGTTTTTGCGACAAATATGCATTGCGAGAATTGCGTCAAGAAAATTAAAGAGAACATTTCTTTTGTGAAAGGGGTGAAAGGGCTTGAAGTTTCGCTCAAGGCTCAGACTATCAAAATCAAGTACGATAACCGTAAGACCAACGAGAAGGCTCTTGCGGACGCTATTAAGAAACTTGGCTACAAAGCTGAGAAAATAGGAGAATAAATATGGGTCAGAAACCATCAATCCCTAAGGGAACACGTGATTTCGGTCAGCAGAGCATGGCCGAAAGAAACTATATCTTTGACACGATCAAGAAGGTTTTCAAGACTTTCGGTTATGCTCAGATAGAGACTCCTGCAATGGAAAATCTGTCAACCTTGCTTGGTAAATATGGCGAGGAAGGGGACAAGCTTCTGTTCCGGGTCCTTAATTCCGGTGACTGTTTCTCGAAGGTTAACTTTGAGGATTATCGCACAGAAGACGGGATGGTGAACAGTGTCGCTCTTTCGAAAGAGGTCTGCGAGAAGGGCCTTCGTTACGACTTGACTGTTCCCTTCGCACGGTTTGTTGTTCAGCATCAAAGTGAAATTTCATTTCCTTTTAAGCGCTTTCAGATCCAACCTGTTTGGAGAGCTGACAGACCTCAGAAGGGGCGTTACCGCGAGTTCTATCAGTGCGATGTGGATGTGATCGGCAGCAAGTCTCAGGTCAATGAGCTGGAACTTGTACAGATTGTTGACAAAGTTTTCAACCTTCTGGATGTGAATGTCTTGGTGAAGATCAACAACCGTAAAGTCCTGACTGGTTTCGCTGAGATTTGCGGATTCCCCGACAAGGTGGTTGACATCACTGTGGCAATCGACAAATTGGACAAGATTGGCCTTGAAAGCGTTGAAGAGGAGATGCGCGATAAAGGTTTGACCGATGACGCAATTGCTGTTATTGAGCAGATCTTGAAGTTGTCGGGTTCTACGTCTGAGAAATTGGCCTTAATGCGTTCTTTGATGAATGGAGGTTCCGCTTCGGGACTTGTTTCAGAGATAGGCTTGAAAGGACTTGATGAACTGGAGGAGCTGTTTGGCCTGATTGAAGCCGCTAGAGTGAAGTGCCCTGTTGAGATTGACTTGTCTTTGGCACGGGGACTTAACTACTACACCGGTGCAATCTTTGAGGTTAAGGCTCTTGACTATCAGATAGGTAGCATCTGCGGTGGAGGACGTTACGACAACCTTACTGGAATATTCGGTCTTCCTGACATGTCGGGGGTTGGCATCAGTTTCGGTGCTGATAGGATCTATGACGTCCTTAAAGGTTTGGACAAGTTCCCTAAGTCCTTGGCTTCCAGCACTACGCTTCTGTTTGCTTGCATGGGGGATAATGAACTTCGCTATGTTTTGCCAGTCGCTTCAGCCCTGCGCTCCGAGGGTATTTCCGTTGAGGTCTATCCAGATCCTTCAAAGTTGAAAAAGCAATTCGACTATGCGCAGAGAAAATCCATTCCATTTCTTTCAATCAATGGCGGAAATGAAGTCGAGGCTGGAATCATCCAGTTAAAGAACCTTGATACCGGAGAGCAGAAATCCTTCTCCAAGACCGACATTGCTGGAATGAAGGAGTTTATGAATATCTAATCGTTTCATCAACAGCAAAGAGGAATCCCCTTCCCAAATTTTGGTAACGTGCAAAATTTGGGAAGGGGATTCCTCTTTGCCTTTAACTAGATTACTATTATCAATATCGTGTTATTGAAAGTTTTTTGCTAAAATAATTGCGATTAAGAAAAATCTTTGTAACTTTGTAGTCCAACATCGCGGGGTAGAGCAGTTGGTAGCTCGTCGGGCTCATAACCCGGAGGCCGAAGGTTCGAGTCCTTCCCCCGCTACTAGTTTACCGCAACTACTTGCATGACAAGAGGTTGCGGTATTATTATTTCTTAATCATGCCATGGCGATGGCTTTAGCGAACATTTAATTATGGCGAAATTCGGCCTTATTGGCAATCCTATTAAGGGTTCTGGCAGCCCTGCACTATTCGAGGCAGCGTATAAAAATGTAAAGGGTGCTGAGCATTCCTACGACCTGATAGAAGGGAGTGACTTTGAAGCCTCTTTTCAGAAATTTATTGATGAATATGCTGCTGTCAATGTCACCGCTCCATTTAAGGAACTAGCATATTCAAAAGTTTTGGAATTGGCTCGTAAAGGCGAAGGAGCGCTTTCGGGGCCAGCGGCCCGCATCGGGGCGACTAACCTTCTGGTTAAGGGTTCCAATGGCATCGAGGCGTATAATTCGGACTTTACGGGGATTGTGACTGCTGTTGTAGAGGCGTATTTTCCGGGCATTGTCGAGGAGTTCATAGGTAATTTCGGTGACAAGTTCTTCGTGAAGATGCACCAGTTTTTCCTTATGACGCTAGGCCGCACATTCAACCGTCAGCCTCAGGCTCTTGTGGTCGGTTGTGGAGGTGCAGGAAGGGCTGCTGCTGTGGCTGCTGCTGAACTTGGATTCGCCACAATCCTGATGAATCGCACCATGGAAAAGGCTCAGGCAATCTCAGACTCTTTGCAGGAATATGGCTTCTTGCCCGATCCGATTTCTGATTTCAAGGAGGCCGTGAAGGAGTGCGACCTTGTGATCTACACCCTGCCGATGGCCTTGCCGGAGATCGCTGAGTTTTCCGCCGATGATTTTGCCGGAGAGGATTCCGGCCAAAGAAAGGTCATACTAGAAGCGAACTACAAGACTCCGTCTTTTGATGACGTGGCCAGGCAAAAACTAACTTCTGCAGACTGCACCTACATCTCAGGTCGTCGCTGGCTTCTCTATCAGGCATTAACTGGTTACTCCATCATGACCGGTCTCCAACCCGACCTCAAAGCCATGTCCGAGGTTGTTTTCTAGGTTGCTGGGCTTGCCGAAGCGACAGTGTGGCATCTGTGCGCCCAAGGTACATTTCTGCGCACCAGTTGCCTTTTTGCCGACGGTCGTGCGTCCAAATGGCATTCCCACTCACCGATGTCGGTGCGTGGCCTATTCCTCTCTGTTCCGTGCACACGCGAAAGGGATAAGACTATGATGCGTATCGTGCAAGTAGGGGTTTATAAGCTCAAATGTACGGTCAGACAAAAATTACTATTGCAAAATCAAAAACTATTGCAAAATCAAAATGGGGGGGGGGTATATTTGTAAAATTTTTAAGCATTAATTTACAAATGAAAATCAATTCTCTTAAACCTTACTCGCCTCCCGTCGTGGAAGTCCTGAACGTGGAACTGGAACAAAGCGTGCTCGGCAACAGTATTAGCACTGAAAGTCTGGAAGAAGAAACATACAATTGGTAATCAGCAGGAAATCATGAAGACAATCACAAAAGCGACAATGGCACTCGCGGCCCTGCTCGGACTTGCAGGCTGTGCCAAAGAAAACCTATGCTCTCCAGAGAAGACCCTGTCCGGCAACACCACTGTGACATTGACAGCTGACCAGGAGAACACCGGCACCAAGGCCGCAATCAGTTCGGAAAACACCAAACTCATCAACTGGACCAGGGATGACGCAATCACGGTGATAGACGGTGAGAAAAATAATGTCAAGTTTACTCTGACAGATGGCGCCGGCACCACAACGGGCACGTTCGAGAGCGAAAAAGCCAGCCAGGCGACGAGCTACACGGCACTCTACCCTTATCAGAAGGACGTGACCTTTGACGGCTCCTTTAATAATACAATCCTGCAAGGAGTGGTTCTGAAAAGCGAACAGACGGCAGTGCCCGGCTCATTCGACCCGGAAGCGGCCTTGATGATGGGTACCACCGGGGACGGAAGCACAAATCTGAGTTTCAAGAATATAGTGGGCTTTGTGAAGTTGACCCCTACCGTCTCATGTAAGAAGATCACCCTCACCGGCACGAGTTCAGCCGCGCTTGCAGGAACAGCAGACATCACCATGAACAACGGTTTGCCAGTGGCCACGGTCAAAGACAAGGCTTCAAGCAGCGTCTCCATATCTGGTGACATCGAGGCCGGCAAGACTTACTACATCGCAATTTTCCCCGCAGAAATGGAAAGTTTCAGCCTGACCTTTACGGCCTCAGACGGACAGAACACCTACAAAAGTTCGGATAAACCTCTGACAATCAAGCGCAATTATGTAACCAGCCTCGGCGATGTGAAGGGAGGAGAATATCCTTACATCACATTCACGGCTGAATCCTCACAGAAGTTCAAAATCTCGCAGGGCTTCTTTTATCTCTACTATTCTGTCGGAGATTCCGATTGGCAAAGTGTTAAGGCTAACACTGAAGTGGAATTCGGTGGCTCAAAGGGAAACTTGAGGCTTCGTGGGGGAAATGATAAGAATAAGAATACGAATGGAACTTGTTACAGCAACATAACCACTACAATCAGTTTTACTGAAAACAATGTGCCGGTAAGTTGCAAAGGTGACATCCGCACTCTCATTGACTGGGAAAATTATGCGACGGTTGAAACCGAAGACGCTAAGTTTTCAAAGTTGTTCTACGGATGTTCAGTCTTGACTTCAGCTCCGGACCTCCCGTCGAAAAATTTGTCATCCAAATGCTATTATAGTATGTTCTACGGCTGTACCGGCCTGACAACTGCTCCCGCACTTCCTGCCACAGTACTTGCAAATGGCTGCTATGCGCAGATGTTTTACGGCTGTACCAACTTGAAATCTGCCCCTGCACTTCCTGCTACAGTACTTGCAGAGAGCTGCTATGAATCCATGTTCAAAGGCTGTACATTATTAGATAATGCCTCTGATTTGCCTGCTGAAAAGGTTCCAGACAATGCATATAATGAAATGTTCTACGGCTGTACGACACTTGAAGCAATGCCGGTGATTTCAGCCAAAACTGTCGGTGCATACGGAATGGAATCAATGTTTTATGGGTGCAGCAAGCTGTCCACGGTGTCAGACCTTTGCATCAATACTTTCACAGTTAATAATAATTATGAAGGTAAGAACTGCGCCAGCATGTTCTATTCCTGCATAAACCTTACTGCCGCGCCAGCACTTCCGGCAACAACGCTCACTGACTATTGTTATATGGGCATGTTTAACGGATGCAAGAATTTATCTTCTGCTCCGGAACTCAATGCTCTTTCAGTTCATAAGGGCAGTTATCAGCGTATGTTCGCTAACTGTACCGCTCTGAAAAAAGCGCCGGCGCTGCCAGCAACAGAAGTGAGGGCATCCGGCTACGAGCGTATGTTTGTGAATTGCACCGGGATGGAATCCGGCCCGGAATCCCTTCCTGCGACAGAACTTAAAGAAAAGTGCTATAATGGAATGTTCATGAATTGCAGCGCTCTAACTGAAGCGCCAAAGTTGATGGCCCAGACAATGGCTACAGAGTGTTGCGTCGAGATGTTCAGAGGGTGCAGTAAAATAGATGAAGTTATTCTATACGTCAAAAACTTTGACACAAAGTTTAACTCTTTCACCAATTGGCTGTCGGGAACAGCGAAAAACAGCACAGGCAAACTGCATATAAGAAGCGAATTACAAGACGATACTAGAAATGCGCTCTGCCTTCCAGAAAACTGGACTTTCGCGAAAGACGTTAAGGACTGATGCATAGTATTCCATAAACATAATGCGAGGATGGCCGGCTGTCATCCTCGCATTATGTTTGTGTCTCCGGCAAGGATTTTCCGCCTGTCCGTGCGCCCAAGGTGCATGTCCACTCACCAGTAACCTTCTAACGATCGGTCGTGCGTCCAAATGGCATTCCCGCTCACCGGCAATCTTTTGACATATTCACCGTGCGTCGGACCGATCTTTTCACACACCGGTTATTATGCGCACAGAGAAAACATGCCGTTATACCCTTGGATCGCTATTTGTTTGTCTATAAGGCTGTTCCTGTAAAATTTTCGGGATTTACCGCAAATTTGCGGTAAATCCCGAAAATAACTTGCGTAATGGAAATGCGGCTCTGTTCTGAAAACCCTTTCACTGCCTCTGGCGGAGGGCTTCGAAGAGGAGGATGGCGGCGGAGACGGAGACGTTGAGGGAGTCGAGGTCGCCGAGCATCGGGATGCGGATGTGGGCGTCGGCGGCCTTGCGCCAGATGTCGGTCAGCCCCGTGGATTCGGTACCCATCACGATGGCGGTAGGCTTCTTCATGTCAGTGTCGTAGTACAGGGAAGAGTCCTGGAGCTGAGCGGTGAGTGTCTGAATATGTTTGTCTTTGAGCCAGGCGATGGTCTGCTCGGAGGAGGCGACGGCCACCTGTCTGGAAAACACGGCCCCGATGCTGGCCCGGATAAGGTTCGGGTTGTAGAGGTCGGTCAGAGGGTCGCAGATGATGACGGCGTCCGCTCCGGCGGCATCCGCGCTTCTGAGGACAGCCCCGAGGTTGCCGGGCTTCTCCACGCCCTCAAGCACTATGACAAGAGGATTCCTGCTGAGTCTCAGGCTTTCCAGTGTTCTCTCACGAAACTCCACCTCGGCGATGACACCCTCCGTGCCGCCCCTGTAGGCTATCTTGCCGTAGAGTTCGTACGGAACTTGTACGACACCTACCTTCGGATTCAGCCTTTCCGCTTTGCCAAGAAAGTCGTTCAGTTCCTCCTCTGTCAGCAGTTCTCCGCAGATGAACAGAGTCTTCGGCACGAATCCTGCGTCAAGGCAGTGACCGAGTTCCCTGCGGCCTTCAACCACAAACAACCTTTTCGACCGCCTAAGTTTCGACTTCTCTTGAAGCGCCAGCAACTCCTTGATCTTCTGGTTCTGCACCGATGTGATGTTCTCGATTCTCATAATAATTTAAAAAAATGACTTTATTTTTCGACTGTCTGAAATGACAGTGGAACGTGATGGTACCACACGAAAAGGAAAGTCGGACGCTTTCATGATGTTTCAGACGGCAAAAAGGGTGACCCAGACATTGAGGTCACGGCCACCCTTTCTAAATATTCAAAATTGATTATTCCTCTGTCGCCTCCGCGCCCTTGTCGTTCTTCACGATCTTCTCCGGACGCATCTGAGGGAAGAAAAGCACATCCTGGATGGTCGTCTGGCCGGTCATGAACATGGTCAGACGGTCGATGCCCATTCCGAGACCTGAGGTCGGTGGCATTCCATATTCAAGGGCGCGGACGAAGTCGTAGTCGATGAACATCGCCTCGTCGTCACCGTGGCTCTTGAGGGCTGCCTGCTCCTCGAACCTCTCCAGCTGGTCGATAGGGTCGTTGAGCTCTGAATATGCGTTCGCAAGCTCCTTGCCGCAGACGAACAACTCGAACCTCTCCGTTAGGGTCGGATCCTCACGATGCCTCTTTGTCAGCGGAGACATCTCGACAGGGTAGTCGATGATGAACGTTGGCTCGACGAGATGCTTCTCACAATATTCTCCGAATATGGCGTCGATCAGCTTGCCGACACCCATCGAAGGCTCGAACTCGACATTCAGCTTCTTGCAGGTCTCGCGCAGCTCGTCAACTCCCATGCCCTTCACATCCACACCGGCATATTCCTTAATGGCCTCAAGAATAGGCAGTCTGCGGTAGCCGGCCTTGAAGTCGATCTCCTTGTCACCGATCTTCACGACTGTGGTGCCGTGCAGCTTCAGGGCGATCTTTTCGAGCATCTTCTCCACGAAGTCCATCATCCAGATGTAGTCCTTGTAGGCAACGTAGATCTCCATGCAGGTGAACTCAGGGTTGTGGGTCTTGTCCATGCCCTCGTTGCGGAAGTCCTTGGCGAACTCATAGACACCGTTGTAGCCGCCCACAATCAATCTCTTGAGATAGAGCTCGTTGGCGATTCTGAGGTAAAGGTCGATGTCCAGGGCGTTGTGGTGGGTGATGAACGGACGGGCGGTAGCTCCTCCAGGAATAGGCTGGAGGATCGGGGTCTCGACCTCAAGACAGCCGGCGGCGTTGAAATATTCCCTCATCGTGGCGATGATCTGCGCCCTCTTGACGAAAACGTCCCTGACTTGAGGGTTCACGATGAGGTCCACGTACCTCTGGCGGTAGCGGAGCTCCGGATCTGTGAACGCGTCATAGACAACGCCGTCAACCTCTTTCACGATAGGAAGAACCCTAAGGGACTTGCTCAGGACTGTCAGTTCCTTGGCGTGGACGCTGAGCTGGCCGGTCTGGGTGATGAAGGCGAATCCCTTGATGCCGATGATGTCACCGATGTCAAGCAGCTTCTTCCAGACTGTGTTGTACATCGTCTTGTCCTCGCCAGGGCAGATCTCGTCCCTCTTGACGTAGATCTGGA
>ERZ808267.229-NODE-229-length-20431-cov-2.817580_pt1 | contig 20431 bp, 19 predicted proteins | sample MGYA00521241_ERZ808267 | MGnify/ENA primary metagenome ERZ808267 (study PRJEB31516, sample SAMN03275592) | gut metagenome | biome: mammalia-associated habitat; material: feces | host: Papio cynocephalus | place: Kenya | collected 2012-07-19 ... | reverse complement strand
GTGAGATGGAGTGGGGCGGCAGGCGGCATCATCATTACCGCCAGCCACAACCCTGCCGAACACAACGGTATCAAACTCTGTGCCGATAGCGGCAAGAAGCATTCGCTAGCCTTTTTGGAGAGTGTGGAGGAGTATATTGACAAGGGCATTCCCGCCAAAATTAATACCGAAATTTTGGGGACATACGCCGTTGATTTTTCGATAGGATTAGATTGGATAGGCTTCATTTTGCGGAGTTTGGGCAATCCCGATTTGAGCGGGTTTACAGTTGCGTTGGACTTGGCAAATGGTGCGGGGTATGAGTTAATTCCCGAGGGCTTCCGCCGTGCTGGTGCCAAGGTCTTGACCTTTAACACGGAGTGCGATGGCAAAAACATAAATAATGGTTGTGGCAGCGTGTATGTCGACCGTTTCACTAATAAGGTTGTGGAGAGCGGCGCTGATATCGGCTTTTCGTTCGATGGCGATGCTGACCGAATTATGGTAGTCGACAGGACGGGGCGTGTGGTTGACGGGGCTGATTTGATGTACATTTTCGGCGTATATTATAGTGAAAATGGCAAGCTCAATAATGGGGCTATCGTTACCACGCCGATTACGAATTTGGGTATGGAATACAGCCTAAACAAAAAGAGTATCGAGGTAAAACGCACCCAAAAAGTCGGCGGGCAGTATGTGCAAGCTCTTATGGAGGACGGCGGCTACCTTATTGGCGGCGAGGAGAATGGGCATATGCTCCTCAACGATATTGGCGAGGGCTCGGACGGTATGTGTGTTGGGCTATATCTACTCAAAATTATGAGAGAAAGCGGGTGCGACCTTTGTGACTTGCTAAGTGATATGGAGCGTACCAAAACTGCACAAAGCAATGTAGATGTTTCTGAGGAGCAAAAACAGAAATATGTGGCTGGGGCTTTGAGTCAGTTGGAGGCAGAGCAGGCGGCAAGGCTCAAGCACTGCGATGGGCGAATTATTGTCCGTCCTAGCGGTACGGAATGTGTGATTCGAGTGCTGGTCGAGGGCGAGGAGCAGCTTTTATTAGATGAAATTTGCGGCATTTTGGTTGATGCTATCAAAAAATTATAATAATAAATTTTGCGGTTGGCAAAACTCTCCTACTCGGTAGAGTGGGAGAGTTTTTTGAGCGAGGCTATGTGCCTCGTTTTCTTTTCAGTTTTTGTGATAGTTTTGGGAGATTTTAGCAAATAATATTAATACAAAAAATTTGCAAAAAACCCTTGCAATTTGGCAATTTTTATGCTATAATGTTTGACACACTGCGTAAGTAGTGTAGTTTTTTATTAAATTTCGAGGTAAGAAAATGCGCATTAATGTTAAATTTGCTTGTACAGAGTGCAAGAGATACACTCACACTTCTGAAAAGAACAAGAAAAACAATCCTGACCGTATGGAGATGAAGATGTACTGTCCTTTCTGCAAAAAGCACACAGTACACAAAGAGAGCAAATAATTGTTTATTCTATCTAACTCTATAATTGTCGGGAGGCAAAATGGCTAAATCAAAATCAAAGTCAAAGAAGAATGGTAATAATAGTTCTAGTGCAAAGAACATCAAGGCATTGATTGCTCAAAACAAGATGATTGAGAATCAGAATGCCGAGGCTGCTCGTGAGGCTGAGGAGAAGAAGTTGGCTCGTGAGGCAGAGAAAGAGGCAAAGGCTAGACAACAGGCTGAGGCGGAGGAGGCTAACAAGCAAAAATTGGCTACCGCTACCGCTGATGAGGTAATCGTTGACGAAACCGTTGCTGATAAGGTCGAAGATGTCGAGAATGACCAAAAGTCTGATAACAAAAAGGACGACAAAAAAGACGACAAATCCAAGAAAAACAAAAAGGCAAAGAAACAGAGAGAAGGCTTGGGCAAAAAGGTAAAAGATACCGCTAGCGAACTCAAAAAGGTTACTTGGCCAAGTTTCAAGGAAGTTGTCAAAAAGACTGGTGTCGTTTTTGCTGTGGTTATTTTCTTCGGTGCGATTTTGCTCGCATTCGATTTCTTGATGTCATTGCTATACAAACTGTTTATTAGTTAATGGTGAGGTAAGTTAGTATGTCTAATTTTATGAGCACAGAGCCAAAATGGTATGTTTTGCACACCTTTTCTGGCTATGAGGCTGTTGCCAAGCAAAACTTGGAACAAGTTGTAGAAAACGGTAATTTGCAGAATAGAATTTTTGATATTATCATTCCAACTGAGGATGTTATTGAGGAAAACGATGGCAAACGCAAAATCGTTACTCGCAAGTCAATGCCTTGCTATATTTTCATCAAGATGATTTATGGTGATGATATTTGGCACACAATTACTCACACTCGTGGTATCACTGGTTTCGTTGGGCCAAAAGGGCGTCCGCTCCCTTTGACCGAGGAGGAAATCCGCAAGATGAGGTTGGAGCAAGTCAAGGTTGACTTTTCGCTGGATGTGGGTGATGAGGTTCGCATCGTGAGTGGTGCTTTGCGTGATACTGTTTGTAAGGTTACCAAGGTTGACCCCGATGCACAAAGATGTAGTGTTTTGGTGAGTATGTTTGGTAGAGATACACCTCTGGAACTCGCTTATTCAGAAGTGAGCAAAATTTAGTTTAACGCATTTTTAGGTGCTTAACAAAGTTTGGTTTTCCCAAATCTATTGCAGCGTAAACTAATCTTATGTTTGTTAGGCACTATATTCGCTTTCGCTAGATTAGGGCGGGAGTTCGCTTGTGGGAGAATGGGCTAAATATTTCGCACTGGTTCATTCGCTATTACCACATTGGAGGATTTTATTATGGCAGAAAGAAAGCCTGTTGCTGTTGTAAAAGCACAGTTGCCTGCTGGTAAGGCTACTCCGGGTCAACAACTCGGTGGTGCGCTTGGTCCTCACGGTGTAAACATCGGTGCTTTTATCAAGCAATTTAACGATGCCACCGCTAGCCAAGCGGGTTTGATTATTCCAGTAATAATCAACATTTTTGCAGACCGTAGTTTTGAAATCATTTACAAAACTCCACCTGCAGCCGTATTGATTAAAAAAGCAATCGGTATCGAAAAGGGTAGTGCAAAGACCCCTAAAATTTGCGCAGGAGAAATCAAAAAGTCTCAAGTTCGTCAAATTGCAGAGACAAAGATGAAAGATTTGAACGCCGCTTCTATCGAGGCTGCTATGTCTATGATTGCTGGTAGCGCTCGTAGTATGGGTGTTAAGGTCGTTGACGATGAGGAGCAAGCAGCGTAGTCGCTGCATTGGAGGTTTATTATGAAACAAGGTAAAAAGTATAAATCTGCTCTTGCATTGGTTGATGCATCTAAAATGTACAGTCCTGCTGAAGCTATCGCTTTGGCAATCAAGACTGCTACTGCTAAATTTGACGAAACTGTAGAATTGCACATCAAACTTGGTGTTGACGGACAGCAAGCAGACCAACAAGTTCGTGGTACTGTTGTATTGCCAGCTGGTACTGGTAAGAAATTGCGTGTTTTGGTTATTGCCAAGGGTGATAAGGCTGATGAAGCTACAAAGGCTGGCGCTGACTATGTTGGTGCAGAAGAAATCGTAGCAAAAATCGCTGGTCAAGGTTGGTTGGACTTTGATGTATGTATTACAACCCCTGATATGATGGGGGTAGTTGGTAGAGTTGCCAAAATTTTGGGTCCAAAAGGTTTGATGCCAAACCCAAAGAGTGGTACAGTTACAACCGATGTTGTAAAAGCTATCAATGATGTAAAAGCTGGTAAAGTTGAATACCGTCTTGACAAAGAAAACATTATCCACTGCCCTATGGGTAAGGTAAGTTTCGGTGCTGAAAAGTTGCAAGAGAACTACAACGCATTGATGGAGGCTATTGTTAGAGCAAAACCTGCTGCTAGCAAGGGTACATACCTAAAAAGTGTTGTTATGTCTGTAACTATGGGACCAGGTATCAAAATTAATGCTAACAACAACTAATTAGTTTATTATAAATAGTCCGATTTGTTCGGGCTATTTTTTATTTCATATTTTTTAATTTTAATAGTATTTTTTGTTAAATTTTGCAGATATTATAACTGTATGGAATGGTTTTATATAGTTTTGATAATTATTTTGTCGCTTGTTTTGATAAGTTTGTTGCCATTCAAAATAGGTATGCGTATGTACTGGAATGTAGGCAAAAATTTGGGCGTACTTTCTTTTGATATTTGGGGGATAACTGTTGTTTGTATGCAAATTGAAATTACCCAAACTGCAATCAACATTATCCGTGCAAAGAAAAAAGAAAGACAAATTCAGTTGCAAGCATTGAGTTTTGGGGCAATTTTTATGCACCATTTTTTGCAAGCCGTATTTAGGTATATAGTGATACGGGAAATAAGTATGTATGTTGACGCAAGCAAAAAGAATGATGCCTTTACCACTTTTCTATTCAATGGTGCGGTTCTACAACTTCTGCAATCAATCTACGCCGTACTTTATGGGTTAAAGGGTAATTTTATTTCCTTTTGCAGTGTCGATAATGACATACAAGAAAACAAGTGCAGTTTATCAAACTATATGAGCATTATGCTCGCTCCTATGATACTAATTGTGAGTGCGGTGTGGGCATTATTCAGAACAAAAAAGGGGATAGCAAAATATGGAAAATTCGCAAGGTGAAAATAACAATCCTATCAAGGGACTTATTCAAGATGCGTTACAGAGTATCAAAAATTATGTCGATATGGATACCCTTATCGGAGAACCTTTAACTATGGGAGAAAATGTCTTGGCGTATCCGATTATCAAGGTTTCTGTCGGAATTGTCGCTGGTGGAGGACAGTATTCAAATAAACTAATTGTCAAAAAAGGTCACCCAGCGTATCCTTTTGTTGGTGGTACGGGAGCTGGTTTCAGTGCAGAGCCAATAGGTTTTTTGATAGTCAATAACGGGAAGCAAGAACTCATCACAATCCAAAATGAGAATGCGTGGTCAGAGGCTGTGAGCAAACTCGGAGATGGTCTGGGCAGTTACTTAAAGAATATTGCGAAGAAGCAAAATAAGGATAAAAAGGATAATTAAAATGAAAAAAATAACTTTTTTAACTATATTTTTTGCGTTTTTCTATGTTTTTTTGTTAAGTTTATGTGCTACACCCGTTTTTGCTGAAACAGAATTCAAACTTCCCAAAGCCACTATCTCCGCTAGTAGTAGCGCTCAAAGTGCCTTTGCTTTTGATGCAGATACTGGGCGTGTGTTTTATCAGAAAAATGCTAACCAGCAGCGTGCAATGGCAAGTACAACCAAAATTGCTACCGCCATTACCGCAATTAGGAATTGCAAAGATTTGGACGAAGAAGTCGAAATCGGTGCAGAATCGGTAGGGATAGAGGGAACGAGTATATATTTGCGGGTTGGTGAAGTTCTCTCTGTTCGTGAGTTGTTGTATGGGTTGATGTTGCGAAGTGGTAATGACGCCGCAACAGCACTTGCTTATCACTGTGCTGGGAGTGTGGAGGAGTTCGCCAAGTTAATGAACGAAACTGCCGCATTGGCTGGTGCTGTAAACACAAATTTCACTAACCCGCACGGCTTGGATGACCCAAATCACTTTACAACTGCACAAGATTTGGCAAAAATCACTGCTTTTGCGCTGCAAAATGATGATTTCAGGCAAATTGTCAGCACAAAGAATATCAAAATCAAAGGGAATGGCGAGGACGCATATAGATTTCTTTCAAATAAAAATAGGCTTTTGAATAGTTTGGACGGCTGTATCGGGGTAAAAACTGGGTACACTAGCAAGGCTGGTAGATGCCTTGTCAGTGCGTGTGAGCGTGATGGACTGCGTGTCGTTTGCGTTGTGCTAAACTGTGGGCCGATGTTTGAGGAAAGTGCAGATATTATTAATGCAATTTACCAAAAATACGGCAGTTACGAGATTTTAGAGCCTTACAAAGTGGTGTCAAATATTCCTCTCGTGAATGGCGAAGTTCCAAGTATTCAAGTTTATTCCAAGAATGGTTTGAAGTTGGCATTAAGTCAAGACGAATTTTCTCAAATAAATATTGAATACGACTTGCCAGAGTTTTTGACTGCTCCTGTAAAAATTGATGAAGCAGTAGGAAAAGTAGAAGTTTATTTCGGTAAACACTTGATTTTTAGCGAAAAAATATATACAATAGATGAAGTAGGTTCAAAACTCCTAAAAGACAAGATGAAAGACATTTTGAAAAAATGGAGTGTCTTGAACTAATAAAGGTGATAGGTACTATGAGATTAAATAAATTTATGGCATCAGCAGGTGTGGCTAGTAGAAGAAAATGTGACGAAATTATTGAGGCAGGTAGGGTGAGAGTGAATGCACAAGTTGTCAAAAAATTGGGCGTTCAGGTTGACCCTGACAAGGACTTGGTATCTGTCGACAACAAGCCAATTAGACTAAAAAACGACTTTGTTTACATTATGATAAATAAGCCAACAGGAGTGGTTACAACTGTTCGCGACCCATATGGCAGATGTACGGTTTTGGATATTTTACCAAAGACCAAAAAGAGGATTTACCCGATCGGCAGGCTGGACTACAACACGAGCGGATTACTTCTGCTGACCAATGACGGGGATACAGCTCAAAAGGTTATTCATCCAAGTTTCGAGCTGAACAAAGTCTATTTGGTTACAGTAAAGCATAAGTTAAATGAGCAACAAATCTCCAAATTATGTAGGGGCGTGGACATCGGTGGCTTTGTTACTTCTCCCGCAAAGGTGGTTTTCAAGCATACAGAAAAAGGCGATTTTGTTTACGAAGTCGTTATCCATGAGGGTAAGAATAGGCAAATTCGCAGAATGTTTGCTGCTGTTGGGAGTAACGTTGTCGGTTTGCAAAGAATTGCTATCGGCAAGTTGAAACTTGGTTCGCTTCCTGTTGGGGCTTTTAGAGATTTAACACAAGAAGAAGTCAATTATATCTTGAAATTAGGAGAGAAAAATTGAGTGTAGGGTATTTTTTTGCATGGTGCATTGCATATTTGCCTATTAGGTTGCTGTACCCAACTACTGTTATCAATAAGAAAGTGTTTAGGCAAAAAGGACGGGCAGTAATGGTTTGTAACCATATGTCGAACCTTGATGTGGTCATTATTAAATCACACGAACATACCAAGCGTTATGTTTTGGCTAAACATTCTCTGTTCAAGAATAAATTTGTAGGGGGCGTGCTAAAAGGTTTGGGCGGCATTCCTGTAAATAGACAGGAGGTCGGCGTCAGTACAATTCGTTCTGTTCTTGATGTACTCAAAAATGAAAATCAAGTCTTGATTTTCCCTGAGGGTACTAGGGAAACGAGTATCGATGATGTCAATGCTTTGAAAAATGGTATGGCTATGTTCGCTCTAAAATCAGAGTCGCCAATTATACCTATGATGCTGTTGTACAAGCCCAAAATGTTTAGGTTCAATAAACTTATTGTTGGTGAGCCTATCGACTTGTCGCAATATAAGGGGCAACGGGTAAGTAAGGATGCGTACGCCGAAATCGCAAATAATGTGCTAAATACTATGCAAAACTTACGCAAAGATTATATCAACTCTCTGAAACCGAGAAGGAGGGCAAAAGTCCTCGCAAAACTCGAAAAAATTGAGCAAAAAGAACAGGAGCACTTGCAGCGTAAAGCTGAAAAGGTGCAGAAAAAAATTGATAGAAAACATAAAAAAGCAGACAGTGTGTAAAATTTTGACTCTATACCGTCTGCTTTTTTGTTGTGTAGAGAAAAGTAGGAAGTGGTTGGATAAGTTTGAGGCTTGATTCTTATTATTTGATTTTGACCCTTAAAATACTTTTGTTGGTGCAATTTATTCTCAAAATTCTTTCATTTTTGTTGGTAAAAAGAGTTGAAATATTTTGCGTATTATGATAAAATATTCATCGTGCTGGTGGTGTTGTTTGTGCCGATATCGCAAAGCGAACAGCACGGCGAGGCGAAGATTTCTGCAACGGAAGAGCTTGCTCTAACAACTGAGCAAGACAAGTAAAAAGTGAATATGCTGATGTGGCTCAGTTGGTAGAGCAGCGCATTCGTAATGCGCGGGTCGTGGGTCCGAGTCCCACCATCAGCTCCAAAAAATCCCTAGTTCCTTAGGGATTTTTTTATATGCATTTTGGTTTAGATTCTATATGGTCGTTGCGTAGGGTAAAAGGGTGTTTCTGCCGTTGGTTTATAGAGAAGAACGCCTTGACAACGAGAGCAAAAGCAGTAACCAAAGCGGCGTAGTATAAAGCCATCAATAGGATATTGAGCGACATATTATCAAAAACTAGCAGAAATTCGGGCTTGATTATGTAATAAATAAAAGTTATATTACGCATTGCGGGATACCAGTCCAAAATTAGGCTTGAACGTAAAACATATTAGTAGAGTTGAGAGTGGCGAGATTTCATTAAAGGTTTCTACACTACTTGAATTTTGTGATTTGGTTAGGATTTCACCGCAAGAATTTTTCTATCCCAATTTAGAGAATTATAAGGCAGATATGGAATTGCTTGCTGCGGTTAAGGATTTGTCGTTGGAAAATAAAAAGACGATTTTGGATTTAGCAGCAAAACTTCGATAGGATTTTACGAGTTAAATCTGACTCGTTTTTATTTTTCTATAAATTAAACAAATTGTCTAATTTTGTGTAATTACGCATTTTGCTTGCTATAACCAGTCATAATATATATAATAAGAATAGGAGGGCGCAAATGTCTTTATTCAAAAAAAACTCAGGCAGAATTTCCAAAACTTTGGCAGATTTCCAAGATGGCGGTAAAGTTTACAAAATCGTAACGACCTGTGCGATTGTCGGCTTGTTTATCGCTGTCGGCTTGCTCATAATGGGTATCGTTATGGAATTTATGAGTGCTCAGCTTACCCTTACGCTAGCAATTTTGGCAATTATTTGCTTTTTTGCCATTGCTACACTACCTTGGATAAAAAAATTGGAGCAAGGTTTATATCGCAAAACCTCAATAGCCTTTATCGCAATCAATGCGGTTTGCGGTTTGTTGTGGATAATCGGTGCGATTTTGGTATACGTTCTGTATGTCAAGGGTAAGGCTGGTGTAGATTTTGACCCAACTGGTTACCTAAGGGTTATCAAAATCATAATCATAATTTCTATCCAGTTTTTGGCTGCCTCATCAATCGCAACTCTTATCACAAAGTACAAAAAATCGTTCTTGGCTTTCCAAATTATAACATATGTGAGTACAGTCTTTGTCGATTTGTATGTGTCAGCGTTGCTACTTAGTGTGTACTTTGACGCATCAAAGGAATTGGCAACCAACGCTGATGTTATGGCGATTTTAGGGACTCCGTTTATGATTGGTTTGTTCTGTATGTTCCTCGTGTTTACCGCAATTTCAGCTGGAATTGTTAAGCGTTTGGAGCGTAATCGTGTAGAGCGTGTGCATGACGCTGTTGCTAGCAATATTGATGCTAACGGAAATCAGGTTAATCAAACTGCGGAAGGCGAGCAAAAACAACCAACCGAACAAGACCGTTTGGCAAAGTTGCAGCAAATGTACGATGCAGGTTTGATTACCGAAGACGAGTACAAGGAGAAAAAAGCCGAAATCCTAAAAGATTTGTAAAAAGGAAAGAGTTGAACCTAATGTGAATTTTCACTCTCGGGTTCGCTCTTTTTTGTTCTCAAAAAATTAAGCTCCTGCATACAATGGAATGAGGGAGTTTCGGGCAGCCCCTCATTTGAAGGAGTAAAAATGAATAGTTGTAATTGTAATCAAGGTTTAGCGCCTGTGAATGAACCTTTCTTTTGCCCTAGAATGCAAGCGTATATTGTGCGTGGACCTCGTGGGGAAACGGGGGCACAAGGACCGCAAGGTCCACAGGGCTTGAATGGAATAATAGACAACAACATAACTTTGGCAACTCCGCAAGAGGTCGGTGTGATTGCGCAAGGTGCTACAACCTTTACTCAAATAGTAACCCAAAATGGTGCTGACATAAGTATTGCGGTTGGTGAGTCTGCGGTAGCGCTGACAAGAGGTACTTATTTGGTTGTATATAATTTGAGTGGCTTAAATGCTGATGCAGATAGCAAGACATACAGATTTGCAATTAGTTTGGGTGGGGAAGTCCAAACTTCGTTAGAAAGCACAGCAACAGTTGCTCAAAACCAGGTGGCAACACTAGGTGGTAATGGTATAATTAATGTTGCCAATGATGAGGTGTTGACTCTGGTTAACAACACAGATTCGCCAGCAGAAATTTCGAATCTTGTTATGAGTATTGTAAAATTGATGTAAAATGTTTGCTATATTGGCTATAATTTAGTATAATATGCTTATAGGAGAATAGCCATTATGCCAAGAAAGCAAATATCCACAGAGGAAACAAAGGCGGTAAATAAGGAGAAGTCTTCGCAAAATTCTATAAAACCCGCTAAACAAGTCAAAATTAGACCAAAAACCAAGCAAAAAGAAATTTCTATCGCAAAGGTTGAGTCAGGGCAGAGTGATAATACTTTGCAGCAGACTCCCGCTGCGGTTCAAAAAAATACAACCAGCCAAAAGCAAATATCAAGGTCAGCTATTCAATTTGTAGCGGCGATGAATTATTTGATATTTTTCTTTGGTTTTTGTGCGTGCAGGCATGAGCCGTATGCTAGATTTCACCAAAATCAAGCACTCTGGATGTGGATTATTGTTACTGTTTTGTATTTAGGATTTGCATTTATCCCGACAGTTAATGTAATAGCAATACCATTCGTTATTATGATACACATTATTTGGGTAATAGCGGGGGTGAGTACTGCGTTGCGAGGGCGTGCATATTCAGTTCCAGTGGTCGGGAAAATAAAAATTGTTGACTGGGAGAAAGTCTAATAAAGTATAAATCTACCATTTGTTTAATGGTAGATTTTTTGTTTTTACGGAAATTTAGACAAAACTATGCGTAAAATGATTTGCATGGTAACTGCATAGTACCTGCATAGTACTTTAATCTGCTGATAGAAATCGACAAAATAATCAATTTTATGCACGCAATTTATTGGGTTTTTCTGTTTATAAATAAAAATTATTTATAATTATTCAAAAAGTTGCTTTTTTTATTTGACTTTAATTATTTTTGTTACTATAATTATGTATGAAAATGCCATAGAGTATCAAAAAATGGGAGGTGATGAGGTATGGCAAAGAAAAATATCGCCGTAATGGACTTCGGTTCAAACCACATCACTGTTTTAATCGGCGATAATGGCATAAATGGCACTTTTGATGTGCGAGGGTATGCAAATATAGAGTACGCTGGCTTTATGAATGGCGAGATTCTAGAACCTCAAAATCTGAGTGAAGCCCTTTGTACTGCGATAAAGACTGCGCAAAATAACGCTAGGGCAAAAATTACACACCTATATGTTGGTGTTCCGGGCGAGTTCAGTATCAACGAGGTAAAGAGCGTAAGCAAAGACTACGGTAAACCCAAAAAAATTGGCTCTCGTGAGGTCGATGAGCTATTCCTTATGGCGGACGATTTCGGTAGTAGCCCAACACATACGGTGGTAAATCGCAGTCCCGTGTGTTTCGAACTGGATAACAAAGACAGAGTAATCGACCCCAAGGGATTAACGACAACAATGCTAGGTGCTACGCTTTCCTTTGTTCTTGCAGAGCGGTCTTTCGTTGGTGCAGTTTTGCAGGCGGTGGAGATAATGCGGCTACCCTTTGTGGAGTTCTTGTCAGAACCGTTGGCGGAGAGTATGTATCTAATTAGTCCAGAGGAGAGAGATTGCAGTGCGGTGCTGATAGATTGTGGGTATTTGAGCACAACTGTATCCGTAGTAGTAGGCGATGGCTTGGTATGTATGCGCAGCTTTTCTCTCGGTGGCGGACATATTGTAGCGGATATTTGTGAATTGTTGCGAGTTCCGTTTGCAGTGGCGCAGGAAATCAAAAATCGGGCAATCCTTGCTGGCAGACCAAGCGAATTAGAGCAAATTACAGTAGATGTAGACGGCAAAAAATATACAGTAGATTCACTCGCTGTGTATGAAATAGTGGAGCGTAAAGTTCGACAAATCGCAAAAATGATTGTCAAAAGTCTAGACACTTGCACTTATGAGCGACCAGAAAAAATCAGAATTAACCTAACTGGTGGTGGCATTTCGTATATCAAGGGCATACGAGAAAAATTATTTGAAATATTGGGTAAAGCGGTAACAATCAGAGAACCAAAAATCCCGCTAATGAACGAGCCAAAGCAAAGCGCAGTACTGGGATTATTGGATATGGCATTAAAACAAAATCAGGCAAATAGTTCGTTTTTTAACAAAATTTTTAAGAAATAAATGGAGGTAAATATGGATACTTTTACGAATAATTATAGTCAAAATAACAACAATCCCGTTGTAAAAATCAAAGTTATAGGTGTAGGTGGCGGTGGTAGCAACGCTGTCAACCGTATGATTGACGCTGGCGTTAGCGGCGTAGAATTTATCACTGTAAACACAGATAAGCAGGCACTACAAATCAGTAAGGCAGACTACCGAATCCAAATCGGTACAAAACTAACTCGTGGTTGGGGTGCTGGTGCTGACCCTGAGGTTGGTTGCAAGGCGGCAGAAGAAAACTACGAAGAATTGAACCAAGCAGTAAGTGATGCAGACCTAGTCTTTATCACTGCTGGTATGGGTGGTGGTACTGGTACTGGTGCTGCTCCTATGATTGCTGCGCTAACTAGGGAAAAAGAGATTTTGACAATCGCTGTTGTAACAAAACCATTCAATTTTGAAGGACGTAAGCGTATGGAAAACGCAGAAAAAGGCTTGGAAGCGCTGCGTAAAACCGTTGACTCACTCGTTGTTATTCCTAACGAAAAACTATTCAAAATCGTGCCAAAAGGTACAAGTATCGTTGACACATTCAGGTACGCCGATGATGTACTGCGTCAAGGCGTACAAGGTATTTCTAACCTGATTATCGAAAACTCACTCATCAACCTCGACTTTGCCGATGTCCGCACAACGATGAAGAATAGAGGTTTGGCTCATATGGGTATTGGTAAGGCAAGGGGTGATAGGAGGATTTTTGAGGCTTTGAGCCAAGCTGTTTCTAGCCCACTTCTCGAAACAACTATCGAGGGTGCAACAGGTATTATCTTTAATGTAAAAGGTGGTTCTAGTTTGCCTATTGACCAAGTTCACGAGGCTGCCGACCTTATGCGTGAAATTGTTGACCCAAACTGTAACATCATCTTCGGTGCTAGCATTGACGAGTCGCTCGATGACGCCGTAGAAATTACTGTAATTGCTACAGGTTTCCAGACTGGACAACCTACATTAATCGGTAAGGATAATGAGCAGCACGAGCAACAAGCTTTCACTGCTCCTCAAAGGGACGAATTTGAACCTCAGTCATTCGAAAATAGTAGGCTGGATATGCGCGAATTTGCTGAGCCAGAACCCGCTCCCGCACCCGAAAAAACTAGCCGTATGAGCGTGGAAATTGATGACTCTGATATACCTCCATTTTTGCGTAAATTGAGAGGCAGATAATAAATAATTTTACAAAAATATCAAATAATAGAAGCAGGAGTACCTTTTCCTGCTTTTTTATATACAAAATTCGCCTTTTTTCTTGACTTTTGGCATAGAGTTTTTTATACTAAAAGCAGTATTATTTGGGGGAGAATATGCGCAAATTTTATATGATGGCGTTTCCGTTGCTTTTGGTGGTATTCTTGGCTTGCGGGTGCGCCGCAAATCGTGATGCAGACGCTATGTGTGAGTTTGATTGCGACAGTTTGATTATGCTAAAAATTGGCACGGCAAACGCCGCAGACGCAGTAGCCTACGCACCGCTATTGACTAACACAATGATTCAATATATCAATATTGAGTATGACAAAACTATAATAAATTACGAGCCTGCGACAGGGCGAATTGAGGCTCTGCGTGCGGGTACTACTCGTATAAAATCAACAGTAAATGGCAAGACAAAGTCTGTCCAAGTTAAGGTGGAACAAGCGATTTATTGCACGTATTTGCAATGCACCGATTTTGCTATGGAGTTTGGCAAAACTGCCGATATGCTATCTTCTAGTCGCAATTACCTAAAAATCAACAAGGGCTACAATATGGGCTATACGTTTGAGAGTTTGACTCCCGAAATTCTCGACATTGATGCCTCTGGTGTGATTACCGCAAATTCTGTGGGCGATGGTGCTATCAAAATCGTAGCCAAAACAGGCGTAAATCCCAATGCAAATTCGGGCTACGAGATTTTGCCCAAAACAATTAGAGTAACCGTAATGGAGCGCCGTGATGACCTATCTCTCTCAATTTTGAATGCAAATATGGACGAGCTTGACTACACCTTGGACGAATACGGTATCAAAAATTATGAACTTTACTCTACATCAGACAAGAGTATTGGCTATGTACTCAAAATTTCTAGCGACCAAAGTCTAGACAACTGTATGTTTACCGAAAAATCAACTTACCTTGATTGCGACAACTATATCGCAAACTCTACTAACAAACGCCTGTTTGTGCAGAACGAAGGCTACACGTTGGCTACAAATCAAAAGACCGTTTTCCAAGGTTTCTATGTCGTGGATTGTGGTACTGATGTTATCCAAAAAGGTATACTCGATTCGGGCTACAATTTCTATTATGACAGCCTGAGTGAGCGTATTAATATCCGAGTTTATAAGCTAGCAACAAATGACGACATTTCAGCGAAAGTTTATAATTCCGAATGTACAGAGGAGTATGCTCTGACCAATAAAGATAAGCAATACTGCCTGTATTATAGTGATGATGATTCAGAAAATTCAGTCGTATATGTTGACCCAGAAATTAGTGAGTTTTGTAACCAAAAGTGGGACTACGATGCCGAAAATATCACAGTAACCCAAGCGGATAACGGTATGCTAAAAGTGTCTTATGGGCAAACTGTCGGAATGGGGAGGTTGATTATCAAGGCTACGGACGGCAGCACTGCTAGCCAAACGATAGAATTTTATAACTACAGAAACGCAATCACTATTACTACTACCGCAGCGGAAAAGACTGTGATTTATATGCACAACGGCTCTGCTTCGTTTACTGCCGACTATGCTGTTCACGATGAGGCGGGCAAACTCATCGAGAACCAGTTGCTAGAATTTCTATTCTACGATGCGAATGGCGACCGTGTCATTTTGGGAGCAAACAAAGTAGCACACAAAGACGCAATGTATCCGAACTTTATCATAGAATTTGTAAAAGAGGGCAAATATACCGTTGTCCTAAAGGCGCAAGGTATGGAATACTACTCAGAATTTCTATATGTGTATGTTTATGACGAAAATTCTTTGACAAAGTAGTCAAAAATTAGTTATAATTATTAAATAAAAATATTCGGGCATAAAAATTAATTTTATAAAAAATGGGGGAAATATGTCAGAAAGAATGGAGAGCTTTTTGAATGCTATGACCATACTCGGTACGGTCTTGGTCAGTTTTATACTGGTCGTCTGCGTAGCGTTGGGCATAATGTTGGCGGCTGGCGTATTCAATAAGCATTACGAGCCTCTCGTAGGATTGAAATTTAATAAAACCGAGTCCCAAGTAATATTGGAAAACGAGGGAGTAATCTATTTGACGGTTACAGCGAATACTGCCTCCGTTTCTGAAAGTGGAGCAATAATTACCGATGATACCATTGATACCGAGATAAAACTAACAGTGCGCAACGCCAAAAATGTAATAGATAATTCGGTTATTGATGTACCTAGCGTAGTAAAAAAAGGCGAGCCTTTTGCAGTAAAGGCTAAACTCGCTGCGGACGGCTCTAACAAGGGCGGTATCTGCTATATCAACGCAGAAACTAGCGATATGTTGTACCGTGTCGCTACACCTATCGAGATAAAGGTAGACGTCCCAGTAAAACAAATTTTTATCGAGGCAAAGGACGCAAACACAGGTATGAATTTGGACTTGGAGAATACCAAGTTTATTTACCAAGACAGCGCCCAGTTGTCTGTTCGTGTCGAACCAGAGAGGTCGCTATACATCTTCGGCGACCAAAACCAAACAAAAGAAATAACTTATGTGTCGAGCAGTCCGCTATCTGCCGCTGTTGGGCTAAATACAGGACTCCTAAATATCGACTACAACCCAGTATATACGAGCGATGAGCCTCTGACTGAACCTTTGAGTACTGTGCAGGTTACTGCCAAAATTCAGAAGTTTAGCATAGCCGACCCTCTGAACGAAAAGGTCGTTTCATCTACCGCTGACCTAGGACTTTACCCATTGCAGTTGGGTAAGATTCTCATCAAAAATGAAACTTTTAGCGATGAAAACGCTCAGTTCAAGACCAAACTGTTTAGCGGCTCGAGCCTCCTTATTTCTGCCGAAGAAACAGGGCTAAGTAATGTGTTGAATCTAAACATATTCCTTGAACCTACGATTGTAAAGGACACGTCTAGTGCGGACTATAACCCGCTGTCAGACTTGTCAAAATTCCTAGTTACCGCCGTGTTTGAGGGGGCTAGTACAGGTGAATTCGTGCCTGATGCAGTTAGTATTCAGCAGTTTAATGTCCACCAATACAACGGCAAGCAAGTTTCGTATTGGGAAATCAAGCCTAACCGTTTGCTGCAAACTGGCGAAAAAGTATATCTCGCTATGAATATGCTGGATAGGAGCGAAAAGTACACTATCAAGCGTGAAGTTACTATCGAAGAAGTCCCTGTGGAAACCACATCTTTTGAATATACAAACACCGCTGGTACTATAATTTCAAATGTTTCGCTAGAAATTCTCAAACACAGCGATTCAGAAGATGTAAATGATGGTGCTACCGAAATAAAATATACATTTAGCAAAAGTAATAATCCAACATTTACAAAAGTCGTAAACTTTGTTACCAAGGCTGATAGCGCACTAGCAGAAGACCCTGTAAATATAAATGAAGTTTGCAGTGCTATTATTGCTGCTGATTCTGATACTTACCAAATCACAAATAATAGTGATAATAGTTTCATTATTCAGCCTAAAGGAGCAGGCAAGGTAAATATCTGCTCATATTTGGTGCGTACCAATGAGTTGGGTCAGCCGATAGACGCTTTTTACAATATTATCACAACGGACGCAACCCTCGCAAACCAGAAGGGCTACACTTTGCCAACAGGCTTCTGCAAGGCGAATGATATTGCCACAGCTCAAAAGGGTATGTACATCGTGCAACAAGAATTTCCAGAATTTGTCGTAACTGTCAAAGAAAAGTTGAGAAGTTTCACTTTCTATACTTCGACAGATTTTGACGAAGACCACAAAGTAGCTGATTTTGTAATGGGAACAAATAATGTCAATGCTGTCAGAATTTTTGCGAAACCAAATTCAACTCTCGCAATTCCAGAAAATTCTACCGCATATGGTACAGGTATGTACCCGATGGTTCAACTTTTGGAAAATCAAGCAGGAGCGACTGACAAAATTTTTGACGATTTGCTTGGTAATATTACAGGTTCACAGAGTTCATACAAAAATAGTGGTACAAAATATTCTCAATCTAACCCATATACTCGCTGGTTCGAATTTAAGCTGTCGACAGCCAGAGCGTCAGATGACACCTCTACACCGAAGCGTACGCTGACTCTCACTTGGCAAAATTCAGGAGAGGAATTGTCGAGCCAAGCCCAACTCCAAGTTACCACTATTAATGTCCCAGTTAGTTATATAACTATAAACGATGACACTGATGAAACGGGCGAATATAGGGCGGACACATACGGAGTAGATATAAACGATGGCTATTGGAACTGGTCGTTAATACCGAATATCGGTGGGGAAGTTCAATACGCTGTCAAGAATGGAACGGAAACTGAAAATAGGATATATCATTACTTAACGTTTGCTAGTAGTAGAACATCTGGCGACTTACCTACTCCAATGTGCAAGAGTGTTGCCAGCACCGAATATACCGCTGGCGGAATTATCAAAGCGCCGTCTACCGTATCCGTTCGTAAATCACTGTTCTTGTTTACCTCATCTATTATCGGTTCCGAAAACCCAATCGAATATGGGGAGTCAAAATACACCTCAATTGATTCATTGATGAAGGCACTCTGTTCCGCTGATGTTGCCGATTCGGACAAAAAGGAACTATGGAAGTTGCTGGCAATTCGTATGGACAACAATATTTCTGCTAACGGCAACAAAAATCCAGCAGACGAATATGCTACTATTGTAGACTCGAAACTCTATATCAAAAATGCAATTCCAAAAAATAGCACTCTATATATGTTCTATATTTCTGGTTCTGACGAAGAAAATTATGCTACTGCATTTAATCAAGTTATGCCAATCGCAATCAAAGTAAATTACAACTGGCCAACATTTGAGAGTGCTGTCAAAGGTTATAATATTTCGGACGATGCGCAATTCAATGATTCAACGCTAGGCAAAGTGTACTACATTTCAGATAAAGACGAAAATCAAAAAACTCGAATGTTTACTATGGATTCAATCAATCAAACCAAAATGTCTTATTTCAATTTTGACACGCAAATAAACCTAGAAGGAGTGGCTGTCAGTAGTTCAATCACGATTCCTGGGACGGGCTATATCGAGATGACTACAAAAGACGAATTTGATACCGAATCAGGTGTCGCAACAAAAGTTGCGGTGTTTACTCTGAAACAATCGGGATTACCAGAGGGTTCTACCATCACTGTGCCAATTGCTCGCAAGATTTATTTTGCAATAATGTCTAATGACGATTGGGGCAAGGTGTTCAACAGTATGGAAAACGGTTTCGTTACAGGTGAGGAGGCAATCGCAAAACTCATTGCCTCGGGCTATGGATATGATATCGGGACAGAAAATCTAACATTCGTAGTACAAGACATAAGCAAGAGCGAAGAAACAACAGAGGGACAGGGGGAATAATATCCTCAAATACAAAAATATGTAAGAAGGTAGATTATGCGTCAGTCGCTAGAAAAATCTGAATCAAAAAAGAATAGAAAAAATGCAAAAATAGCACAAAAAAATCTCAAAAAAGATATAAAAGAGCGTGCTCATATGGCGGAGCAATTACGCCGTATGCACGACAGAGATATTAGAGAAAACTGGTTCAAGTTGGACAACGCAGCGTTAATTTACCCTGCAATTAGTTCCACAAACTGGAATAGCGTTTTTCGAGTGTCTGTGATAACCAAGCAGACAGTCAATCCAGACAAACTCCAAATGGCGCTAGACGACACACTCAAAAGATTTCCATTCTTTAATGTCGCTCTGCGTGAGGGGATTTTTTGGCACTATTTCCAAGTGCTGGACAAGAAACTCTTGATTGAGAAAGAAACGACCTATCCGTGTCAAGCGTTTGCATTCAACAACCGCACGCAAGTGTTTAGGGTGCTGTATATGGATAACAAAATCTCTTTTGAAACATTCCATTCTCTAACTGACGGCGGCGGTGCGACTAGATTTTTTAATACACTCATTATCCGCTACTTTGAATTGTGTGGTGCTGATTTTGAGGATTTGGCAAGCTTCGACTGTAATACTCGGGATTTGCCGTCCTTGGAGGAAAACGAAGATTCATTCAAGCGTGTGGCGACAAAACAAAAGCCACGCTCTCGTAGCGAAAAAGTCGCATACCAAGTGAAAGGCAATATAGAGCCTGTCCAAAAGTTGCGTACAGTAACAGGTTTGGTTAGTGTCAAAGCACTCAAAGAAATTGCCCACAAATTCGGGGCTACAATAAATCAGTTTTTGACCGCAGTTTACTTTGAGGCACTCCTTATGGACAAAAAGTATTCAAACAAGCAGCAAAAATACCCAGTCAAAATTAGCGTACCTGTGAATATGAGGAAGTTCTTCCCGAGTGTTACACTCCGCAACTTTTCACAATTTGTGAATATGGAGTTGCCTGTCGATATGGAGGATGGCGGTTTTGAACAGATTTTGGAGAGAGTCAAAGAGGAATCCAAAAACTTTAATATCGACTATCTACAAGGCTCGATTAACGGAAATGTTAGGAGTGAGCGTAATTTTTTGGTACGAGTAATGCCGTTGGCAGTCAAAAATTTTGCACTCAATCTCATTTATAACCGAGTGGGGGAACGGCAGTTTACCTCGACACTCACAAACATTGGTCAAATCAAATTGCCAGCCAAGGCGAGTGAGTATATCGAACACTACTTTATGGTGCTCGGGGCTACAAAGTTAAATAAAATCAACTTGACTGCCATTAGTTATGGTGATGAATGCGCCTTGACATTCAGTACCCGCCTCCAAGAAACTGCGATAATTCGTAATTTTTTCCAGAAACTTACCGCTTTTGGAATTGAGGCAAAAGTTTTCTCAAACTATTAGGAGCAAAAATGGATAATTGTGAAAATTGTAAAGTAGAAATTGAGGACAAAAAATCGAATTGCCCACTGTGTGGCAAGGCTGTAAACAAGGATTCCTCTCGCAATAATTTGTACT
>ERZ808267.228-NODE-228-length-20498-cov-3.028127_pt1 | contig 20498 bp, 17 predicted proteins | sample MGYA00521241_ERZ808267 | MGnify/ENA primary metagenome ERZ808267 (study PRJEB31516, sample SAMN03275592) | gut metagenome | biome: mammalia-associated habitat; material: feces | host: Papio cynocephalus | place: Kenya | collected 2012-07-19 ... | reverse complement strand
AATACAATGTATTAGATAAGAGAGGAATATTATGAAAAAAATCGGATTTGTATTAACAGCTATGATTTTGACAACAGGAATGGCTTATGCCGCACAGAATTTTGATGTTCAACAAAATTCAGAAGTTCCTTTGTATCAAGAAAAATATTATCCTTCACAAACGGTTAAAGGAAATCAAACTTTGAAAGGTAGTGTTGTAACAGTTCCGGCTGGACAAAATATGCCGGTTGTAGTTACTACTCCAATTAGTTCTGAAACTATGACTACAGGTCAAAATGTGACAGTAGCTTTAGGTTCTGATTTTTATTATAACGGTAATTTGATTGCGCCGGCAGGTAGCACGGTTACAGGTACTGCTATTGAAGTTTCTAAGGCAAAACACGGCAGTATGAACGGAAAACTTTTGTTGAGATTTACTCAAATTGTTACTCCGTACGGTGTTCAAATTCCAATTTCCGCAGTTGTAAAAACTAATGATAACACAGGTGTTTTGATTGGCGGAACTAAAATGGATGTTACTAAAAATTACGGCAAAGATATTGCAGTAGGCGCAGGTGCAGGTGCTTTGGCAGGTGTAATTATTTCACCTTTAGCCGGCGGTAGTGTTGGCAAAGGTACTGCTTTAGCTACAGCAGTAGGTGCCGGTGGCGGTGTAGTTAAGTCAATTTGGGATAAAGGAAATGATGTTGTAATTCCTGCAAATTCATCAATTCAATTGACACTTACCCAACCGATTACTGTAAATCCTGCAATTTTTAATAACAATTATTAGAAAATCGGGTAATAATTTTATTTTTGTTTTAAAATAAAATAAAAACACGAAGTCAGATATTGGGGAAAATAAATGTCCTTATTAGGAAAATACACAGACAATTTAATAGAAGATGATGAGTTGGAGCAAGGTTCAGGCTACGTTACTCCTGCGGTGTTGAAAAATGATGAAGACATAAGTTTGAAAAAATCAATACTTATTTCAGCATTACTTCACCCGACGGTTATCGGTGTTTGGGCTTTAACACTTCTCATCCTTGCAATGATGGGTATTACCCTCACAATTTTTGAAAAACCGAAACCAAAAACAAACGATATCGAGTTTGTGCTTGTTGATAAGGAAGAAACTCCTATAAACAAAAAAACTCCATATCGTGCGGATATAAATTCTCGTGCCGGCGGTCATCATGACCCGACAAGAAAGGTTTCTATGCCTTCTCTGTCACCGGGAACTCCAAAGCAACAAGCTACTCAGTCACCAAAACCGGCAGCTAAACCTGCTGCTCAAAACCCGTTACAAAAAATGGTTAAACAAGTAACACAACAAAACCAACATACATCAGCACCGGCTAAAAAACCGGCTCCTGCTGCAGTTGGACCTAAAAAGGCTGAGCAGGCAAAACCAGCTCCACCTACTGCAAGACCTTCGTTGAAACCACCTACAACTCCAAGACCGGTGGCAAAATCTTCATCTCCATTTGCAGTTCCTGTTCCAAAAGGAGGAACTGGAACAGGTAGATACACTACAGGTCCGATCAGTGGTTCTGGTTCTTCTGCTAAAGGTGGCGGAGGCGGTGGAACTGCATCATCTGGCAAAGGTTCACATGTTGCAGGACCTTCTCTAGCACCTACAGGTGGTTCAGGTAACAAAATCGCTAAAGGCGGTGGTGGAGGAACAGGTGGTTACGGAAATCCTGGTCCTGGAAATCCAAATGGCAGACCTGGTATTGATGCCGTAAGAGAGCCTGATTTCGGTCCATATATGCGTGAATTACAAAGACGTATCAAAATGAACTGGGATCCACCAAAAGGAAACGAAAGTAAGCGTGTAGTGTTGCTATTCAAAATTGCGAAAGACGGAAGGTTATTGTCTTGTAGCGTATTCAAATCTTCAGGACTTCCGGGAGCTGATAAAGCCGCAATTAGTGCAGTACAAGCAACCGCTCCTTTCAGACCTTTACCGGCTGAATTTAAAGGACAAAGTATTTGGAGCATCAGGATATCACTAAAATTATTTGAGTGAAGTGAGTGTGACGGACTTCTCACTTCTCACTTTTCACTCGATTAAAACAAGGATAATTACAAAAGAAAGAGGATAAAAACTATGGAACTATTATGGAACTCAATTGCAATGGACTGGCCTGTATTAACACCAATCTTGATTTGTTCAATTTTGGTTGTGGGCGTTGTAATTAACAGATTTTCTTTTTACAAAAAGAACAAAAGAGATGTTGTTCTTTTCATCCCTAGATTGCAAAAAGAATTGGTAAAAAACAACCTTGATGGCGCACAAAATTTAGCTATTCAATGTGGTGGCGTAATCGGTGAAGTTACAGAGGAAGCAGTTAGAATTTTTTCAGAGCAAAAAAACGGTTTTTCTCGTTCATTCGATATCGCAGCATCTTTGGCATCAAGAAAATTGGAAAGTCACTTAACAATTTTAGGTACAATCGGCGGTGTTGCTCCGTTCTTAGGTTTGTTTGGTACAGTTGTAAGAATTTTGTTTACATTCCAAGATTTGGCAGCACAAGGTAACCAATCTGCAGCGGTTGCATCAGGTATTGCATCTGCATTGATTGCTACTGCATTTGGTTTGGGCGTTGCGATTGTTGCAGTAATTTTCTACAACTCATTCCAATCAATCGTAAAACGTTATGAAGATGACTTCCAATTAATCAAATTATTGTTCTTGAGCTTTGTAGATTCTAACGATGAATCAACAACTCCAAGCAATGCAAATATCTCTTTATAAGAATGCTGCTATGTGGCTAAGAAGCTAGGCAGCTAAGCAGATTAGATGCAAAGAAGTATAGAGGCAAAGTCAGTTACAAATGTGATTTTCGTCATTGCGAACAATTTAGGAAAGAAAAGTAGGTTTGGGCTTTCTAGCTCAACACCATAAATAACTAAACCGAAACGGTCTTTTCACGTTTCACTTCTTACAAAAAATCAGGTAACACCTGACAACACACACTCAAGACGAGGAAAAATTAATGTCAATGAAAAACAACAAGGGAAAAGAGGCCCTGTTTACAGAAATAAATATCACACCGTTAACAGATATCTTTTTGGTACTGCTAATTATCATGATGGTTGTTGCGCCAACATTCCAGTCTAATGATAGTTCCATAAATGTTCCTGAGATAAATAGCGGAGTATCAATTGATCAGAAAAATGCGACTGTATCTGTTACAAAAGACGGTAATATGTTCTTAAACGGTACACCTGTTACAGAACAGAGTTTGACAAATGAACTTGTTACTCTAAAACCTCAGTTAGAAAAAGCTGAACTTGTTGTAAAAGCTGACGAAAAGGTTAAAAGCGCAAAGATAATGGAAATTATGAACGCAGCTCAAGATGCGGAATACAAGAAATTAATTGTTGCCGGCGAACCTTTGAGCAAAAAAGAACAAAAAGAATTGGAGAAAGACGCAAACAAGCAGCTAGGTGGTTAGAAATTAGCGGATTAGATGCAAAGATGCATAGAAGCATAAAGGCATAGTCTGTTACATAAGAGTAGGGCGGAATATCTATCCCTCAAACAAAAACTGAAATTGTCTTTTTCTCACTAAAAAATAAGGAAATACAAAATGTCCAGAAATAGAGATACATTTAACGAAATAAATATCACACCATTAACAGATATCTTTTTGGTATTGTTGATTATTATGATGGTAATTGCGCCAATGTTAGATCAGCAAGGTTTGAATTTGACTGTGCCTGAAAATGTTGCGCAAGAACAGGTTCAAAAAGAAACTAAAATAATGACAGTAATGGTTGATGCGGGCGATAAATACTATCTTGATGGCGTTGAAGTTCCTGCAGAAGAATTGGAAAGCACAATAAAGTCACAGGCAAAAAATTACCCTGACGGACTTTTGATTAAAACAGATGCCGATTCAACTCACGGTGCTATGGTAAAAGTTATGGATAGCGCAAGAAATTCGGGTATAACAAGTATTTCTGTTGACGAAATTTAGGCTATTTTTTTTAGCTGACAAATTTTATTTAAACATTCCATTCAGGATTTTTGCCGTCAGCAACTTCAAAAAACTTGTTCATACGTTCAGCAACCGACAGTTTTTCATCATTCTTTTGAAAAATTGTGTTTGGTTTTGTCATGTCAACTTGACTTGCCATTGTATCAAGTTTGTTAATTTTCTCTTTAATCGTGTTGAAATTTACTATCATAATTTTTTCTCTCTCATTTATAAGAAAAATTTTTGAGAGGGATAATTTCAAAGAAATGAAATTTATTTACAAAAGTTTATGTGAGCAAAAGGCGATAAGTTGATAGGGCGATAGGGCGATAAGTTCATTGCAAGAGAAATTTTTGGTGTTGGGTTTTCAAGAACTGCTTATTACTATAACTATTTTGATATGGACTTTGCCTCTTTGCATCTAATCCGCTTATTTTCTCTTTCTCTTTAACCTGTTTACAAGTTCACAAAATTTCATTTTTGAGTTATAATATAAAAAGTTAGATAGTTATAAAGAGGGCGGTGTTCTAATGAATAAAAGTCAATCAGCAGGAATGTACATTGTACTTGCAATAGTAGTTATTCTGTTTGTTTCGTCAGTGTTTGTTTCAGGGCCTACTACAAAGGTTTCTGAGATTTCTTATTCAAACTTTTTGGAAAGATTGGATAAAGGTGAATTTAAAAAGATTGAAAAATCTGATGATTTTTTGGTTGCAATTCCAAAAGTTCAACCGGAGGCTGCAAACAAAAAAACAGTTGCTCCTACTATGAACAATCCGTTTGGTGTTCCTGAAACTGCTAAAGCTCCGACTTTGAAATATAAAGTTTTAACACCGACTTATGATCCTGAATTGATGAAAAGACTTGATGCGTCTGATGCTGATATTCAAGTAACAAGAGCATCTGAATCTTCTAAAACTATTGGCAATTTGTTGAGTTATTTGTTGTTGCCGATTTTGTTTTTGGTATTTCTTGCAGTTATGGCAAAAAGTATTCAGGCAGGCGGCTCTCAGGCTATGTCTTTTGGAAAAAGTAAAGCAAAAATGCTTTTGGATAGCAAGGTTAAAACAACATTTAAAGATGTTGCCGGAATTGATGAAGAAAAGAAAGAATTGGAAGAAATTGTTGATTTCTTGAAAAACGGCGATAAATATATTAAATTAGGTGCAAGGATTCCAAAAGGCGTTCTTCTTGTCGGACCTCCGGGAACTGGTAAAACTTTGATGGCAAAAGCTGTTGCTGGAGAAGCTGGTGTTCCGTTCTTTTCTATCAGTGGTTCTGACTTTGTAGAAATGTTCGTTGGTGTTGGCGCAAGTCGTGTTAGAGATTTGTTTGAACAAGCTAAAAAACATCAGCCTTGTATTATATTTATCGATGAAATTGATGCAGTTGGCCGTCAAAGAGGTGCCGGAATGGGCGGTGGTCATGACGAAAGAGAACAAACTCTAAACCAATTGCTTGTTGAAATGGATGGTTTTGACGAAAATACAAATATTATTGTAATTGCTGCAACAAACAGACCTGACATTTTGGATAACGCTCTATTAAGACCGGGAAGATTTGATAGACAAATTTATATCAACGCTCCTGATGTTCGTGGCAGAGAACAGATTTTGAAAGTTCATGCTAAAAATAAACAACTTGAACCTGAAGTTGATTTGAAAACTTTGGCAAAACGTACACCAGGTTTTACCGGTGCAGATTTACAAAACTTGTTGAATGAAGCTGCGTTATTAGCTGCAAGAAAAAATAAAGAAAAAATTTCAATGGGCGATATTGACAATTCAATTGATAGAGTAATCGCCGGTATTGAAAAGAAAAGCAAAGTTTTGACAGATGAAGATAAAGAATTGACTTCTTATCACGAAGTTGGTCACGCATTATTGGCAAAACTTTTGAAAGATGCGGATGAACTTCATAAAGTTTCAATTATTCCGAGAGGCTATGCTTTGGGTGTTACTTGGACAAAGCCTAAAGATGAAAAAGTTCATACAAATAAAGCAAAACTCCTTGCGCAAATCACTGTTTCATTAGGTGGCCGTGCTGCAGAAGAAATCGTTTACGGCAAAGACAGAGTTAGCACAGGTGCATCTCAAGACCTTATCAACGTAACAAATATTGCTCGTAAAATGGTTACAGCTTGGGGGATGTCAGATAGATTAGGCAATATGGCTTATGGCAAAAACCAAGAAAACGTATTTATGGGTAGAGATTTTGGACACCAAAGAGATTATTCAGAACAAGTTGCGTTTGAAATCGACGAAGAAATGAAACGAATTGTTGATGCAAAATACGAAGAAGCAAAAGAATTGTTGAGTTCAAACCGTGATATGTTGGAAGCAATTGCAAAAGAACTTCTTGATAAAGAAACTATTGATGCAGAAGAATTCCAAGATATTATGAATAGAGTTGAACACGAAAGAAGTTGCTAAGATATAAATATTAAAATAAAATAGATAGATCGCACAATTTATTGTGCGATTTTTTTATCTATTTTTCTCGACAAATTAATTCTAAAATTTTAACAAATTGTATAATCTTTTTTCATATTTTGTGTTATAGTAAATTCATTAGAGGTGTTTATTATATGAATATGAAAGGAGAAATATCATGACTGGAAAACGTGTATGGTTATTCAAGGAAGGTAATGCCGATATGCGCAACATTTTGGGCGGTAAAGGTGCTAACCTTGCAGAAATGACAAATTTGGGTCTGCCTGTTCCTCCAGGGTTGACTATTACTACCGAAACTTGTATGGATTACATTAATCACGGTAACAAAATGCCGGCAGGACTTATGGATGAAGTTAGAGATGCTCTTGCAATCGTTGAAACTCAAGCAGGCAAAAAGTTTGGAGATGCTGAAAATCCGTTGTTAGTTTCTGTTCGTTCTGGTGCAAGGCTTTCTATGCCCGGTATGATGGAAACTATTCTTAACTTAGGTTTGAACGACAAAACCGTTGAAGGCATGATTAAATTAACTAAAAACCCTAGATTTTGCTATGATTCTTACAGAAGATTTTTGACAATGTTCGGTTCTGTTGCTTGGGAAATTGATAGACAAAAATTTGAGGACTATCTTGATAAAATTAAAGAAGAAAAAGGCTACAAATCTGATACTGACTTAACTGCAGAAGATTGGAAATCTTTGATTGAACCTTATAAAGAATTGATTAAAAAAGAAACAGGAAAAGAATTCCCACAAGATCCGTTCGTTCAATTAGAAGAATCTATTGAAGCTGTTTTCCGTTCTTGGAACATTCCTCGTGCCGTTGCATACAGAGAACACTATAAAATTGATCACAATTATGGAACTGCCGTAAACGTTCAAACAATGGTATTCGGTAATATGGGCGATGATTGCGCAACAGGCGTATCATTTACAAGAAACCCATCTACCGGTGAAAACAAATTCTATGGTGAATATTTGACAAATGCGCAAGGTGAAGACGTTGTTGCAGGTATCAGAACCCCAAAACCTATTGCAGAACTTGAACACGAAATGCCTGATTTGTACAAACAATATGTTGATATCGCTAAAAAACTTGAAAAAGGTTACAAAGATGTTCAAGATATGGAATTTACAATTGAAAGAGGTAAATTGTGGATTTTGCAAACTCGTAACGGAAAAAGAACTGCAAAAGCATCAGTAAGAATTGCAGTTGAAATGTGCGAAGAAGGTATCATTGACAAAGAAAGAGCCGTTGAACTTGTTGATGCAAACCAACTTTACCAAGTGCTTTTACCAGACTTTGACCCTAAAGCTAAAAAAGAAGCTCACAAAATTGCTCAAGGGCTTGCGGCATCACCAGGTGCAGCGGTTGGTAAAATCGTTTTTGATACTGAAGAAGCTGCAGAACGAGGCAAGGCTGGCGAAAAAATTATTTTGGTTAGAATTGAAACTTGTCCGGATGATATTCACGGTATGATTGAATCTCAAGGTGTTTTGACACTTCGTGGCGGTATGACATCTCACGCAGCAGTTGTTGCTAAGGGTATGGGAAAACCTTGTGTTGCAGGTTGTGAAGACCTATCAATTGATCTTAAAAATGAAACTTTAACTGCAGGCGATGGAACTGTTTACCACAAAAACGATATCATTTCACTAGATGGCGGTACTGGAGAAGTTATGGATGGCGCAATTCATCTTGTTCCTCCTACAATGGATGACAATTTCAAAAAACTCTTTACTTGGGTTGATGAAATCAAATTGTTGGGCGTAAGAGCAAACGCAGACACTCCTGCCGATGTTGCAAAAGCTTTGGAACTTGGCGCAGAAGGTGTTGGACTTTGCAGAACAGAACACATGTTTATGGATCCAGAAAGACTTCCTTGGGTGCAAAAAATGATTATTGCCGGCACTCCGGAAGCTAGAAAAGAAGCACTGGAACACTTATTGCCAATGCAATACAGCGATTTTTATGCAATGTTTAAAGCATTGGGTGAAAAATCTATGACAATCAGACTTCTTGATCCGCCTCTACATGAATTTTTGCCTGATAAAGAAGAATTAATCGCAAAAGTTGCAACTAAAAAAGCAAAAGGTGAAGATTACGCAGAAGACGAAAAATTGTTGAACATTGTTGAGGCAATGTCTGAATCTAACCCTATGATGGGCTTGAGAGGATGTCGTCTTGGTTTGACATATCCTGAAATTAATGAAATGCAAGTTCGAGCAATTTTCTATGCCGCTTGTGATTTGAAAAAAGAAGGTTTGGGTGTTAAACCTGAAGTCATGATTCCGCTTGTTGGTCACGTAAACGAACTTAAAACAGTAAAAGGTGTTCTTGAACGTGTGGCAAACGAAGTTATGGATGAAAAGAATGTCCGAGTTGATTATATGTTCGGTACAATGATTGAAATTCCTCGTGCAGCTCTTACAGCTGATCAAATCGCAGAATACGCAGAATTTTTCTCATTCGGAACAAATGACTTAACTCAAATGACATTTGGCTATTCAAGAGATGATGCAGAAGGTAAATTCTTGCAAAACTATGTAGAGCAAAAAATCCTTCCTGCAAACCCATTCTCAACACTTGATCAAGAAGGGGTTGGACAATTGATGAAAATTGCGCTTGAAAAAGCTCTAAAAGTTAGACCACACCTAAAACGTGGTATTTGTGGTGAACATGGAGGAGATCCGGCATCAGTTAAATTCTGTCACAGAATTGGATTAAACTATGTTTCTTGCTCTCCATTCAGAGTTCCACAAGCAAGACTTGCAGCAGCTCAAGCAGTAATTGAGTTCAAACAGTCTAAAGACATTTCATTACCACTCGGTTGCAAATAAGCGTGCCGCTTAATCCGCCCATTGGGACAATAATTGTATTAGCGCTATTTATATTCAATGAACTTGATAAATCTTGTAAGTAGCGCTTTTACATAATAACGAGTATTGTTAGTAGCCGTTCCATCCACCACATTGGAAACTGGTGGGACTTAATAAAAACAGATTATAGAGTGTCGCTTAACCTGACCTTTAGGTGTTGGTACAAATTAAAAAGCTAACGACTTCGTAGGAAGCGTGCCGCTCCACCCAGTGGAACAAAAATCTAAAAACAGGCGAGATGAAATATTCTCGTCTGTTTTATTTATTGCGCTATTTAAAAAACAATGATATAATCTTTTTATGGATACTAGTTATTTAAGAGAAAAAGCTAACTGCCTACGCAATGAAATGAACCACCTATGGACAGGAACATTTATCACTTGTGGTGGAGCAATAGGTTTTAGTGTATTACAAGAAAAGAACATGTGGATATATGCTTTTATTGTTGCAGGGTTCTTTTTAGCAAGTGTATTTTTAAATGCTTACATGGCAAGAAGAATTGAATTATTCAAAATCTTAAATAAACTTAACAACGGAGAAGACAAGTAATGGAAAAAGTTCTAGATATTATTAGCAAGACCGCAATATTTGTGTTTATAGGTTATATGTTTTATGCTATGCATAAAATGCAACAACAAGACAAAGAATTTGCAAAGCACGAAAAGAATTAAATTTAACTGTATATTGTGGTTAAATTCGCAATATTTTTGTTCTGTTTAGTTGTGATAATCTTTTCCGCCAACTATTCTCAAATGTCTGTTTGTGCCTTCTCCGATTGACTTGCTAGACATGTTATGTTGTTCTACAAGTTCGTGTTGCAATTTTCTAATATGTTGGTTTTGTGGTTGTAATTCTACGTGTTCGGCTCCGGCAAGAATTTTGTTTATTGCTGCTTTTGCCTCATCTAATGCTCTTTCTGCATCATCATAATATCCGCATAAAGTTTCGGAGGCTTCTGTTATTTGCAATGCCTCTTTCAAAACTTTTTGAATTTGAGCCATAGAGTTTGTTTTTACATAGAATATCTGCAATCTGTAATCGTTTGCGGTACTCAAAACTTTTGCGCCACCCTTGATAAAGTTTTTGTGCGCAATGACAATATCCGCCTCATCAAGATTGCGGGTGATTTCTGCGTTCAAATTCAAGCGTTCGATAACTTTTTCAACAATCGTTCTTGAAACCGCATAAAGATAAATCTTTTTAAAACCTTTTACTTCTTCGACATATTTCTGCCTAGAGAATGAAAATTTTAAACTGTCCGTATTGTGTTCCGGCTGAATTTTCTGTTCAAGTTTGTTTATCTCTTTTGGAATATCCGTAATTGTCGGTTCTGTTTTGGTTTGTGTTTGAGGAGGAAGTTCGCCTTCGTAGGATTTGTCGACTTTTCTAATTTCCGGTCTGATTGGCCAACCTCTCAATATATAATCAACCGCCTCTGCCGTGTCTTTGTAGACTGCTAAAGTATTTCTGTCTAAGATTTCAATAACAACATCAAATGTCGGTTGTTTTTCTCTTTCCAAAACCGTTTTTTGGGATGCTCTACGTTTTGCTTCGTCATCACCTAATGTTACGGACTGAATACCTCCGACCAAATCCGATAATGTCGGGTTTTTGATAAGGTTTTCTAAACTATTACCGTGGGCGGTTGCAATCAACATAACTCCACGTTCGGCAATGGTACGTGCGGCTTGAGCTTCTGCCTCTGTACCAATTTCATCAACAACGATAACTTCTGGAGTGTGATTTTCAACCGCCTCAATCATAATATCTTTTTGAAATTCCGGTTGTGTAACCTGCATACGGCGAGCATGCCCGATTGCAGGGTGAGGAGTATCTCCATCACCGGCGATTTCGTTTGAAGTATCAACAATTACAACACGTTTGCCAAGTTCGTCTGCAACAAGTCGAGAAATTTCTCTTAATTTTGTTGTCTTACCAACCCCCGGTCGACCTAAGAACAAAATGCTTTTGTTCATCATACAAATGTCTTTGATACAAGCGATAGTTCCTGTTACAACACGACCGATACGGCAAGTTAGACCAATAACTTTGCCTTGTCTGTTACGTATTGCGCTAATTCTGTGAAGTGTTCCCGGAATACCTGATCTGTTATCAGATGTAAACTCTTGTATTCTGCTTGTAATATAATTAATGTCATCTTCTGTGACAAATTCATCGCCCAAATACTCAATCTTTCCGCCGGCGTGACGAATTTCCGGTGTTCTGCCGATATCTAAAACTATCTCAATAACATCTTCCATTTTCTCATAAGAGATGTGCTTTTTCACCTTTTGGGGTAAAACTTCTGTTAATCGGTCTAAATCGTTTTGAAATTGTAAGTTGCTCATTTTCTTTTCTGCCTTTCTGATATTTTGTATATATAACAAAATAATTATCGGCTGATTACAATTCCGCATGCGCAGCGAAACTAATATTTAATTTTCTTAAATTCAATTCACCTTTCTATATATATTATACCACTTTTTATAAAAAACTCATCAATCAAAAGTATTACAAAAGTAGCAATTTTACATTTTTTAATAGAGGCTTTTTTACACTTATTTTTTTTTTAATCTTTTTATCTTTCATGTTAACAAATGTTACAAAGAGTAATTACTTTTTAAAGTTTTTGAATGAATATGACGTAATACTACATGAACGTTACTAAGAAAGGAAAATCATCAATGGGATTAGCGGCAGGACAAGCTAGATTATTGACGATAACAGGCAGAAAATCTGACTGTGAATATGAGTCTATGCGTCTTTCTCACCAGAAGTTGGCTCTATCACGTCAGCTTACTGACCTTTCTAACGAATATCAAAACTCTCTTGATCAAACAAAATTGATTTATGATTATTATGGTACAGGTGATGAATCAAATCCATTGTCTTATGGAATTTTGATGACACCATCTACATTAAATAACTATATGCCTGTACTTGTTACAGATCCAAAAGGCAGAGCTACATTGAACTCTAAATATGCAGCAGCAGCAGAAGCTGCAGGTATTCCTCAAGAAGGTTTGGGGTCATTGCCTTCTGAAAATATGCGTAACAAGTTTATTGAGGCTTTGGGCGGACAAGGTGTTATTTCTGATAAATTGATGAATACAATTTTAGGACTTCCATACAACCAAGCTGCTGGTCTTGGTGGTGGAACTACTGTTGCAGTTCAAACAAAAAATGTAAAATATAATGAATTAGCAGAATTGTTAAATGGTTATACTGTTAATCCTACTGATACTGTGTATGATAGTGAAATTACTAGGGGATTAAACTTATACAATACAGCAGGAAAAGAGTATTATAGAAATCCTGCAAATTCTGACGATGGCAAATGGGATAATTTAAACGGAATCCAATACACAGAAGCTACAAATGGACAAGTTGGATTAGGAGATATCTTGACCGGTAATTATGTATTAGTTGCTTATGGTCAAGATGAAAAGAACAGTGCATTTGGTGCTACAGGTGGTGCAATTGATGCTATCGTAAATTCTTCTGCTTGGGAAGATATGTTTGATGCAGTTGATGATTTACTAGATCTTGGTGATAGTTATACAAAAGCTGCTGTTGAATATGCAAGAAATCAAATCTCATATATGGTTTCTAACCAATGCGATACCTCTAAAGGCAAAGGTGATATGGGTAGCAAAGGTGATAAGAGACAATATTACAATGATGAAGATTTGAAAAACTTTGCATATCGTACAGGTGGAGCTGACCAAGAAAAAGATAGAAATGTTGTTGGACAAGCTTTGGCTAAAGCTGACGATTATGTTGGTTTAGTTTGTCGTTTCAACTGTGGTAAAGGTAAAGATGATGATAGTGATATCACAGCTATTTCTGTTAACATGTCTAATGTTTTGAGAGCTTATATTACTTATGTTGAAGATTATATAAATGGTGTTTCTAAAACAGATGCTTCAGGAAACGATTTGTATAGTGCCAATATTGGTCGTAAAGAAGAAAGTAGTTTTGTAACAAACGATAATAGTTATTTATATACAATCAAAACCGGCTCAACAGTTTCAAGTGACGATTGCGCTCAAGCAACATTCTATGATGCATTATTTAATCAAATTTGCCAAAATGGTTGGACAGAAAATGCCAGAATTGATGACAATGATTATATGCAAGAAATGTTGAAAAGTGGCATGTTGTATGTTTCTAAGGTAAATGATGATGGATATTATTATCAAGGAAATTATGCTACGGATTCTTATATCAAAGAAGTTTCAGATGATACAAAAATCGCTCAAGCTGAGGCTAAATATAATACTGAAAAATCAAAATTAAACTCTAAAGAAGAAACTTTAGACTTGAAAATGAAAAACCTTGATACAGAAATTTCTTCATTAACAACAGAATATGATACCGTAAAAAATACGATAGCTAAGAATATTGAAAAATCGTTCAAACGGTATAATGCGTAAAAATAATGCCGAATTAAACCCCTGAAACAGGTGGCAAATCAATACTTTTCAAACGTTGTTCAATACGTCTGTACCATTTTAGGTGTTGTTTAAAAAGGATTTTGTATTTTGTAATATCGCCTTGTGACATTTCTTTGAATTGGTTGTCGCAAGTTTCTGTCAATGCTTTTTCCAAATAATGGGTTAATTCTTTTCTGCTCATATTGGCAAATTCATTACCTTGACGAAGTTCAATTCTTTTTCCAAATTCAACAATAACTTCCGGTCTGTTATCTCTAAAGAACGCATAATCTACTGCCATAGGGATAAGATTAACTTTGCCATATTTTTTAAGAGCGTTTTCTGCAATATATGCCAAACCTGTTTGGAATTCGATTGGTCTGAAATGTGGCGGTCTGATTATACCTTGAGGGAATATACATAGCATATTTCTCAAGTCGCCAACAACATCAACAGAGTATTTTAAAGCTTTCATAGCAGATTGTGGAGATTTTTTGTTAACCGAATATGCTCCACCACGTCTTAAAAGTGGAAAACGGTTTAGTTCTTCAACCATTAATCTGATTTCTTTGTGGAAAATTCTATGAGTAGTATTATAAAGCACAATCCCATCCCACCAGTTGCAATGCGGGGCAAACAAAATTGTTGGGACATCTTTTTCTGCCTCAAAATATGTTTCTTCTCCTCTATATCTGAAAGCAAAGAAACGATTTTGGAGCATGTTAAAGAAAAACATGCTTGCTACCCATAGCCAAAATCTACTTGTTTTAGCCGGTTTAAATTTCTCCTCTTTGTTCCTCAGCTTTGTAGGCGGGATGTCAGAATATAATTGTTCTTCTACTACCATATATCAATTGTACTCCGATAAAAAAAATAAGGCAAATAGACGAGTGGATAATTTTAAGAAAGGTTAAGGTTATCAATTTTTAATGTATAATTTTTATTATGAAGGCTGAAGAATTAATCAGATATTTTAAATCATTGGGTTTGAGCGTTCACACAGGAACAAAAGCTCGAGGACATCAGGGATTTTTTTTGAACAACCGTATAGATATTTCAAAAAATATTTCTGAAAATCGACTTATTCCAACACTTTTGCATGAATTTACGCATTATATACATTCAAAACTTGAACCGGATATGAATAAAACCGGCGGAAGTTTGGAAATTCTTTTCAAATCTGATAATCCGATTTATAAAGAAGAATTGATAAAGGTTACGAATTTTGTTGATAACAATTCGCTTTGTGTAAGGTTGTATGAGCATAAGGACAGGGTTAAACAGAAGATTAAGGAGCAGGAAAATATAATAAAAAAATATTATCCAAAATTTCAGCGATCTAAAAAATTTAAAGAATTTGATAAATATATCAAGCGTTCAAATGCCAAATATCTTTTGAAATATGACAGAGTGAGATTAGTTGAGGGTGGATTTTTTCGAAAAACGACAAAACTTTTTTCTATAGATGATATAGAAAAAGATTTTACGGACATGCCGATTGCGTTTGCTGCGTATATTAGATTACATTCGTTTCAGAAAAAACAATCAAGGATTTCGGCACGAATTAACAAATATAAAAAGTATTACGAAAAACCTTGTGAATTGTTTGCGAGATTGGTTGAGGGGTTGTACCTTGATAGAGAATGGGTTGAGGCAATTGCGCCAAATGTGACAAGACAGTTTTATGACTTGTTGAAAGATGGATATTATATGGAATTGAAAGTGGTTTTGGAGAAAGTTTGGTAGATGCCAAGAGGCGAAGGCTGCATTCGAAAAGGCAATAAGGCGATTGGTTGAGGGAGTGAAAAGTGAGAAGTGAAACGTGAAAAGACCTTATCATTATGAATAAGTGAATGGTGAGTGGTGAATAGTGAGTAGTGAGTAGTGAGTAGACCTTATCGTAAAAGTTATTTCCTTTCATACCACTAGTACTTCCTTCTTTTCCCTCGCCCCTTTTGTTCGGCAGAGGTCTCAATAGGAAAGGAGCAATTTTCCTCCCTAATGAGGGAGGTGTAGGTGGGTGCTGATTAAATATTGCTTATTTAATATTGAAAGATCACGCAACAAGTGCGTGATGACATGTAATTTTAACTATTGAAAATGCAATCTACGCTCTGCCGTACATATCTTCGTATCGAATGATATCTTCCTCAATTAGCGGATCGCCTTTTTGAACCTCTATAATTTCAATATCTTTATCAAACGGGTTTTGTAAAGAGTGGATTGCCTTCAAAGGAATATCTACACTATGTCCCGGAGAAAGAATAAGTTCTTTCCCTTCAAGTACAACTTTTGCAGTTCCTGACAATACAACCCAATGTTCGCTTCTAAAATTGTGTGATTGAACAGACAATTTTTGTCCGGGATTAACATGGATTATTTTTGTCAAGAAACCTTCTCCTTGCGCAATAACAGTGTAAAATCCCCAAGGGCGATAAACTGTTTTGTGTACAAGGTGAGTGTTGTCGTTTTGTTTTTTTAGTGTTTCATAAATCTGTTTTACTTCTTGTGTTTTGTCTTTTTTGCAAGCAAGAATTGCATCTTCTGTTTCGACAATAACTGTATCTTCAAGCCCGATTGTCGTAACAAGTTTTGATGATGCGTAAACAAAAGAGTTTTTAGAATTTTGATCTAGTACATGACCGACAAAAACATTTCCGTTTTCATCTTTTTTGCTAACATTATATATTGCTTGCCATGAACCTATGTCATACCAGTCGCTTTCAAGTTTTACGAGTGCGATATTGTCGGATTTTTCCATGACTGCATAATCTATTGAGATATTTGGCATTTTGTCAAAATTAATGAATGGAATTTGGTTGCTTTCTGAAAAATCAAATTCCTCTGAAACTTTTGCTATTTCAGGGGCATGCTTGATTGTTTCGTTTAAAATTGTTGAAGCTTTGAACATAAAAATTCCACTGTTCCAATAGAAAGTATCCTGTTTCAAATATTCTTTTGCGGTTTCAAGGTTTGGTTTTTCTACGAATTTTTTAACCTTAAATCCATCTCCGATTTTTTCTGCAGTGTCAATGTAGCCGTAGCCTGTTTCCGGATAATCAGGTTTTATACCGAAAGTCACGATGTAGCCTTCTTGAGCTAATTTTTCACCTTTTTTAATTGTAGATACAAATTTTTCATTATCTTTAATCAAAAGGTCTGAAGGTACTGCAAGAATTACCGGATCTGATGCAGATTTTTGCATAATATATTTTGTTGCTAAAACTATTGCGGGAGCTGTGTTTTTGGCAACAGGTTCGCCCAAAATAATCGGGTTTTCGGTTAATTCTGAAAGTTGCATTCTTACATTGGCAACATGTTTTGTATTTGTTGCACTAATTATATTTTCTTTAGGCATGCAATGATTTAGTCTTTCAAAAGTCGTTTGTAACAAACTTTCATTAGAAACTAAGTTTAATAATTGTTTTGGATAAAGTTCTCTCGATAGTGGCCATAATCTGCTCCCTGAACCACCTGCCAATATAATTCCGTACATTCAACCTCCTGATTTAACCATTAATATTATACTATAAAATACTATGAGTATTAAATCTTGCAGGGCTAATGTAACTTTTCTTTATAAAATCGGTAAAAATTAAGAGGTGTAACATTGCTTGTCTTAAAATCAGTTTTCTGATATTATATTAATATAATGTTTGATTGGGATAAGAAAAAGAGAGTAGTAGCCGGATCTATAGCGGTATCAGTAGTCGTTTTAGGCTTGATTTTTGGCGCAGTTTATCAGCCACAATCTAAGACTGACGAAATTTATTCTGCTGCGTTGGAAGATTTTTCTAAAGGAAATTATCAAAACGCATATTATTTGTTTTCTAAAGTTACTTTGTTTTCCAGTCTAAAACCAATTGCGATTTATCACAGGGCAGAATGTGCAAGGATGTTGGGAGATGACAAGTCTGAAATTAAACAATATCAGCTACTTTTCAATAATTATCCAAAACATAAATTGAGTATTCGCTCAAGATATCTTGTGGGGCAAAAAATTGTTGAAACAAAACCGCAACAGGCAAAAAAATATTTTGAATATGTAATTCATAATGCGCCTGATACGGATTATGCGATTGCGTCGGAATATTATTTAGGCGTAATTTTAGAAAATAAATATAAAGATGCGAAAATTATTCCTACATCTGTAAAAGATGATGTACAAAATTATTTCAGACATTATTTAACAAAAGCTCCGTCAGGAAGGCATGCCCTTAATGCGGTTAATCATTGGCTAGAATTTGCTGATAATATAAATAAAGATGATTATTTGTTGATGGCAAATTCATGCTATTTGTTTGAGGATTATCAAAAAGCTCGTGAACTTTTGCAAAAAGCTGATATGAATGAAAGTTGGGCTTTGGATGTAAAAAATTCTTATGCGTTGAAAAATTATCCGAGAGCAAAATTCTTGACAGAAAACGGCTTGCAAAAACGTTCACAATATGTAGCGGATAACGATATTTTTGATGCTATAGATGTGTATTTAAAACTTTCTAATACAAAATCACAAGGTGTTGATAGGTTGTTAGGATTAGCCGGCGGAAAAGGTCGAGATTACTTGCAAAGCTTGAAATGCCAAAATGTTTCACAAAACGACAAAGCGGCATGCTATAGCAGATTGTATTTGAAATACCCAAACGGAAACTTTTCTGCTGATGCTTTAGCAAATATCTTTTTTGCAAAAATTAAATCTGGAGATTTGGTTAGTGCAAGAAAAATTGGCATGGATCATTTGAAAAAATTCCCAGACACAAATTCTTCTCCAATGGTGATGTTTTGGTTGGGTAAAATTGCTGAAAAATTAAATAATTACAGTGAATATACAAGTTATTACAAATCAGTTATAGACAAATATCCTGATTCTTATTACGCATATCGAGCTTATTTAAAATTGAGCCACATACGTGGACCATTGATTACAAATTACATGACCCCAAAACCGGTAGTTTATCCATATAAATATACCCATAATAATATTGTTGTAAAACTTGTGGATTTAAAGGATTACGATGTTGTAAACGAATTGACTGATGACGATTTTGTTCGCAGTTGGGTACTATATAAAAAAGGTGATTATTCGCACTCCATGCTAGTTGCAAGAGATGCAATGGAAAAAATAAAAAACAAACCAGATAAGTATGATTTGAGATGGCGATTAATTTATCCTGTAATTTTTTATGATGATGTAAAACAATATTCTGCGCAAACCGGAAATAACATGCCTTTGATGCTTTCTCTAATCAGGGAAGAAAGCTATTTTGATCCTTTAGCGCAAAGTGCAGTTGGAGCAAGCGGATTAACTCAAATTATGCCTGTTACTGCAAGCGAAGTTAATTCAAAAATGGGATTGGGCATGAATATTTCAGAAGCTTTGTTCAACCCGAGCATGAATATTAAATTAGGAAATTATTATTATTTGTTCTTAAAAAGAAATCTTGAAGGTTATGATATTTCATCAGTTGCTGCCTATAATGGAGGAATTGGCTCTATCCAAAGATGGAAAACTTCCTTGCATTATAATGATACGGACGAATTTGTAGAACAAATTCCATATCCTGAAACTAAAAATTATGTAAAAAAAGTTTTTAGAACATATTGGAATTATATAAGAATTTATAATGGAAATGATTAATATATAATATATAAAGGTTTTGCTATTTAGTGGCATGTTTTCAAAATAAAAACCTCGTCAATTTGGCGAGGCTAAAAATTTGCTTATTCGGGTAAGCATGCTTTTTATAACATGTTTTTTCTGATATTTTCTTTTTGTTTGTCGATTTTTTTAATTCTGCGTTCAAGAGTTTTTACTTGTTTGTTAAGAGCTTTTCTTTCTGCTTTAACTGCAGTGTATTGAGCATCTACATCAGAATATTTTGTTTTGTAATTTAACAATTCGTTTCTAACATCTACTTGCGCATTATCAAGTTGAATGATTGCATTTTGCATTTTCGCGTTGCCTACAGGTTCTTCTGAAGAAGCGGTTGTTGTTTTTGCTGAAGTTGTAGAAACTGTGTTTGCCGGTTTTGCGCTAGTTGTTGTTGCAGTTGTTCTGATTGCTGATGAGCTTGTGTAAGCATCTTCAAAATTTAGTGGAGTGAATGCGTTTCCATCTGCATAAGCTGCGCATGAGCATGCTATTAAAACTGATAATGATAATACAAGTTTTTTTACGTTTTTGTTCATGTTTTTTCTCCTTATATAAAATACTATTACTCTATTTTTATATAAGTATATATTATGGAGCATGAAAATAACTCATACAAAAAAATGAGAAATTTGGGAACATGAAAAGCATGCTTTCGTCATGATATAGTGTGGTTTTTGGGATTATGAACTTTTGTAAACCACCTAAAACCTTGCAAATAAAAGGTTTTTCAAAAAAGTAAAAAAAACATGAAAAAAACATGGGTTCATGGGCTTGATTTTAAATTTTCTTTTGCATACAATTGGAAATGTGCCTAGCGCACAGTGAACTTTCAAAAAATCAATCAGAGTTAAGAAATTTTAAATAAATTTTAAAAAACTACTTGACAAAGAAAATTGATGATATAAGATAATAAATGCAGATGACACTAGCAATTAAGAATAAAAAATAATTTTATTGCATCTGACTTATATATAAAAAAGGAAGTAAACCCCAATCATAAAGATTGTGCCTGCATTGCAGGGCTTATTTAAGCGGTCGAAGATTTGAAAAAGAAATCGCACTTTGACAACAGAATAGCTGAAAATAGAAATACTTTGTTAATTCTAAAAA